>Ga0126369_10000335_pt1 | contig 30627 bp, 29 predicted proteins | sample PanSoiMetaPlot_1_FD_109646 | JGI IMG/M metagenome (GOLD analysis project Ga0126369, IMG submission 109646) | Tropical forest soil microbial communities from Panama - MetaG Plot_1 | ecosystem: Environmental > Terrestrial > Soil > Tropical forest > Bulk soil | place: Panama | collected 2016-02-17
GCATGACCTGGCAAATGGCGGAACGCTTTTTGCCACCCTGGCAGCCAAGAGCCTCCTTGTCGCGCATTTCAGGGGCATAGCATTTGCAGACCACATGGAGCATTTATCCGCCGGACAAAAATCCGTGCTACAAAAAGCGCTGAGTCAGCTCGGGCCAGAAGGCCTCGACTGGCAGTCTGCCGTGAAGCGGGAATTTGAAATTCCTTTGCCCGGAATTGACGCAAAGGGATCGTCGGCCCTGGCGCAGATCTCGATGGCCTACGAGTCCTTGGTCAGCAATCCATCAACGTTGCCCGGGCTGCAACAGATGATTGCCGGTGCACCGCAGCCTGTTCGCGAGGTCATTCCAAATCCCAAGCGAGTCTTGGACGAAAAGCAGGATCTTACTGACCAACTTCGCCAGATGCGCTTGCTACTGCAATGATTCTTCTTCAGGCGAGAAGGCAGACGTTCTCGTGGAGCTGCGGCCTATTCATACCGCAGCACGACTACGGGGTCCACGCTCATCGCGCGGCGGGCCGGCACGGCACAGGCCAGCAGAGCAATACCGGCCAGAAGGGCCATGACGCCGGCTAACACCAACGGATCGTAGGGCCGGAGGCCGTAAATTTGGGTGGCTACGGCTTTTTGCAGGAATGCTGCTGACACCATCCCCAAAACAAAGCCCGTGGCCACGAGCTTAAATCCTTCTCTCAAAACTAGCCGGACAATGCCGCCCTGAGTACTTCCCAGTGCAACGCGAATGCCGATTTCCCTGGTGCGTTGCGCGACCAGATACGCCAGCACGCCATAAATCCCGAGCGACGCCAGAAACAGCGCGACTCCGCCGAAAGCGTTCGCAAGGAGCATGGAAGTCCGGCGGGACGCCAGGGAAAGGTCGATGCGCTCTGACATCGAATGGATGTCGAAGAGAGCAAGCTCGGGATCGAGGCGCGCGATTTCGGCTCGAAGAGCGCGGACGGTAGACGCCGAGTCGCCTGCGGTTTTGATGGCAAAGGTGAAGGTGCTGGCGGGATCCTGAGCATTGCACCTGTAATAGGCGCCCACGGTTGCGCCAGAATCATCGAGGTTTTCATAGCGGAGCGCGCGCGCGACGCCGACGACGGTAAACCAAACGGTGTGTTCGTCGACTTTCATGAAGTCTTTGGGGTCGCCCCCAGGAAAGTACATGCGCCGGCCAAGCGGGTCCTGGTGGGGCCAAAAATGGCGGGCCAGGCGCTCGTCCACAATCATCACACGCGGAGCGGTTTCGTTGTCTCCTTCATGAAAGCTGCGTCCACGAACCATCGAAATGCCCATGGCTTCGAAGTAGCCGGGGGTCACACCAATCTGCAAAGGAGAGATCAGGGATTCCCCGGGCTTCATCTGGTAGCCTTCCGCGAGAATTACACTGTCATTGTGATTGCTGCCGAGGGGAATCGCCCTGGTTGCGCCGGCCTGGGAAACTCCGGGGATCGTACGAATCGCAGACAGCACACGGTTCATGAAGCTGCGTAACGCATCATCTTGGGAATACCTGGCTTTTGGCAAGGAAACGGATACGGACACCACGCCGTTGGGGTTAAAGCCGGGATCGACGTGCAATAGCGTGCGGAAGCTGGCAAGAAGCAATCCTGCGCCCATGAGCAGAGTGAATGCAAATCCGACTTGCGCGGTGACAAGCAATTGCCGCACTCGACGTGATTTTTTTCCGCCGGTGCCGGTGCGGGATTCCTCATGCAGTGCGTCGCTGATGCCAATCTTGGAGATTCCGGCGAGCGGAAAGAGCCCCACAAAGATTCCGGCGGCCAGGGATAGCCCGACGGATACCAAAACGACGGCGCCATCGATCCGGACTTCATTGGCGCGCGGGAAGTGCTCCAAGCCGATGGCGTTTAGTGCCCGAAGGACGCCTGCTCCCAAAGCGATGCCTCCCAGGCCGCCAAGCAGAGCCAGCCCTACGTTTTCGAGAATCAGTTGGCGCACCAATTGCGCGCGGCTGGCACCCAGCGCGATGCGCGTGGCAATTTGCTTCCGCCTCATCGCGAGACGCGCCAGCGCGAGGTTAGCGATGTTGAGTCCGCCGATGAGGAGAACCAGGAACGCGCCGCCCCACAACAGATACAGAGTGCCTTTGACTCCCGCAGTCAGCATGTCTTGAAGAGGTTTTACAGTGGTGTGGAACCCGGCGTTGATCAAGAGCTCCTTAAACTCCGGAAAGCGCTCGAGGTTTTCTTGGTTCAACGCATTGACCTGAGCTTGCGCTTGCGGCAGGGTGGCGCCGGGCTTCAGGCGTCCGATGTAGTACCAATTGTTGTTGTGATGTACGGTCTTCTCATCGGCGCTGAACGCAAGCGGCATCCAGAGGCGGACCTCAGGCTCAATGAAATTGAAGTTGCGCGGCATTACGCCAACCACGGTGAAGGGTTTGCCGCTGATACGCAGGCTCCCGCCCAGAACGGATTTGTCTCCTGCGTACAACTCCTGCCAAAGCCCGTAACTGAGGATCACTTCCTGGTCGCGGCCGATTTCGCCTTCTTCCTCCGCGAACGGCCGCCCTATCATCGGGGAGACGCGCAGAAGGCGGAACCAGGAAGGCGTTACGACCATGCCGCGAATTTGCTGGGGCGAGCCATTCAGCTCCACGGTTTGATTGCGGCCGTGGAACAGGGCTTGGCTCTCAAAAACGGTCATTTCGCGCACGCGATCGAAATAGTCGCCAGAAGCGCTGTTGTTGCCGCCGGAAATTCCGGCATGGGGATAATCGTTGGACATAAGAAGAATGGAATTGGCGTCCGCCACGGGCAACGGGCGCAAAATGACCGAGTTCACGATGGCAAAAAGGGCGGTGTTGGCCGCAATGCAAACCGCAAAGGTGAGCAGTACGGTAAACGCAAAACCTTTGTCGCGCCACAAGGAACGGACTCCGTATTTCAGGTCGAGCAAAAGGGTATCCATGATGGCGCTCCCTATCGCGATTTGCGCTCCCGCCGTTGCAATGAATCCATATCGTTGATGTTAAGGCGGATGGGTGCCTAGCAAGCTGTACGCACCGGCCAAGCCCAAAGTTCCCAGGTGAGGTCATCCAGGTGGGTAGGAGGGGGTAAAGGAATGCCTTGCCATGCGCTTCTTTAGACCGGTTCCGCATTGCCCCACGTCAAACCCCTCGGATACAATCCAGTGTTTCTTCAATCGCCAGGAAAGAGCATCGAGAGCCGATGGCCGAAATTCAGCTGCACAATACCCTATCCGGAAGAGTCGAACCCTTCGTCCCGCAAAAACCGGGCGAAGTGCGGATGTACACCTGCGGCCCAACGGTCTACGACTATGCCCATATCGGCAACTATCGCACATTCGTCTTCCAGGACATTCTTCGCCGCTTCCTCAGGTTGCGCGGCTACAAGCTGAACCACGTCATGAATTTGACCGACGTGGATGACCGCATTATCGCCAACGCCGCGACCGCGGGAAAAAAGATCCGCGAATACACCGAAAAATTCGTCCAAGCCTTCTTCGACGATTGCAAAACGCTCAGCATCGAGGCGCCGGAGCACTGGATTCGCGCCACAGACCATATCGGAGATATGGTTCAACTGATTCAGCGCCTCCAGGAGAAAACCTTCACTTACCCGGGTGAAGGTTCGATTTATTACCGCATCGCGAAATTTCCGGCGTATGGCAAGCTCTCTAAAATTGATCTGACAGGAATTCAAGCGGGCGCGCGGGTGGACAACGACCGCTACGAAAAAGAAAGCGCGCGCGATTTTGCGCTCTGGAAGGCGCCAAAGCCCGGCGAGCATTTCTGGGAAACGGCCATCGGCCCGGGCCGCCCAGGCTGGCATATCGAATGCTCGGCCATGGCCATGAAATATCTCGGCGAAACGCTCGACATTCACACGGGCGGCGTCGACCTTGCGTTTCCGCATCATGAAAACGAGATTGCGCAGAGCGAGGCCGCCACGGGCAAGACGTTTGCACGCTACTGGCTGCACGCCGAGCATTTGCTGGTGGAAGGCGAAAAGATGTCTAAGTCGCTCGGCAACTTCTTCACGCTTCGCGATCTTTTCGCCAAAGGCTACAAACCTTCTGCGCTGCGCCTGTGCCTCGCCAGCACGCCCTATCGCCGACAGCTCAATTTCACCTTCAATGGCCTCCAGCAGGCCACCAATACCATCGAGCGCTTGCGTAATTTCGCCGACCGTTTGAAGCAAGGCAAATTTCCCGCGGGCGAGCAAGAAGGCATGGCTGCGCGCATTGCCAGAGCCGCTGAAGAATTCGACGCCAGCCTCTCCGACGACCTCAACACCGCGCGCTCTCTAGCGGCAGTGTTTGATCTTGTTCGTGATGCAAATATCGCCATGGACAAAGGCGAATTTCGCCAGGGAGACGTCGCCGAGACGCAGCAGTTCCTCGCTACGTTTGACAAAGTTTTTGCTGTTCTCGAAGACAACGATGCGCAGAAGCTTCAGACACTCGGGTTCACCAGCGCGCAAGCCGGTTTGCGCAATGAAGACATCGAGAAACTGATCGCCGACCACACTGCCGCGAAGAAGAAGCGCGATTTCGCCACTGCGGACCGCATCCGCAAAGAACTTGCAGACCGTGGTATAATTTTAGAAGACGCCAAAGATGGCAGCGTCCGCTGGAAACGCAAGTGACCCTCAATTTCAAAACTCGGCCTCCGTACCTCCCGGGTTTCTTCCCGCCGGCCGCCCTGCGGCCAAACCTCTACGGCGTTGACTTAACTTAGTTTTTTTGCAGGCCGGTTCCGGATACGTCCGAAACCAAAATTTGTTTTTTCGCTTGCTTCTCCACCTCGTAGTTTTTGATTCACTCCAACCTGATTTTCTTCTTGGAGGAAGAAATGCCAACGACTTTGGAAGGAAAAATACCCCGCGTTGTCACGGCGCTGCCAGGGCCCAAAGCGCTGCAAGTCATCGCCGCCGACGCGAAGTACATGTCGCCGTCGCTCACGCGCGAATACGAATTGGTGGCAAAGAAAGGCCATGGCGCGATCGTCGAAGACGTCGATGGGAATTCGTTCCTGGATTTCGCCGCCGGCATCGCGGTTTGCTCGACCGGTCACTGCCATCCAAAAGTGGTGGGAGCGATCCAAAAACAGGCAGCGGAACTAATTCACATTTCTGGAACGGATTTCTACCACCATCATTTGCCGCAACTCGCTGAGAAGCTTGTGGCTACGATGCCAGGAAAAGAAGCCAAGAAAGTGTTCTTTGGAAATTCCGGGACAGAGGCGGTCGAAGGAGCGATCAAACTTGCGCGCTACGCCACCAAGCGAGACAAGCTGATTGCCTTTTACGGCTGCTTCCATGGGCGCACGCTTGGGTCGCTTTCGCTGACCGCGTCGAAAAACACGCAACGCCAGGGCTTCGGCGCGCTACTCGGCGGTGTGGAGCACATTCCATTCCCGTACGCGTATCGCTGCCCGCATGGACACACGGCGGAAACGTGTGGCACGGAAACTTTGGAGCTGCTCGAGCAGCAGATGTTCAAGCGTTTGTTCGCGCCGGAAGAAATCGCGGCAATCGTCGTCGAACCGATCCAAGGAGAGGGCGGTTTCATTCCTGCACCGGCGTTTTTCCTGCAGGAACTACAGCGCATCTGCAATCGCCACGGGATCATGCTGATTGTGGACGAAGTGCAGTCCGGCGTTGGGCGCACCGGTAAGTGGTGGGCTTATGAACACGCCGGAATCGAGCCGGACATCGTTTGCATCGCGAAAGGCATCGCCAGCGGAATGCCGCTGAGCGCGTTTGTCGCCAAAGAAGGCGTGATGACCTGGAAAAAGGGGGCGCATGGCACGACCTACGGCGGCAATCCCGTGTGTATCGCTTCAGCGATGGCCACGCTCGATTTGATTGAAAACGGCTATATGGAAAACGCGCGGAGGATGGGCGAATTCATTTTTGGCAGAGTTAACGACTGGCCGAGACGCTTCAAGATCGTCGGCGATGTGCGCGGCAAAGGTTTGATGATTGGCATCGAAATCGTGCGCGATCAGAAAACCAAGGAAAAAGCGGCGGACTTGCGGGACGAGGTCATAAGCAAAGCGTTTCACAAGGGGCTGCTGACGCTCAGCTCGGGCGAGAATTCGATTCGCATGTCGCCACCGCTACTGATTGACGAGGAGCAGGCAGACTTCGCGGTCCGGACCATGGAAGAGTGCTTCCGCGAGACGGAAAAAGCCGTTTAACACACAGACCACAGACAACGCAGAGTTCACAAAGAAACGGCAAAGATCCCGCGGAAGCCAGAAGATGGCAGCCGCGGGATTTCTTATTTCGGTTGGCTTGAATTTGCTGTTAATCATCCTGGGAAGCCTCCGGTCCTGCGCGTCCACCAGGAGGCCTTCGCCCCAAGGCTCGATAGACCGTACTGAAAAACTCATCGTTGCCTAGCGCTGCATCACAGCAGCGGCAACCACGAAGTCGAAACCAGAGCTGAAGCGTCTAAACGCGGCAGAGGAAGTGTGTTCCCGAAGAAGGGAGTGGCACACGGAGGAGCGTCGAATGGAGAGAGCCGGGGCACGAATCGTGTTGTGCATTCTGTTTTGCTTTGGCGCGTCGGGAGCAGCAAAAGGGCAGGGAACTACCAACGCGCGAAATGGCCACGGGCGGGAATTCTGGAGGTCCATCGCGAAAAACCACTACGCGATTCCAGACGGGCAAGAGGCGTTTCCATTGGCGCGAGAACTGAGCGGCTACTTGGGCTCACCCGATCCGGAGCTGCGAGATGACTTGGCGTATTCCATCCTTGCAGTTTGGATTACCCGACAAAAGAAGTTTTCCCTAGAAGAGCTTGCGACGCTAGTCGAGGAGTGGCAGTCAAATCTGAAAGCAGGAATTGGAGAGACGGGCACGGACAGCATTTTCAAACGGTCGTTCTCAGCGCTCTGTCTTTCAGCACTGGCGGAGCGGGACTCGAAAGATCCCTTTCTAGGAGAGGCGCGCTTCCGCACTCTCCTCAATGCGGCCCTCACGTATCTCGGCGACGAGCGTGACTTGCGAGGCTTCGACGCAAAGAAAGGTTGGATCCACGCGACAGCACACACGGCGGATTTGATTGCAGCGCTGGCCGAAAACAAATTGTTCACCAAGCAGGACCAGGAGCGAGTCCTGAAAGCAGTTACCCACCGGCTGGCGACGGCCAATGAGATCTTGAGCTACGGGGAACAGGACCGTCTGGCCAACATAGCGGCCACGATTGCTTCGCGTGACGATTTCGACAGCGCCGGGTGGAGTTCGTGGGTCGCGCAGATGGACAAGGAAGACCGCGTGGTGTGGAATGACAGTCCGCCCAAGATGCAGGCCCTCGCCCGCTTCGAAAACGATTCTTACTTCTTGAGCGCGACAGTGGCTCAGATTTCCCTGAGGCCCGCTACCAGCCCGTCCGCAGAGGCACAGAAATCTGTGCTGGCGCTGTTGCGTCATCGATAGCTTGCGCGGACCGTGGTGCGGTGGTTTTGTCTCTCCCGCCACTAGAATTCCTTGCCAATTCGGAGTGAGGTTATAAAATGCTCGGCGAAATCCGTTCCGGAATGTCGGAGGAGGGTGTGTCCTCATGTTTATGAACAAATTGCGCGTTCGCATCGCTCTGTTTGCCGTTGCGCTAATGCTGTGCGGGGTTGCGGTACGAGGGCAGGACGCGGAAATAGCGAAGAAGCTCCAGGGATTCGATGCGTACCTGGAGCAGACACTGAAGGATTGGAACACGCCGGGAGTGGGCGTAGGGATCGTCGCCGGAGACAAGCTGGTTTTCGTGAACGGCTACGGCTACCGGGATTACGAGAAAAAGGTGCCTTTCACCGCGAAGACGATGCAGCCGATTGCCTCGAACTCGAAACTGTTCACTGCCGTGGCGGCGGGAATGCTGGTGGAGGAAGGGAAGCTGACCTGGGACAAGCCGATAAAACAGGCGGTGCCCGAGATTGAGTTCTACAACGACCAGCTGAACAGCAATGTGACCCTGCGCGACATGCTGTCGCACCGCACGGGAGTGACTCGCCACGACTTGATCTGGTTCAAGTCGCCATTCACGCGTAAGGAACTGTTCGACCGGCTGAAATACCTCGAGCCGCAGGAGCCTATGCGGGAGACGTTTCTCTACAACAATCTGATGTTTGCGGCTGTCGGCCAGATCATCGAAATGAAGTCTGGGAAAAAATGGGAAGATTTTGTTCGAGAGAGGATTTTCACTCCTCTGGGCATGGGCACGACTTGCTACACCATCGCCGACATGTTGAAGCAGCCGGACTACGGCGTGCCCTTCCGCGAGAAGCGTGATTCTTTCGAACTTTACAAGATTCCCTATTACCAGGACACGGAAGGCGTGGCTCCCGCCGGCGCGATCATTTCGAACATTGACGAGCTGTCGCACTGGCTGATTGCGCTCATGAACGAAGGGAAATACAACGGGAAGCAAGTGTTGCCGGCGAGTGTATTGAAAGCCACGCTGCAGCCGGCGATTGCATTGCCGAACGCGGCCGGTGAAGCCTTGGGATATTGGGAAATTCTCAATTCCGCGTACGGCATGGGACGACAGACAGCTTCTTATCGCGGGAAACTGCTGACGTTTCACGGTGGGGATTTGCCGGGATTCCACTCGCAAATTTCGTTCATGCCCAACGACAAGATTGGGGTGATTGTGCTGGTCATCAGCGATCATAGCGCGCCGCTCTACAACATCATCAGCTACAACGTGTACGAACGATTGCTGGGGATGGAGCAAACCCCGTGGAGCCAGCGGCAGCTGCAACAACGGCTTGCCAACAAGAAGGCCGCGACGGAATCGCGAACGAAAGCGGGCGCAGACCGTGTGCCGAACACCAAACCATCGCATGCGCTTGGAGATTATGTCGCTGAGTACGAGAACCCGGCCTACGGCACTCTGAAAATCGGGTTGCAGGGAGACCAATTGCAATTTGGGTTTCACGATTTCCATTTTCCGATGAGCCCCTTTCACTACGACCGGTTCGACACGCCGGATGACGAGCAGTATGGAAAATTCTCGGTAAATTTCCGAACAAACCCTCAAGGAGACGTCGATCAGGCAGTCATTTCACTCGATCAGGCAGAAGTGGTTTTCACACGCAAGCCGGAGACGCTTGATCCGAAGCTGTTGGAGAAGCTGGCGGGAACCTACCAAACGCCAAGCAAAGTGAAATTTGAAGTGCAGTATCATCCGGGCACTGGACTTGCGCTCGTTTTTCCGGGCGGGCCGCCACAAAAGTTGATTCCGGTGAAAGGCTTGCAATTCCGCACGGCGCAATTTGCCGACATCATTTTTGAGTTCGTCGTGGAAAACGGCCAAGTGAAAGGCTTGAAACGGAGAGATCCCTCCGGTGAGTTCACGTACCCGCGCCAATAAGATTAAGATACTTCGATAGCTTGTGCGAGAAAACGCTCTGGCATGAGATGATGATCCAGATCGACAGGGTGCGCTTTCCACGGAGCGGATGAGAGTGTTTCGAACAGTCACCTCCAGGGACAACCCAGAATCAGATCAGGGAGGAGTGAGAGTTGCCGGAATTACGCAAAGACCCGATCACGGGTCGTTGGGTGATTATTTCAACGGAGCGCGGAAAGCGGCCGAACGATTTTCTGCGCGAGAGCGTCATCGCGCGCGAACCGAAGAATTGTCCCTTCTGCGTGGGCAATGAGGCCAAAACACCGCCGGAAGTGTTGGTGTACGGGCGAAACGGCGGAGGCGCCAATACGCCCGGGTGGAAGCTGCGCGTGGTACCCAACCGTTTTCCTGCTCTGGGGATCGAAGGCGAGCTGGACCGCGAAGGCGAAGGTCTGTTCGACAAGATGAACGGAATCGGCGCACACGAAGTAGTTATTGAATCGCCGGATCATGCGTCCACGCTGGCGACCCTCCCGGAGCGCGCGGTCGAAGATGTGCTCTGGGGATACCGCGACCGCATGCTGGACCTGAAGAACGACAAGCGCTTCCGCTACATTCTGATTTTCAAGAACCACGGCGAAGCAGCGGGAGCGACGGTGGAACATCCCCACTCGCAGCTCATTGCGCTACCCATCGTGCCGCGGCGGGTGCGGGAGGAAGTCGACAACTGCTGGCACTATTACGACGAAAAAGAGCGCTGCATTTTCTGCGATATCATCCGGCAGGAGCGGGACACGGGTGAACGTGCCATTGGCGAGAACGAGCAGTTCATCACACTAGCACCGTATGCGCCTCGCTTTCCTTTTGAGATGTGGCTGCTGCCGAAGATCCACAGTTCGTCGTATGAAAACAATCAAAGCTCGATTTACGCCAGCCTGGCCCGGATGCTGAAGGACACCCTGATGCGGCTGGATGAAGTGCTGGACCGGCCGGCGTACAACTTCATGATCCACACCTCGCCGATCGGGGAAGAGATCAACGATCACTATCACTGGCACATCGAGATTATCCCCAAGCTGACGAAAGTGGCGGGATTCGAGTGGGGTACGGGCTTTTACATCAATCCAACGCCGCCCGAAGAATCGGCGAGATTCTTGCGCGAAGCGAAGGTCCCTTCGCTTACGGAGAAGAAATAGGGCTCTTGCCGGTAGGTGTAAGCCCTAAGTTGCGGTGCTGAGCAAATTCGCTTAGGATTTGCGCCCGTGGCGCCCTGTCTCTTCTCTCTTCGGCGTCATGAATAACCGTCTGCTTATCAATGGCTTAAATCGCCTGGGCCGATAGTGCACCACTAACTATTTCCCTTTTGACAACAACAAAAAGCCTGCAAACGTGTTTATAGGAACATGGGATGGGACTAATACTAAGCCCCTCTCTTGCAACTTTGCGATAGGAGGAGTTTTTGCTCCATCGGGCGCCCATTAAGGTCCTATTCTCGCTGGCACTTACCTTGGTGCTCGCCTGCCTGACTTGTCCCCGCGCGCGGGGCGACGTAGGCATCGTGCTGAATGAGTCGCTAGGCGTCAGTGTGGACAGGATTTCCGGCACGGGACATAGCGCCGTGTATTTCTCGCGAATCTGCCCGGAATCGCCCGTGAAGCTAAGACTGTGTCGTCCCGACGAGAATGGCTCCGTGATGAGCAATTACATCAACATGGGCGAGCCGCAGGGATTCGAGTGGAACATTGTGCCGCTCAACATTTACCTCTATGGAGTGGAGGACCCTCGGTTTCGCCCTCTTTTTGGATCCTCCTCGGTCAAGAATCTCCTGGAAGAGAGATACAGAACGAAATATCTGCAGGGGTATTGTGACGGCCCGCCGTGCTCGACAAGTTACAAAGCAGAGTGGCGTGAGATGGTCGCGGCGACGCTGATTCGTGGTGTGTACGTTTTTGTGATTGATACCACGGTCGAGCAAGACAAAGCGCTGGTTGCGCAATTCAACTTGGCGCCCAATGAGAATCATTTTAATGGCATCACCCGGAATTGCGCGGATTTCACGAAGCGGGTCATCAATACGTATTTTCCTCATGCGACCAGTACGGACTACCTCAACGATTTTGGGATGACCAGCCCGAAGGCCATTGCGCGATCGTTTGTTCGCTACGCAGCCAAGAACCCAAAACTGAACCTTCACGTGCTGCATTTTGCGCAAGTTCCCGGCACGATTAAACGAAGTAGCGAAGTCCGTTCGGGAACCGAGCAATTGTACCGTTCCAAGAAGCTCCTGATTCCAATGCTTATTTTTGCGGACTACGGCGTGCCGGCCGTAGCCGCGTCCTACCTTCTGACCGGCCGGTTCAACCCTGAGCGCGAGTTCGAAAAGCATCCCGGTCAAGCGGAAAACAGCGGTTACGAGGCGCGATCAGCTAGTGCTCGTGAAGAAATGCAAGCTCAGATTGTCGGCACGTCTGTGGAATGGAAAAGATACCGGCTGAAGTTAGACTCTTTATTGAGAGAGAGGGGCCACGCGGAAGCGAGTGGTCCCCCCGCGGATCCACGTCACTTTTTCAAGTATTTGACCAAAGTGGGTAAGCCTCGCTTGGACGCTAATGGCGCGGTGTGGATGGAGGTGGCGGACAAAGGCCAGGCTTTCCAGGTGGGACTGAGCGCGAACAACATTCTTGCTCGGGATTCGGATACGCAATCGGCGTATTCGTTGCTGCTTTGGCGCGCCGATGGTGTCTTGAGAAGCGCGAAGCACAGGCGCGAGACGATGCCCGAGTTTGAGAACGATTGGGAACTTCTGCAGCAAGCGCGTTTGCGAAACGCCGTGGTGACCGCGAAGGATCGCGCACCGGACAGAGTTGCCAAGGGCGGAGTGAGCCCGGAAGGCGGCAATGATGACTAACAGAAACAGGAAACGCCGCGCTTGGCGAACACTTGTTTTTTCCTTCCAACTTCTTTCGAGAACCCATTGTCGGCTGAAAAGACTCTTTATTTAGCCGAAACGCTTCCAGAGGATGCGGGCAGTTTTGCGCGAATTAACGATTCGACTTGGTTCCACACGCGCGGATCACATTCGATTTCGACGTGTGATTTCATGAAGATGCGGTCGAACCAGGGGTAGAGCGGGCAGCTGACAGGAACCTTATAGTCAAAACGAAAATTCCCGATAATTTGCGTGCGCGCTGCATCGGCTGGCCGAATTTCGGGCCGCCCACGAAGAATGCCATGGGTTTGATAGAAATTGGCGGCTTGGGAGACGTTCGCGGGAATCATCATATCGTTTTCGTTGGATTTCGAGATGCTGTCCACCTGGATGGTGAGGAGCACCGGGATTCCGTCTTTTTCGAGCTCGCGCGCCAGAGCCACAGTTTCGGAAGCGCCCCAGCTGTGTCCATAAATGATGATGCGAGCCTGCTGTTTTTCGTCAGCCGATAAGCTCCCATCCTTGTCCATGTCAAGAGCCCTCAGGATCTGCTCGTGGGCCTTTTCCCGCCGATGATTTTCGAAGACTTCCACCTGCACGCCGGAGGGGTAATCCTGGCGCAGCCGCGCAGCAAGCTGGACCTCACTGTGGACGGCGTTGTCGTGCTTGACGAAACCGCCGACAAATCCTATGACAATAACGGATGATGCCTTGGGTTGAGTAGGGTCGGCAGTGGGTGGCGTTGAAGCCACACTGCCAGAAGCAACAAATAGGAAGAGAGCCAAACACACGGGCCGGGTCATGCTTGCACCAGCAATCCTGGGACGATACATCATAGCACAAGGCCGACTGGAACGAGTGGTGTCTGGGTTTGAGCGGGTGGGATTCGAGCCTGTCATCCTATGAATAATAAGCGGCGCCACGGGGGCTTGGCGTCTTTTTGGCGCGGCTATAACTGGCTGGGGCGGGCCGGCCAAAGTCGTCATGGTTCTGGTTGGATCGTCTAAGAGCGTTTGGGCATTCCGTTGAGGGACCTAAATCTCAAGGCCGAAATCTCACGCCTTTGAACCGCTACTCAGGCAGCAGAATGTTCAAACGCAAGTGAGTGCATCAGTATGTTGCGAACCGTGCCGGGATATTTGTCTGCATACTTGACGAGTTTTTGTTTGTCGACGACCTTGAAATCGATCTCGTCGAGATGTGGTGTGAGTCCTGTCTGCAACGAAAGATAAATCCAATCCAGCAAAGCCTTCTCAGGTTCTGCGATGCGGTAATTCGAGTGGGATCCGAATTCACCGACTCATTGTAAACAAGGGAGTTTTGCGGCGCAGCTCGGCCTTCTAAGTTATTGAAAGCAAAGCGTTGGAATCGTTAGATGCCCCCTGAATGGCCCCGAAGAAAACGCCGACTACGGGATGAGTTCCGCACTGCGCGCCTCTGATTGGATTTGTCTAGAGTGTTGTCCAATTCCTTGAAAGGAACTGCTCAGGGCTTCTCTTCTTATGCATTGGAACTGCGTTTTGCGCGAGGCACATTCATTTGAGCGACGACTTGGCGCGTTTCTGTATCCTCCGCATAGCACTCGTTGCTCGTGTGGCTCGCCAGTTCCCGTACACTTGAACGGGCATACTCCAAACCCGACACGACGCTGATCTTGTGCGCCGAACCGTTTGGCAATACCTCGAATATCTCGTACCGCCGTTCCATGAGCGTTGGTCTCGGGGATTTCTGAGAACCCTAGACCTCACAGTTGGCCGCGTCAAGGTCCTACCTTTGGCGACAATCCATTTGCGCGACACTCGTTGAGATTTTGGAAAGCTTTGTCGTGTTTATCGCCGTGATAAGAGAGAGCGTCGAGTAGGTGTAGAGATGGAGAGTAACCTACGTCCAAACCTTCGTACTATGGCAGCCAACAGTTCGACTTAACTATTCTTTGGCCCTGGAGAAACACCTTCATGCTGTATCACCTGATTGCAGCGGTGCTCATGGTGGGCGTGGTTTCTGTTCCCCTGTGCCTACTCGTCTTTTGGTATCGCTTTGTGAAGAAGGCCGAGACCCGGCGATAGCCAAATGCTTTAAGCTGGTCTTTTGGAGAATCTTCGCCCTCAGTTGACGAGCTACCATCCATCAATGACTTGGACGAAGTTCAAACGGCTCTACGAGGTAATGGAAATGAGGGCGTAAAGGTTTTCGCCCACTGGTCCGTACTTCTAATCGGAGCATTCATTCTGATGGGTGCAACCGCCGAACCTGCCATTGCTTTTTGCATCCTAGCCTCGTACTACGGCGTCATTTTGCTCCACGAATGCGGCCACATGGTTGCGGCACAGCGCAAAGGTTGCGCTGTTTGGTCCATCGAGCTGTATCCCCTGTGGGGAATCACACGTTTTAGCGAGCCACACTCTCGCTTCGACCACTGTGTCATCGCTTGGGGCGGCGTAGTGGCGCAAGTAATTGTCGCGGTCCCGATCGTCGTGGTGACCGAGACTTTCGGCTACACACGCTTCGAGCCACTGAACACCGTCCTAGGTTGCTTTGGTATTTTCAGCCTGAGCGTCGCAGTCTTCAACCTTATCCCCGCTCCTCCCCTTGACGGGTCGGTCGCCTGGGGCCTCCTACCAGCACTATTCAGACGCCCTCCAGCCCGTTCAGCAAAACGTGAACCTGGTTGGAGGTCTTGGCGATGATCCTAGTGTGGTTCCGTCGGCGGGTGCGCCAAAGTGAGGAACGTTTTATCCCACGGTCGTATGCAATTCCATAGACGCGGGCAAAGCTAATTTTCAGACCGCTTTCGCCTCCATTTGACCACTACAGCTATTCATATGCGGCTCTTCATTGCCCCTTCCATTCCTTCTTGGGAACGAATACGGCGCAAATGACGGCAATGGCAGCAACAAGATAATGCCGCTCCGCGAAAAGCACAGCCGCAACCGCAGCTAGCAAGAACGTTAAAAAGGTAGAGGCAACGAAGCTGGCAAAGTCCCGGAATTTCACATTTCCGGAACCCTATCATTCATCAGCCCAACTTCCGTCGATACCTTCTCAATGGACCTGCTAACCATACTGCGGTGACACCGAATGGGAGTGCGAATATGAGCCGCAGGACAGTGTCTTGCCGCTTCGTTTCAAGAAGCGCCTTGTAGGTCTAAGGTGACGGATGTTGCCGCTCGATGGCTCAGGAGATTCAGGATTCAGCCCGAGTTTTCCAAAAGACTATTTCAGCACTTCGGATGGCTTCATTTCCGTGTAATTGGGCGCTGGATCGAAATAACTGGTTTCTGGTTCTCCGATCTTTAGGAACGCGAGCCGGGCTTCTGTCATTAGCTTGTAGGAACCGTCAGCCTGTTTAGTTTGGTAGCGGTATTGCAATTGCTCACACCCAAGACCGGGAGCCAGCCACATCGTCGTCCGCGTCTCTGTGAGCACATTGTCGTGCAAAGGCGACTGCTGAAGGTATTCGACTACGCCGACCCTCTGACCAGCCACGGTATCATTTCCAAGGAGATTCTCCTGTCCTGCGAATCGGTACATACAATTGGGCGGAGGATTAACTAAGCGTTCCTTCAACACCGCTAGCCCTGCGTCTCTCTTCACCATCGTCCTCGATGTGATGAGGTCCAGTACGTTGATGCCCGTTCCGTTTAGAAAAGTAAGGGTCCTGAACGGTATTTCCGATGTTCTCCAATAAGGCCGCCCCCAATGCAGCCAGTACACCACCGCCGTCGAACCATCGGATCGCCGAGCAGTGACTCTTCTTTCCATCAGTTCGCCCTGCGGCTGTTTTTCAAAGTTGTAGTAATCGGTGTCCAGAACAAATGGCGTCGCTCGCACCTGAGCGTGGACCTTGATTTCGATGGTCCAATGTCTAGCGGTGTAGAAGCATGCGACAGCGAACGCGCAAATCCCGAGCGTCCACGGCAAGAGTTTTCGCTTTGTCATCCTCCTCACCTCCTCATCTTGCGCCAGCGATTGTAGGCTCAGCGCAACTTCCGGCGATACGTAGGGGGTCAATTTGAATTAGCCCCGCAGTTTTCTCGCTCCGCACTAGGGCCACAAAGAAGCCAACGGAGAATCCGACAAGCGCAATTAGCAAGCCGGACACTAATCCAACCGTGAGACCAAGCTCGACCCAGGTCAGCCAATTCGCGTCCCAGACGTCGATGTAAGGGCACCAGGGGCAGCCGAAATGTGACTCAAATGAAGACCATGAGAAAGGACTTGCGTAGAACAAGAAGGAGCCGACAAAGCCGATGACAAATCCGATGCGCCCGAACCACTTGCCCAATTTCATGCAACTGCCCCGAAGGCATTATATTCTAAGCTGGTTCCCGGACGCTGTTATGAAATCGGAACGGTGCAACTTCCCGCGTTGCCCAGCGTAAGTGCTATTAAAGGATTCTTGCGATGCGTACCGCGCCCCTGACGTACTTCGAAGAGTCGACACCAAGCCTCTTCTCGGCGGAATGGGTCTTGCTCGAATCGCTCGAATTCGTCCTTGAATTGTTCATCGAGTTGTTATTCGGAGTCCTATAAACCTAGCCGGAACCGACCCGCTCCAGGCCCTTCCCGGGCCAAATCTGGCTATTCTGGCGAGCGTCCAGGGCCTTGCCAACCATTTTGCTAACTTTGGTAACGGCTGAGCACCATTTACGTACGTAAACTATTGATAATAATCGTGGTTGCGCCAAAAATGGTGCTTCGTTACGCCAAATTGGCGGAAAAAAGACGAACCCTCCGAGCAGCGTCAATCGTGATTCGGTCGAGTCTCTCCATTTGCAGTTTCTCCTTGCCGCACTGGACAGCCAAACGGGTTCAGGTTGTCGGGCGGTGCCACGCTACGCAAGGCCTCCTTAAGGATACCTGACGTCCTCATCAAAAATATTAATTGCTTATTTTATTTACTCACTTTTTAATAAGAACCGCGTGTGCATCGTAGACGACCCTTCCGCCAACCAGGGTCAGCACGGATTCTGTCTTGGGCAAATCCTGAGCCGGAATCGTGAAGATATCTTGAGAGAGCACGGCGAGGTCCGCCAATTTCCCGGGTTCAAGGCTGCCTTTGTCACTTTCTGCAAATTCTGCGTAGGCCGAAGTCAGCGTATAGGCAATCACAGCCTGTTCGCGTGTAAGCGCTTCTTTTGGCTTTCCCGGGTAGATCGAAGCCAGCATGATGTTGAGATACGGGTTGTTCGGTCCGTCGGAGCCGAAGGCCAGCGGAATACCCGCGTCCAGTAAGGATCGAAGAGGTTGCATCTCGTCTGCTCGTTGCACACCGTAACGTTTCACCAGCAGTTCGCGAATCGTCACGTGCGTCGGATTCTCTACAACTACCACCCCCAAGTCCTTTGTTCGCGAAACGAGATCCGGCATGACGCCATCGCCGTGCTCGATGCGCACCCGGCGCTTCTCCCATACTGCTTTTCCGCCTGTCGCTTCCATTGCCGTGAGAAATGCCTCCGTCGCGCGATCCCCAACGATGTGCGCCAGCAGCTGGTCATCGTTTTCGAGCGACTCACGCAGCATCGCTTCCATCTCTTTCTCGTTGAAGTTGAGCCACCCGGAACTCTTGGAATTGTCGGCGTAAGGCTTCCGCATTGCCGCGGAACTCTCGATAGGGCTGCCGTCGAGAACCCATTTCGTTCCGCTCATTTTGATTAACGGTGTCGGATTTCGAGGCAGTGACCTTCCCTCTTTCGTCTCGCGGGCGTTCGAAGTGGTTCCCGCCATGCGCATCACCCGCGCACGGATCGGAGTCGGGGCCTTCTCCAACAGACCGACGCATCGCTCCGCTCCTACGGGCAAGGACATATCCTGCACCGAGGTAATGCCAAGCCGCGCTGCTTCGCTGAGGAAGGCTCGCATCTGCTGCAAAGCCTCCGGCTCACTTGCAAGCGCAGTTATCGACCGATGGAGTCGAAAAGCAGCGTACTCAAACGCAACCCCCGTCACCTTGGCGTTATCTAGCGAACGCAGAAACCGGCCGCCGAGTGGATCTGGCTCGTCCTCTTTCATGCCTAGCTTCGCCAAGCCCAGCCGGTTCACTATGGCGGCGTGTCTAGACCACGTTCTCAACATCACCGGATGGTTCGGCGCTAGCTTATCCAGTGATGTTCCTGTCGCCAGCGGATGGTCCAGGGCTGTTGGACCGATGTCGCCAATAATTAGAGCTTCCTTAGGAGCTTTCGTTTCGGCCACGGCGAGCTGATCAGCCACTTCGCTCCACGTTGGATCCATGCCATGGAATTGCAGATGGAAGGCGTTCGGCTCCGCATCGCAGTGATAATGAGCGTCGTTAATTCCTGGAATGACTACTCGTCCGCCCAAGTCGACGCGCTTCGTTTGCGGACCGGAGAGCGCGCTAACTTCTTTGGTGCTTCCGGCTGCGACGATGAGTTCGCCTCTTATCGCAAGGGCCTCGACATACGGACGCGCCGAATTGCTTGTGAAGATCTTGCCGTTGAGCAAGATCAAATCGGGAGACGGCTGTTGTGCCACGCATGGCCATTGGACAAAGAAGAAAGCGAGAGCTGCGACCAGGTATCTAGGCACGATTTCCTCCAGACCGCCTACTCGTGCGCCACGCCGGGAGGGTATGGGCCTTTTGAGACATCCCAAAACATTGCGTGCCCTTGTTCTTCAGCCTTGTGACGTTCTTCAGATGTCAGCGGAGTCATTGGCTCTCCGGGATGGGTGCTTCGCGCTCGAAGGTATTCCTCGAAACCCGGACGGGAAAATAGAGCGTAGAGATGGATTGGATGGTTAGCGGTGTTCGTTACTGAAATCCACGTCTCTCGTGGGATGAAAACGATCGAGCGCGGACCCGCCAAGGCTCGCTTGTCGCCGACTGTTACGGTGGCGCCATCCTCTTCCACAATGAGAATCTCCTCAGCATTGTGGTGCATATGAAAAGGAATCGTGGCCCCGGGCTTCAAAATCTCGGTCACCGCAACGAAGTCTTCGGCCCTGCCATTCTGCTTGTCAATCTTAATGATGAATTCAGGAATGGAACCCGGAGCAGCGGCGAGCGTTTGTTCTGCGTAGCGGCGCAACAGATGCTCTCCGTTGCCTTCCTGCAAGATAAGCGGATGAGCAATCGCGGGACTCTGACTAGCATTGCAGGCTCCGGTTGGTTTCCAGTCCGACGGTATGATTGCCGCTTGCGCCGAATCATGAATTATGAAAACAAGTGACCGGCGCAAGGTGGTCCCCACGATGCTCAGTTCCATCGGAACGTTCGGCGGAACCGTCATGGTCTCACCGTTCGCAGCCTTCTTCGTTCCTGGCTGAGTCTCCAGACATTGTTCGCCGGCGAGCATGTACCAGCCTTCAGGTCCAGGGTGCGTATGCACCCGCGAGCGATCCCCCGGCCGCATGACTGCGTACGAGAGAACCGCGTCGTAGTTCTTGGCTGGAGGAAGCTCCAGCGGCCCGATCAGAGCAACGCTTTCGCCGCCTCGCAGAGCCATGTCCCGCGGACCAAATTCGGAGAGCCACACGCGCCCATCTTCTTCAACTACGATTCCCGTTGCGCTCTTGGCCGCCTCGGCAGCGACTCGGCTTGGAAACGTTCGCAAATGCCAGTACACGGTTGGCTGGGTGAATTGAAGTCCTTTTGCCGTGGCGATGATGAAGCAGCCGAACTCGGGCCGCTTCTCTCCCGGCGGCACTTCGGCGCACGTGGCGACCAGGTGCTCGTGTGAACCCCTGCTGGATGGGTAGGCTTGCTGGCCTCCCTTTGTCACGCCTTGAAGGGCAATCAGGGAAACCGTGAGAGCGCTGAAGGTAATGATCGCTGGAGTTCTGTTCATATCCGATCCTCCTACGATTAGGCGGCTTGATGTTCTGGTTGAGCCGCAGCACGTTCGTGGGGTCGTACTTTTTCTTGATTTCAACTAGGCGAGCATAGTACGGCCCGCACACTGCTCTGACAAGCTCATCGCTCGTCTCGCCTAACTGGTTCACGTACGCTCCATGTCCAAACGGCCGAGCGCATCCATGTCGTGGTGGTTCCAAGCTATTGCGAACCCGGCGACACCGTTGCGCACATCCTCCGCATCATTCGGTACGGCCAGAACGCTGGTCGCCGACAAAGAAGTCAGCAGGGCCATAACTGCAAACGGGCTCAATGGCTTACTCATAGCTGACTCACCTCGGTTCCGGGTTTAATTTCGCCAATCAATGCGCAAAAGGTGAAGTCGATGCTGGGGCCCAGGCCGGCGTTCCATCTTCCCATTGGTTGTCTGTCAACGGCCGTTGACCAGAGCCATCCGCGTTCATCACAAAGAGCTCCGCATAGGGCTGAGGAACGTCGTCGTAGAGCGCTGCCTCGTCTTTGAATCCAAAACGGGCGCTGCTGAAGAGAATATGTTTGCCATCGGGAGACCATACAGCGTGTGCATCATTTCCCGGAGATGTAGTCAGTCTCCTCAAGCCGGTCCCGTCGAGCCGGATCGTGTAAATGTCAAAGTCACCTTCACTAAAGCGCGTGAATTCGACTAGATCGCCCTTTGGTGACCAGCCTGGAAAATTGTCAAATCCAGAAGTCAGTTGTGTTGTGGATCCATCGTCCAGATGCATGATCCGAAGGCCGTACTCCGACCCGCTCCAGAAGCGATACACGATTCGCTTACCATCTGGCGACCAGCTCGGAAACCCGCTGTTGCCCTCATCCTTGGTGAGCTCATGGAGCTCCGAGCCGTCCGGGCGCATCAGCATGACGCGGGCTGGCCTGCCGCGAGGAAGAAAATACAATCCTCGCCCAAAGGCGATCCAGTCATCGTTAGGTGACCATTGCGGCGCGAGCGCGAGAGTGCCGTCCTCCCCTGGGAAAACTAACTTCGCGTTCGTTCCATCCGCATCCATTACGGACACCGAAGGCATCGCCACGAAGCCCGTACCAAGATTAGTCACTGCAAGCTTCTTTCCGTCGTGTGAATACGCGGGAAATGGGGCCGAGTCGGCCAGATCAAATTCCGGATCGATGCTAAACAATCCCCGGTTTTGGGGCCATTCGTAGGACCATTTTTGATAGACAACCCATTTGCCATCGCGTGACCAGGAGGCGTTGCGCATCTTTCCGCTGGCACCTTGGTCCCCAGCTGTAAAGGCTAAACCCATCCGCGACCCGGCCTTCAGGACATATCCGATGCTGCTTTCGCTGAGGAACTGCGGTGAGACTTTCAGCCCAGGCCCTGACGTGTGCTCCTGACGAAGCCCGGTGGAGATATCCACTGACACGATCTGCGAATCGACCAGCTTTCCCGATGACGCTATCCGGACGAGATGCGTATCTTGGATCTCCATCTCATAAAAAACGACTCTCTTACCATCTGGAGACCACTTGGGCGAGCCTGCAAATTTGTCCGCTGAAGTTATCCTCCGTACGTCCGCACCGTCATAGCGCATCACATAAATGCTGACAGCTTGTGATTGGGCAAATTGTCCGCGGTCCCGCCTAACCGGCGTGTTGCGGTCCGACGAGAACGCGATCCATTTTCCGTCGGGTGACCAGGAGGGCCGGAAACTGCCGGGCGCGTGCGTGAGATTTCGCACCTTCTTTGTCAGCAAGTCGAGCACCCAAATGTCAGCGGATGCAGTGCCGCGTGAAGACACGAACGCAAGGTGTCTTCCATCCGGCGAAAGCGCTGCCTGATCGTCATACGCCGGATCATTGGTCAGCCGCTCAATGCCTGACCCATCCGGGTGCACCCGATAGATGTCGGCCGATCCGCCGCGCTCGGAAGTAAATATGATCCACTTGTCGTCAGCAGAGAAGCAGGCGTTGTAATCAAAGCCGGAATTCGCGAGCAGCGGTCGCTCGCCGGATCCGTCCGCTTTGGCGATAAACAGCGTCGAGTCGGAGGGCCCGATTCGGTGGACAAGAATTTTTTCCTTCGCGCTCAGTACGGTCGTGATTGTGGACGCCAACAACAGCGTCAAGCCTACAAACATGCGTGCTTTCATGTTCCCCTCCAAAATGTCTGCCGGGTATCGTGAGCGTTGTCGCCTGCAAGATTGAGCCCGCCTATTTCTGACAAAGGCCCTTAGGGCTCCAGTCGAGGAGAGTATTAAAAGGTTTCGAAGAATCGTGAACGATAAGGAAGAGTGCGTCACGCTTCCCCGGGCCGACAATGTTCAATTTCATGGGCGTTTCAGCAGGAGCGGACATCGTTTGGCCCGCGCGAGCGCGTACGGCTCGAGCGGGCAGCTCCAAGCACTGTTCTCCCCTGAGCAGGTACCACGTTTCCGGCCCCGAGTGCTTGTGGGTCATCACATTGGCTTCTGGACTCAGGTCGGCCTCAGCCACAACGATTTCATAGCTTGGGCCAGGAGGAATGGCAGGAAGCACCTCCGTTTCCGCGACTAGCGTCCCGCCGTTGGAGCGCCCACCCTTTGCCCCAAGGGTAAGGAGCCAAATTTTTCCTGCAGCCTCCACCACCACACTTGCCGGGGTGCCGGCATCTTGAGCGGCCGTTAGCGTTGGGAAGTCTTCAAATCGCCAAACAAGAGAACCGGGCGGCAGCGACGAGAACTTCTTTTGCAGAAGGATCGCGCATTCTGCGCTTGGAGGCCGCTTCCCGGGAGTGGGCGACTCGATGCAGGCTACAGCGCCATGTTCATGAATATCCGACGGCTTCACTTGTGCTAGCGCACCACCTGGCGTGATCAATACCGCGAAGACAAAGACAACCACGAGGAAACGTGGCACGATTCTGCCTGCCAACCGGACGGGCAATAGCCAGGCAAAGCACACTGTTATAACCTTCACTGCATGCTCCTACACTTCAACAAAGCCGGCTGACTGAAGCTCATGCTGCAACGGATGCGCCCAGTTGTCGGGTCGCAACAAGCAACTAATTGCCGCTGGCGCAAACGGTACCCGTCAGGTCCCCCTGAAATCCTTGTCCGTTGTCGACAATGGATCCCGATATGAAGAAGACGCTGCTTCCAGGGTTCGCAAATATCCCTGTTCCGGACGCGGGACGCTCGATTTCAGTGAACGCCAAGTGGTTCGCGTCCAGAACACCGAGATCCTTAGTCACTAATGTGCCGTTGCTTGCGACGATTGTGAGCTGGCCAGAATAGGAGAGATTGACTTGCGGCTCGACGTTTTGGAGGCCGGCTGACGGAGCTATGGCAAGAGCGGTGAAAGTTGTGCTGCCATCAAGCACGCCTGCGTCGGTGATCGTACCAGCAGTGCAGAGTCCAACAGAGCTCGCGCAGTTCTGCGTAGTGAACACGCTGTGAATTGTGCCGTGCACTGGCCTGCACGTGAGAGGCGGCGGGGTGGCTAGCATCATTGCAGCGGCGCCTGCTACGCCCCCAAAGGCCAACGCCACCAGAACGAAATGTTTCATTGCTTTCTCCTCCTTTCGACCACGACAGCAGACAAATTCACGGAGCCCTCGTACATTTCCCAACGCATGTGCTCAAGGAGCACAAGAATTCGGCTACAGCCCTTTCATCTTGTCCCCTTTGTGAAATAGCCCCCACGAAGCAATGAAAGGCGTCCCTTTCTGTGTTGATTTCAGGCGATCTTCTCAATACGCCACCAGCCGTTGTCGTGCCTTAAGTCCTCATCCCGCAACGGCCCATCAGACGTCCGCTTCAGCGGACAGATGACCCGCACGCGCAGCCCCGACGGCGACACGACGTCAAACACGCCACGCTCGTATTGAAGTAAACGATACGGGTCATCCGCGAGAACGGGCTTGTTCACTTCCAACATCCCTATTTCACTTGCCGAAATCCTGTCCCACCGACGTTATTCAAGCAGTTGCTAGAAAGTGCCCCAGCTTTGCACACCGTTTCAAGGCACAGCGTGAAATTCGTTGGTGAGCCTTCAGCTCAATGATGAGAAAGCATTTAACATCCCTGGTGAACGGTTTCATGACTGAGGCACAAGCGGCCGAAAGAAGGTGATAGAATTCGTCCACGAGGCCTTCCCCCAAAGTGCTACAAGTAGCAAACACTCGTCGCTTCGGGGTCTTCGAAGTGAATCTTCAGGCGCGGGAACTACGCAAACATGGCACTCGCGTAAGACTAAGCGGCCACCCGTTTGAAATTCTAGCTCTGCTCTTAGACCGGCCGGGCGAAATCGTTACGCGCGAACAGTTGCGCGTGCGTCTTTGGCCTGCTGATACCTTCGTGGACTTCGAGCACGGTCTCAATACTGCGGTCAAGAAACTCCGCGCAGCTCTCAGCGATTCGCCCGAAAACTCACGTTACATCGAGACGGTTCCTCGGCATGGCTACCGCTTCGTCGCTCCAGTCGAATCGGTCCGAGTGGGGATGGATGCTGTCTCGACTGCGAACAAGACTTCCGCTTCTTCGCAGCCGCGCCATGAGCAAGAAAGCGCACCGCGAAGACGGGCTGTGACTCTCTGGGCCGTGCCAATGGCTTGCGTTGCGCTTCTTTCTGTCCCACTAGGGCTAGCTTTCTTTACAGCCAAGGTTCCGCACGTGACTTCCACGACTCGATTGACGCGCAGCGGGCGTGTCGATGACTGGGGAAGTTTGGCGACAGACGGAGCGCGAATTTATTACTTGGAAAGAGAGGGGGCACACTGGAACCTAATGCAAACTTCAGCCCAGGGAGGAAACCCGCAGGCCGTTGGGATAGCTTTCCCTGATGTTAATGGGCAGATTCTGGACATTTCGCGAGACCTCTCGCAAATGCTTGTGAGCACTTTCGTCAGGCGAGACACCGAAATGCCCCTTTGGGCTCTCCCTATTCAAGGAGGTGCTCCACACCGTGTCGGGAACATCGAAACGAAATACGCACTATGGACTCCGGACGGGAAACAGGTTCTATACTCGCACGACAGGGATTTGATGATCGCTGATGCCGATGGCAAAAACACTCGTAAGCTTGTGACGGCTTCAGGACGAATTTACGATTTTTCTGTCTCTCCGAACGAAAAAATTATCCGATTCAGCATGGAGAATCCTCATACGACTAACGGTGAACTTTGGGAAATATCTGTCGCGGGAAGCGACCTTCACAGGCTTTTTGCCAACTGGACGAAGCCACTAGGGGAATGCTGCGGGCGATGGACGCCGGATGGACGTTACTACATTTTCTTGGCTTGGCGAGGAGACCGATTGGGAGTCTGGGCGGTTCGGGAAAAGCAAGGCTTATATTTTTGGGAGCATGCATCACCCGTCAACCTAATTTCTGGCCCAAGTATGTTCAGCAGAATGATCCCAGACCGTGACGGGCGAAGGATCTTTGCCGTAGAACAAAACCTAGAAGGCGACATGATGCGTTACGACCAGAAACAACGGGCGCTTGTCTCTGTTCCCGGGCTTCCTCACAACAGCACAGTATTCTATTGTTCGACGGGCGAATGGATTCTGTACCAGAATGATTCAGACTTTTCGCTGTGGAGAAGCAAGGCAGATGGTAGCCAGCAATTGCAGTTGACGCGACCCTTGCTAAGGATTGCAGATCCGCAATGCTCCCTAGACGCAACGCAAATCGTGTTCATGGGACCAAGAGAGGGACCCAACCAGGGCACACAAGTTTACGTCCTACCGCGTGACGGAGGCGAGCCGCGCCGCCTTCTTCGGGAGAGTGGCTCGCAGTATCATCCACATTGGCTGCCGGACGGAAAATCGGTAGCCATTTCCGTATCTCCGGTGGAAGGCGAGAAGGAGCCGACACCCGGCATCTACGTAACCAATGTGGCGACGCAGCAGGCCTACAAGCTCCCAGAGTCCCAAGACATAGACAGTGCGGAATGGTCCCCCAACGGCCGTTTCGTCCTCGGGGTCACAAATGACTTCCATCGGATCAAGCTTTACGATATCGGGAAAAAAAAGTGGGCCCAGGTAGTGACGGCAACTCTCGTCAGCGGGCCTTCATGGGCACCTGATTCTGAGTCCCTATACTTTCAGGACATCTTGGAAGAAGATCAGCCGATCTACCGTCTCTGGTTGTCCGGCATGCGCCGGGAGAAGGTTTACGATTTTCACAAGGAATTGAACTCAGGTTATTTTCGGTGTGTTTTGTACGGAATTAAGTCAGACGGATCCCTCCTCGTTCATCTCTCCCGAAGTTATGCCGATCTCTACGCGTTTGACGTCGATTTCCCCTAACAATTCCACGCTGAGAGGCTGTCGTTCCAATCCGACTCGGAAGCACTCTCGGTGCACCTTGCCCGCCACCGAACTCACTGTGTTCGCGCAATCGACGCTCGGCCCCAGCAATCCGAGGATCTGTTTATACTTGATTTGCGCGTAAGCGCCTTAGGATCAAACAGTTTCGACATTACTGGTCCAATCTGTACACGCACCTTCATCATGTAGATTCGGAAAGGGTTAACCTTGCTGCGGCATCTTCTTGGCCGACAACGAATGGCTTCCTGTTCAGAAATTCCCATGGTTTGGTAAGTATGAATCTGGTACCACACAGGTGATGCACGCCGCGTTGCTTGGCGAGGTTCAAAGGCTTAAAAAGCTCCTCGCCGAAGGAGGAGACGTCAACACTGCTACCCCTGATGGCTCGTCGGCGCTAGTCTACGGCGCATCGAGCGGAAGTTACCAGGTTGTGGAGACTTTGTTGAACGCCGGAGCCAGGGCAGGGTCGGATGCTGGGGGCGAAGCGCTAGTCACAGCGGTTGCAGCAGGCAATGAGCGGAGCGTTGAACTCTTGCGCAAAGCCGGGGCTGACCCCAACTACCGCAGCAAAGACGGCGCAACAGCACTGTCGGTCGCCGTTTCGCACCATCACGACAAGACCGTCCAGCTACTCAAGCGGGCTGGCGCACAATCGCAAAAGGGCAGTGCAAAGTGAATCGTCCTCCTCTTTCTGCTAACCTCATGCGCCCAAGCTGCACAACCCGGCTTGAGTCCCTTCCAAAGCGGAGAGCTGAGTTCATCGAACCCATGGACTGTGCTCCGATCACAAAGCTCGCAGATGGGCCTGGATGGATTTACGAAATCAAACTCGATGGCTACCGTGCTGTCGCCGTCCAAAATGACGGTCGTGTGACCCTCTTTTCGCGGCGTCGCAATGCTTCCGCGTTAAGAACCGACAGGCCGCCAGCCGGAGTAACGGAATCTTGATTTGACAGGAACGAAGCGGCGGCGTAGGGTTTTGGCCAAGCCGGAGCCAGGTCGGGAATTCCGACTAGATTACTCCCCGGACCTTTCGAGAATTCCTCTAAAATCTGCAACGAAGGGAGATGCCCATGAAGAACCTTTTCTTGGTAGCGCTACTGGTTTCCGCCTTCAGCATGGCGCTGGCAGCTGATGATGACCACGGCGTTGTCTTCAGTGCGAACCTTTCGACTTTCAACGAAGTGCCGCCGAAGGCCAATGGTGCACACGGCACTTTTCGGGCGAAGTTGAGCGAAGACGGTACCACACTGAATTGGACGTTCACATGGTCTGGCCTGACGGGCCCACCCTTATTCGCCCACATTCACTTTGGTCTGAAAGGCGGCAATTATCCGGTAATGACGTTCTTCTGCGGTGGGCCAAAGGGCGTTTCCGGCATCCCGCAGAAACCCGATTGCCCGCAGACCACATCTGGTTCGATCAGCGGCACAACGACGGCAGACGACATCATTGCCTTGAATGCAGCCCCCAACGATCAGGCCCTCGATCAGCATGACTTCGCTGGCTTTCTCAGCGCCCTCCGCCACGGCTCTGCGTATGCGAACATGCACACTATGCGCTTCCCGGGCGGTGAGATTCGTGGGCAAGTTCGGCGCGGCGATGCCGATGGAGAGGATCTGCACGCCGGCTTCGACTTTGGCTTTGTCACGCGGCTCGCGGGGACGCGCCGGTAACACTCCCACGCCATAGTGCGCGGCCATCTCTTGGTACGTGGGGTTCAGGTCCGGCTCGTAGCGGCATGGTTTCGCCACTCCGGTTTTGGTGTTGTCCGGGACGACCAGTTGTGGGCAGCCTCCCAGGAATTCGAAGGTGAGCACATGGGCCCCGATCCAGGCGACCATCTGCTGATTTTCGCTGGCTTCCGCGTAGGTGTATTGCGTCATTCTGTTTGTGTTTGGATCCCATTGGTATGCGTCGGCATCTCCCGACCCCGAGCCGAGATTGATGGCGGTGGGAAGGCCGGCGGCATTATACGTGGTGCCGGAGACCGGATTTTGGCCAGAGGGGGCCGAAACAGTGTTGACTCTACCTTCGCCGTCCGGGGTCCACATCATGGTCTTCCGTATATTGGTTCGCTTACCATCTTGGTGTGGACGTTTGTTGTCCCTTACTTTTATATTGGGGCCTAATCGCAACCCGACCAAGCAAGCGTCGGAGCTTATCGAAATAAACGGCCTCGCTAACGGGAACTGCCCCACGCGGGTCGTCGCCCCGACAAGCGAAACAAAAACAACGGTTCACTTTCCTTTTTCCAACAGCATTCTCAATTTGGTCTTTCGTGTTTCGTCTCGCGGCGTTCTTCCACTTGTTCTTATCCAGCCGAGCATTTTCCCGACGTGTACGCGATGAACGGTAGGCTCCTCGTAAATTTCGACAACGACCCATCCGATTCGACTACCGTCGCACTCCCATCCGACTCGTTCGAGTTTCCGCAATCCCTTCAACGCCGCTTCATAGACGGACTCCGCTCGCACTCTCACGCTATGCTCGACACCGTGATCGTCAACTAGCTTCACGACGCAATCTCGGTCTGGCATTTGCAGCTCTCAGGAGGAATTGCAGTTAGAGGAGGGGAGCCCAAAGTTTACTTCATCCGGGAGCCGCGTGCCATCGGACCGCCATTGAGAGCAGTAACTTACGTTCCTAACGAGACGGGATAGAATTCATAGGGGAGGTGATCTATGCATCGTTCTTGCCTCGTGCTCCTAAGTCTCTTGGTCGTCTCAACCCTGGGTTTCGGTCAATCAGCTTCAAATGACTCCCAGGGTATGGAAGCTCTGGTCGCCGAGGTCCGACAATTGAGAAAAGATTTGCAGGCGAGCAACGGAAATGCGCTCAAGGCGCAAGTTCTCCTCTTTCGGTTGCAGGTTCAGGAAACGACGGTTGCGCGTGTCTCGCAACAACTCAATGAAGCGCGTGGAAAGCTCGCTGACACGCAGCGTCATCGGACTGAAATACCTGAGAGGTTGAAGCGGCTGCAAGACGCCCTGGACAACACTGAAATTTCTCCAGCAGATCGGAAACAAATCCAGTACGAAGTTTCTGCAAGCAAAGCAGAACTCGAAAATCTGGCAACGGAAGAACAACAGAGGCAGACCGCAGAGTTACAAGCCGAAGAACAACTGCGTACAGAACAGGCGAAACTCAACGAACTTGAAGACCGCGTAGATCGACTGGAAAAGGACCTGACCAGCAATCCGAAATAGGTTGCCAAACGTCCAGCCCTACCGCTTGGTAAGAAGCTTGAACCCCGTGCTGGTGTCCGGCTCTTCCACGAACACCTGAGTGATCAACGGTTCGAATAGGCCTTCCGGCGACAACTGCCTTACGACACCTCCCGTCTGCCAACCACTGGGCGTGAGTATCCGGACAAAGCTGTTTTGGCTTTCCATGAAGGCATCCATATTCTTGTATTCTGTCACCAAAACAATGGAGCTTGGGTCGCCTAGGTTGTGGCCGGGAGTCACCAATGTCGCATTTTGAATGCGGTGATAGTCAAGAACCGCACCTCGCCGTTTGGCTTCGGCCCGGACGCGCATCCAGTGATCGTCCAAATACCCCATTGCCGCGCCGAAATTCTCAGGCATTACTTTTATGAATTCCAGCGTCCAAACTGGTCTCTCTGTAATATTCGGGCTTTGGGCGTCTCCTCCAACAACGAAGAAAAGAGAGCAAAGAAAGAGACCCGCGAGTATGCGTCCCTTCATGGTTTTACCTCCGCATCTGTCAAACGAGTTTAGCCCCGTTCGTTCCACGGTTGCCAGAAGGATTTCACGGTATCCGGTGCGTGCCCGGCATGTCGCTAACTTAACCTACCGGAACTAACCCGGCAGGCCCTTCTTGGTCTCGCGCAGGATTTCCAATACGGCTTTGACGGTCAGCAGCCGACAGCAGCGCATACTTTGTGTCCTTCGTCGCTCCAGATAGGATCAGCCACATCCGTTGATAGATTGCATCCTTGGCCTCGGAAGGCAACGCATCGAATACGGCCGAATAGATCATATAGCTGCAAGGATAACGCATCAGGCGGTGTCCAAAGTCAAATTGACGCAAGGACCGGCCCCTGCTGTCACTTGGCCCTTCCGTAGAAAACTTCTCCATAAACCCTGATGTCCCTTTGATCTTGTTTGGCAAAGGCGCTTCATCGACGAACAGCATGTAGTCCACTACGTCCTCTGCCGAAGCGCTCAAGCCACTTGTCTGAATATCCTGCACATTCCCATTTCGCA
>Ga0126369_10000336_pt1 | contig 30529 bp, 30 predicted proteins | sample PanSoiMetaPlot_1_FD_109646 | JGI IMG/M metagenome (GOLD analysis project Ga0126369, IMG submission 109646) | Tropical forest soil microbial communities from Panama - MetaG Plot_1 | ecosystem: Environmental > Terrestrial > Soil > Tropical forest > Bulk soil | place: Panama | collected 2016-02-17
ACATCGCGCGCTCGGCGAGCGCGGTGATGGTCAAGAAGGGTTTACTCCGGGGTTCTCCGAGATCGCCGAGCCGTCAAAACGTACAAACCGTCGCATCCCCAGACCCAGTGTTGATGATCGATGACTCCATGTGCGGGCGAATCGCCCATACAGGTGCTACCGCGCTCAGTTCTAGAATCGAGCCTTTAAGTCAGTTCGATTGTCAGGTTACGGAACGTTGGATGCAATTCGCGCAGGCTGCCCCTTAACGGTTAAGCGCGTCCGCTGAGACACTTGAGTCTTGTATTTCTTGAATTCATTGTTCCATCCTATTCCGCTCAGTTCCATTCGGCTCCCCGTCCAGGAAGGCGAAAACGGCTTAGGGCCCTGAGGCTGACGCCAGGTACCGCGCTGAGCTCGCACGATCGACGATCTGGACCCAGGTTTTCGAACGTCTATCGGTACATGACCCGGACAGGCGACGAGGTGTCCGGTTGACCATTGCAACCATCGTAGGAACTGCTGCCGCCAAACGACGAGGCGAAGGTCAGGCTCGGAGTGCCTGCCTGGCTAATGTCGTTGTAGAAGAGGAAGCCCGGTGCACTTGGGATGCCGGTCCAGATAAAGTGGGGCATTGCGCTCGGACTGACAGCGGCGACTCCGATGCTGGTCGGATTACCAATCGACAGCCAGGCGGCTTGGGTTCCGCCGGTAAGATAGTCGTAGACCGATGTTCCGGGCATTGAAAATTTGACCAGGGCGTCGCCACACGAGACGGCAATTTCGGTGATCGTTGGATCGAGGCTTCGAGATAAACGTCTGAGGCAACGCGTAGCGGGGTCGGTGCAAATATTGCTGTAGCCCCCAAGCGATTGAGCATTCGCATCAAAGTGGTCAAAGACATTCGGTGATCCATTCAGCCCTGCGAAGGCGACCGTCCAGCCCCCGCCATCGGTCAGCATGTCGCAATACGCTTGAAACGAGCCGTTTCCGGAGTCGAGCCAGTACACTCCATTGGGGGCCGAGGTGCCTGCAACGGTCGCCGCGTTGAGGATCGACTTACAACTTGAAGCCGGATTGGCGGGTGTGCCGATCACCGCGGGCCCCGCCAGGCCAGGAGGACCCTGGGGACCCGTCTGTCCGGCAGGCCCAGCGGGTCCAACCGGTCCAATGGCTCCGGCAGGCCCCACCGGTCCAGCGACGCCTTGAGGTCCAGCCGGCCCCGTGGCTCCGACAGGCCCCGCCGGTCCAGCGACGCCTTGAGGTCCAACCGGTCCGGTGGCTCCGACAGGTCCCGCAGGCCCTGCGATGCCTTGCGGTCCAATCGGTCCAATGGCTCCGACTGGCCCCGGGGGCCCTGCGACGCCTTGAGGTCCAACCGGTCCAGTGGCTCCGACGGGCCCCGGGGGCCCTGCGACGCCTTGAGGTCCAATCGGTCCAGTGGCTCCGACAGGCCCTGGGGGCCCTGCGACGCCCTGAGGTCCAGCCGGTCCCTGCGGACCCTGCGGGCCAGAAGAACCTTGATAGCCGATGCCAAGGTCAAATTGCGCGACCGCCCGATTCTCTGTGACCAGTACCAGCCGGTAGAAACCTGAAAGTATCTGCACTGGGAGCACCGCCACTACTTCGGTAGCGGAGAATGACCGAACAAAAAGCCTGGTACCACCGAGGGTGACGGTGGGTGCTTCATCACCAAAGTTACGCCCAAGGATGACCAGATTGAGAACGCCGGCGTCTGTATCAGCGAATTCGATGACAGGTTGGTCATGTTGCCGCTCTCCGAAGTGGTCACTTCGTGAGTGGCCTCGGGAATCCCGCCGGTCAGCTGCGAAGCCACTCGCTCCCACCAGCGCGATCAGAGCCCAAGTTCCAATTGCAGCTGGCTTCGCGATTAAGTCTTGTAGGTGTCGAACGTTCCGGTTCATGCTTGTCTCGCCCGCGATGGCTCCGCAGTCGGTTTGTGGACTACTTGTCCAACGACCCAGGTCGGAGCGACTGCTATAGAGAGCAGCTATCGTGCCCGCGAGCATCCTATTGAAACGTCTGGCGGCTAAAGAACCTCTCGAAACCGAGATGTACGCAGGAATTTTCTAATCTTGTGACAATCAAAATGATCTCCAGCAGTTCGGCGTGATTCATTCTCGGAATGCATGAAACGAAAATGAAACGTGTTCGCTCGAGAAATGTAGTTCTGGAAGGGCGGCCTGGAGAAAAGTAGCTCGAATTCCACACACACACCCCTCGTCATTCGAGGAGGATGGGCACTTCGACCCAGAACCGGGAGCCGCTAGGCGCCGACGTGAATCTCTCGATCGGAATCGCGTTGCCCTGCCGAAGTCTGCCTTTGCGACAGCTCGAGCTCCTGCAGCTTCAGGCTCCGCATCACGTCAGAGCGCTGCAGGATGCCTATAGCCGTCCCATCTTGAACGACGGGCAGTAGCCGCACATCTTTCTCGCTCATCGCTTGAAGAGCCCGGCCGAGATCGTCGTCGGGGGAGACGGCCCGCGCCGGCCGCATCACCTCTGCCACGGAAGTGGTCTCGCGACTCGCCGGCGGGACGCGCTCCACGAGCGCCGCGGTCACCACGCCGACCACTCGACCATTGTCGACTACCGGATAGGCCAGGCACCGATCGCGGAGCATACGCTCCGCCGCTTCGTAGGCGCTGGTCGTCGGCGAAACAAAGCCACGCACCGGAGACATCAGATCGCGCACGCGAACGTGACCCAGCATCGCCTGGATCAGAACGCTGCGAGATTCTCCCTCCGCACCGAGGAAGATGAAGAAAGCAATGATCACTAAAACAAAGTTGAAAGAGAACAATCCGATGATTCCGAAAACGACGGCGAAGAGCTTCCCAAGGCCCGCTGCGATCTGAGTGGCTCGGATCAGACCGTAGCGCGGGGTCAACAGGGCGCGGACAATCCGACCTCCATCCATTGGAAATGCCGGCAAGAGGTTGAACACACCTAGGAACAGGTTCATCTCGGCCAAGTAGAAGAGGCCGAACTTCAGATCGAATGAGCCGATTCCCGCGATGGCGCGATCCAGCGCGTAGAAGACCACTCCCAGCGCAACGCTCGTCAGTGGACCGACCAGCGCCATCACCGCTTCGCCCTGAGGGGTTTTGGGCGGCTCGCTCAAATTCGAGACCCCGCCGATCATCAGTAGGGTGATGTCTCGCACGCGCCCGCCCTTCCGAATCGCGTACAGCGAGTGCGCCAGCTCGTGAACCAGCACTGAGAAGAAGAGTGCCAAAGCAAGAACCAGGCCCCAGACGAACGGGTCGCCGTGGATCTGTTGTGGGGGCACGTCTGCGTGCCGAGCGGCTTCTCGGAAAAGCAAACCGAATTGGTAGGCGAGGAACGGCAGGATCAACAGGAAGGTGTAGTGAATGCGGATCGGAATGCCTTTGATGGTCGCGATCTTGAAGCCACCCATGGTCTCCTCCTGACGTTTGATAGGCAGAAAGCGCGACCCGCGGCACGAAGAAGTTTCTCTCCGAGTCGACTGGCGGGCATTTGGGAGTGCGATACAGGTTCGATTCAGGTCGCGCAATCAGGATCCGACGGTGACCGTTGCGGGCTCAAGAAACCTGGAGAACTGGACGATGAAGATTGCGATGTCGGCGCTCGCCGCTGCGCTGATGCTGCCGACCCTGGCGGCGGCTCAGACTTCCTCGCAGTCGCAGCCAACAGAAGAATCCAAGAAACTGCCAGCCGGGTCCGCCGCCGAGCGCAAAGAGCGCATGCGCGTCCGAGCCAATTCGCAGGCCTACACCAAGAAGTTTGACCTCTCTGGTTTGCCTCATTACGTGCCACAGCAACAGCCCAAGGGGATGCTGCGCGTCTGCGGAAACAACTACATGAACGACGCGCCCTTGGGCGGCTACTGGAAGGAAGCCTTCGAGAAGCTGCAGCCTGGCATCAAGGTCGAGTACTTCACGCCCACCGCCGCGATCGCCGCCGCGTGCCTGTACCTCGACAAGGCCGACATCGGGGTCAACCACGAGCTCTCGTTTTACGACTTCCTGGCACATCTGCGGCTCAAGGGCTTTGAGCCGCAAGGATTCTCGGTGCTGACTGGCTCGTTCAACTACGTGGGCTGGCAGAACAACCTGGTGATCATCGTCAACAAGGACAACCCGATCACCAAGATCACGATGAAACAGCTGGACGGCATTTTTGGCTCCATTCGCGATGGCGGCTGGGTCGGCTCGAACTGGCATCCCGAGTTTCAGCGCGGCACCGAAGCCGACATCCGCACCTGGGGCCAGATGGGCCTCACCGGCGAGTGGGCGAACCGAAGGATTACGCCGTATGGCTATGCGCTTCGGTATGCCACCGCGATCGAGTTCTCGAATAAGGTGCTTCAGGCGAGCGACAAGTGGAACGGCGACCTGCACGCCTTTGCCAACTTTCGCCGGCCGGATGGAACCACCTACCTCGAGGCCGATCAGGTCTTCGACCACGTGCGCAAGGACCCGGCAGCGATCGGCTATGCCCGCTACCACGACAGCTTTCCAAAGGACATCAAGATCCTAACGCTCGCGAAGGACGAGAAAGGCCCCTACGTCGAGTACACCATCGACACCGTCCAGAACCGCTCGTATCCGCTTTGGGGCGACCAGTCGTTCTGGGTAAGCGTCAAGCGCGGTGAGAAGATGGATCCCAAGGTCCGCGAGTTCCTGCGCTTCGTGCTGTCGCGCGAGGGCCAAGAGCTGGTGGAAAAAGACGGCAAGTACCTTCCACTCACCGCCGCGGCGGCGCGCGAGGAGCTCGAGAAGCTCGACGCTTTCAAATGACTTCTGCCGCGAGGCCACGATTCATCGCACGGGTCGCCCTGTCGCTCTCGGCAGCGATCTTCGGCTTCACCCAGGCAGGCGCGTTCGATTTATCGGGGCTGCCGGAATACAAGCCGCAGCATCAGGTCACCGAGTTCGAACCGATTCGGCTCTACGGCAGCCCACTCGCTGGGCTCGCCGAGGCGTTCTGCGATGAATTCAGGAAGTACCACCCCAAGGCGCGCTGCGAGAACCGTTTTCCTTCCAGCGACGGCTGGGCCTCCGGGCTGGAAGCGGGCATCGCGGACATCGGCGTCAGCGGGCGCGAAGCAATGCTTACTGAGTATTTGTCCTTCGCCGAGACCTTCGGATACGACCCCGTTCCCGTCCCGGTCGCGACGGGCGCCGCGGACGTCAAAGGCCGTACTTGGGCGCTCGTCGTCTTCGTGAACAAGGACAATCCCATCAAGGGTCTCACGCTGAAGCAGCTCGACGGCATCTTCGGCGCCGAGCGCACCGGCGGTTATGACGGCTTCGTCTGGCGGCCGGAGCGCGGCCGCTCCGCCGCCGAGAACATTCGCACCTGGGACCAGCTCGGACTCAAGGGCGAATGGGCCGGCAAGGAGATCAACACTTACGGGTACGCGTTCACCGGGATGACGAATTTCTGGCAGCTCGTGGTCTTCAACGGGGGCGACAAGTGGAATCCGAACTACCGTCAATACATCGAGTACGGCACGAAGATGGTGGCGCCGGGGCCGGCGGGCAAGGCGATCGACAGCAAGAGCATGCTCGCCGTCAATCTCAGCAACGACAAGTACGGGATCGCCTGGTCAGGGCTTCCGCACGCGGCCGACGTTCCTGGCGTGCGCGCGGTGCCGCTCGCTAACGAGAAGGGGCCATTCGTGCTTCCCACCCGAGAGACGGTACAGAACCGCAGCTATCCGCTGAGCCGCTTGGTCTTCATGTTCCTCAAGCGCGTCCCAGGGCAGCCGCTCGAGCCCAAGGTGAAGGAATTCATCCGCTTTGTCCTGAGCCGCCAGGGCCAACAGGTCGTGGAGAAGCAGAACATCTATCTGCCGCTCACAAAGGAAATGGTCCTCGAACAGAGAAAGAAACTCGAGTAAGCGCGCATCCGGCATCGGGGGAGGACAGGAATGAAACAGTTCTTATTAGCCGCCATTGCTTTTGCTTTCTTGGCAGCGAATGCACGAAACCTATCCATTACACGAGCTGGCTCTCAGCCCTCGGTCAAGGGCCCAGCGGAGAATTTTACCGGCTCCGTCGCGCTCACCCGCCTCCTCCAGCCTACGGAGCACACGCATGCTGCGGCATCATCGGTCACGTTTGAGCCGGGTGCACGCACTGCGTGGCACACTCATCCGGCCGGCCAAACGCTGATCGTCACCGCGGGGAAAGGCTGGGTTCAGGAGTGGGGCGGCGACAAACAGGAAATGAATCAAGGCGACGTCGTCTGGACGCCGCCACGTGTGAAACACTGGCACGGCGCTACAGCCATCACTCGCATGACTCACATCGCCATTCAAGAACAGGTCGATGGCAAAGTCGTGGAGTGGCTGGAAAAGGTCAGTGACGAGCAGTACGGGCACTGAGCGAAGCATCACCCTGAAAAGGGATTCACTCGCGATTCATCATGCGTTCAGTTTGCTCGCGCATACGTGTACCAGGGAGTTCCCCTGGCTATTTCAAGCAGTGTCACAGCCCTTAGGTTTCTGATCGGTGCCGCGTGCGCGTTGCTGCCTCTTTCATCCGCCCACGCCGAGGGAAGCTCAACCACCCCTCCGGCCGGATCGCCGCCAGTCAACAGCGGGCCCCAGGGCCAGCAGGAGCCGCCCGAGGAAAGGGAGGAGGCCGTCGGGCAGGAGGCAGCTGAGGTCAACAAGAGCGTGGTGTCCAAACAGGAGCTCGAGAACGAGCGGCCGCAGACCGCATTCGAAGCGCTCAAGAATGTGCCCGGCGTGGTCAACTCGGACACCAAGGGCGGCGTTTCGGATGACTTCTACATCCGAGGCATTCACCTGAGCGAAACCACGAGCTATCGGCTCAACGGCAGCTTCCCGATTGAGAACAACATCGGGCTGATGGACGACAAGGAGCGGGTCGAGGCTTTGAAGGGCGTCGGTGCCTTGCTCTACGGCCTCGCGCCGCCGGCGGGGATCATCAATCTCGTCACCAAACGAGCGACGCCCAGGCCCATTGCGGCGATCACCGTCTCGTCCACCCAATACTCATTCGATCGGTTTGGCCAGCTCGGCGCGCTCGCCGACGTGGGCAGCAAGTTCGGCAGCCGCGACGAGTTCGGGGTGCGCGCCAATGTCTCCGCCACACACCTCAATAAAGGCATCATCGGAGCCACCGGCCAGCGCTACTTTGCCAGCGTGGCAAGCGACTGGCAGGTCAGCAAGAAGCTGTCGCTCCACCTGGACGTCGAGGCCTATTACATGGACGTGGTCGAGCAGGCAATCGTGAGGCAGCTCGCCCCCGACCGCAGGACCGGCCTGATCCCGCTGCCAAGAGTTCCGGATCCGACGTTGTTGCTCTCGGGCCCGTGGGCTGTTTACAAAACCGACGGCGTCAACATTCTCGGCAACCTTCAATATCAAATCGCCGACGGGTGGAACTTCATCACCGAGGCCGGAATATCGCATGCTCGCCGGCCCCAACGATTCATTACCCGGATGACCGCCTACGACATCAATACCGGTCAAGGTTTGGAAACCATCAGCCTCTCCAACGACCAGCATTACAACAATTCCTATTTCAAAGCCGAGCTGAAGCAGCGGACAGCGATCACCCAATTCCTGACCAGCTATCTCACTGTAGGCGCGAATTTCAACGAGCGTTACTTCAACAATCCGACCGTCACCGTGGTCCAGCCGGTACCACAGAACCTTTACACGCCGGTCGCGCTTCCGGCGCCGCCACCGGCCAACCCGACGACCAATCAGCCGCAGGACAGCTATGATTGGGGGTTCTACGCTTACGACACCCTCAGCTTCTGGGAGCGGGTGCATCTGCTGGGCGGAGTCCGATACACCATCTACCACGCCGACAATGTGGTCCCGAGCGGCGACCACGAGGTAAACACGTACCACGTTTGGTCTCCAGCGATCGGGACCTTGGTGGTGTTGGTCCCCGGCCTGGGCGCCTATGCGAGCTACATGAAAGGGCTCGAAGAGACGGGCCAGGCTCCCATTGGCTCGGCGAATCAGTTTCAGGTCTTGCCACCGGCAGTCGCGAACCAGACTGAGGTCGGTTTGCGGCTGGAGAAGATGGGCGGAGTCTCGGCCACCGTGGGCTATTTTGACATCAATCGCGCCAATGCGGTCATCGACCCGGTCACCAACATCTATGCGATCAATGGGACCATCCACTATCAGGGTGTGGAATCGACATTGGGCGTGGAGCTCTTCCGACGTCTGCTCATTCAGGCGGGCGGGCAGTGGATACACGCTGAGCAGCACGCGCCCTCCTCGATCAACGGGCTCCGACCGGAGAACACGCCGGTGTGGGCCGGCAACGGCTCGGTAACCTATCGGTTCGGCGGGTTCCTGGAGGGCTTCCGGCTTAGTGCGGGCGCGCTGTACACAGGCGCGCGCGAAATCAACCCTCAGAACCAAGGCACGATCCCCGCGGTGACCATATTCTCCACCGGGGCGGGCTACACGACCAAGGTGGGCGCCCACCTTCTCGCGTTCAATTTAAACATCACCAATCTCGGCAACCGGCGTTACTGGAGCTCGGCCAGTAACAACAACCTGGGTGTCGGTCAGGTGCGCGCTTTCAGGTTCAACGCCAAGTTCGAATACTGAACCAACGATGGCCGAAGGCACCCGACTAGGACTCGGTCTTCGCGGTGTGCTGCTCTTTCACCGAGTTTCGCCGTTCGTCGCTGACCTTGTCGCATGGGCCGCGGGCGCAGTCGGGGCGGCGGTTGCCCTGACGATCACCGTCGCACAGCTGCGCGTGCACGCCGCATCGTGACGCAGTTCCGGAGGAGTCGCAGGCAACCCCGATTGGCAAACATCACAAAGGGTCTAAAGTTGCGGCACGATGCGTGAGCCACATCGGTCAGGAACGAAGAGGTCGCTGCACTGGGTGCTGACCGCGCTCGCCATCGGCGCGCTGGGGTGTCCCGATTCGAGTCGTCCGAAGACCGGTCTGGAGCCAAGCTCGCCGGTACGGGCGCCGGCCCCACAGACGGATGAACAGCGCTACGCCGGGACGTACATCTACGCCGGTGGCGAGGCGGAAAGGGCGGGGATCAAGACTGCCGTGGACCACGCCACCCAAGGGATGGTCGGGAAGAACATCGCCCGTGACGAGCTGATGAAGCGCTCGGAGGTTCGCCCGACCTACACCATCCGCTTTGACGGGAAGGGAAACGTGGCCGTCGAGACACCCGGCTTTCCGTCGGAGGTCTCGTCGCTCGATGGCACCGAGGTGCAGTTCAAGAATAAGTACGGCGACGTCCTCCAGAACCGGCAGCGATTCGTCGACGGGGCGCTGCTACAAGAAAGCAGGACATCCGACGGGGGCGGCTCGACTCAGTTCAGGCTCCGGCCCGACGGCAATACGATGGTCGTCACCAGGGCAAGTAGGAGCCCGAAGCTGCCCGGGGTCGTGGAGTACCACCTGACCTACGCGCGGCAGCCCGGGACTCCCTAACGACCGCCGGCCTATGGCAGGACGGCGAATGCCGTCAGTGGGCCGCTGCTTGCTGCGCGATATCCTGCAGGGTTTTTTGCCGGAAAGTCTCGAGGCGCTGCTCTATCTCCTGCGCGATGTCCTTGCGGATCACCTCCGGCGAGTACGTTGCGAACAGCTGGACCATCCGGTCGTTGACGTCCGCTGGTGCTACCAGCACTAGGGCCGACGAATCGCGGGGAATGTTGCTCTTGATCTCGTCGGTGCGCAGCAACCGCTTCTCCACCGCCTTGCCGACGCCGGCCCCTTGCCCGCGGCCCTCGATCGCCGCCAGGTCCGCGTGCAGCGGCCCCGCGAGGCTGCCGACCAAGTAACCGGTCATGGCCCCGGCGTCCGCAAACTTGGCCTTGACGTCGCCTTCTCGCAACGCAGGCGGTTCGTCCGCGAACGTGGCGCGGATCGACATCCGCCCGAGGAGCGGGCGCCTGACCACGCCCACATCGTACAGCCACGGATTTCGGTCTCCCTCGGCATTGATGACCTGCTTCAGCGCGTCGTCTGCGCCATCCGCACTGCCGAACTTCAAGATGCACACTTCCATGATCTACTCCTTTCGCGCGCGTGTTTCGGCAACGGCTTCTGCGCGTGAAGATGGACCCCGTCACCGATGCTCGGAGTCGTCCAGCGCTCCCTTCAGCGAAATCTCATAAGTCGGTCGCAAAATCCGCACCTAATTTAGGGTCGAAGGGCAAGTGTTGCTTTTCGCAAAGAGGCGCAGAAGCTGCTCGCGTGCCCTGCAAGAGGCAGTGCTAGCGAATGACTCTCAAGCGAGCTGAAGTTACCCGGCGTCTATACCCAGGACATTCTTCGTATGCTGGAAAAGGTTCTGCGGGTCGTACTTCCGCTTGAGCGACCCGAGCCGCTTGACGATCGTCTTCCCGTAAGCTGCCTCAATCCGCTCGGCCCCTTCCTCCTCGGTCATGAAGTTGAGATAGGCGCCGCCCGTCGAGAACGGCCGAATCCACTCCCAGCTCTGGCGCGCCCAAGCGATGTTGGCGGCATCGTCGGAGGAACTCTCCCAGGAGGCAGCGAGGTTGCACACGAACGCCGCATCCCGATTGCCCGCCGGGGAATGGTCCGCCGGAAGCTCGTTGAGGGCGCCGCCGATGTGGAACAAAAGAATCGCCGAGTGAGGCGATGGGATGTGCGTCGCCGCGGTGGCAACCGCGTCGAGAGCCGCCGGCTGAAGTCCTGGCAGGTATTCCGATTTCCAGTAATACCGGCGCCCCTTCGGTTGGGCGCCGTCGAGCAAGCTCTGCATCTGCGTGTAAGGGCGCCGGACCAAAATATCGGCCACCGGTTTGCCAAACGCCTTGATCGGCGCCACCAACTTCTCGGCGTCCTCTGGCCGTCCGCTGTGGCAAGCCAAGATAGCTACGATCGGCTTGCCGTGGATCTCTTTGGGCAGCCATGGAGCCGGTGGAGCGTTGCGGAGCTGGGCGACGCACGTCAGCTCGCGCGGCGCCGCCGCGGTCAGCTCGCGGAAGAAGCGCAGCACCTTGGGCGCGTCCTCTCCATGCCAGGCGACCATGCCCGCCATCACCTCAGGTCCGACGGGGTGGAGCCGGTACTCGAACGAGGTGACGATGCCGAAGTTTCCGCTCCCGCCGCGCAGGCACCAGAAGAGCTCTTGATTCTCCGAGTCGCTCGCTCGCAACAACTTCCCATCCGCGGTGACAACTTCCATCGAGACGAGGTTGTCGCAGGTCCAGCCGTAGCGGCGGGTGAGGTAACCGAAGCCTCCGCCGGTGGTCAGGCCGGCGATCCCCGTCGCCGAGACGAACCCGAACACCCCTGCCAGTCCGTGGAGCTGCGTCTCGCGGTCGACGTCGCCCAGCGTGCAGCCGGCCTGGGCGCGCGCAGTGCGAGCGGCAGCGTCCACCCACACGCCCTTCATCAGCGACAGATCGATCATTAAGCCGCGCTCGCAAACCGCGAGGCCGGCGATGTTGTGCCCACCGCCCTTCACCGACGAGAGCAGGCCGTGATCGCGCGCGAAGCGGACTGCGGTAACCACGTCCGCCGTTCCGGTGCAGCGCGCAACGAGAGACGGGCGACGATCGATCATCGCGTTCCAAATCTGACGCGCGTCGTCATATCCCGGATCTCCGCGCTTCAAGATCGGCCCGCGGAAGGCAGACTGAAATGCCCGTAGCTCCTCGGCTGCGAGCTCCTTCACTTTTCCGTCGAGCGTTGTTAGCTCGATTGCTTCGATGCTCATGACATTTCCTCCGCTCGGTGAAGTATTCCGGCGGGCGAGGAGCTTCCATGACCGTGGGTCCGGATTTTCAGACCGAAACGCCTGCCGGTCGCGATACCGGGTTCGACGTTAGGGGGCGCCTCGCGACGCTGCAAATGCAACAATCGCCGAGTGCTCGGTGTCACTTTGAAAGGGAGCGGAAAGGGCAGCAATGCCAATCCTTACTTCAAACAAAACAAAGCACGAACTCGGGGTGTAAACGAAATGAAGAAGCTGATCCAACTCGCGGTTGCACTTTTGGCCATTCCCGCCAGCGCCTGGGCGGATTTAACTCCTGTCACCTTTGGTATGGACGTTTCCGCGGGCGCCCGCGGCTGTCTGCCCGATGCCAGGGGCTCGGTGACGATCACCTCTGTCGGACTCGTTGAGCATATGCACGTCAGCGTCTCCGGGCTGCCACCCAACACCGAGTTTGCTTTGTTCGTCACCCAAGTACCGCGCGCACCGTTCGGCGTGACCTCGTTTCAGGGCAGGATCGAGACCAATCACCTTGGACAGGGCAGCCAGACGTTCGTCGGCAGCTTCAGCAACGAGACCTTCACCGTGGCGCCCGGATCCGCGGCAGCGCCGAGCGTGTTCAACGGGCCGTTCCCGGATGCGACTCTCAATCCGCCATTTAACCCGATCCAGATGTACCACCTGGGACTGTGGTTCGGATCTTCCCATGCTGCGGCGGCGGCAGGCTGCCCAGCCATTGTGACTCCTTTCAACGGCGCACATGACGCTGGTCTCCAGGTGCTGAACACCGCCCATTTCCGCGATGATCAAGGACCGCTGAGGGGAGTCACGCCGCAGTAACACAATTGAGATCAACCCAACGGCGCCGCCCTCTGAGGACAGGGGGCTGCGCTTTTTTTTCATCAGGGGGCCCTTTGTCAAAATCGGCTCCTCCTTCCAGCGACTCGCTACCGGCCGGTTCCATTTTGTCGGAGCGCGTTACCATGGTTCGAGGAAGGCGGTTGAGGCCACTCATGAAACATCGGGAACTTTGCATCCGACGTCCTCGCGGACCCAGCCAGCGATGACCGGTGGCCCGACTTTCTCCCACTTCAAGCTGTCCTCGAAGCCGGCGGGATCTCTCCCCTGGCACCGCTTCACCCCGGGTCCAAACGACGGGTCCTACGTTCGGGGAACAAAAACGGCTGCCGGCGACCGTTTTTGTTACCTAGAACGTCACCAGCACGTGGAGGACTGGGCCAGAGCTTTGGTCCAGTTGATGCGAACGTGCACGTGTTGCGGGTGCGCGCCAATGCTTGCTGTGGCGCCCGTCGCACCGACGGGAGAGACCAACGTACGAACAAGGCAAGGTCATCACCGCACCCAGCCGCTTTCCCGGCGCTTCGTCTTGCCGGAGGTTTCGGTCATCGAGCCCGGGGCCATTTCAGCCGTTCGTTGTGCCGGGCTGGGCGCTTCACGCTGAGATGCGGCTGTTCGAGCGGGCCACGACGACCTCGAATCGCGCGACCGGGTTTTTGCGCGGCTCCGCGACGCCCTGCTGGCCCGTTTGGGCATGTGGTCGGCAGCGAGACGGTTCGTCGGCTGATCGCAAACCACCTAACGAAGGCAAGTGTCAGAAGGCGGATGGTTTCGCCGTTGAAGGCTCACTCCGCGCTCCGCTTGGTGGCAACTGGTTTGAAATTCGAACTCTCGAACAAAGGAGTATGTATGACACCCGCCAACAGTGATCAGCGGTTGAAGGAGCTTGGTATCGAGCTACCATTACCACCCCAGCCGTTCGGCACCTATGCGGAGGCCGTACAAACGGGCAATCTGCTTTTTCTGAGCGGAATGCTTCCTACGGAAGGCGACGCACCGAAATTCACCGGGCGAGTTGGGGCGGAGCTCGATGTGGGAGCGGGGCGAAAGGCGGCGCAGCTCGCGGCGCTCAACGCTCTCGCCGTCGCGAGGCAGTATTTGGGAACGCTCGACAGAGTGACCCGGATCGTCCGGCTCGGCGTATCGGTGGCCACTTCGGGAGATTTTCGAGAGCAGCCGAAAGTCGCTGACGGCGCTTCTGATCTGTTGCAAGACATCTTCGGAAAAGACAAGAGGCCTTGCCGAACCGTGTATGGCGTTGCAAGCCTTCCGCTCGGCACGCCGGTCGAGCTGGAACTGATCTTTGAGGTGGTCGCGTAGGGCGCGGAACAATGTTGAGGAACTAGGCGCCGTCATGTCGAAGGTCAAGAAAGGATCAGGCAACCCATGTCGCGGCTCGTCTTTTATCGCACGGTGAAAGTTGACGAACTCTCAATTTTTTATCGGGAAGCGGGACCGAAAGATGCCCCAACGATTCTCTTGCTGCACGGATTTCCCTCTTCGTCGCGGATGTTCGAGCCGCTCCTTGCCCGGCTCTCCGATCGCTTTCATCTTGTCGCCCCCGACTACCCGGGGTTCGGACACAGCGACTGGCCGGACCCGAAGAAATTCGCGTATACGTTCGATCGCTGCGCCGAGATCATGAATCACTTCACCGAACCCTTGGGGCTCTCGCGCTACACACTTTATATGCAGGACTACGGCGGCCCCGTGGGTTTGCGCATGGCGTTGGCCCATCCGGGCCGGATCGAGGCCCTGATCATCCAGGATGCTGTAGCGCACAACGAGGGCCTGGGGGCGAATTGGAGAACGCGGCGGGCTTTTTGGGCCGATCGCGCTGCCAACGAAGACACGCTTCGCACAAATCTGATGTCATTGTCGACAACGCGGACACGGCATGTCGGGAACGATCCCAACGTGGAACGCTACGACCCGGATCTCTGGACCGATGAATTTGCCTTTCTCAACCAGCCCGGCCAGGTCGATATTCAAAGCAACCTGTTCTATGACTATCGCACCAACGTGGCCGCCTACCCCAAGTGGCAAGCGTGGATGCGGGAGAAGCAACCGCGTTTGCTGGTGATCTGGGGCAAGTACGACCTGTCCTTCGAGCTTTCGGAACCGGAGGCGTATCGCCGGGATGTGCCGAAGGCCGAAGTCCACGTCCTCGACGCCGGACATTTCGCGCTCGATACGGCGGCGGATCAGATTGCGGGGCTCGTTCTTGGTTTCATGAAGTAGCAAGCGGGGCACGCAAGCCGGCGGTCGCATAGCCTCCGCGCCACCACGCAGCAACGAGGGCCGCGTACTCATCTTTTCCGTCCTCCCAGGTGAAGTGTCCGGTGTCGAAGATGTCGAGCTTGCTCCTCGGCAGCCGGTCACGGAGATACTCGGCGTTCGCCGGCGGGACGACAATGTCTCGCTTGCCGGCGATGATTTGTACCGGAGTCTGGATCTTCGGCAGCAGATCGCGCAGGACTGGCAGCTCTGCCGGGTAGGCGCGCACGTAGCGCATCGACTCGGCGAATCGGTCGCCCTCGTAAGACGAGAGGTAGTCCTCGCGAGCGGCGTCGGACGGCGTATACCGCTCGAGGGTTCTCATGGCGGCGGTAACTATCTGCCGGCCGACGCCGCGGAAAGGCCCAAGGTCAGGGGCTTCGACCCATTCCTTGAGCACGCTGCCGAGCTGGAGCGGATACGCCGTGCCCCCGCTCCCGACGACGAGGCTGCGGAAGCGGCCCGGATGGAGGGCCGCAGCAAAGAGCGCTGCCCCAGTGCCAACATCCGGTCCGACGACGTGCGGCTTCTCGAGGCCGAATGCATCGGCGACGCGAGCGACGAACTCGCCCATCGCCCTCGGGGACCAGAGCGCGTCGCGGGGCTCTGAATGGCCGAACCCCGGCAAATCAATCGCTACGAGATGCGTGTCCTCGGCGAGCCGCGACCAAGTCGCCTCGTAGGCGAAGAGGCTCTCTGGCCAGGGGCTCAACAAGAGTGCATCAGCGCCTCGGTTCTCGCTCTCCGCGAAGCGGATGGACAGCCCGTCGACGGGACGGAATCGTATGTCGGTCAGTGTCTGCGAGGACGTGGTCACGATGTCTCTCCCGAATCGGTTCGACGCGATCGCCCGCGTCTGGAATCTCTTGGTGTCAAGGTGAGTAATGGGTCAAGAGAAAGTCGCGAGCTTTGATGGGCTCGTGACAGGGGAAGCAGATTTTCAGCAGCGCCTCGTCTGCGGGTTTGCCGTCGTTAAATTGAGCGAACCCCCAGCCGCCGGTCGATAGCCCCTTCGTATCCGCGAAGGCCATCAGGGCCTCCCAGCTGCTTGGAATCGATCAGACGCCGCTGACCGGCCATCCATCGCCTGAGGCGGCGGTGACGCGGCAGTCCTCGCGCCGTACTTCCTCAGCCGCTCGAGCAGCGCTCCGCGGCTCAGGCCCAGACGCCGCGCGGCCTCGGATTGGTTGCCCCCTACTAGCGTCATCGCACGGCCGATCAGAGTGCGCTCCACCGCCTCCACGTGCGCACGGAGGTCGATCCTCCCGTCTGGCGCCTGCTCGCCGTCCGCGGTGGCGGTCCGCGGTTCGTCGGGGAACCAGCTCTCGTCAATCGAGATCTCTTGACTGTCGGAAACGACCGCCCAGCGTTCGATGACGTTCTGCAGCTCGCGGATGTTTCCCGGCCAAGAGTACGTCCGAAGCATCTCCAACGTCTTCTCGTCCATGCTGGTCTGCTTGCCCCCGCTGCTCCCATGAGCTCGAAGGAAATGTTCGACCAACATGGGGATGTCCGCCCTTCGTTCCCGCAGCGGCGGAATATGAATGGGAAAGACGTTGAGTCGATAGAACAGATCGTTGCGAAAACTTCCGGCGGCGATGGCAGCTTTCAGGTCGCGATTGCTGGCTGCGATCACTCGTACGTCGACCCGGATCGACTTGTTCCCGCCTACTCGCTCAAATTCCCGCTCTTGCAGCACTCGCAACAAAGCGATCTGGATCTCGGACGGCAGATCGCCAATCTCGTCCAGGAAGATTGTCCCGCCTTCCGCGAGCTCGAAGCGCCCGAGCCGCTGGTGCAGCGCTCCGGTGAATGATCCCCTCTCGTGGCCGAACAATTCGGACGCGATCAACGACGGCTGTAGGGCAGCGCAGTTCACGCTCACCATCGGTCGAGAGGAGCGGCGCGACCTGGCATGGATCGCACGCGCTGCCAGCTCCTTTCCAGTCCCCGTTTCTCCGAGGATGAGCACCGTGGAGTCCGTTGGTGCCACGATCGCCAGCCGATTCACCATTGCCTTGAATGCTGGGCTGCTACCGATCATCTCGTCGGAACCGTTTCGGGCAGCCTTCCTTTGCCTATACGGCGCCTTGTCGAGACGCGCGATCGCTTGTCGGATCGCCGTTTGCAGCGCCTCATGGTGGATAGGTTTGGTGAGAAACTCCAGGGCGCCCGACTTCATCGCTCGTACCGACATCGGGACCTCGCCGCGACCCGTAAGGAAAACGATCAGGACCTCGGCACCGGCCTTGGCGAGCTCCCGCTGTAGATCGCTCCCGCTCTGCCCAGGCAGCTTCACATCGAGCACGAGACAGCCGGGCACCTCACTGCGGCATCGCTTCAGGAACTCGTGCGCCGCCGAACGGATCAGGCTCTCCGCCGATTTGCGTACCGACACATCGTCATCGACGACATAAACAGGAGGATATGGATCGCTCATACGCCACCTTCATTGGACCGGGCCTTGGAGAAAATCCATTACACGTTGGTATCGGCGCTGGCGTGTGATCTGGGACGCTGCTGCTGACGCCGGCGCAGACCGACACCAAAGTATGATCAACGTTCGTCGCATAGTGCACGCCACATCGCGATGCTCTGTTGTCCAGCGAACCAGGGCGATGTAGTCAGCGCGCATGTCAAGCTGGCAGACGGACAGGATGGAGTGACAACGGTGCTTTGAGCCAGCTCATCGGAGCGGCCTTGCAGAGGGGACCCGTATGAAGCCGTTGACAGCGCCGGGCGGCCTATCGAAAGAGGCCGCGATTGCACAAACCACGCCTGTCGTTTTCGTGGTCGATGACGACGTCTCGGTGCGCGAGTCGCTTGAATTGTTGATCCACTTCTCAGGCTGGCGGCCGGAAACATTCTCGTCCGCAAGGGAGTTCCTCGCCCGCCCACGAGTCTTGGCTCCGAGCTGCCTGGTCCTTGACGTTCATCTTCCGGATCTCAACGGTCTCGATCTGCAGGGCCAGGTCGCCGTCGATCGGCCTGACATGCCGATCATCTTGATCACGGGTTACGGCGACGTTCCGATGACGGTCCGGGCAATGAAAGCAGGAGCTGTCGAGGTCTTGACAAAGCCATTCAGCGACGACGTTCTGTTGAGCGCCATCCGGGACGCTCTCAATCGCAGCCGCGCTGCACTGGGTCTGGAAGCGGAAATGCGGGCACTGCGGGAGAATTACGCGTCACTTAGCCGTCGCGAACGAGAGGTCATGGCGCTGGTGGTCTCCGGTCTGTTGAATAAACAGGTCGGCGGCGAGCTCGGCATTAGCGAGATCACGGTGAAGGCACACCGAGGCAAGGTCATGCGAAAGATGAAGGCCGACTCTCTCGCCGACCTGGTGAACATGGCCTCGAAACTCCGTCTCGCACCTGCGCCGCTTTGAGTCGGCCGGCGCCGTGCCGAGTCAGCGTGCTGCCGCAGCGCCCGCAAACCAATACCAAAGTATCATGGACGCGCTCCTGTGAAGGGGCGCATCCTCGTTTAATGGGCGCCGAATTCGAAGATTCAATTCCAGAGGCCATGGCCTCCCTAGAGTCGATCCTCTGCACAGAGGAGTTGCAGCGACGTCCGTCGCGTCCGCCTGATTATGAAAAGGAGAACCGCGCGCTGGTAGCCCTGGTGAGCGCGCTGGCCGATTCGCCGAGCACCATCCTTCAGACGCTGGCTGAAACGATCTTGGATATTACCCAGTGCGACTCCGCGGGCCTTAGCCTGCTGACGAGGGACGATGGTGGCAAAAGGTTCTATTGGCCAGCCATCGCCGGCATGTGGAATCCGCACGTTGGAGGTGGGACCCCGCGCAATTTCGGCCCCTGCGGAGACGTGCTTGATCAAAACCGTACCCTATTGTTCAGACACTTCGAGCGGCGTTACCCCTATTTGCTGCCAGTCATTCCGGCAGCCGAAGAATGCCTGCTGGTTCCGTTTTACGTCGCCGGCAAAGCCGTCGGAACGATCTGGGCGATCATGCACAGTGATCGTCGCAAGTTCGACGCAGAAGATGACCGGGTCATGGGCTCGCTAGGGAAATTTGCCTCCTCAGCGTATCAAGCTCTGGTACGCATCGACGACCTCAAACTCCAAGTGGCTGCGCGCGAAAAGGCGGAAACAGAACTGCGTGAACTGGCGGAAGGTCTCGAGGCTCAGGTTCGAGTTAGGACTGAAGAACTGGAGCAGCGGAACAAGGAAATAGCGCAGGCCAAGGCGCAGTTGGCCGAAGAGAAGCGATGCCTCGAGCGCAGCGAAGCTTATTTGGCTGAAGCGCAGAGACTCAGCCACACAGGAAGTTGGCATTTGAACCTCCGCACCGGAGAGGTTGTCTGGTCGCAAGAAACTTTTGCAATTCTTGGTCTTGATTCAGAAAAAATCAAAGCCTCATATCCATTGTTTTTCGAACGCATCCATCCGGAAGATCGCGCCACGTTTGACCGCGTTCGCTCGGCAGCTATTGGAGAGAAAAAGGATTTTGAAGCTGAGTATCGGCTCCTTCTCCCAGAAGGGCTGATCAAATACGCGCATCACATTGGTCACTGCTTCGTGAGCGAATCCGGCGAAATTGAGTACATCGGCGCGGTTCAGGATGTGACGCAGCGCCGACTGTCGGAAGCGGCCCTTAATAAGGCCCAATCGGAGCTCGCACAGGTAGCCCGGGTCACGAGCCTTGGAGTGTTGACGGCGTCGATAGCCCACGAAGTCAACCAGCCTCTGTCGGGCATCATCACCAACGCCAACACGTGTCTGCGCATGCTAGCCGCCGATCCTCCAAACCTCGATGGTGCGCGCGAGACCGCTCGGCGCACGATTCGCGATGGCGAGCGTGCCTCCGAGGTGATCAAGCGATTGCGCGCGCTCTTTACAAAGAGGGAGGCCACGACCGAATCGATGGACCTGAATCAGGCCGCACGCGAGGTGATTGCGCTGTCCTTGAGTGAGCTTCAGAGAAACCGGGTTACTCTGCGGCCGGAATTTGCCGACGACCTCCCACCCGTCAGAGGAGATCGCGTCCAGCTTCAGCAGGTCATCTTGAACCTACTCCGGAATGCCTCTGACGCGATGAGCGGCGTCGACGATCGTCCGAGGCAGTTGGTGATCAGAACAGAACGCGACGAAAACGATCAGGTGCGCCTCACGGTACAAGACGGCGGAGTGGGTTTCGAAACTCAAGATGTGAATCGGCTCTTCGAAGCGTTCTACACAACCAAGCGTGGCGGCATGGGAATCGGACTATCCGTCAGCCGCTCGATTATCGAGAGTCATCAGGGCCGGTTATGGGCAGCACCCAATCAGGGCGGTCCGGGGGCCACTTTTGCATTTTCAATTCCTCACGGGCTCGAGAGTGCGAGAGGTGCCGAGGGTCTGGGCTCGTTCGGGCGGCTGCCGTCACGGATGATGAGCACGCGATGAGAAATCCCTGATGGTCATACGTGCATTCGTGTCTGTCGTTGATGACGATGAGTCGGTGCGCGAGTCGCTGCCCGATCTGCTGGCGCAGTTCGGCTTTGCGGTCCAGGCATTCTCGTCGGCGGAAGAATTCCTCGCGTCCGATTACGTCGACCGGACAAGTTGCCTGATCCTCGACATCGCCATGCCGGGCATGAGCGGACCGGATCTCCAACAGGAGCTGGCGCGTCGCCAGCAAGAGATTCCGATCGTCTTCATCACCGCTCACCGAGATGAAACGGTCCGTCCGCGCGCATTTGCGCAGGGTGCGGTGGAGTGCCTGTTCAAGCCTTTCAGCGAGACCGCTCTGCTTGAGGCGCTCAACGCCGCGCTTCGAGTAAACTCTCAATAGGGCGCGAACGCAGAATCGGAAGCGAGAAATGCTGCCGCCTGCCGCGTGAAGGATTCGTGAAATTGGAACAAGGAACCGTGCCCGGAATCAGGATAGGTGAGAAGCACCGCGTTGGGCAGATTCTGGCTTAGCCAGTAGGAGTTCGAAACGGAAATCATCTCGTCATGGATGCCGTTAACGACAAGGATTGGCTGGCGGATGCTTTTCAGGTACGCGAAGCGCTCGCCCCTGAATTGCTCCCAGTCATGAAACGCGGCCATTTGAGCCCCGGCCACCTCCGGCCCGGAGGCAGGCTCCCGGTCCTCCTTTCGTTGCGCAAGCCTTCCAATGAATGCCTCCCCGGCTGCCTGGCTCGACCCGGTCGGTGCAAAGAATATTTTCTGCAAGACGGCGTATCCTCGAAGCTGAGGGTCGTTGAGGTACTTCGCCAGACTCGGTTTTTCGAGGTGCATGATCTCTTCCCCTCCTCGCGGAGCGGTACCCACCAGGATCATTCTCCGAAAAACCGAAGGGCGCTCCTGCGTCATCTGCTGTGCGACCATACCGCCAAGCGAGAATCCGAGGACGTCACACGTCGTTACACCCAGCTCCTCCAGAAAAGCCAGGGCATGCATCGCCATGCCGGCTACAGTTTCTGGCACCTTGCCGCTGGATCGGCCCACGCCTGCGCTTTCGAACAGAATGACTTCTCGCCCCGATGCGAGCGGGTCCGTGACGGCGGGATCCCAGTTATCAAGTGTCCCGGTGAAGTGTTGAAGAAATAGCAGTGGTAGCCCGGAGTCCTTTCCAAAACGCCGGTAAGCATATTTTTCGTTCTTCACCTGCAGGAACTGAGTTGGGGCGGTGATGTTGCTGGCAGTCATGGTGCTGGCTACCACCGATCAATACCGGTCGACATCGAGGACAGCTTTGGCGAAGGCTTCCGGAGCTTCTTGCGGGACATTGTGACCAATACCTTTCAAGATTCGGTGCGAATACTTGCCCGAGAATTGCTGAGCATAGGAGGTCCCGTCCGCAGCCGCACCATCGAAATCGCTGCCGATCGTGATTGTGGGCACATCGATGAGCGGTCGCTCGAAGAGTCTCTGTTCCAGGTGTTCGTAGGGTGGCTCGCCTTTGGCCAAACTTAGCCGCCAGCGGTAATTGTGGATGACGATGCTCACGTGATCGGGGTTGTTGAACGACGCTGCCGTGCGATCAAACGCAGCCTCATCAAAGTCCCAGTTGGGCGAGGCGTTCCTCCAGATCAGTTTGTTGAAATCACGCCGGTATTCAGCGTATCCGAGCTGGCCTCGTTCGGTAGAGAAGTAGTACTGGTACCACCACCCCAACTCTGCCTTTGGCGGCAGCGGCCGCCGGTTCGCCTTGAGATTGATAATCAAATAGCCGCTCACCGATACGAGCGCCCTGCAGCGTTCTGGCCAGAGCGCCGCGACGATGTCCGCTGCCCGAGCTCCCCAATCAAAACCGCCAAGGATTGCGCTCTTGATGTTGAGAGCATCCATCAAATCGATGGCGTCCACAGCAAATACCGATTGCTGCCCATTGCGGAACGTTTCACTCGAAAGAAAGCGCGTCGTGCCGTAGCCCCGCAGATACGGAACGATCACCCTGAAGCCCTCCGATACCAACAAAGGTGCAACATCGACATAACTGTGGATGTCGTAGGGCCAGCCGTGCAGAAGAATCACGGCTGGACCATTGGCGGGGCCAACATCCGCGTACCCAACATTCAGGACGCCAGCATTGATCTGTTTCAGCGACCCGAAAGACGTGGGGTTTACGCTTTTCATGGTTGATTCCTCTTCAGGCTCCATTTGCGGCAGGGGTTCGCGCCCCCTGAGCGCTAGCTTTGGTCCGGAGCAATGACCATCATTTCCACCTCGCCCATCGGCGCCTTGGCACTCTGCGCTGATTTTAGGTTGTGAGCGACCAACGTGACCGTAGTCACCGGTTCTTTCTCGACGGTAGTGCCATCGTCGAGCTTGCGCTCCTTCGTGCCTACTTGGAGCTCGCAATTTCCGGTGGCCTTGAGCGAGGTTGAGAGCAGGAAGCGCCAGTCCTCGGCACAGATGGTTTCCTGTCCTTTGCGGTGATACACGATCGCCTTTCGGTCCGGGTCGTAGTAAAGCCCCTTAATCATTTGCCGGGCGACGACATCCCTCTGCGCTGAATCAATCCATGGTGAAGCTGCCACCTCGATCCAGGCGCGGCCAAGATTGCGGTTAACGCCGAAATAGGCCGACACATAGGCGTCTCCGATTTTCTGCTCGTAGACCCTCTTCTTCGCGTCCGTGTCAGTTTTTGCCTTGGGATCCGCCGCTGCAGCGAGAAGAGCTCCGGCCATAAGCGTAAAGAAAATTGCGCCACTCAATACACTCCATACATTTATTCGTCTCGTCATTGCTCCTCTCCTTCGTACGTTTGGTTTGCTCACTTAGGCGGTGAGCGCGAATGCCTCGACGCTTTGCAACCGGCGCGCCACACGCCGTCCTCCTCTGCGGACCCGTCGCTTTGAATGCTCGGCTGATCAGCGGGGATCACCTCGCTGCTTGGAATTGATCACTTGCCACAGAAGGTGGGTCCTCAGGCCAGCTTGGTGGCGAGGAAGAGATATCGGTTGAGACTGAAAAAATAGGACCCTTCCTCGCCCTGCCTCTTGAGATCCTCCGCCCACGCCTCCACCTCGTCTCTGGTCAGGCCGTGTCTACCTGGGACGAACGCCCTGATGAGGTCGATGAGCCTGTAACTATAGGTGCAGGGGTCGTACGTCGGGTTGAAGAGCGGGATGACGTCCCGACGGCCGACCCGGAATCCCGCCCGGCTGAGTTCTTGGGAGAGTCTGGGCGGGAGGTGAAAGTCCGCGCAGTGTTCCTCCCATGCCGCAAGCACACGGGCCATGCGAGCCCGGTCTGTCGCGTGCCACACTATGGAGTCCCCGTCGGTTTCGAGAATCAATGCCCTTCCTCCGGGACGGAGCACGCGGTGCAGTTCTGTCAACGCGGTTCTGAGGTCGCCGTCGCTGAGATACTCATAGACTTGCGTCGAGACAGCGACATCGAAGTCGGCGTCCGGAAACGGCAACACTGTGGCATCGCCCACACGGAATTTCACGTGAGACAGGGTGGCGCACCGGCGTTGCGACATCGTGACCATGCTCTCGCTGATATCGATCCCGTGCACACGCCCCGAGGCCCCTACGACCTGAGCCATCTCGGCACAAAGAAATCCAGGCCCCGAGCCGACGTCCACAACCTGCTCGCCCGGACGAAGCTCCAGGGCGTGCAGAACCGCCTGTCGCTGGGCGATGACGTCGGGAGTCGAATAGATCGCTTCGACCCGCCTCGCTGCGTCCTCATCGAATCGCATTCCGATGCTCATCGGAGCCTCCCTAGTTCGCGATGACGCGGCCGGTTCTCCGGTTCTAGCACCACCACTATCGTGCCCTTCACTTCCGGGCTCGCAAAATCGCGATCAGCGACCGGTGCTGCCTGCCGTAAGCCGCGCCTTCACCAGGCTGGCCAGCAGGTGTTGAAAGATGATGTACAAGGCCGCAGGCACCGTCACCAAGGGCGCCTTGGGAAATGACGCCATGCCGACGACAAGCGCGATCCCGTTGGAACGCATGCCGCTTGAGAACTCGCAGGTCACCTGGTGACCGCGCTGGAGCCGGGCTGCACGACCGATGGCCGCTCCGAACAAGAAGTTGGCCAGGTTCGCGACGAGGACGATCAACATCGAGCAGGCGATGTGTCGCAGCGACAGCTGCCGGATCAGCGGTGCCGCGGTGCCGACGTTGAGAAAGACCGCCATGAACAAGCCGGCGCTGCCTAGAAACGCGAAATACGGTTGAATCGTAGCCAGTCGCTTGCGCAGAAGGCGATTCAAGGTGATGCCGACGACCAGCGGAGCGAGCACGCCTACCAGGAGCTGGTGCAGGATCATCAGGCGCGGAATGGCGATCGAGTTCGCCGTCAGACCGCTCATCAGATAGAGATAGACGGGCACGGTCAGGGTCCCCAGCGACATCGTGATCACCACCAGACTCACCAGCAGCTCGAGATCGCCCTTAGCATCTCGCACCCAGATCGAGGCCGTCGCGGCGACCGGCATCAGGATCACCAGGTCGAGGCCAATCTGGATGGGCTCGCCAAGGCTGCGTCCAAGAAGCGGCACGCACAGCTGCCCTATCAGCCAACAGCTCACGGGCAAGATCACGAAGAACTGCGCCAGGCAAACGAGCAGCGGCTTTGGGCGGGCGACCACGCGGGCCAGGGCGCCGAAGCCGCATTGAATGGCAGCCGAGAGCATCATCAGGAACACAGAGACGCCGGACGCGTCGAGCTGTCCATTGAACAGTCGGTGCGCGCGCACCGCTTGCGAGACGCCGGGAAAGAGAAATGCGACCAGGACGATGAGCGAGATGAGATGAACGAAGTGCCTGCGAATGAAGGCATTGAGCGCCGGTAGGGTCAAGATCCGAGCTGCGCTCGGTTGCGACAACATGCTTTCCTCCTCCTCGCGCCGCGAAGAGCGACGCTCATCCATCGGATGTCCGCATTCTCTGCCGCGCAGCTCACCCTGAAGAAATGCAGATCGACGCAGCACAAGCGTGCATTAATGCAGGCATGGCTTTGAACGGGAATGGCTGAGCGATTTGCCTGAAGCGGCCCTTGCCTCGTAAGAGCCGCTTACTTGAGCAATTGCTCGCGCAGCCGCGCGCGATCGAAGTAGACGTCCTCCGATTGCAGCAACCCATCCGGCGCGAATCGATAGACGGTGCAGACCGCGATCTCGAAGCGCTTGCCCGTCGGCGCCATCGCCTCCCAATCGCCGATGTGGCGTCCGCTCAGGGTCTGCTCGATGCCGATGGCGTCCGCGGTCACGAGACGGTGACGCTCCTCTACGTGCACCTCGGCGAAACTGCCGCCACCGCCGAAACCGAAACGCTCGTGAAACAGCCGCACGCGGTCGGTGCCCTCGATGGCGCGGCCGTTGATCACGACGACCGGTCGCTCCGCGTAGGTCGCCATGATTCCGTCGATGTCGTGTGCATTCTCCGCTTCGAGGTGTTGCGCGAGGATCGCCAGCCGATCGGGCATAGTCATTAACAAGCCCAACCACTGCCCGCCGTCAAGCAAGTAAATGAGTCGGCCAAGATCCCCTTTACGCGCATCATGGAGGCCAAAGACCTTACGCCGTAACAAGCGCTTCAACGACTCACCGAGGACTCTCAACCTAACTGGCGCTACGTTGCGCACCATCGTCGTTATCGACCCTCGTGCGGCTCTTCCTCTGGTAGAAGTACCGCGTTTCATGAGCCCAGGACGACTGGAAGCCTTCAGCGACGGCGTGTTGGCGATCATCATCACCATCATGGTGCTGGATCTGAGGGTCCCGCACGGCGATACGCTCGCCGCCCTATACCCGCTGGGAGCGGCATTCCTCGCCTACGTGCTGAGCTTTTTGTACGTCGGCATCTACTGGAACAACCACCATCACCTGTTACACACGGTCAAGCACGTGACCGGGGGCATCATGTGGGCCAACCTGCACCTGCTCTTCTGGCTCTCGCTCTTTCCGGCGGTGACGGCTTGGGTTGGCCACTATCCGGAAGCGTCTTGGCCAGCTGCGCTCTACGGGACCGTACTCCTGGCCGCCGGGCTGGCCTGGCACCTTCTTCAACGAGCAATAATCCGCAGCGGCGGATCACTCGCCGAGATGATCGGCTCGGACCTCAAGGGAAAGATCTCTCTCGTCATGCTCCTGACGGGGATTGGTCTCGCCTTCGTTCGCCCCTGGGTCGCTGACTTGATCTTCGCGCTGGTCGCCGCGCTTTGGTTTGTACCGGATCGCCGGATCGAGAAAGGGCTTGCGCCAAAGGAGTGAGCGGGATCGCCAGCCGAATGATGCTGAGCTTGAGGTTCCGCTCGTTCCGGATGCGACCTTCGTCCAACTTCACGGGCGACGCGTGGCCTGAGATGCAAGCTCGCCCCTTACGAAAGAGGCCTCATGAAAACGCTCCTCCCGATGTTCCTGCTGATCTGCGGTGCCGCGCTGGCTCAGACTCCTACCCCCGCTGCCTCGTCGACGGAGCAGCAGCCCGCTGGGGTAGTGAGTACTCAGGTTGCACCGCTCAGCAAAGAAGACGTTGATCAGATCCGCGCCGATATCCGCGCCGGCAAAAGCGACCTTATTGCGAAGAACATGACGCTGACCGCCGATGAGGCCGCGGCATTCTGGCCGCTCTACAAGCAGTACGAGGCGGCAAGCAGAGCCCTCAACGACCAACGCTTCGAGCTGATCAAGAAGTACGTCGACGCTGGGGACAAGGCTGATCCCGCCATCGCCGCGACTTGGCTCAAGACGAGCCTGAAACGCGACCTGGACATTGCGAAGCTGCGCATTGGTTGGGCGCCGAAGTTCGAGAAGGTGCTGCCGAAGGCGAAAGCCACTCGATTCATCCAGATCGATCGTGCGCTTACGCTGCTGGCTGATGCGAAGCTGGCCACCCTCATCCCCCTCGCCAACCAATAGTTCCCGCCGTCGGCGGTTTCGTTCCTGCCACTTCGCCCAGATTTTTTGCACTTCATCGTGTGCCGCAAAAAAAAAGCGCCCGGCCAGGAAAACCTGACCGGGCGCCGTGACCCCACGCGTCGTCTTGCTAGGCTGCCTTCTTCTCAGTTGGCGGGGTCTCTTCAGGCGAGCGATTCGGCGCCTTCGCCACCTTCATCCGCGAGCGAATCCCGATCGCGATCTTTTGAGCGCCTCGAGTGGCGTTGTCGAGCTGCTCCTTTAGAAACTCCAACGCCCTGCCCTCTTTGACAGCCAAGGTCAGGCGATCGCGAAAGTCGCGCCAGTGCCTGGCCAGGATGCCAATTCCGCCCAGGAAACAGGCGCCACCCGCAAAGAATATCCAAACGCTGATCATCCCCAGCGGCAGAAGCTGCGAGATGACCGACAGCACAACACCGAGCCCCATCATCGCGAACGCGAGCCTGAATGAGCGCTCTCCCGTTACCGGACTGCTGTGGTCAGCGCTCTTCGACGAGGACTTCCTGAGTGAACGAGCTTCACCCCGAGGAGTACCCCTTTTTCCTGACGCCTTACCGCTTCGGCGAATCTGAGTGGACTGCCGCAGATCGCGCAAGTTGCAGTCGTCGAACTTCTTGGTGACTTTCGAACCGTCCGGCTGATGCAGCTGGATCTCGCGGTTGGCCGGGTCCTCAGGATTTGTATGGCCCAGAACGTCTCGGTCATGCGCTATCAGCAGTTGCAGCTTGCCGGTGCCCCATTGCGCGACGTGCTGCTTTGTATAGACGGCGGCCACCTCAGCATATCGATACAAGGTGGACGTTTTCTCAGCAGCGCCCGGTACCTCTTTCTCCAGCCAGTTTCGTGTTTTCCCGTAACCCTCGCTGCGCGCAAGCCCCTGTTTTTCAACCTGGTTCAGGAGATCGCCGATTTCCCACGCATTCGATTCCGCCTCGGAGAGCAACTGGATCATCCTCTCCCGCGCCTTCTTCAGCGTGAGCGGTGGTGGGGTGGCTACATCCTGCTGCGTCATTGAAATAACGTTCACCTGTTCCATGATCGTACCTCCGTGAAAGCACAGCGTTTTGCCTTCACGGATGCCGCGTCAAAGTCAGAACGAGCCCGGTCGAGCGTCCGCATCCGCACCTTCCATCGACGCAAGCTCAATCGAACTAATTCAAACCAAAAGCACGTCAGCGCAACAGCCTGATCTCACTCGACCAGCGCAATCTACGGGTTCAAGTGCAGAGACAAAATGCCGAGACAATTTCTCGGCGGTGAGAATCTGTCTCGGCAATTGTTCCTGCACTTGGCCGCGGAAGGAACCACCCAGGTCGAACTCAGCGCGGGATCCCCCGAACGAAGGCCGCGAGATGGATGAAGAGAATCTCGGGGCCGGATCGGTTCCACCACTCTTGCACCGACAGAATCAGGCCGTCGGTCTCGTCTCACGTAGAATGCACGAGCGTGACTCAGGTCCGCTTTTTCAAGAGCCGAGCGCGGAAGCGCATCGCATTCGCCGATGAGGGCGAAGGACCCATCATCTTGCTGCCCGCGTGGTGGGTGAGCCACCTGGAAAAGGACGCCGAGGACCCCGCGTATCGGCACTTCTTCGGGCGGCTCACCTCGTTGTTTCGGGTGGTCCGCTACGATCGCGTTGGGGTGGGCCTGAGCGACCGCACCCGCGACAGGTTCACGCTCACCTCGGAGCTTTCCGACTTCACCGACCTCGTCGAGCACCTCGGCATGCCGCGGTTTCACCTGCTCGGTTTCTCCTGCGCGGGGCCGCTGGCGCCGGCCTACGCCGCTAAGAACCCAGATCGGGTCGATCGCATCATCCTCTACGGCAGCTATCTTCGGCATCGGGACGAGGCTTGCGCCGCGGTCTACGATGGCGGCCCGGGGGCCCTACCGTTCTCAATGTTTGACGACGAGCAGAGACGCGAGGTCTGCGATGAGTTCGTGGCCTCGCTCGAGCCCTATCGTCGCGGCACGGCGTTTGAGGTGCCGGCGGAGTTCGTCTACGCGAGCGCGCGCCTGCCCCGGCATCTGCCGGGGCCACTCCGACCTAACGTAATGGCAGGAGTCGGATCTGACTGGGGTCACCGGAGGACCCGGGCGTGTCCGAGCAAGATTGGTGTCGCCTTCGACCCCGCTTCGAACGGAATTCCTACTCACTTTGTCGCGGCAGACGATTTTCACGTGCACGAGTTTTTATTGACACCTGTGCCTCCGCCATAAATAGGCGCGTGTCAAAAAGAACCTCGCATGCACGCATCAAGTTGTCTTTGATTTGTCGTATCAAGGAGCTATAGGCTCTCCCACTCGCCATCTCCGGCGACATACTTAGGAGAGGTCAATGCGCATTTCGGTTCGCTCGGCCCTTGTGAGCCTGGTTTCCCTTGCGATGTTTGGATGTGGAGGCCCCGGCACTGCCGACCTATTGGGCCAGTCAAGTTCCGCTCTCGAATTTGACGGGATGGAGACCGCGCACGTCATGAAGGTGCACGCGGCTCATCATCGTAGGTCAGGCGGAAATCTCTTCTATGGCGGGGGGGTCGGTGGCATTGGCGTCGAGACCGCTCCAAAGATTTACCTGGTGCTCTGGGGCTCTCAGTGGAACAACAATGATCCCAGCGGCGAATCGTCTATCCTTCAGAGCTTCTATACCGGCGCCACAAACTCAAGCTCCTGGGACAACTCGGTCAGTCAGTATTGCCAAAACGTCGCGAGCGGAACCACCAACTGCGCCGGCGTCCCCGGGGCCGTGTTCGCAAGCAGCAATGGTACTCTCGCCGGCGTGTGGGCCGACAATGGGTCTGCCGCTCCCTCCCAGCCGACGCAGTCGCAACTCGCGGCTGAGGCCGTGTCCGCTGCGGCGCACTTCGGAAATACCGGCGCCGGTTCAAACAACTCAACTCAATACGTGATTGCGACGGCGACAGGGAACAACTCGCGCGGTTTCGGCACGCAGTACTGCGCCTACCACGCCTCGACCTCCAGCTCGTTCGGCAACATCGCGTACACGAACCTGCCCTACATCACCGACGCTGGCGCGAGCTGCGGCGCCAACTTCAACGGGCTGGGCCCCAACGCCGGAATCACGATCGTGTCGGGCCATGAGTTCGCTGAGACGCAGACCGATCAGTTTCCGAACGGGGGCTGGCTGGACGGCACCGGCGCAGAGAACGGCGACAAGTGCGCGTGGATCTCATCGGGCCAGGGCGCGGCGGCGAACGTCAGCTTCAGCACGGGGACCTTCCCGGTCCAGTCACTCTGGAGTAACGCCTTCAACGGCGGCGCAGGCGGCTGCGTTCTCTCCTATCCGTAAAGGACCTTTGTCCCAAAGCTTG
>Ga0126369_10000337_pt1 | contig 30506 bp, 18 predicted proteins | sample PanSoiMetaPlot_1_FD_109646 | JGI IMG/M metagenome (GOLD analysis project Ga0126369, IMG submission 109646) | Tropical forest soil microbial communities from Panama - MetaG Plot_1 | ecosystem: Environmental > Terrestrial > Soil > Tropical forest > Bulk soil | place: Panama | collected 2016-02-17
TGGTAGCGCTACCGGGAATCGAACCCGGGTTTGAAGATTGAGAATCTTCCGTCCTAACCCCTAGACGATAGCGCCACTCGAGGATAGCGAATGCGATTATAACAAAGCTGTGCCGCCTCGGTTCCGGACGCCAGTGCCGGAATTTCTCCTCTGCGCGAGTGGCGGCGGTCCGTAAATTCTTGCTGATCTTTGGCTTGCCGCTAGTTTGAAAATTTCCTTCTACCCCTTGACAACCTGCCCCCTCAGCGCCACAATATCTAGGCGAACAAAAAGCGAAATAGTTCGCCCTTGAGCCCGCTCTGGCTCTCCGCGATCCCTGAAAGTTTTTGAGGAAGTATGTCTGCCTCTCTGGTTTTTTCTTCGGCGGCCTTTGGCCGCCCTTTTGTTTTGCCGCCGCGTCTCTCCAGTGAGGCTCTGTGGGCACAACTGGGCGCGGCGAAGAAGTTGCCCGCCATCACACCGGCATCGCGCCTCGAGGTGCGTCCTGCGCCCGAGATGGTGTCGAGCGGCATTCATGAACTTGATGCGCTGACCGGCGGCCTGCCTCGTGGCTGCCTGACAGAAATCTGCGGCCCGGCCTCCTCGGGACGAACCAGCATTCTGCTTTCGGCATTGTCCGAAGCCACGCGCCGCGGCGAGGTATGCGCCCTGGTAGACGCCAGCGATGCACTCGATCCTGCATCGGCCGCCGCGGCAAAAATCGAGCTCAGCCGGCTGCTGTGGGTACGATGTGTCCACAAAAACTCGCCACAGGGACACAGAGACGCAGAGAAGGGGAATTTAATCGCGAGTCAAATTTCTGAGCGACAGGGTTCTGCACGTAGAGAACGAAGGGCATCAAGCCAGCGACTGGAGCAGGTTCTGAAAGTCACCGATCTGCTGCTGCAGAGCAATGGTTTCGGAATGATCGTTCTCGACCTCGGCGATATCCCTGTACGAAGCGCACGGCGCATTCCGTTGGCTTCGTGGTTCCGTTTTCGACGCGCGATCGAGCACACGCCAACCGTGTTGCTGGTAATCGAGCAACAACCCATCGCGGGAAGTTGTTCGTCTGTGCTTTTGCAGGTTTCAGCTGCCAGGTCTCGCGTGTCGGAGAAAAAGCAATCAGCATTCAGCCCTCAGCATTCAGCATTCAGCTTTGCCAATCGGCTCGCGCATGCGGAATTACTTGATGAGCTGAATGTGAGTGTTGAGTTGCTTCGCTCACGACTGGAACGCAAGTCGCCGCAATCGGTAGTGAATTTTTCGAGTCATGCCAGGTGGGCTGGATAAAGACAGCAGCTAGCTTTTGAGTTGTTAGCAATGAGCAAGCAAGGGATCTTGATTTACTGGCCACTGCCCACTGAACACTGGCGACTGTCTGGAACTGACAACTAGCAACTGACAACTGGTTTTCAATGTTTGCCTGTGTTTTCATTCCCGATTTTCCCGTCGCGGCCATCATCCGAGGTGAGCCGGAGCTGCGGTCGCAACCCGTAGCAGTGCTGAGCGGACGACCTCCACTCGAAAAAGTCATTGCTCTTAATGAGCGTGCGCGTGAACTGGGGGTCGAGACGGAAGCAACGAAGACTCAACTGGAAGCATGGGAAGAGTTGATCTTGCGGCCGCGTTCGGAGGCTCTGGAAAATTCCGCGCACAATGCGCTTCTCGATTGCGCGCAGACGTTTTCTCCCGAGCTAGAGGATACCGCTCCTGATACAGCGATCCTGAATCTTGCTGGACTCGAACCGCTGTTGGGCTCGCCGGAAAAAATTGCACGCGAACTGGCAGCACGTGCGTCGCAAATGGAATTGGAGGTCAACGTAGCAGTAGCAGCAAATCCGGATGCCGCACTGCTCGCTGCACATGGCTTCTCGGGAATAACCCTGATCCTCGCGGGTCAGGAAACACAACGCCTGGGAAACTTGGCGGTTGACGCCCTGTTCGAGAGCTTTGCGCGTGATGCTGAACAAGCACAGCGCTGGCTGGAAACATTTGACCGCTGGGGGATTCGTAATCTGCGCGCACTAGGATCCCTTCCCGAAGTTCCGGTAAGCGAGCGGCTGGGGCAAGAAGGAATTCGTCTGCAAAAGTTGGCGCGGGGGGCCTGTTCGCGCAGCCTGCGATTACTTGAGCCGTTGCCGGTTTTTGCCGAGAGCGTCGAACTCGAGCATCCAATTGTTCTGCTTGAGCCACTCGCGTTTTTGTTGAACCGGTTGCTCGAACAGGTGTGCCGGAACTTGGCCGAACATGCTCTCGCCGCGCAAGAGCTGAATTTGAAACTTACGCTTGCTGATCGATACGAAGATTGCGAGCCGCAGCAGACCTCTAGCTTCACGCGCACATTGCGGCTGCCGGTTCCCATGCTGGATGCGCGCGTGTTTCTGAAGCTGCTGCAACTGGATCTGCAGGCGCACCCGCCGGGCGCTCCGATCGTAAAGATCCATCTGTCCGCCGAGCCGGCGCGGCCGCGAGCCACGCAGAGCGGATTATTCCAGCCAGTCTTCCCGGAACCCGAAAAGCTGGAACTCACGCTCGCTCGCATCGCAGGAATTGTCGGGAAAGAGAGAGTGGGATCGGCTGAATTGTTGGATACGCATCGAGAGGGCGTTTTCGCGATGCGTCACTTTGCCCCCGTCGAAACGCAAGAGAAGCAGCGAAAGAAGGAAGTGGCTGTGCAAGAGGAAGAAGAACTGGAAACTGTTGCTGAAGAAAAAATGAATACGGTGATTGCACTGCGGCTGTTTCGTCCGCCTCTCGAGGCTGTGGTGAATGTGCGCGAGGGCAAGCCGGTGAAATTGAAATGCATTCACCGTCCCGAGATTGCAGGAGAGATTGTTTGGAGCGCCGGTCCGTGGCGGTCTTCCGGAGACTGGGCCGATCAGGAGGGATGGTCGCGGGAAGAGTGGGATATCGCAATCCAGTCTGGAAACAGCCTTGTGCTTTATCGCTTGGTGCAAGACAAGACCAGTGTGCGGTGGTTGTTGGAAGGAACGTATGACTAGTTCTCAGTTCCCAGTTCCCAGTTCTGGCCTACTGAAAGGAAAACCGGGAACTGAGAACTGAGAACTCCATGTACGTCGAGTTGCATTCTCGTTCTGCATTCAGTTTTCTCGAAGGAGCGTCCATTCCTGAGAGGCTGGTGGAGTCGTGCGCGAACTTCGGCATGCCAGCCATGGCATTGCTCGACCGCGATGGCGTGTATGGGTCTCCGCGCTTTCACCTGGCGGCGCAGAAAGCAAACATCAAGGCGCATATCGGGGCGGAAGTGACGCTAAGTCCTTTATTTGTGTCGAAAAATGTTCCACGTGGAACACGATTTGAAAATGAAAATCAATTTCACGTTGCTAATAGCTATAGCCGGCTTCCTCTTCTTGTATCTTCGCGAACCGGCTATCAGAATCTCTGCCGCCTGATCACTTCGATGAAGCTTCGTGCCGGGCAGAAAGAAGGCGGCATGGCAGAACGCCAGGATTTTGCCGAGCACACAGAAGGACTGATCTGCCTCACAGGAGGCGAGGAAGGTCCGCTGGCTACAGCGTTGGCGCAAGGAGGCGCGCAAGCGGCGCTGCACTCCGTAAAGCGGTTGATAGAACTCTTCGGCAGAAAAAATGTTTATATCGAACTGCAACGGCATTTTCATCGCGACGAAGAATATCGCAACCGTGTCGCAATCGAGATCGCGCAGTCCCTGGGGCTGCCGCTGCTCGCAACGAATGGTGTGAATTACTGCATTCCACGCGAACGGGAACTGGCCGATGCCTTCACCGCCCTGCGGCACCATCGCACGATTGGGACTGCCGGGCGACTGCTGGCACGCAACTCAGAGCGCTACATGAAATCGCCGGCAGAGATGAAAGCGCTCTTCGCCGATTTTCCGGAAGCCCTCGCCAACACTGTCGAGCTTTCTTCCCGGCTTGAATTCACGCTCGACGATCTTGGTTACGAGTTCCCGAGTTTTCCGCTGCCGGAAGGCGAAACCATGATTTCGCACCTTCGCGACCGCACGCTCGACGGATTCCGCAGCCGCTATGGCCGGGCTACACCAGACATCAAAAACCGCGCCCGGCGCCAGATTGAACGTGAACTGAAGTTGATCGAACATCTCAAGCTGGAGGGCTACTTCCTGATCGTCTGGGACCTGGTGCGCTATTGCTGCAAAGAAAACATTCTCGTTCAAGGCCGCGGGTCGGCCGCCAACAGCGTGGTTTGCTATTCGCTGGGTATCACGGCGGTGGATCCGATCCGCATGGATCTGTTGTTTGAGCGTTTTCTCTCGGAAGAACGGGGCGAGTGGCCAGATATCGATCTTGATCTCCCGAGCGGCGATGAACGCGAGCGCGTCATTCAGTATCTTTACCAACGCTACGGACAGCGTGGCGCGGCCATGACCGCCAACGTGGTGACCTACCGGAACCGTATGGCGGCGCGCGAAATGGGTAAGGCACTCGGCTTCGACGAAGAAACATTGAAACGGATCTCCGCGGCGGTCGCTACCTGGGAATTTCGGGACGAACATGATGCGCTGGACCGCCGGTTACAGGATGCTGGACTCGATCTGAAGCATCCACGGATTCGCAAATATTTCGAACTGTGTCTTGCAGCGCAGGATTTGCCGCGGCATTTGGGTCAGCATTCGGGCGGCATGGTGATTTGCCAAGGACGCCTGGATTCGGTCGTGCCGCTCGAGCCGGCATCGATGCCGGAGCGTGTGGTCGTGCAATGGGACAAAGAAGACTGTGCCGACATGAAGATCATCAAGATTGATTTGCTTGGTCTCGGCATGATGGCGGTGTTGAAAGATTCGATCGAGCTGATCCGCGATCACAATGAAGAAGAGGTCGATCTCGCGCACCTTCCGCCCGACGATCATGAGGTGTATTCCACGCTGCAGAAGGCCGACACGGTCGGCATGTTCCAGGTGGAGAGCCGCGCACAGATGTCGTGCCTACCGCGCCTGATGCCCAAAAAGTTCTACGACATCGTGGTGCAGGTGGCGATTATCCGCCCCGGGCCAATCGTCGGTAACATGGTCAATCCGTTTCTGAAGCGACGTCAGGGAAGGGAAGAGGTTACATATCCGCACCCGTCGCTCGAAACTGTGTTGAATCGCACGCTGGGCGTGCCGCTCTTTCAGGAACAGTTGCTGCGCATGGCGATGATCACGGCCAACTTCACCGGGGGCGAAGCCGAGGAATTGCGAAGGGCAATGGGATTCAAACGTTCCGAAGCACGTATGAAGGCCATTGAAGAAAAGCTGCGAGCCGGCATGACGCGCAATGGAATCTGCGGCGAGACCCAGGAGCAGATTATTCAGTCGATCACCTCATTTGCGCTTTACGGATTTCCGGAATCGCACGCTGCGAGCTTCGCCCTTATCGCTTATGCCAGCGCCTACTTAAAGTGTCATTATCTGTCGGCTTTTACCGCTGCATTGCTCAACAACCAGCCGATGGGTTTCTATCATCCGTCGACGATCGTGAAAGATGCACAGCGACATGGATTGAAAGTACTCCCCGTGGACGTGACTCGATCAGATTGGAAGTGCAGTTTGGAGCCATGCCCTAACCAGCGTTGGAAATTCGCCGTGCGGTTGGGATTGAACTACGCGCGTGGTGTGCGTGAGCAGGCGGCACAGGCTTTGGTGCGGGAGCGTAGCCTGGCGCCGTTTATGTCGATTCAGGACCTGGCGCGACGCGTGCCGGAGTTGCGCAAGGATGAACTGACGACTCTCGCAGAGATCGGAGGATTGAATTCAGTGGCCAGTGCGCGAGCAACAGTGGCCAGTGGTGAGTGGTTAGTGGGTAGATCCGCAAAGTCGTATTCCAGCCAAAATAGAGATTCACTAATTACTGACCACTGTCCACCGCCCACTGAGTTTCACCGTCGCGATGCGTTATGGCAGGTTGAGCGGGCGGTGCGATGGTCGGGACCTCTGTTGGACGATCTTAGCGAGCATGATGATCGTTCACCGCTCAATGTAATGACGCACGAAGAACGATTGATCGCGGACTTCCGAGGCACAGGTCTTACGGTCGGTCCGCACCCCATGCAATACCGCCGCGAAGAAATGAAGATGCTGGGGATTTATCGAGCTTCCGACCTTCCGCACATCCCGAATGGCCGCCGGGTACGAATCGGCGGATGCGTGATCGCGCGGCAGCGCCCTGGCACAGCGAAAGGAATGATGTTCATGAGCCTGGAGGACGAGACCGGGATTGCCAATGCGATTATCGTGCCCGATCTCTTGCAAAGGAACCGCGTATTGCTGGTTTCAGAGAGGTTCCTGATGGTCGAGGGAATACTTCAGAACCAGGACAACGTGATCCACATTCGAGCGGAAAAAGTCATGCCCTTGAGCGTGACGAGAGCGGAGACGACCTCCCATGACTTTCATTAGGACGGTCGTCGCCGCTGTTCCTATCGACCGGCTTCGAAGCGATAACCGATTCCGCGCAGAGTCTTCAAGTACTGGGGGTGTCGCGGATCGAGTTCGATTTTTTCCCGCAGGCGCCGCACGTAAACGTCGATCGAGCGCGGCGTCACGAAGGCACTTTCCTTCCAGACTGCGTCAAGCAGCTGGTCGCGCGTGAAGACGCGTCCGCGATGACGCGCAAGGTACTCGAGCAGCCGGAATTCGCGGACAGTGGTCAGAACGGTGCGTCCGGCCACACGCACCGTCATCGAAGAAATATCAATCTCTAGCTCGTCGAACTGAATCACATCCAGCGGTGGAGCCTCCGCCTGGCTCCGCAGAACTGTCCTGACGCGAGCAATTAGTTCCCGCGGACTGAATGGCTTGGTGATGTAGTCGTCGCCGCCCACCTCAAATCCTCTGACTCGGTCGGGCTCACCGGTCCTCGCTGAGAGGAAAATTACCGGAGTCTTAGCGAGCTGTTCATGTTGCCGAATCTGGCGGCAGAGATCGAAGCCATTCATCTCGGGCAACATGATGTCCAACAAAAACAATGCCGGCTGCATGCGCGTTGCCGAAGGAACTACCGCCGCGCCTGATAAAAAGGTCGATACCTTGTAGCCCGCGGAATTCAGGTTGTGTTCGATCAGGCGGGAAATATCGAGGTCATCTTCCACTACGAAGATGAGGTTGCGGCGCGTACTGTCGTGCAACTCGGCGGCATCCATGGGGGAGGCAAAGCGCAGAATTGGCGCTAAGTCTCACGTTGAGAGTAGGTTGGAAATGTTGCTGGAATATTGCGGGACTGTTAAGACCCGGTTAATTTCGGTTATGCGTAGTTGAGTTTCTTCGTCGTGTGCCGCAGTGAGCGCCCCTCGGCCAGTCCGATGAGCTCTTCGGCAAGGTTCTTGGCGTGGTCCCCGATGCGTTCGAGAGCTTGGGCGGTGAGCAGGATGTCGAAATTTTGCGGGTCAGGGCTGGATGTTTCCGCCAGATGCCGCTGAAATAGCGCGTGGCAAACGCGATCGACTTCGGGATCAACGCGGAGGATCTTGCGAGCGCCCTCGACGTCGGGTTCGGAGAAGCCCTGGTGTACCTGTTCCAGCATCTCGCAGAGCAGGGAAGACATCTCAATCAGCTGTCGCGAATCTTTCGCCGGTAGCTTTTCCCGCCGCGAGTGCAACTGCATGACGGCGCTGTAGGCGAGGTCTCCGATTCGCTCAAGATCGGTAATGAACTTCAGGCATGCGAGCAATTGCCGTGCTTTCGCCTCTCCCACCCGCGTAATAGCGCCTGGGAGTTCCTCGTCGATCTTGCGCTCGATCTGATCCAGTTCTTTCTCGCAGTCTTTGATGGCGAGAAACGCCATTCGCGAGGAGGTTGTCAAAAAGTCCCGAACGTTGAACACGGAATCGCGTGCGGTGAGACACGCTTTCAGAACGAGACCTTGGAGTTCGTCGGAGGAAACCTCAGACGTCGAAACGGCAGCCGCGGCCGAAACAGCCGCGTGAGAAGCTGAACGTTTCACTCTGGGGGAGCGTCTTTGCGCCATGCGAGCCCGAATTCCGCTAACAACCTGCCTAAATCAAGGTTAAAGCAGGAATGTGAAAATCAGGTAAATACCAAGCTTGACCGGCTATGCCATGCATTTTGGATAAGGCTACTTTTTCTCCGCTGCTGCGGCCTTAGCTTCCGCCTGCTGCGCATCACTTTCTTTCCCCAGCCCATGATACGCCTTCGCCAACAGACGCAAGGCGGTCGCATTGGGCGGATCAGTTCCGGCGAGTGCCTGCAGATCGGGTAACGCATCGTTGAACTTCGCCTGTTGAATCTGCGCCTCAGCGAGGCCCAGTCGTGCATCCACATTGTTCGAGTCGACGAGTTGCGCGGCTTCGAATTGATCTTCGGCGTTCTTGGAATCCTTCAATCCAAGGTAGACGCGGCCCAGGAGCAGCCTGGCCGGCATTTGGCTCGGAACGAGTTTCAGGCTGGCCTCCAGGGCATCTCGTGCTCCCGCAAGATCGCCTGATTTCTCCAATGCCTGGCCGAGTTCGAATGCGGCTGTCGAATCCTCGGGGCGAACCTCGTGCGCATGCTTCAAGTGAGCCGCAGCCTTCGCATAGTCTCCTGCGGACAATTCCAACTCGCCCAGTTGACGCAAGGCTGTCGGAGAGGAGGGGTCGAGTTCCAGCGCCTTTTCCAGCGCTGCGCGAGCGTCGTCGGTGCGATTGTCGTCACTCGCCAGCATGGCCCGATGCAACTGGTTCTGGACCTCAACCTTATCTTTGGGATCGGGCAATTTCGCCATCGCTTCTGCCGGCGGCCCTGGAAGCTTTGACTTCCACGTTGCCATTTCCACGCCGAGGGCTTGCACAGGAGCGCCGTCGGACGCGTAGAGATTTTTCAACTCGGAAGGATCCGCCTTCAAATCGTAGTACTCGGGGTGCGGCGCTTCGATGAGCTTCGAGTTGTCCGCGCGAATGGCCTTCAGTGGAGCCCATCCGAAACGGAGGGGGTAGTCGGTCTCGCCCAGCAAGACGTGTTCCGGGCCACTCGATCCTTTGATCAGTGGGAGAAGCGATTCGCCGTTTAACTCGGCGGGAGCTGCGATATTCGTGAGTGAGAGAACGGTAGGAAGGATGTCGGTGGTCCGTACTTGTGCGTCGATTACTGTCCCCCGCTGGACGGCGCCCCGCATTTTGAGAATCATCGGTATGTGAAGAGTTGAGTCGTACAAGAAGAGTCCATGTGTCTCTTCACCATGCTCACCGAGGCCTTCTCCGTGATCGGCTACCGCGATGATGATTGCGTTCTGGTACTCACCGTTTGTCTTGAGAAAAGAAATGAAATGGCTGATCGCAGAATCGGCATATGCGATCTCGGCGTCGTACGGATTCTTATACTTCTGCGAAAAGGGCGCGGGTGCCTCGTAGGGATCGTGTGGGTCGTAGAGGTGCACCCAGACGAAACGGGGCCCGGAGCGCTGTTTCTCGAGCCATCCTTCAGCGTGCTGTACGACGTCCATGCCACGCCGTTCTACTCGTCCGAAGCGCTCTTTGGTATCGGTCTTCGCCGGAAAATTGTCGTAGTAGTCGAACCCGCGGTCGAGTCCCGGGGCAAGCGTGCTGCTGTCAAGAATGACTGCGCCAATGAATGCGGCTGTGTGATAACCCTGCTTTTTCAGAAGTTCGGCCCAGGTTGCGTGCTGAGGCGAAAGTGGAACACCGAAGTCCGTGACGCCGTGCACGCTGGGCAGCAAGCCGGTGAGTATCGTGGTGTGCGAGGTATTGGTGATCGGGCTGTGAGTGAATGCGTGGGTGAATCGAATGCCGTCACCGGCCAGTGCGTCGAGAGCGGGTGTGTCAATGTCCTTATCACCGTAGCAGCCGACATGATCGGCCCGCAGCGTGTCAATCGTGATCAGGAAGACGTCAGGCTTGGCTTTCGGGGTTGCCTGTCCCCGCAAGGCGGGCACCATCAGGGCGCCCAGGCAAAGCACGGCAATTCGCCACATGAGTCTTTACCCTATCACATTGTTTTCATGCGGGTGGAGTCTCCCAGTGGGCCTTCCGTGAGATAATCAAGACTTCCCGATGTCCCGCGATCTCCGCCGAATTCTGCTCTTTTTGATGGTGTTGGTTTCGCTCCCCTTCGAAGCGCAGACCCCTCCAAGAACTGCTCCGAACGTAGTTTTGGTGACGATTGATACGCTCCGGGCTGATCACGTTGGGTGCTACGGGTACAAGCAGATTAAGACACCCAACATCGATTCGTTGGCGGTCGACGGGATTCGTTTCGAGCGCGCGTTTACACCGGTGCCGGTGACGCTGCCGTCCCACAGCGCGATGCTGACGGGAACCTATCCCATGCTGAGAGGGATGCATGATTTCAGCGGCAATCGCCTAAGTCCCCAACAGCCAACCCTGGCAACTGTGCTGAAGCAGGCTGGATACGCCACCGGTGCGGTGATCGGCGCAGCAGTTCTTGACTCAAGGTTCGGGCTGAACCAGGGATTTGATTTCTACTACGACCACTTCGATTTCAGCCGGCTTGATGAGTCCAATCTGGACGAGATGGAACGCCCGGCGAACGTGGTGGCCGACCAGGTGCTGGATTGGTTAGCGCAGAACTTGCAGAAGCGATTTTTTCTGTGGATGCACCTGTATGATCCGCACTATCCGTATCGGCCTCCAGAGCCCTACGCGCGCGAATATGCCACTCATCCCTACGATGGTGAGATTGTTTTTGCAGATGAGCAACTGGGTCGCGTGCTTCGATTTCTGAAGGACAAGGGGGTATATCAGAACACGGTAATTGTGCTGAGCGGCGATCATGGCGAAAGCCTTGGCGAGCACGGGGAGAAAACCCATGGATTCTTCATCTACAACGCGACGATGCACGTGCCCTTGATCATGCATCTGCCCGGAACGACGGCAGGAGCCACGGTGACGGATACTGTATCGCTCGTCGACCTGATGCCGACGATCCTCGCGGCGGCGGGCGTCCAGATTCCCTCGCAGGTGCAAGGGAAGAATCTGCTGCCCGAGCTTGTGGCGAAAACGGGATCGGCTGATCGGTCGCTATATTCGGAAACTTTCCTTCCACGGCTGCACTTCAATTGGAGTGAACTTCGCGGAGCTGAGAATGCGAGATACCACTTTATCGATGCGCCTCGGCCCGAGCTGTACGACGTGTCAAAGGATCCTGCTGAACTTCACAACCTGTTCGGAGAAAAGAAGGCGGTTGCTGAAGAGATGCGCGCCAAGCTCGCTGGATTAATCCGCGAGTACAGCGCGGGGAAAGAGCTCGCCGAGAAAACCGGACTCGATCCAGTATTGATGGAGCGGCTGAAGTCTCTGGGCTATGCGGGGTTTTCGGGCGGCGGAGATTTTACTATCACCAATCGAGATCTTCCGGATCCTAAGGATCGCATCGTTACTTACGAACTTATCTCGGACGCAATCGCCGATAGCCAGCATGGCCGCTTTCCCGAGTCGATCGAAAAGCTGAAAGAGGCGATGAAGACCGAGCCGCAGTCTGTCCCGGTACATTATCTGCAGGGATTGAACTACTACCGTTTGAAAATGTTTCCGGAAGCAATCACCCAACTGCAGAGAGCCGTGCAGCTCAGTCCGGAATACGCGCTGGCAGTTTTCAATCTGGGCATGGCGCAGGCCCATGCGGGACAGATTGATGACGCCATGATCAATCTGCAGAAAGCGCTGCAATTGGATCCGACGAACTTTGAAGCCGCATACAATCTGGGCGCCGCTTACCTTCAAAAGCAGCAGCTCGGGCCTGCTGTTGAGGCGTTTCGACGATCCGTGACGTTGAACCCTGAGTTTGCCCGCGGCTACCGTGCGCTTGGCGAGACCCTGATCTACCAGCAACAGGTGGACGACGCAATTGTGGCGCTCCGTAAAGCCGTGCAACTTGCCCCGCAAGACCCGGGCATGCATGCGTCGCTGGCCAAAGCCCTGGCTGCGAAAGGACTCACTGCCGAAGCGCAGCAGGAGATGCGGCAGGCGCAGCAGGCGTCTCCACAATAGGTCATGGCGATCACCTCATGGACTCTCAGGTTGCTGGTTGCCGTATTTGCTGCCGCATCTGTCTCGACTGCGAGCAATGTTCCCGTCAAAGTGGCACCGGCAAAACCTGCTCATCCAAACGTCATTCTTATTACAATCGATACGCTTCGGGCTGATCATGTCGGCTGCTATGGCGCACAGAATGTCAAAACACCGACAATCGACGTTCTGGCAAGCGATGGGATCATTTTTGAACGAGCGATCTCGCAGGTTCCGCTGACTTGGCCCTCGCATGCGGTGATTCTCACCGGCACGTATCCGTTTCAGAACGGTGTGCAGGACTTCACCGGACAGCCACTCGACCCGCGCTTTCGCTCGATCGCGCAAGCCTTGAAGCAAGCGGGTTACGCCACAGGCGCTGTGGTGAGTGCATTTGTGCTCGATCGAAGCTGGGGGCTCGCTCGCGGGTTCGACTATTACGACGACGCATTCTCTGCCGAGACATTTCAGAAAAAAGATATTGGACTAGTCGATCGCCGTGCCGCCGAAAGCGTGGATCATGCTATCGCGTGGTTGAAGAAGACACCGCGGCGGCCATTTTTTCTATGGCTTCATCTGTACGATCCGCACAGTCCTTACGACCCGCCGGAACCGTTCCGCACGGAATATCGTGGTCATCTGTACGATGGCGAAATTGCCTATGCTGATCGCGAGTTGGGAAGGCTGATGGCCTGGCTCAAACAGAATCGGCTCTATGACTCGTCGGCGATTACTCTGCTGAGCGACCACGGCGAATCGTTAGGCGAACACGGCGAAGACGAGCATGGGTTCTTCGTGTACAACGCAACGGTCCACGTGCCGCTGATCGTGAAACCGCCTGCCAGCAGCGGCATTCGACCGGAGCGGCGCGCAAGTCCGGTGGAAACCGCGGCAGTTGCTCCCTCACTTCTACAACTCGCTGGCGTGAAGGATGTCATCAGCCGGCAATTTCAGTCACAGGGACTAGTCAACACAGACAAAGTCGCCGCTTATAGCGAAACTCTCTATCCATTTAGCTCATTCGGATGGAGTCCGCTGCACGCGCTCGAAACGGATCGCTTCCATTACATCGAGGCTCCGAAGCCGGAGCTCTACGACCTACAAAGTGACCCGAGAGAAACCTCGAATCTCGCTTCGCAGCAGCCTGCAACTGTAACTGTTCTTAAGCAACAGTTGGAGAACAGACTCCGGAGCAATCCTTTGCAGGAGTTCCCCGCAAAGGGGAATGCCGTCTCCTCTGGCAATCTCACTCCGGATGCTCAGGAGAAGCTACGTGCGCTGGGATATTTTGGCTTCCGGGCAGCCCTGCCTGCGAAGGCTCAGACGGGAGACCTGCCAGATCCCAAAGACAAGCTCGCCGAGTTCAATGCGATTTTGAAGGCGCAGGATGCTTTCGAACGAGGCGACACCGAACGAGCCGAGTCGCTTCTCGGTCCCGTCGAAAAGTCGGATCCGGAAATGTACATCATTCCCTTCCTTCTCGGTGAATCCGCACTGCGTAGACAGGATTGGGGGAGAGCAGCAGATCAGTTGCAGCGCAGCCTTGAACTCAACCCGAGTTTCGACAATGCAATGACGGGATTGGCACGTGCACTAGTAAAGCTAGGACGAATGGACGATGCGAGGAACTGGCTGGAGAAGGCTCTCCAAAGCAACCCACAAAATTATCGTGCGTGGTATCAGATTGGGCTCATGAGCTCTGCCGACACAAAGAAGGCGCAACAATCGTTTACGAGGACGGTTGAAATTCAGCCAAACTTTTCTGCCGGACAGCGAGAGCTTGGGATGATTCTCTTCCAACAAGGAAACTATGCGGGTGCGGCGCTGCACTTGGAAAAAGCCATTCAGCTGGGATTGGACGATGCTCACCTGCGAAATTTTCTTGGAATCTGTTATAGCCGGACAGGCCGAATATCAGAGGCTCTCAAAAGCTACAACGCGGCCTTGAAACTAGACCCCAATCTTGCCGAAGCACACCTGAACCTTGCGTATGCGTTGACTCGCAAAGGCAACGCGGCGAGTGCCCAGTCGGAATATGAGGCTGCCTGCAGATTGGACCAGAGGTACTGCTCTTTAGTCCCTGCCGCCAATCACGAATAGTTACTGGCTAAAAACAGCATGCGTGCTGTCGAGGGCGCAACGGCTATCAGCAGGCACATTCGATGGAGTCTTAGTGGCAGATCGAAATGACTTCCACCATTTCAGCAGCGGATTCAGCTGCGATTCGTAAGGCTTGCGGCTCTTATTATCCAGGAACTCCATATTCTGAAACTTAGCGTCTCGGGCCACGCTGATGGTGATGGTATGCGCATCCTCGACAATGAGAGGAGTCACACTTGGGGGAACATTCAGCTTCCGAAATTCCGTGCTGTCGATGATCGCGTCCAGCGCCTTCCAGTCCGCCTCCGGGATTTCTCCCTCAAAGACTCTACGGTCGCGGTCCTGGCCCAACTTGCGGCTAGCTTTTTCAGTATGGAAACGGTGGCTGTCGAAGATCAAAGTGCAATACTGCTCCGAGGCCATGCTTCCTGCTTGCACCTCGTTGAGCAGTAACCGAAGAGCGCCTAATGGCTTTTCATTCGAACCAGAAGCCGTGAGACCCGCAGTCAACAGGCAACAAAGAATCGCGAAGTGCTTCGCATTGGTCATTATTTTACCCAATGTTCATCGGTACACAGTACTGCGGCTTGGAATCCTTGAAGCTTGATTTGCTCTTCTTGTCCAGACTCTCAAACCATTTCATCAGGGGATTGAGTGCTTTCTTATACGCAGTACCATTGTCCAGGTACGTGTCCATGCCATTGGACGCGGTCGCGGTCATGGAATTTGTGGCTCCAGTCTTGACGCGCTCACGAACAGTTGTGAAATGTTGCTGGGAACCTTGATGGTTGATTTGCGCATCGAGGCTCTCAACTTCGCGAATGGCCTGCGTGTCAGAGGGGAGCTCCGGCATTTTAGGAGTCTTCACCGTCTTCAATGCGTCATCATCCAAAAGTTGCTTCAGATTCTGAAGGTCATCGGTGTTGAGAGTACCCTCTGCTGATTTGACTTTGGGCTTGCCCAAGGTACGCTCTTCTCTTTTTTCAATAACGTACCTGCCGTCGGAATACACAACTACACACGACAATGAGTTGGGGTAACTCCAAACATCCCCGGGATTTCCGTAGGTAACACCGTTCAGCCCCTGAGCATGCACAACATTAGACGAGATGTCTAGATATGCTTTCGACAGCTGCAATCGAACTAGTTGATCCGGAGATTGCTGGCTCGCGCTAAAGACAGAAATCATCCAACTCCCGAGCAGTAACATACTCCTGAACTGACCGCCTCGGTGCAAGGTAGCCATGGAAATCCTCACAATTTGAGTTTTATTGACGGCATAATACAACAATGAAGGCCGTTTCTGAAGATGTTTATTGTGCTGAATGCGAATGCAGTAACAAAACATCAGAGGAGTTACATTGAACGCCCGCAGCGGGGTAGTACAAGCTAGTGCGGTCTGTCTGCCGCTAGCCGTTGCGCCTCGTCGCGCTCCTTCTGTGCGTCGGCAGCGCGACCCAGTTGATCGTACGCATCGGCGAGGAAACGGTGAGGCTCGGCTGAGGTGGGTTGGATCTGCGCAGCCTTGACAAGATTAGGTATCGCAACGGAAGGATTTCCCGAAAGAGCTAATGCCCGCCCTAGCAACAGGTGGCCCGCATAGTGGTTGGGCCGTAGTTCGATCACCTTTTCATATTCCTTGATAGCGTCTGGCAGGCGGTCGGCGCGCGCGTAGGCGGTTGCAAGCGAGAAATGCGCCTCGTCCCATTCTGGAGATCGCTGCACAGCGATTTCGAATTGAGTAGCCGCGCCCGCGAAATCCTCGGTTTCAAATAGAGCCGAACCTAGCTGATAGCGGGGTATGATTAAGTCGGGTCGCATCTCGACAGCCTTGCGCAAGACCGGCACAGCTTTGTCGTATTCTTTGAGAGAGCTCAGAGCTGTACCCAGTTGCAAATAGGCGATCGGGAGGCTTGGCTCTTTCTCGATTACTTTTTCGAGTAAGGGAACAGCTTCTTTGAAATGCATCTCCTCTTTATAGATTTCCGCCTGGTGCATCCAGTTGACAACATCGACCTTGTCTTTAGGATCAGCGCCGGTATCTTTTATGCCCGGCATTGGTGAAGAACTGCTATCCGAGACGTAGCCGAGGGCACTCAACTTTTCCTGTAATTCAGGATCGGCGGCGACGACCGGCGCTTTTCTTGAGCTGCTTGTCCTCGTGCGTAAGCTGTAAAGCTGGTTCTCTATCGTATTAGCCACGGCCACCAGTGTGCCTGACAGGTCGTGTTCGGCCTTTGGATCCGTTGATTGGTCGTAGAGTTCTCTGCGTGGAGCTTCAATGTACATATACTTTCCAGTCCGCAGTGACCTCAGGGGGCTCCATCCAAACGTCCGGTGTGGATAATCACTCTCTGAGTACACCGGACGATCGGGAACAGCAGCCGCTTCCTTGCCTAGACTCGTCCTTTCCGAGGCTGGTTTCACTGCGCTGACGAGCGACTGGCCTTGCACCTCCGGGGGGATCGGAATTCCGGTTGCTTGTAATAAGGTAGGAAGCACATCCACGAGACCCACCCGGCTCTCGACCCGACTTCCCGTCGCGCGGTCCCCTGGTAATTTGAAGAAAAGCGGCACGTGGATCGTTTCATCGTAGAGGAATATCCCGTGCGTAGTTTCTCCATGATCCCCAAGAGCTTCGCCATGATCAGACATGACCGCAATGACCGCGTCAGTGTACAGCCTGCGGAGACGCAACTGGCTCACCAACTTGCCAACCGCTGAGTCGGCATAGGCAATCTCGCCATCGTAGGGCTGTGACGCGTACTTGCTCTTATACGGCTCAGGAGGATCATACGGGTCATGCGCATCGTAGAGATGGATCCAGATGAAGAATGGCCCTTGCGGATGCTGACGCAACCAAGCTAGAGCATGCGCCACAACTTCACCCCCACGACGTTCAATCGCTTCGTATCGGCTCTCCCCAGGACGGCGTCGGTGAAAACCAGCATCAAAGGTATCGAACCCCCGCTCAAAACCGGGCGCGGAGCGTGTGTTTGGATCGAGGACGAGCGAGCCGACAAATGCCGCCGTGTGGTAGCCATGTTGTTTGAAGATAGACGAAGCATAAGGAACGTCCTCAGCCAAAGGCACTCCGAAATCGTTGACCTTGTGAAACTGGGGGTAGGTGCCAGTCAGAATGGTTGCGTGCGATGCCGTAGTAATCGGAACTTGAGAATACGCCCGCGTGAAAATCGCAGAGTGTCGCGCTAGCGCGTCGAGGTTTGGAGTGAGACCACGCTGCGACCCGAGAAATCCCATGCGATCTGCGCGCATGGTATCTAGGGTGATCAGAATGACATTCGGACGGCGGGGGGGTGGAACAGCCAGCGCGCTACCCAGTAAACAGAAGACACACAACAACCGAGGAATCCAAGGCATACGATAAGAAAAATTTTACCATCGTCAAGATTCAGCGCGAGGATGTTGAGAGCCATGGGAACCCCGTCAGTGTCGAAATGAGATCTGTAGGAGGGGTTTGCTTAATGGCGCTCGCTCCCCAATTCATCCTGTAGCCGCTTGAGGAGGTCCCTTGCTTTCAGTGAAAACGTAGAATTCGGAAAGGCCTTTAGATAGGCATTCAGTTCGCCAATCGCGTCAGAGGTCCTTTTCTGTTGCAGATATAAATTTACTAGTTGCAGATACACTTCCGACATTCTGGGATCGAGCTCTCGTGCCTTTTGCAGACTCTTCTCGGCGAGGTCGGGGCGTTGTGTGTGGGAGTAAAGGGACCCTTCCAAAAAGTGACCAAAAGCGGAATCTGGGCGTCGTTGCAAACCTTGTTCGATTTCATGCTCAGCGTTGTCGTAGCGCTTCGTCAGCAGCAGCACGTTTGCCAAGTTGAAGTACGCCTGAGCGTCATTCTGATTACCCTTGAGTGCGGCTTCGAAATGTGCTTGGGCTGCTTCAAAGTTCTGCTTGCTTAGGTTCAGCGTGCCAAGGTTATTATGAGCTGGGTAAAAGTCCGGCGAATAGGTGAGCGCCTTTTCGTAGTGTTCAATCGCTTCCTCAGTCTTGGCGCGGCGTTCCGCATCGAGGCCCTTTTCATACTCTTTTACCGTCTTCTTTGGGAATTCGCGATAGTACTCCGCCGGATCTACCAGATATGGGTTGCTGCCCTCCAGCCTCCCAGGAAGCGTTTCCTTGTTTGCATTGGGGCGAGGGACCAGCCGCAATTCTATGAAATTTGTAGGTGAGCTAGCCGGATTTACTTCCGTCGTTTCGCTGACGGGCTCGTAGGCATCATCGTTGACCGAGATCCGATATTGATTAGCGACGAGACTGTAGAAACCAAATCTACCCTGATTGTCGCAATAGGCGCTCGCGATGGGAGTCCCACGCATCTCGAGCGAGATTAGAACGGGGTGAACAGGAAAATCCCCCTTGACAACGCGAACGTTCCCAATAATTTTCCCGAGTTGGACCTGTTGCGCATGGACTTGGGCTGAGACAAAGGACAGGAAGAGAACTGCGGACAGCACCATCACCCGGCCGCGTGCGTCCATGAAAAAGACCCCAAAAGGACAATACAACATGAAAAAGCAAAACGGGCTTGCTCCCGATTGTCAGGAGCAAGCCCGTGAAACAAGCTGCTGTCGATTAGAAGCTGAGCTTCAAACCGAATTGCATTTCGCGAGCATTCAAAGTGCCTGCCGCCTGGCCCCAGTTTGCCTGTTGGAAGGGCTTGTTGTTTGCTCCTCCACCGGCTGTTGCCAGCAGGAAGTTCGCGCGATTAAAGACGTTGAAGGCGTTCGCGTCAAACTTCAGATTAACTCGCTCTGTGATCTTAAAGACCTTGGAGAGAGTCATATCGGCGTACCATTGACCGGGTCCAACGAACGTATTTCGGCCCAGATTACCTACGCAAGCTAAACAAGTCGGCTTCGATAGAACCGGTATGTTCTTTTGGACGGTATCGCCCGCACCCTTCGCCCAAAAGTCACGACTGAAATCACCGAACCGTGGCACATTGCTGTCGGGACGGTCATTTCTGCCACGGTCAAGATTGAAGTCGCCACCGGTGTTTATGCAGAGTCCCGAGTCAACACCGGATTGCGAGCAATCACCCGTGAGCTTCGGTCCAGAGGATATATATGGTTCCCAGTGTGCTCCCGACTGGAAGCTCCAGATGCCATTCAGTGACCAACCTCCCGCGATCCATCCCATAGCCCCCTTCAGGTTTTGGCCGGGCAGTTGCCAGACGTAGTTCAGAACCAGTCGGTGCCGGATGTCATAGACTGAGTCGCCTCGATCCAAACCCGGTAACGTCTGATCCTGGGTGAATCCTTCACCAGCGGCGGCTCCATTCGCGCTCGTTGCGCCGCTGTGCCAGGTCGATCCGTTATCAATCGAATGGCTATAAGTGTAGTCCACGTTGAACAACAGGCCATGGCTCATCTGGCGTTTTAACGAACCCTGGAACGAGTTGTAGTTGGAATTGACCGCATTCTCCCATGCTCTCAGTCGACCGTAGTTTCCATTCAACCTGCTGCCAAGCCCTGTCAAAGTCCGGCCAAGGTTGTCGGTTACTGTCACGCCAGCCGGCAGGAGAGAGCCTGGTTCGCGGTTGATGTCTTCAGAGCGGAACAGCTTGTGTCCTGCGGTACCCACGTAGCGCGCTTCTACGACCGTTTTCGGGAGGATTTCCCGTTGCACGCTAAGGTAGAAGTTATACACATAAGGGTCTCGAACTCCTGAAGGAAAGATAATTCCTGTCAGGTTCGCAAGGTTTGGGTTTGTCGGATCCCAGCCACCTAGATTGCCCGTGGCTTGTGCTTGCCCAGTGGGTCCCATATTTGGGTTCGTACCAGGTCCCACGAAGGTGGCCGGTACGTTGGAAACCTGGTGGCAATTGGAATCGCCTGGAAATTGTGGACCATCACACACCGATGGTCCGTAGACAATGTCGGCTCCTGCCAGTCCGGCACCTCCCGCCACCGCATTAAACGAATAGTACGGGGGGTTCCAGCGCGAATTCGAGAGCGGGTTGTAAAGTGTGCCCTCATAGGCGACACCGAAGCCGCCGCGTAGTGAAGTTTTGCCGTCACCAAATACATCCCAAGCGAAGCCTATACGGGGTCCGAAATTGTTGTGGTCGCCCGCACCCAGGGAATTCGATGGAGCAAATCCGCCCGGTCCGCAGACCCCCGCGAGCTGCGAGAGTGCCATCTGCGATGCAGTATCGCAACCAGGATTCCCGGCCACAATATTGGCGTTAAAGAGCCGGTTGAGGATAGCGTCACTTGGTCCTAGGATAAACGAGTTCGGAGTGTTGGGTCCGAGGAGGAACGTGGTCGCCAGATTGTTGAGCTCATGGTGCCGCTGGTAGAGGTCGTAGCGGATTCCTAAGTTCAAGGTCAGGCGCTTAGTAACTTTCCAGTCATCCTGGAAAAAGCCGCCAAACTCGAGGTTGCGCCAGTGGCGGAAGTTGCTCGACAACTGGGAGTGAGGATTCTGATTGAAGGACTTGCACGGTGGTGCACAGATCCCGGGATCCACGCCAGCCACCTGGTAGTACGGAGAGTCAGCGGCAAAGAACACCTGGTCGTAGAAGTAATACGACGGGCGCGCCACGTTAAACTCGCTGTTTTCGATGTTGCGTCGGAAGTCCACACCAGCCTTCATGTTGTGATTGCCGTGACTGATCGAAACCATGTCGGAGTACGTGTAGATGTTCTCCTTGAACGACTGCGGATAGCCGTTGTACGAGCCGAATCCCGCCGACGATGGATCTGAGAAATTGATGCGTGGCACACCAGGGTGGTTCGTCGTGATCGCTGTATTGTTCTGCAGATATCCAGCTCGGAATTCGTTCAGAATAGTCGGGCTGAAAGTATGCACGAAACTCAGCGAACCTTGCGGGAAGTTGTTGCGCAGCGGATTGCCGAATCCCCTCGTGCAGGACGCGGTGCAGGGACCGAACGAGTCGGTCTGTCGGTTGTAGTTGTAGCTGAGGAAGAAGCGGTTCTTGGCATTCCAGTTGTAATCAACCCGCAACGACGCTTCGTTTCCGTTAAATAAGTTGCCCAGGGTTTGGGTCTGAGTTTTGAAAGTAGCGACGCTAGTTTCCTGGATCGAAGCGTTCCGATCGAGAGTTCCGGCTTGCACGACGGGAATGTTATTGCAGCCAGCGGCACCCATGGCCGCTTGGTCGCTTGCCGTAACGCCAAAGATGGGGACCAACTTCTGGTGTTGCAAGGCGGTCATTCCGCCAAAGCCGTTATCTAGACACAGAAGATTGGAAAAGTCACCGCCAGTGTAAGTATTGGCAGTGAGTCCAGTCGATGTGCCCGGATTAGCAGGCACAAAGTTCTGATAAAGGACAGCCGCGGTCGAGTTCAAACCGGAAGCTTGATCGGCGGCAATCACCGCATCCCGCCAAGCCTGGGTTTCCTGGTTGATGTTGATTGGCAATGCAGTGGATGTGTAGCGATCTCCCTGCAATGACAGGAAGAAGAACAACTTGTCCTTTACGATCGGGCCGCTCGCGGTGACCCCGAATTGATTGAATCGTGTCGGGGGTTTATCGATCCCATTCTGATTCAAAAAGAACTTGTTGGCATCGGTCGCATCATTGCGGAGATACTCCCACGCGCTACCATGCCACGAGTTGCTTCCAGACTTGGTGACTAGGTTCACAGTGCCGCCAGCGCTATTACCGTATTGCGCCGACATGTTCAACTGCAACTGCTGGAACTCTTCAACCGTATCCTGAATCGGTACGTTCACCGCGCCGCCGCTCAGGCCCTTGTTTGACACACCATTGATGAGGAACCCGTTGAAATTCTCACGCACCCCGTTGACCACCGTGTTGTGGCCGTTTTCCATCATGACGCCCTGCACGTTGACGGCGCCCGTACTCAGTTGCATGAGGTCGAAAACATTCCGCCCGTTGAGCGGGAGGTTGTTGATCTGAGTTGTGCTCACGGTTTCAGCTAGTTTGGAGTCCTCAGTGTTCACCTGCGCCACCGCACCCGTGACTTCGACGACTTCCTTTGTTTGGCCCATCGTCATTTTGAAGTCGGAGTGTGCGATCGTTCCGGCGTTGATCGGCACATCTGTATTCGAAACCGTCTTGAAGCCAGAAGCTTCGACCGTCAGCTTGTATTGCCCGATTGGCAGTTCTCTGACGGTGTAGTTGCCGCTTGCATTAGTTGTGGTGGAAACGCTTAGGTTGGTCGCCTGGTTCGTGACCGTTACCTTCGCATTCGCGATCGCCGCGCCGGTTGGGTCGGTCACGGTTCCTGTTAGCTGGCCATTCTGGACCTGAGCAAAAGCGCCACAGGTAAAGGCCAGCAAAGCGAATACTGCAAGGCAGAACTGCAGTCTTCTCATTCACCTACCCCCTTAAAGCTTTTTGTCTTGTTTTCGTTGTGTGCACGGAACGTCTACTACGAGGGCGACCCCTGAATCCTCTTTCCGGGTGTCCCACATTCACCTGGTGCCAGTGAGGTGCGCCGAATTCTGCGCTCAAGCTACCCCTTTGTCAAGCTATCTCACTGATTCTTTTAGCCCACTCGCCGAACGCTTGAAGCTTCGGTCGGCCTGGCGGGCATATTACGTTTGTGAAGCTAATCGCATTTGGGACTCCAAAATACAACACATTGGTTTTCATACACTTATGTTTAAATTGGAGGCCAATTCTATGGGGAACGGAAGATCGTAGACGGGAGGACTTCTAAATTTGGAAGGAGATCATCCAGTATGCCTTGGTCTGTTCAATTAAGCGGCGCTTAGAGAACGCCGGTTTACTGAGATTTCTTGTCGGGACTGGCCGGCTTTCTGCGCTCAATAACTCCCTGTCCTTCTTTCACCACCAGCTCTTGATCGGCATTCTCGGGACCGATCTTGTCAACTTGTCCGCCTGGCCAATGGACCACGATCGAATCCACTCGTGTCGCCGTGCCCAGCCCGAAAAAGGCAGCTGGGTCGCTCGAACTTTCAAAGCTGGATGACGCCCTGATCTCGGCCAGCCGAACCGCACCCTCGGCCATGATTTCAACCCTGGCTCCCAAGCCGTCTCGATTCGACTTAGTTCCAACCGCTCTCACTCGCAGCCAGTGGCCCAGCGAGGGAACCTCATTGCGAAGAAGGAGCGGCAACCCATCCAAAGTGGTGACCAATAAGTCTTGTCGGCCACGATTCCAGAAGTCCGCCGTCAATGCCGCTCGCGCCACATACCGCTTGGCGAAAACGGGTCCCGCACTTCGCCCGATCTCTTCGAATTTCCCATTTTTCAGGTTGTGAAACAGAAACGGACGCTCCGCATAGCCGACACCAAATGATTGTCCTTCGACCTGTGGATCGACGTGTCCGTTCGCGATGAAGATATCCGGCCAGCCATCGTTATCGAAGTCGAGAAATTTCGCTCCAAACCCGAGGTACGGGATGCTGATCGCACCGATTCCGGCGGGACCAGCCATGTCGGTAAATTCGCCGTTGTGATCGTTGTGGTAGAGATTGTTCGAATCGTCGGAGAAGTTGGTTTTTACAATGTCGGGCCAGCCGTCGCGATCGTAGTCCGCGCTGTCGACTCCCATCCCGGCTTGCTCGTGTCCATCGGAGCTGTAGGCAACGCCGACCTCGGCACCCACTTCAGTGAATCCACCTTTGCAGTTGTTCCGATACAGCAGGCTGGGAGAGGAATCATTGGCCACATAGAGATCGATGCACCCATCTTTGTCGTAGTCGAACCAAAGCACGCCGAGCCCGTAGTACTTCGCGGGATCGATATTCAGCTTTTCCGTCACATCCGTGAAAGTTCCGTCGCCATTGTTGTGGTAAAGGCGATCTCGTGAGCCATCGAGTCCGCGCGGGCCACAGTTCACACGCAGGCCGCGGTACATGCAAAACAGAGTGCTTCCGAATACGGGAAGATTGTTGATGTCGAGATCCACATAGTTCGCGACGAACAGATCGAGGTTGCCGTCGTTGTCATAGTCAGCAAAAGCCGCGCTTGTCCCCCAGCGATTCTCGTTCTTTACCCCCGCCTTGGCGGTCACGTCCGTGAAAGTGCCATCGTGGTTGTTTCGATAGAGTGCTGAGCCATGAAAGCCCGTGATGTAGACATCTTCCCAGCCGTCGTTGTCGAAATCGCCGACGGCGACGCCATATCCCCAGCCGCAGAAGTTCAGTCCCGATTTTGCTGAAACATCGGTGAAAGTGCCATCGTGGTTGTTGTGATACAGATGTGGCGGGTGACACTTCCCAGCGCGGTAATCTTCGACAGTCGAGCCATCCACCAGCAAAATGTCCATCCAACCGTCATTGTCGTAGTCAAATGCCGCTGCTCCGCCGCACTGAGTTTCCAGGATGTAAAGCTTTTCTTTACTGGTTCCGCAGTGAAGGTGGAAATTGATTCCGGCAGCACGAGTCACGTCTACAAATAATCCACGCGGCGGAGTTGTTCTCGCGGCCGGGCTACTGGAAGAGCCTACGTGCGGTTTCTTGGGGGACACTTGCTGCCCGTCCGTACCAACCGGCGTGACCATGAACAAAGCGGCGCACACAGACATTGTCAGGATTGAATAGGGAAGTCTTCGCATGATTATTGATCGCGGGCAGTCGCCATGCCTGCGGTCGCCGGTTGCGACTTCTTCAACTCTGCGAAACGTTGTCGCGCCGAGCGCGCTTCATCCATTTTGCCCAGTCTCTCCAAAGCGCGCGCCAGTTGATAATGGGGGCTCGGATCGGCAGGATTCAACGCGATCGATTTGCGCAGCGAAGCCTCAGCCGCAACTGCATCTCCCGTGAGCAACTGGGCTTTCCCAAGGTTGTACCAGTCATTGGCATTTTGAGGATCGAGTTCCGTGGCGCGCTGCAAATAGCGAATCGCCTCAGCGTGATTCCCCGATTCCAGAAGCGTGTGTCCTAATTCGTAAACCACCTCGGGATTCTCTCCCGAGAGCCGGAGTTCTGTCCTATACTCCGCGATCGCTTCGTCGTTGCGCCCGAGGCTGCCATAGGCAAAACCGAGATGGTAGTGACCGAGCCGAATGCTTGGATCAAGTTGCAATGCAGTTCTAAATTCGTCGATCGCTTGCACACTGCGATTCGAATTCAGATATGCTCGCCCGAGCAGTACATGCGCCAGGGGGTTCGAGGGCTGGGCTTTCAAACTGGATTCCAGTTCATTTGCGGCACGCACATAGTCCTGCTGACTGAGCGACACCAGCGCCAGATCGAAGTCAATTCCGGCATCCTTCGGAGCCAGACTCTTCGCTTGTTCCAGTTGTTCACGCGCGGGCTTCAGCTGGCCACTCTTGAAATAAGCCAGCCCCAAGTAGTGACGCAACGCCGCATCTTGCGGCCACTGCTCGACAAACTTCCGGCCGAGCGTGAGCGCTTCTTGGATTCGGTTAGCCTCGAGCGACTGCAGCAATTGCTGATGCGCATCGCTCAGAGCTTGGCCATAAGAACGTATGCCCGCCAGGCAAAGTACAATAACCGGAAGCGCACGCAATAGAGCGAACGTAATCTGGCGCGTGCAAGACCTGTCCCGGGACGCAGCGCGTCCTATATCGCAAAACATGCTGGTACTCTGCTGTCATCGTATCGTCTCGATACGGACGGAGCAACCGACACCGGCAGGGAGTCGAAACTCAAATGAATCGGAATGAACATTACGCGCGCCTTTTTCGCTACGATCACTGGGCAAACCGTGAGTGTCTGGACGCCCTGCGGAAATCGGGTTCTGATAGTGCTAAAGTCCTGCGAGTGATTGCGCACGTGCTTTCAGCGCAAAAACTTTGGCTTGAGCGCCTTCTGACGCAGCCGCAGAGCATGGCAGTGTGGCCCACATCAACATTGGACGACTGCTCGTCGCTCGCCGACAAAATGGGACTCGCCTGGAGAGACTATCTACGCAACCTTTCAAATGAGGGCTTCGGCTCCATGATCGATTACCGCAACAGCAAAGGAGAGCCGTGGTCCAACAGGGTTGAAGACATCCTGCTCCATGTGTTGATGCACTCCACATATCACCGTGGGCAGATCGCCCCGGAGATGCGCGCCGCCAACCTTGTTCCCGCTTACACCGATTTCATTCACGCAGTTCGCAATGACTACATCGGCGAGGTGGCCTGATTGCGATGCGAAACCGATTCACCCGCATCTGGATTCCACTCGCGGCAGGGCTTTTCGCGATCACCTACATTTTTGAAATCAGCGCGGGACCGCGCAATACGCAGCGATGGGCCGGTCTGATACTGGCCCTGGCTGGACTTGGCGGAGTGATCCTGTCGCGGTTCACTCTTGGGCGATCATTTTCCGTCGCCCCGAAAGCCACCGAACTGGTCACGCACGGCATCTATTCCCGCATTCGCAATCCAATTTACGTTTCAGGGATCTTCTTTCTGACTGGAATGTTGATGATTTTTCAGCGGCCAGTTTTATGGATCATCCTGCCTGTGATTGGCGCCATGCAGATCATTCGTGCGCACCGGGAGGCCAAGTGCTGGAAACGAAATTCGGTGACGAGTACCGGAGCTACCGGGCTCGAACCCGGTTCTAACTTGCATCTTTCGCTTACGCCGTGTCGGCGTGTAGTCTTCGCTATTCATCGCGCAAGCGAGGAACTGAGAATAATGCGATCTCCGCGAACGAGATGTTTGCGCTTTTTTTGTTGCTGGTGGGTTCTGGTCGCCGGAGCGTGTGCTGCTATCAGCCAGGCAACCCAAGCACTTCAAGCCCCGGTAGCCACTCTCGCCGACAAATCCCTCTCGGAACGTGTTGTGGCTTACCAGATCGACGCCCGCTTCGACGACCAGAAGCATACGCTCGACGGAACTGAAGTTCTCACCTATCGCAATCTTACTGGCCAGCCTTTGGATACGTTCCCATTTCACCTTTACCTGAATGCGTTTCAGCCGACTTCCACGTTCATGAAAGAAGAGCATCGCGATCGGCCGGGGTTTAAGTGGAAAGATAAATATAAGGCGTCTGCGGAAATCAAAACGCTGGGGGTGGTCAATGGCCCCGCGGAAATCGACCTTAGCTCCCAAATCAAGTTCATCGCTCCTGACGATGGCAATCTCGATGACCGCACTGTCTTTCAGGTGAAGTTGCCGCGCCCAGTGGCTCCCAATGAAACGGTCCAGTTCAAAATCACGTTTCACGATCAGTTTGGACAGGTCTTCGCTCGCACCGGCTACAACGGTGATTTCATGATGGGCGCACAATGGTTCCCGAAAGTGGGTGTCTGGTGGCAGGGTGCGTGGAATTGCCACCAGTTTCACTCGACCACGGAGTTCTTCGCCGACTTCGGGACGTTCGACGTGAAGCTCACGGTGCCTCAAAAAGAGGTCGTTGGCGCGAGCGGCGTGCAGCTCGATGAAGTCAAGAACAATGATGGCACGAAGACCCTGACGTTCCGCGGAGAAGACATTCACGACTTTGCCTGGACCGCCCAGCCGACGTTTCACGTCGCCGAAGGTTATTTCAACGGCAGCATGGGCAATGTGAAGATCCGGCTTCTGATGCAGCCCGGCCATACAAGTCAGACCGAACGTCACATGCGCATCATGAAAGAGACCATGAAGCGCTTTGACGAGTGGTACGGTCCCTATCCCTACAAGCAGATTACGGTCGTTGATCCCGCTGATCTGCGGGCGGGCGGGATGGAATATCCAACACTGATTACGGGAGACACGGCCTGGTGGATGCCCGACGGTCTGCGTCTTGTCGAGCAGGTGGTCGAACATGAATTTGGACATCAATACTGGTACGGAATGGTTGCGACCAACGAATTCGAAGACGCATGGCTTGACGAAGGAATTAACAGCTACACCGAGTGCAAGATCCTCGATGACATCTTTGGACGCGACACATCCGCCATGGACCTGTGGGGAATAACGGAAAGCGATGTGTCACAACAGCGCAATGGCTATCTCTCGATGCCTGATTTCGACCCAATGTCCCGCTATGCTTTTAAGTTTGTGAACGGGTCTTCCTATGGCGAGATTACCTATGGCAAGTCAGCAATAGTTCTGTACACGCTTGAAAAGCTAATTGGCGAGGAGACACTCAAGCGCGGCCTTCACACATATTTCATGCGCTACCGCTTCACGCATCCCACGAAAGAAGATTTCCTGAAGACGGTGGAGGAAGTGAGCGGTCAGAACCTGCGCTGGTACTTTGACCAGGCCGTTTATGGAACCCAGGTTCTCGACTATGAAATTTTCAGTGCGGAATCCGATCGGCTCGATTGGTATCAAAAGAACCCCGCCGACGAGAAAAAGGGCGAGACCATGTTTCACAACATGGTGATCGTTCACCGCAAAGGTGACTTCATCTTTCCCTTGAATGTGCTGATCAAGTTCGATAGCGGGGAGTCAGCCATCGAGCAGTGGGATGGAAAAGACAGGTGGGTTCGCTACGAGTACAACAAGAAGGCGAAAATTGTGTCCGCGGAGATCGATCCTGAGCAACAGGTGCTGCTCGACAAAGATTCGTTCAATAATAGCCGTGTGGTTCACCAGAACGCGCGGGCTCGCTGGAAGATCATCAGTTACTGGACATGGTTCGCCCAATTGCTATCGCAATGTCTGTCTTGGCTCGCGTAGGGCTACCCAACTCTTATGGGCGCCATTGGCAATCCCGAGAACTGAGAACGGCAAACTGAGAACTGAGAACTGATTTCAATGTCTGATCAACGTGGAGTTTTGCGAGAAGGCTTTCACCGATTCTGGCGATACCAGCGCGTCTTATGGTTCATTTTCTTTATCAGCCTGGCATTCGGGCATTTCTCGGCATCCCCAGCGATCCACAAACTCGATGGGATAACAGATCACAGCCTTGCGTCGCAGCGGATCTCCGAGATGTTCGATTATGGTACTTTTTCGGCGCTCGCTTCGAACCCCGAAGTCAAATTGTTCGAAGCTGGCGGTGTTTCGGGTGGCTTTAGTTTTGTATTTTTCGCAGGGATGTTGTTTCTTACCGGAGGCATTCTCGAGGCCTATCGTGCCGATCGAAAACTGACAACGCGCGAATTCTTTGAGGCGTGTGGCAGTTACTTCTGGCGGTTCGTACGCCTACTCCTCCTCATGTTGATCCTCGTCATCCCGCTCGCGATTATCTTCGGGAGTGTTCTGTCGCAAGCCGGAAAGCTAATGCTGGACGTTGTCCAGGAGAAGAATGGATTCTGGCTGTCGCTGGTTGACATCATATTTATCGGTTTCCTGATGATGTGTCTTCGTCTCTGGTTCGACATCGCCCAGGTGCGCGCCGTCGTCGAAGAGGAATACGGGATGTGGAGTAACGCGGGCCGCGCTTTCAAATTGATATTTCGCAATTTCAGATCGCTGTTCTGGATATACCTGCGAATCTCAGTCGTCGGATGGTTCGTGTTTGGCATCGGCGTATGGATTTGGACGAAGATGCCTCCGGCAAGGTTTTGGTCGACATTCATTGTTCTGGAGATCGTAATTCTTGCCGGTTTCGCTGTGAGGCTTTGGCAACGTTCAAGCGAGATGGTCTGGTACCAGCGGCGATTCTTGATTCCCGCGATTGTCGCTCCTGCGCCAATTTCAGTTCCGCCAGCGCCCGATCCATTGTTGACCATCGCTCCGGCAGTTCCGCCCGCGCCGCAGACATGACGCCACTGCTATCATCACTTCAATGAAGAAACTTTTCCCGGGATTCCTGTGCCTACTACTCGTTGTCGCCTTGCGTGCCGCAGATCAACAGAAACTCAGTCCGCTGCCGCTTCCTCTTTCCAACAATGCGGTCGCGATCACTCGTGAAGGCAAGGACTCAAAATTCTTCTCCTTCATGGGACTAGGCGCGAAGAAAACGTGGAACGACATTACCAACCGCGCGTTCCAGCTGGATCTAAATTCCGGCAAATGGACAGAGTTGCGCCCGGTTCCGGGTGTGGCTGGGCGACTCGCAGCCTCCGCGGCCGCAGTGAAGGATGGTGTTTATCTTCTTGGTGGATACGTGGTCGACGGGCAAGGACAAGAAGGAACGCTGCCGGACGTCAACATCCTCTCGCCGTATGAAAACCGCTGGTATCGCGGCCAAGACATTCCTGTGCCAGTGGATGACGCAGTGATTGGCAGTTATCGCGATCGATACATCTATCTAATCAGCGGCTGGTCCAAGACCGATCCCGTGAATAACGTGCAGATCTATGACACCGAAAAAGACAAGTGGATGCAGGCCACCCCGATTCCGGGCACTCCGGTTTTCGGGCACGCTGGCGCCATCGTTGGCGACACCATTATTTATGTAGATGGCGCTTACAAGAATCCTGCGGGTTCCCCGAAATACGTCGTTTCCAGTGATTGCTGGATGGGAAAGATCACGAAGGGAGACATCACCAAAATAGCGTGGACAAAGCTTCCCGCCCATCCGGGAAATGCACGCTACCGGATTGCTGCCGGCGCGGGCGATAAAGAGGACAAAGTTTATTTCACCGGCGGCACTGACAACCCTTACAACTACAA
>Ga0126369_10000338_pt1 | contig 30468 bp, 29 predicted proteins | sample PanSoiMetaPlot_1_FD_109646 | JGI IMG/M metagenome (GOLD analysis project Ga0126369, IMG submission 109646) | Tropical forest soil microbial communities from Panama - MetaG Plot_1 | ecosystem: Environmental > Terrestrial > Soil > Tropical forest > Bulk soil | place: Panama | collected 2016-02-17
ATGGCTGAAACGCTTCTCAAATTCCCCGATGGCGTCGAACAGCCCGCCGCCGCAAAGCCCCGCGGCCTGAAAGCGTTTTTACGCAGGAAGCTGCGGATGATTCTGCTGATCGTGGTGCCAACGTTCGCCGCCGTCGCTGGTCTCGGAGTTTATCTGTCCGGCGGTCGCTACATCACGACCGACAACGCCTATGTGGGCGCCCAGAAAGTGCTGGTCACGCCTGACATTTCCGGCAAGATCGCCAACGTGATGGTGGCCGAAGGCCAGCATGTGGGGGCGGGCGACGAGCTGTTTTCGATCGACCCGGTGCCGTTCCGTCTCGCCGTAACCCAGGCAGAAAGCAAGCTCGCGACGGTGCGCAGCGACTTCGCTACGCTCAAGACCAACCTTGATTCCTACCAGCAGCTCATCGCACTGGCCGAGGATACGGTCGCGCTGAAGCAGCGGGACGTCGACCGCAAGAATGCCCTGGTCGCGAGCCGCGCCGGCGCGCAGCTCGACGTCGATAACGCCAAGGCCGCATTGGTGGCGGCGCAAAACCAGCTTGCACAACTCAAGCAGCAGGCAGCGAATACCAGGAACCAGCTGCTTGGTGATCCGAACCTCCCGATCGAGCAGTATCCGCCCTACATGCAGGCGCAGGCGGCGCTCGACCAGGCCGAGCGCGACCTCGCCCACACGACGCTGCGCGCCCCGATCGCCGGCACCGCAACCCAGGTCGACAACATCCAGCTCGGCCGCTATGTCACCGCCGGCACGCCGGTGTTCAGCATCATCGATTATGCCGCGCCGTGGGTCGATGCCAACCCGAAGGAAACCGACGTCACCTATCTGCGACTTGGCCAGAATGTCTCGATGGATGTCGATGCGTTTCCGGGCCACAGCTTCCGCGGCACGATCGCGGCCGTCAGCCCGGGAACGGGGGCACAATTCGCCATTTTGCCGCCGCAGAACGCCAGCGGGAACTGGGTGAAGGTGGTGCAGCGTGTGCCGGTGCGCATCGCGTTCGCTCCGGACCAGGACACCAGCAACCTGCGCTCGGGAATGAGCGTGAATGTCGAGATCGATACCGGCCGTAGCCGGTCGCTCGGCAAATTGATCGCGTCGCTGTTCGGGCCATCGGCCTCAGTCGCCGACGAGAAGATGGCGGCGCGATAGCTCTTCTTTCCCTCCCCCACAAGGGGAGGGAGAAAGCGACTAGAAGACTTCAAGAGCATACCATGACCGCCGCCCAGCCCCTTCCACGCGGAATGCGCCGCACGCTGCTCACCGTCTGCGCCATGGCGGCGACCATCATGCAGGCGCTCGATTCCACCATCGCAAATGTGGCTCTGCCCTATATGCAGGGCAGCCTGTCGGCCTCCCAGGACCAGATCAACTGGGTCCTGACTTCCTACATCGTGGCCGCCGCCATCATGACGGCGCCGATCGGCTGGGTTGCCGAGCGGTTCGGTCGCAAGAAGCTCTTCATCGTCTGCGCCGCCGGCTTCACGTTTGCATCGGTGCTGTGCGGTTCGGCACAGAGCATCGAAGAAATGGTCCTGTTCCGCGCGCTGCAGGGCTCGTTCGGCGCCGCGCTGGTGCCGCTGTCCCAGGCCGTAATGTTGGATTCCTATACGCTGGCCGAACGCGGCTCCGCCATGGCGATCTGGGGCGTGGGCGTGATGCTCGGCCCGATCATGGGGCCGACGCTGGGTGGCTGGCTTACCGACCAGTACAGCTGGCACTGGGTTTTTCTCATCAATCTGCCGATCGGCATCTTTACGGTCATCGGCCTCATGATTTTCATGGACGAGACCCCAACGGAGAAAAGCCGGCGCTTCGACTGGTTCGGGTTCGTGGCGCTCGCCATCGGGATCGGGTCACTGCAGATCATGCTCGATCGCGGCGAACAGGTCGGATGGTTCTCTTCGACCGAGATCGTCGCTGAACTCATTATCTCCATCGTGGGCTTCTATTTCTTCTTCGCCCACTCGCTGACGACCGACAATCCCTTTGTGCGCTTCGAGGTCTTTCGTGACCGCAACTTCGTGACGGGCCTCGTGTTCATGGCCTTCGTGGGCGTGGCGCTGTTTGGGACCATGGCGCTGGTATCACCCTTCATGCAGAACATCATCGGCTACCCAGTGACGACGGCCGGCTGGCTGCTCGGCACCCGCGGCATCGGCACGCTGTTGAGCATGATGGTCATCGGCCGGTTGCTGCGCATCATCGAAGCGCGGTGGCTGCTGCTTTTCGGGCTCGTCCTCATGGCCGGCACGCTGTATCAGATGGAGCTGTTCACGGACCAGACCTCCGGCACAACGATTGCGGTGACAAGCATGATCCAGGGCGCCGGCATCGGCTTTCTGTTCGTGCCGCTGAGCACGGTCGCGTTCCTCACGCTCAAGAATGAATTGCGCACCGACGGCACCGCGATGCTCACGCTGATGCGAAACATTTTCTCCTCGATCGGCATCTCCGTGATGATCGCCCAGCTCACCAATACCGCGACCGTCATGCACGCGCGCCTCGTCGAAAACGTGACGCCGTTCAATAGCGCGCTGCAGGCGCCGGACGTCGCCTCGACCCTCAACATGGCGACGGATGCCGGCAAGGCGCTGCTCGATCTGATGGTGACCCAACAGGCCATGATCATCGCCTACGCGAACGACTACAAGATGCTGCTGCTGCTGGCGTTCGCCGCGATGCCGCTGGTTCTGTTCGTCGGCTCCTCGCGCGCCGTGCGACAGCTCGGTAGGAGCACGGCTCACGCGATGGATTGAGGCGCGCAGCGACAAATATTCACGACATCGTCTGCTGTGGGGGGCGACCCTTGTGGTTGCCCCGTTTGCGCTCCGCGTCCACCGGCAGTAGGGGCGACCACAAGGGTCGCCCCTACATACGTTTCGCCAGGAACTCGGCGCGCACCTCGTCCGAATGCTCGCCAAGGCCCGGCACTGCGCCGTATCCCTCCGTCCTCCCGCGGGCAGGAGCCGGATAGGATACGGGCCCCGACGGGGTTGTCACCGTGATCCGGCGCAAATGCGGATGCGTGGCGAGCGCCGCCATATCGCTGACGCGCGCGAATGCAATATCGGCGGCGTCGAGTTTCTGCGACAACGGCACCACGTCGCTTGTGCCGAAAACTGCCTGGACCCGCGCATCGATTTCGGCGCGCCGCTTCACCCGCTCCACATTGGTGGCGAACGCCGGATCGGCCGCAAGCGCCGTGTCTCCCAGCACCTTGCTCGCCAATATACGCCATTCGCGATCGCTCTGAATCGAGATCAGAATATCGGCGCCGTCGCGTGTCGTGAAAATCCCGTATGGCGCAATGCTCGGATGAGCAAGCCCGATCCGTCGGGGCGTCTGGCCGCCCTCGTGTTGCAGCAGGGGCACGGTCAACCAATCCGCAATCGCGTCGAACATCGACACCGAAATCTCGACGCCTTCTCCGCTTTGCTCGCGCGAAATTAGCGCCTCGAGGATCGCCTCGTAGGCATTCATGCCGGCCACGATATCGACCGCCGAGACTCCGACGCGCGCCGGCGCCTCGGGGCCGCCGGTGATGGAGGCAAGGCCAGCTTCGGCCTGGATCAGCAGATCGTAAGCCTTGCGTCGCGCATAAGGACCGCTCTCGCCATAGCCTGATATCGAACAGACGATCAGGCGCGGATAGTGGCGGCGCAGGCGATCGAGTGCGAAACCGAGCTTTCCCACCGCGCCGGGCTTGAGGTTCTGCACGAACACATCGGCCTTCCCCAGCATGGCCTCGAGCAGCGCCTTGTCCTCGAATTTGGAGAGGTCGAGCACCGCGGATTCCTTCCCGCGGTTGAGCCAGACGAAATAGGCGCTTTCGCCATGAACGAGATTGTCATAGCCGCGGGCAAAATCGCCTTCCGGTCGCTCGACCTTGATGACCCGCGCGCCGGCGTCGGCGAGGCGGCACGTGCACATGGGCGCCGCGACTGCTTGCTCAAGGGAGACGACGAGAAGGCCGGAGAGGGGAAGGGGCATCAGAATCCACGCAGGTGGACGGGTGCATATCGATTGTTACGAGGTGAACCACGACCCTGCAACAATCTCAAGATTGTCATCGCCCGGCTTGACCGAGCGACCCAGTAACCCCGCGTATCTGATTGGGGCTGTGCATTCATTCAATCGATCGCATGAAGGTTACTGGATCGCCCGCTTGAAGCGGGCGATGACAGTTCGAGAGCGTTGTAAGGCTGCGACCCCGATGGCCGATTACCCCCACACCTCGGCGGCCAACTCAACGATCATTCCAAGCTTCGCCCATTGTTCGTCTTCCGTAAGGATATTGCCCTCCTCGGTGGACGCGAAGCCGCATTGCGGTGAAAGGCAGAGTTGATCGATGTCGGCGAATTTCGCCGCCGCCTCGATTCGGCGTTTGATCGAATCTTTGGATTCAAGCTGGCCGCTCTTCGTGGTCACGAGACCCAGCACGGCCACCCGCCCCGTGGGCAGGAGCCGCAGCGGCTCGAAGCCGCCGGCGCGCTCCGTGTCATATTCCATGAAATAGCCGTGCACCTTGATGCGATTGAACAGCACGTCAGCAACCGCATCATAAGCGCCGCTGCCCATGAAAGTCGAACGATAGTTGCCGCGGCACAGATGCATCGTGATCGTCATGTCGGGCGGGGCGTCCGATATCGCCGCGTTGATCATGTCTGCGTAAATTTCCGCGAGTTTCTGCGGATCGTCACCACGACCCTGTTGGGTAGCCCGATAAGCAGGGTCGCACAGCATGGCGATGAACACTTCATCAAGCTGGAGATAGCGGCAGCCGGCGTCGGCGAAAGCCCGCATAGCTTGTCCATAGGCCGTGCCGAGATCAGCGAAGAGTTGATCGAGGATCGGATAAGCGTCGGGGCTGATGGGGTCGCGACCCAGCCGGCCATACAGGGCCGACGGCGCCGGGATGGTCATCTTCGGCACCCGGGAAGTCCGTGCCTTGACAAAACGAAAGTGATCGAGCATCGGATGCCCGGAAAAGCCGAGTTTGCCGACCACACGAGCCCCCTCCGCGCGCGTTCGCATCCCGGAGAACGCGATGCCCTGCTCCATCGCATAGCGCTCGACACCATCAAGTCCCCACAGGAAATCGAGGTGCCACCAGGACCGGCGGAATTCGCCATCGGTGATCGATTGGAGGCCGATCTCCTCTTGCTTGCGGATGACACGCTCGATTTCGCGGTCTTCGATGGCAGTCAGTTCGGCGGCGGAAATCTCGTTGTTCGCGCGACGCGCCCGCGCCTCCTTGAGGGCATTCGGGCGAAGCAGACTCCCGACATGATCGGCGCGAAACGGCGGTTTGGTGCGAATCATCCCCACACCTCCTGCGCCACCTCGACGATCATCCGCAGCTTCGCCCACTGCTCCTCTTCGGCCAGCACGTTGCCCTCTTCGGTCGAAGCGAAGCCGCATTGCGGCGACAGGCAGAGCTGGCCGACGTCGAGGAATTTCGCTGCGTCTTCGATACGGCGCTTGATCTCGTCGCGGCTTTCGAGCGTGCCGGATTTCGACGTTACCAGCCCGAGCACGACCTGCTTGCTCTTCGGGACGAAACGAAGCGGTTCGAAGCCGCCGGCGCGCACGGTGTCGTATTCCATGAAATATCCGTGCACCCCAATTGTGTTGAACAGCATCTCGGCAATCGGCTCGTAGCCGCCCGACGCCACGAAGGTCGAGCGGAAATTACCGCGGCAGAGATGCATCGTGATCGTCATGTCGGCCGGAATGTCGGAAATGGTGGCGTTGATCATGCCGGCATAAACGAGCGGCAAGCGGTCGGGATCATCGCCGCGCGCCCGCACCTGGTCGCGCAGCGCCGGATCGCACAGATAGGCGAGATTGACCTCATCGAGTTGAAGATAGCGGCAGCCCGCATCCGCGAACGCGCGCACGACCTTGCGGTAAGTGATCCCGAGATCATGATAGAAATCGTCCATTGAGGGGTAGATCGCTTGCGGCACCGCTTCGCGGCCGTAGCGGAAATGCAGCGTCGATGGTGACGGGATCGTCATCTTCGGCGTCACCCTGGTGTGCCTGGTGACAAAGCTGAAATGCCCGATCATCGGGTGACCGGAGAAGGAGCCGAGCTTGCCATTGAGACGCAGCAGGATCGGCCGCGGCTGTGGTCCCTGGAACTTGAACTTGCGCTCGCCGTGATACGATTCGACGCCGGCGAGACCAAGCAGGAAATCGGTCTGCCACGAGGCACGGCGATATTCGCCGTCGGTGACCGATTGGAGGCCGGCCTCTTCCTGCTTACGGATCAGCTGGAGGATTTCCTCGTCCTCGATCGCCCTCAGGGCATCGGCATCGATTTCGTCGCGTTCGCGCTTGCCCCGCGCCTCCTTGAGGGCGGCGGTGCGCAACAGGCTGCCGACCTGATCGGCGCGGAACGGAGGCGTGGTGCGAATCACCCCCAGACCTCCCGGGCGATCTCGACCACGAGGCGCAGTTTCGCCCATTGCTCCTCCTCGGTCAGCACGTTGCCTTCTTCCGTGGAGGCAAATCCGCATTGCGGCGAAAGCGCGAGTTGGTCGAGCGCCACGTACTTCGTTGCTTCGTCGATGCGGCGCTTGATATCGTCCTTGTTCTCAAGCGCAGGAAGTTTGGACGAGATGAGGCCAAGCACCACGATCTTTTTGCCTTTCGGCACGTAGCGCAACGGTTCGAGCCCGCCGGCGCGCTCAGTCTCCCATTCGAGAAAATAGCCGTCGACATTGACGTCTTTGAACATCCGTTCGGCAACCGGTTCGTAGCCGCCCTCCGCAATCCACTTGGAACGAAAATTGCCGCGACAGGAATGCATGGTCACGACCAGGTCGGCGGGCTTGTCCGCCAGCGCCGTATTAGTCATGCGGGCATAGCGGGCGGGCAACGTGTCCGGATCGTCGCCGCGCTTTTTCGATTGTTCGCGCTCGAAGGGCGAGCACATCATCGCCCAGGCGGTTTCGTCGAACTGTAGGTAACGGCAACCAACGTCGTAGAAGGCGCGCACTGCCCCTTTGTAAGCGGCTGCCACATCGGCAAAATAAGTATAGAGGTCCGGATAGATGTCGCGGGAGATCGCCTGTCGGCCCTGGCGGAAATGCATGGTGCCAGGCGCCGGGATGCACATTTTCGCGGTGACATGCGCCTTCGACTTGAGAAAGCGGAAATGGTCGATCTGCGGATGGCCGGAGAAGCCGACCCGGCCGACAATGCGAATGCTTTCCGATTTGGTGGCAACGCCCGCGAACTGAATGCCTTGGCCCGTCTCGTAAAGCTCGACGCCGTCCAGCCCGGCATAAAAATCAAAATGCCACCACGAACGACGCAACTCGCCATCGGTCGCAAGCTGAAGTCCGATTTCCTCCTGCCGCTTCACCAGGCGTTCGATTTCACGGTCTCCGATCGCCTTGAGTTCGGCGGCCGAGATCGCTCCGGCTGCCAGCTTCGCGCGCGCCTCCTTGACGGCCGCAGGACGCAGCAGGCTACCCACATGATCGGCGCGAAAGGGGGGAGTCGTGCGCGCGGTCATCCCCACACCTCCCGGGCAATCTCCACCACCATGCGCAGCTTCGCCCATTGTTCGCTGTCGGCGAGCAGGTTGCCCTCCTCGGTCGAGGCAAAGCCGCATTGAGGCGACAGCGCGAGTTGATCGAGCGCCACATATTTGGTCGCTTCGGTGATCCGGCGTTTGATCTCGGCCTTATCCTCCAGCGTCCCAACCTTGGTGGTGATGAGCCCGAGGACAACGATCTTGTTACCCTGAGGCAGGAATCGCAATGGCTCGAAGCCCCCGGCGCGCTCGCTGTCGTATTCGAGGAAGTAGCCGTCGTAGTTGCAGTTCGCCAGCAAATTCTTCGCCACCGGCTCGTAGCCGCCTGATGAGATCCAGGTTGAGCGGAAATTGCCCCGGCACACGTGAGTCGTGATGGTCATGTCGGCGGGCTTTGCTTCGAGCGCCTTGTTGATGACACCCGCATAGGATTCCTGGAGGTGATCGACGTCGAGGCCGCGGTCACGAGCCTTCTTGAGTTCGACATCCGAGCACAGATACGCCCAGGCGGTGTCGTCGAATTGCAAATAGCGGCAGCCGGCATCGTAGAAGGCGCGCACCGCCTTTTGATAGGCGGCGCCGAGATCATCGAATATGGCATCGCGGTTCGGGTAGAAATCCCTGCTGACGGCGTCGGGCTCGAGGCGGAAATGCAGCACGCTCGGACTCGGAATGGTCATCTTCGGCATCACCGTGGTGCGTGCCTTGAGGAAACGAAAGTGCTCCACCATCGGGTGATCGGAGAACCCGATCTTGCCGGTGACGCGGATGCTGCGCGGCTTGGTCTGGATGCCCTGGAACTGGATGCCGTGGTCGAGCTCGTAGATTTCGACGCCGTCGAGCATGCCGAAAAAATCGAAGTGCCACCACGAGCGGCGATATTCACCATCGGTCGCAAGCCGCAGACCGATCTCCTCCTGTTTGGCGATGATGACCGGGATTTCCCGATCTTCTACCGCCTGCAACTGCGCCGGCGCGATCTCGCCCTGCTCGGCTTTCTCGCGCGCTTCCTTGAGCGGCGCCGAGCGCAGGATCGAACCGACATGGTCGGCCCGGAAAGGCGGCTTTGTTCGAGCGGTCATGGACGTCTCCATTATGGTTTTCGGCGCTCTTTCCGATATTAAGCACGATTTGTAAACCCATTCGGTCGATTGGAATCACTTGTAGGGTGGTGCAAAGGCGCGCTCTTCGCGCGCCGTGCCCACCAGGGCTCGATCGTGGTGGGCACGCAGAGCCTGTCATCGGGCCGGCCGAAGGCCGGACCCGTTGGCTTTGCCCAACCTGCAACCGATCAGTTCGGATTCTTGACGCTGCGACGCGGACCCTGGTCGGTGACTCCGAGATAGCTTTCGAGCACCGTGCGGTCGGCGCGCAGCGCCGCGCTTGCGGCCTCATGCACGATGGCGCCGCGTTCGAGAATCACCGCCCGGTCGGTCACGCCGAGGATTTTTTGCGGGTTCTGCTCGACCAGTATCGCCGACACGCCCTCGTGGCGAATGACCCGATTGAGGGCGGCCAGCAGTTCTTCGATGATAATGGGCGCAAGGCCCTCCAGCGGTTCGTCGAGGAGCAGGATTTTTGGATTGAGCACCAGCGCACGACCGACCGCGAGCATCTGTTGCTCGCCGCCCGAGAGCTGATTGCCGAGATTGGCTTTGCGCTCCGCCAGGCGGGGAAACATCGCGTATACCTTTTGCGGCGTCCACGATCCCGGCAATGCCACCGCGGTGAGGTTCTCGTGCACCGTAAGCGAGCGGAAGATGTTGCGCTCCTGTGGCACCCAGCCCACGCCCGCGAGCGCACGCTGCTCGGGCGGCAGTTTCGTGATGTCGCGGCCTGCCAATCGAAGGACGCCGCTATGATAACGGGTGACGCCGACGATGGAGTTGATCAGTGTCGTCTTGCCCATGCCGTTGCGGCCCAGCAAAGCGAGCGACTGGCCTTCGTCAATGGAGAGCGAAATTTCGGCGAGCACCACCGCTTCGCCGTAGCCGGCCGTGAGGCGATCGAGCGTGAGCAGCTCAGGCATGAAGCTCCTCACCGAGATAGACGGCCTTGACGCGCGGATCACGTGCGACCTCATCGGGGGGCCCTTCGACGAACAACTCGCCGTTGACCAGAACGGAAATCCGGTCCGCGAAGCTGAACACGATGTCCATGTCGTGCTCGATGAGAAGCACCGTGACGTCGGCCGGCAGGGACGCGATGGTGCCGAGGATTTCGTGGCGCTCCGCCCCTGGCACGCCGGCGGCCGGTTCGTCCAGGAGCAGTACCCGCGGCCGGCACGCAAAGGCGACCGCGATTTCGAGCAGGCGCTGCTTGCCATATGGCAAGGTCGCGGTGCGTTCGGCCATAACATCGGTAAGCCGGAAGCGTTCGAGGAGTTCGCCCACCTCCGCCGTGATGCCGGGCCGGCTGCCGACGACCCTCCACCAGTCGCGTCCGGAGCCGTGCCGTTCCGAGATCGCAAGGCCGAGCGTTTCGATCGGCGTCAGATCGGCGAACAGTTGATTGATCTGGAAGGTGCGGGCGATGCCGAGCCGCACACGTTCATGCGGTTCAAGATTCGTGATCGGTTCACCGTCGAGTAGGATTTCGCCGCCCGACGACCGCAGCACACCGGTGAGCAGGTTGACCAGGGTGGTCTTTCCGGCGCCGTTAGGGCCGATCAGGGCGCGACGCGCGCCTCTCTGGATCGAGATCGAGATCGCATTCGCCGCCACGATGCCGCCGAACCGCTTGTCCAGATTCCTGGTCTCCAATACGGGCGAATCTGGCGCGGGCGCCATGGTCATGCCCCCCGATCTGGGCTGGTGGCCTGCGCGGAGCGGCGGAAAATGCGCGCGACCTGCATTTCGACGAAATAAATCCAGCCGCCGATGCGGTCACGCCCGACGATGACGATGGCGACGAGCAGCAAGCCGATCCAAAACTGCCAGTAACGCGCCGTGAGATCGGAGAGATAGTCCTGCAGCAGCCGATAGATCAGAGCGCCGATCAAGCCGCCGTAGAGATAACCGGTGCCGCCGATGATGAGGATCAGCAGGGCGTCCGCCGACCGTTCGATCGAAAGCACGGACAGCGACGCGAAAGCCTGTGTCTGTGCCAACAAACCCCCGGCGATCCCGGCGTATCCGGCCGAGAGCGTATAGATGGCAACCAATCTCCAATTGACCGCGATCCCGACGGCCGCACTGCGCAGCGGATTACCTTTTATGGCCTTGAGCGACAGGCCAAATGGCGAATTGACGACGCGGCGCGCCAGGATGAACAGCACAAAGAGCCAGACCAGGGTGTAGACATAAGCTGTGTGACCAAACATGTCGAAACGGTACACGCCGAGGAGCGGCGCCATGGTGATGCCCTGGAGCCCATCAGCGCCACCAGTGATCTCGCCGAATTTGTTGGCGAGCTCATAGCACACGAGGGAGACGCCCAGGGTCACCATTAGGCGGGTCAGGTCGGAGCCGCGCAGCACCAGAAAGCTCGTGGCAAACCCGAGAGCAGCTGCCGCGAGCCCGGCAACCACGAGCGCGATAGTGGGTTCGACGATGATTTCGTGCTTGGCGAGGAGGCCCGCCGCGTAGGCGCCGACGCCGAAAAAGGCCGCGTGGCCTAGCGATATGATGCCCGCATAGCCGAGAATGAGATCGAGTGAGAGCGCGAACAGACCCCAGATCGCCGTTTCGGTGAGGATCAGATGGCGGCCGGGCAGAAAATAGATGGTCGCGAAGGCTGTGAGCCAGAACGCAATTTCGAATGGACCGAAGCGCGCCCGGGCGGCGAGGAAGCGGGTGACGTCGACTTCGATCTGACGAGTCATGGCGGCCCTGCCGGCAGCTACCTGGCCGTGCCGCGGGCGAACAGGCCTTGCGGGCGCCAGATCAGGACGACGATCATGATGGTGTAGATCACGAAGGCACCGAGCGTGGGGAAATAATACTTGCCGGCGACGTCGCCGATGCCCAGCAGGATCGAGGCGAGAAACGGCCCTGTGATACTCGAGGTGCCGCCCACGGTGACGACGATGAGGAAGTAGATCATATACTTGAGCGGGAAGATCGGGTCGAGGCCGAGAATCTCGGCCCCAAGTGCGCCGCCGAGGCCGGCAAGACCCGAGCCGACCGCAAACGTGATGGCGAACACCCTTCCGACATTGATGCCAAGCCCGCGCGCGACGCGCTGGTCATCAACCGCCGCCCGCAGCCGGCTACCGAAGCGGGTAGCCGTCAGCACGAGTTGCAGCGCCACAGTCAACAGTCCGCACACGACGATGATGAGCAGGCGATAGCGGCCGACACCGACTCCGAACACGTTGAACTGGCCCTGCAGGGCCGCCGGAATCTGTATGAACTGCTGGGACGAACCCATGACGTAATCGACCGCTGCCACCGACATGAAGACGAGGCCGATCGTGAACAGCACTTGGTCGAGATGGCTTCTCGCGTAGACGTGAACGTAAAGCGTGCGTTCCAGCACGGCGCCGATTGCCGCCGTAACAAAAAAGGCGAGCACCAACCCGGCCACGAACGGCAGTCCCAGCCGATTGACAAGGACGACTGTGATGTAGCCGCCCGCCATGGCGAAGGCCCCGTGAGCCAGATTGACGAAATTCATCAGCCCCAGCGTGACTGCCAATCCACAGGCCAGCACGAACAGCAGCATGCCGTAGGCGACGCCGTCGAACAGGATGGTCAGCATGGGGAGGCCCGATGCTTCCTCCGCCCCTGCTCGTGGGGGAGAGTTGAGCAGGGATATAACGGTGCCGCCAACTCCTCCCCTCCCCCTTGTGGGGAGGGGGCGGGGGTGGGGGTCGAGGGAGATGGCACGGCGTTGCCACAGCTCCCCGACCCCCCACCCCAACCCTCCCCCACAAAGGGGGAGGGAGTCGCGACGGGTCGGCCGCGGCTTGACCTAGCGCCTACGGCCCCTACCGTACCTTCTCCCGCAAGCGGGGGAGGGTAGATCAAGTAGGGCATCGCCCCCCGCACCACGGCACGCCTACTTTTTGACCTTGCCCGGGTCCTTCACGTTCGGGAATGTCTCGAACTCGACATTGTACAGCTCGCCATCCACCTTTTCGACTTTGCGCATGTAGATGTTCTGGATGATGTCGCGCGTGTCCGGATCGATCGACATGGGGCCGCGCGGGCTCTCCCACGCCACGCCTTTCATGGCGGCGATCAGGGAATCGCCGTCCGTCTTGCCGCCGGTCTTTTTGAGTGCCTCGTAGATCAGATGCATGCCGTCATAGCCGCCAACCGACATGAAATTCGGCCTTAGGCCGGGGTTGGCCTTCTCGAAGGCCGCCACATAGGCCTTGTTCGTTGGAGTCGGATGGGCGGCCGAATACATATGCGCCGTGACGGTGCCAATCACCTGGTCACCCATGCCATTGAGGAGGTCGTCGTCGGTCACGTCGCCGGGGCCGATGATCTTGATGCCAGCCTTGTCGAGGCCGCGCTCGATGAACTGCTTGACGAAGGTCCCGCCTTGTCCGGACGGCACGAAAACAAAGACCGCATCCGGCTTGGCATCGCGGGCGCGCTGCAGGAACGGTGCGAAATCCGGGTTTGCAAGCGGCACGCGGATCGATTCGAGGATCTGCCCGCCGCCCTTGGTGAAGGTGTCCTTGAACGAGCCCTCGGCATCAATGCCGGGGGCGTAATCCGACACCATGCTGACAACCTTCTTGATACCGTTCTTGTTCGCCCAATCCGCCATGACGACGGTCGATTGCGGCAGCGTGAAGCTGGTGCGCACGATGTAGGGCGAACGCTCGGTGATGATCGAAGTACCGGCCGCCATCACGATCTCCGGAGTTTTCGCCTCGGTCGCGAGCGGCGCAACCGCAAGCGCGGCCGGGGTAACGCCGAAGCCCACCAGGAAATTGACCTTGTCGTTGACGATCAATTCCTGGGCCAGCCGCTTCGAATTGTCCGGCACGGCGCCGTCATCCTTGAAAATAACCTGGATCTTCTTGCCCGCGACCGTGTCGCCATTCTGGGCCATGTAAAGGCGGATCGCAGCAGAGATCTGCACCCCGGTCGACTGCTGCTGGCCGGTCATCGGCAACAGCGCGCCGACCTTTACGGTGCTTTGCGCCTGCGCGGACGCGGCGGTGAAAGCGAATGCCGCGGCCGCGATGCCGGTCATGATGGTTTTGTGAAACATGTTTGATCTCCTTGGAGTTCCCATCGTGTTTTCTCGTCCACAGCGAGGCAGCTCGTTGTCTCTCCCTCTCCTCGCTTGCGGGGAGAGGGTCGGGGTGAGGGGGAGGTCCCACAAGCTCGGGGTCGCGGATAGGCCCCCTCACCCGGGATGAGCGCGAAGGAGGCGCTCATTCCCACCTCCCCCCGCAAGCGGGGAGGGGTGGAACTAAGCATGCGCCTCGCGGTGTGGGTCGATCATCTGTTCGATCCTGCCCAGGACGTGCATGCACGGCAGCACCTGGGCGAGGCTTGCATTCGGCTGTCGTTTTTCCTGTATGGCGGCGATGAATTCGCGATCCTCCAGTTCGATGCCGTCCATCGACACATCGACCTTGGAGAGATCGATCTGGTTCTTCTTCCCGTCGAACAGATCGTCGTAATACGCATTGAAGGTGCCATTGTCGCAGATGTAGCGGAAGAATGTACCGATCGGGCCGTCATTATTGAACGACAGCGACAGCGTCAGGATCGCACCCGACGGCACCTTCATGACGATGCCCATGTCCATGGCGATTTTGAGTTGTGGATGGCGCGGCCCCTGCACCGCAAAACACTCCGAAACGGTCTCACCGGTCTGGTACTGGAACAGGTCTACCGTATGGGCCGCATGATGCCACAGCAGATGGTCGGTCCAGCTGCGTGGCTTGCCGGCGGCGTTCGTGTTGGAACGGCGGAAGAAATAGGTCTGCACGTCCATCTGCTGGAGCTTGAGTTCACCGTTCTGGATCCGCTTGTGCACCCATTGGTGACTTGGATTGAAACGGCGCACATGCCCGCCCATGGCCACGACATCCGTTTCCTGCTGGATTTTGACGAGCGCTTCGGAGTCCAGCACGCTGTCGGCGATCGGAATTTCGATCAGCACGTGCTTGCCGGCGCGCATCACCTGTTCGCCTTGGCGGCGATGCATCTGGGTCGGCGTGGCGAGAATGACGGCATCAGCGCGTCTGATGCCTTCACTAAGATCGCCACCCCAATGCGGAACGCCGTATTTCTTTGCGACTTCCGCGGTCGCGTCCTGATTGCCGCCAACCAGCGACACCACCTCGGCCTCCGGGATACGCTTCAAGGCATCGAGATGCTTCTGACCGAAGGCGCCCTGTCCGGCTACGCAAATCTTCATCGCTTGCTCCTGACCACGAGACCCTTACCCCTTCCTCCTCTGCCTGCGCGGGAAGCAACGGCGGCAGCCGCGGCAGCACGCTTCGCCTTCAAGGCGTGGCCCCGACTGGGCGCCGGACGCTTGCCCTTTGGGCTCTGCGAAGCGTTCTCCAGAATGATGTGGCCAACCGCTGTGTTGGATGCTGGCACGGTGTAGAAACGGTAGACCTCCTTCACCTTGTCATCGAGGGCGCCACGCATGATCAGCCACATCACCATCTCGATGCCTTCGGCGCCGGCCTCGCGCATGTATTCCACATGGGGAATGCGGGTGAGTTTTTTCGGGTCCTTGGTAAGCCCATCGAGATAGGCCTTGTCGAACTTGCTGTTGATCAGCCCGGCGCGCGGCCCGGAAATCTGGTGCGACATGCCGCCGGTTCCCATGACCACCACCCGCAGATCCTCCGGGTAGGACTCCACCGCCTTGCGAATCGCGCGGCCCAGCATGTAACAACGGTGGCCGGTGGGCGGCGGATACATCACCACATTGACGGCAAGCGGAATCACCGGGCACGGCCATTCCGCAGGCGAGCCGAACATCAGGTTGAGCGGCACAGTGAGGCCGTGATCGACCTCCATCTTGTTGACGACGGTGAGATCGAACTCGTCGAGGATGACTGACTGGGCAATATGGGACGCGAGCGCCGGGTGGCCCTTGACCACCGGCACGGGCCGCGGTCCCCAGCCTTCGTCGGCCGGCGGAAATTCCGCCGCGCAACCGAGCGCAAAGGTCGGGATCAGCTCGACCGAGAACGCGGAGGCGTGATCGTTATAGACCGCGATCACCACATCGGGCCTGGTCTTCGCCATCCATTCCTTGGATTTTTCGAAGCCGGAGAACACCCGCTTCCAATAAGGTTCCGCGGTCTTCTTGTTATCGATGGCGGCACCGATGGCCGGCACGTGCGACGAGGTCACGCCTGCAATAATTCTAGCCACGTTTCGACCCTGCCTTTTTGCCGCGCTTTGGAGTTGCTTGGCGAGAAGGTTTGATCCTCGACTTGGCCGAGGCCTTGGCCGCCTTGCCGGGCGCCGGTTTCTTGCGGAGGTCGAGCCCCGACTTGCTGCGGTTGCCCTCGACCGAACGGCCGCCGGCCAGCATCATCTTGGCATAGTCCTCCTGGGTCGAGCCGGTCATCACCGCCGCCATGTGCTGGAACGAGTGTCCGTCAGTAGCGCCCAGCTTGGCGGTGAAATAGATGTTGCCGCCGAGTTCCAGCATTCGGTTGTATTCTCGCTTGAGAATGGCTTCGCGCTGCTCGGACGTCAGGGGGAAGCGGTCGAGATATTCGGCCTCGTTCGCTTTGAATGCCTCGCGGTTCTCCGCCTTCATCAGCGACATGCAGAACATGTTGAGATGATAGCCCTGCCGCGAGCGATCTGCGTCGAACACAAACGTGCCTGGAATGTCGTCGTATTCTTTGGCTACTCGTTTGGGTGCCGTCATCGGCATCTCTCCATGACATTGCGGGCTCGCCCGTCAATTAATATCGCCTTGAGCGCGTTTGCAACGTGCGGGCGGGGTACCAACCGGGGCTAATTGAAGCAAGGACCGAAATTTATTAGCGTGCGGCTCTTTTCACTTTCACGGGTTCGACCCATGAGCACCAGACGCGCCCCCGCGATAGCCAATCTCCGGCGGCGTTACCGCGCCCTTGGACCGATCTGTACACCGAATCCCGGCGACCCAGCCGCCGCATCGGCCGCACTCGCCGTAACCGTGGCCTTGCTTCGCGCGCTACGTGATCGGGGCCTGTTATCGGAGGGTGAGATTGACGACATATTCGGCGAGGCCGCCGAGCGTCTGCGGGACACCTCCGCCCTGAACCTCCTGGATCGCGTGCGTGTCGAGGTGGAATACAGGGAGGAGGAGTAGCCCGCGCCATAGACGCGTAGCCCGGGTTGAGCGGCAGCGAAACCCGGGGGCGGCCTTGCGACATTGGTAGGGCAGTCCCGGATTTCGCTTCGCTCAATTCGGGCTACGGCTCGCTCAACCCACCCTACGACCTACGCCCAATACAACCGCATCGGATTGTCGATCAGCAGCGCTTTCTGCTCGGCGGCGCTGGGGGCGATCTTGGGGATATAATCCACCAATATTCCGTCGTCGGGTGCTTCCTTTTTCATGTTGGGATGGGGCCAATCGGTACCCCACAGCACCCGGTCGGGGAAACGCTCGACCAGCGTGCGGCCGAATGGCACCACGTCGTCATAGGGCGGCCCCTCGAGTGTCATGCGCTCCGGGCAAGTCACCTTGCTCCAGATGTTCCTGTGCTTTTCCAGCATGCGGATGAAGCGCTGGTTTTCCGGATCGGCGACGCCTTTTTTCACCGTCGGGACGCCCTTGTGATCGACCACCACAGTCGTGGGCAATGCGGTGAAGAACGCCTCGACGTCCGGCAGATCCGGCATTTCGAAATACACCACGATGTGCCACCCCAGCGGCGCGACCCGGGCCGCGATGCGCTCCAGTACGTCGCGCGGGGTGACATCGACCAGGCGGCGGACAAAGTTGAAGCGCACGCCGCGCACGCCGGCGCGGTCCATGGCTTTCAGCTCCGCGTCGGTGACCTCCTCGCCCACGAAGGCGACGCCCTTCGCCCGGTTGCCGGAGGCCTCAAGTGCATCGATCATGGCGCGATTGTCCCTGCTGTGACAGCTCGCCTGCACGATCACGTTCTTGTCGAGCCCGAGGAAATCGCGCAATGCGAACAACTTTTCTTTGGGGGCGTCGCACGGCGTGTATTTGCGTTCCGGTGCATAGGGGAATTTCGCCTCGGGGCCGAATACATGACAATGCGCGTCGACCGCGCCCGGCGGCAGCTTGAATTTCGGCCTGGAGGGGTTCGGGTGAAACGGAATGTAACCTGGGCTCATGGTCACCTGGAAATCTCCTTCTGACGGCTCGCGCGTCCTCCCCTTGTTGGGCTTCGCGAAAAACCTGCAGCTCCGCAAGAGTATCCGCAAGACCTTGGTTTAGCTCGCAAAAAACGGGGTATTTCGTTCTGCCAAAACTACCGAATGATGGCCCGGCCGCAAGATCGTCGGTGCGCGCCCTGGCGAGCGCGCCGCTGTAACGGCCGATCGGCGTTCGCACCGCATCACTGATGAAGGCGTCGCGCATTTTATGGCTCGTATCACGTCGGAAACCACTCTTCGGGGAGCGGCACTGTACCCTCTACCCGGAAGGTGTCATAGCCGGATTGTAGAAGGAGCTGATGGTAGTCCGGTGGCTAAGCACCCTCAGGTCAACTCGCATTCGAAGACTTCCCGAAGAAGGCGAGAATTCATGCGTGTTCTGGCACTCGGATTTGCCGCGGTGAATTTATTGGCTCCGATCTCACGCGCAGAGAGTCAGTCATCGAATGAGATCGTGCGCGTCGAAAGTGACTACAGGGAGTGTCTTTATTCGAAAGCCAGGAACGGCCGATATGCGAGGGGCGAGAGGGACTCCGACTTCGCACTTATTGGAGAGTGTCGAAACCAGTGGGTCGCATACATGGACCTTTGCGCGAAATTGGGATTTGACAACGGGACATGCGTTTTGAAGAGCCGCCTTCTCATCCATGCGATATTGGACCTGGTCGGCAGATGAGCGCACGACTTGGCCTCTTCCCCTGCCGGCGGCTTGACCCGACCGAGCACAGGTGCCAAGGGACCTCATCTGATTTGAGATGCCCCTTTTGCCGATGTCTGATAGCAGCCATGAAACTGCCGACAACCTTCCTCCGTCGCTCCGCCGCGAGCGTCGCGGCGCCGTCGGTATCCTGCGCCTGTCGCGCCCGCATAAGCGCAACGCGCTCGATGATGTTACCATTCAGGGCATCGAAAATTTCTTCGCCGCCGTTCCGGACGACATCAAGGCCGTCGTCATCCACGGCGAAGGCGAAAACTTCTGTGCCGGGCTGGACCTCTCCGAACTGAGCGAGCGCGATACCGCGGCCGGGATCGCGCATTCGCGTGCATGGCATCGCGCCTTCGAGCGCATCGAGTTCGGCCGCGTGCCGGTCGTTGCGGCGCTGCATGGCGCGGTGGTGGGTGGCGGCCTCGAGCTTGCCGCCGCCTGCCATATCCGGGTTGCGGAGCGCTCGGCCTACTACGCTTTGCCGGAAGGCAGCCGCGGCATTTTCCTCGGCGGTGGCGGATCGGTACGCCTGCCGCGGCTGATCGGCACCGCCCGGGTCATGGACATGATGCTGACCGGGCGCACCTATGGGGCTGATGAAGGCGCGCAGCTCGGATTTTCCCATTACGTCGTCGAGCCGGGCGCCGGGCTTACAACCGCGATCGAGTTGGCCGAACGCATTGCCGGCAATGCGCCGATGACCAATTTTGCCGCCATGCAGGTCTTGCCGCGCAACGCCGAGCAGGACCGCACCAGCGGCCTGCTGATGGAATCCCTGATGTCTGCGATTGCCCAGGGCGATCCGGAAGCAAAGCGCAGGCTGCACGATTTCCTGGAGAAGCGCGCGCCGAAGACGCGGCACCGGTAGCGGGTGTTGATTGTCGTGCTGAATTCATAGAGCATGGCGGCGAGCTAGGTCCGCAAGCACGAGGACATAACGACACAGCATCGGAGGAAAGCATCATGTGGTATGGGAGAGCGGTGACAATCGCGTTCAGCGCTGCGATGGCTGCGGCGTTCGCGCTGTCGGCGGAGAAGAGCTACACGCAGAGCGGCTACGGCCCCAATGACGCGCCCAATCCCTATAAGTTCGATTACGGCTGGGCCAAGCTTCCCGACGGACGCAAATGGGGCGCGGCCGTCAGCGTCGACATCGATCGCGACGGCAAGAGCGTCTGGGTGTTCGACCGCTGCGAGACGGCGGATGACTGCTCGAAGTCGAAGCTTGACCCCGTCATGAAGTTCGATTCGACCGGCAAGATGGTGAAGAGCTTCGGCGGCGGCATGGTCAACTATCCCCACGGGCTGCACGTCGACCCCGACAACAATATCTGGATAACGGACGGCCGCGCCCTGAACAACGGCAAGGGCCACACGGTCATGAAGTTCAGCCAGGACGGCAAGCTCCTGATGACCTTGGGCAAGCCTGGCGTTGCAGGCACCACCGCCGATACCTTCAACGCGCCCTCCGATGTTCTGATCGCACCCAACGGCGACATCTTCGTCGCGGACGGGCATGGCGGCAACACGAACAACCGAATCGTGAAGTTCACCAAGGACGGCAAATACATCAAGGAGTGGGGCAAGAAGGGCACCGGGCCGGGCGAGTTCGACACGCCGCATCGCCTGGCGCTGGATTCCGCCGGCCGACTCTTCGTCGCCGACCGTTCCAACAATCGCATCCAGGTGTTCGATCAGGACGGAAAGTATCTCCTCGAATGGAAGCAGTTCGGCCGCCCCAGCGGCCTGTTCATCGACAAGAACGACACGCTCTACGTGGCCGACAATTCCCCCGATGAAACCAATCCGCCGTACAAGTCGGGCATCCGGATCGGCAGCGTCAAGGACGGCAAGGTCGCGGCCTTCATTCTGGAATCCGTCGAGGTTAACGGCCTCGAAGCGGTCGCGGTGGACGACGCCGGAAATGTCTACGGCGGCTACACCAACACGCTGAATTTCCGCAGGTGGGTGCCGAAGAAGGTGGCGTCGCGTTAGCTTGAAATCGCGCCCGGCGCACGGGTCTCATGGGGCGCGACAGCGAAGCCTGCCGCACCCCCCTCTTCAATGACTACCCAGATGACGCGGAAGTTGTTGACTCCGGCTAGGCCTCTTGTGCTTTTGTGATCGCGACAGCGGTATCCGGAGTGAACCTGATGGTCGGCGCCGTGCTCCAGCATGTCCCAATACTTTCGATTGCATCGTTCCGGACGTGGCTCGCGTCACGGCCGGACGAGGAACATTGGGAATTGATCGAGGGCGTGCCGATGATGATGACGCCGCCAAACCGTCGCCATCAACGGATCGCGAGCAACCTCGAGTCGCTGTTGAATGCCGCGCTCAAGCGCCATAATCCGCTGCTCGCCGCTTATCATGACATCGGCGTGAATATTGTCTCTACAGTGCCTTATGATCCAGAACCCGATGTTGCCGTCATCCGGGACGACGAGAATCCGGACCCACGCTACGCTGATCGCTTCTATCTGGTCGCCGAGGTCCTATCGGAGAGCGACAAAGGCATCATCGAAAGCAAGCGGGACATCTACCGCGCGCATCCATCCTGCACGTGCATTCTGCTGATCCGCCAGGATCGCCTGGAAATCACTGTGGATAGCCGAACCGGCAATGGTTGGCACTCACAGGTGCTGCATGGTGCCGACAAACTCACCTTGCCGGAATTCGGCTTGAGCTGTGCGGTCAAGGACGTTTACCGCGATACGCCACTTGGCTGAACACGTGCGGATGATCGGGCATTGGTGGATCGGAGAACCGCATGATACTGTAACCTCAAGCGTGCGTGTTTCCTGACGCAAGCCATGAGCGGCCTCATCAACTCCGCTACCCGGTCTGAGCCACGGCGGCTGCAGATCAGGCATTCGGATGGCTTATCCGAGGCCCGTAAGGCAGGCCTTTTCGAAGCTAGGTTTCCTGAGCCAGGTGTCCTGCCGCGACGTCTCAATTCGCCGTCAGCGCCTTGAGGCCTGCGTCGTAGACACCGTCGATGGCTTTCTTTGAATCGGCGTCGCTGGCGCCTTTCGCGTCGTACTTACCGACCCACATCACCGTCGAACCCGCACCATCGGCGGCTACGCTGATGGTTGAGGTGTAATTGGCGACCGGCAAAGGCCCGCTGACGATCGCATAGGTATAGGAGCGGCCGGCCGTATCTATCCTCACAAGCGATTCGACGATGGTTCCGCCCCCTTTCAAGGACAAGGTGCGCGTTTTACCGTCCGCGGAAAGTTCGCACTTCTCGACTGCCGGGTGCCACTTACTTATTCCGCAGAAATCACCGATTTTCGCCCAGAGAGCGTCGGCCGAAAGTTTCGAAGCGGCCTTTGCACTGGATTCGAGTGCTTGGGCGGCAAGCCCCGACACCAGCAGCGCGGCGCCCGCCGCTACGGCAGTTGCAATCCTCATGCGCAAGTCTCCCTGTTCCTGCGTTTCAATCGATCGGAGTATAGGGCGGGCAAAATGACCCGGATATGCCCGCCTGGCAAGATTGAAGCACTACTGTAGATAACCCGCCCGTCGCTTTCTCCTGCGGTTCCTGGCTTGCGCCTCGCGGCGATAACCGCGTAGGAATCTGCGCCACTTCCCTTGCCAACCCGGACTGATTCCAATGCATCCTAAAGGACATGCGGCGCTTGTGACGGGCGGCGGCTCCGGCCTTGGCCGTACCACCGCCGAGCGCCTCGCGGCCCTCGGCGCCAAGGTGGCGATCCTCGATGTGAACGGGGAGGCTGCGCGGGCTGCCGCCGCCAAGATCGGCGGCATCGGCATCGCATGCGACGTCACCAGTGCGGACGGAATGGTTGCGGCCGTTGCCGAGGCGCGCTCCAGGCACGGGGCAGCGCGCATACTCGTCGCCTGCGCGGGGATCGGTCCGGCGCGGCGCATTGTCGGTCGCGATGGCCCACAGCCGCTCGAGGACTTTGGGAAGGTCATCAACGTCAACCTGATCGGCACCTATAACGCCATCCGGCTTGCCGCGGCCGACATGCAGCCGCTCACGCCGCTTGAGGACGGCGAACGTGGAGTCATCGTCTCGACCGCCTCGGTGGCCGCCTATGACGGTCAGATCGGCCAGGCTGCTTATGCGGCCTCCAAGGGAGGTGTCGTGTCGCTGACGCTGCCGGCGGCGCGCGAGTTCGCTCAATTCGGGATCCGGGTGATGACCATCGCGCCCGGGATATTCACCACGCCGATGTTGGCCGGCCTGCCAGAGCAGGTTCAGGAGTCCCTCGCAGCCGCAATCCCGTTTCCGAAAAGGTTGGGCCAGCCGGATCAATATGCCGATCTCGTCCAGCACATCATCGAGAACCGTTATCTCAATGGCGAGGTCATCAGGCTCGATGGTGCAATCCGTATGGCACCACGGTAGCGCCCGGTTGCGAAAAGTTGCAGAATTTTCGAACAAGATCATTTGCGGCCATAGGGCGGATTAGTTGCCACGTACTCTGTACACCCAGGTGAATCTGCCTCCGATGAAGAGGCGGGCTAAGGCGACCCGCCCTGCGGGCAAATGCAAGATCAAAGGAATTGGCCCCGCATGCTCGCCAGCCGTCATCCGGTAACCGTAGAATGGGGCCACTGCGATCCCGCCGGGATCGTGTATTTCCCCAACTATTTCAGCTACTTCGATTCCAGCACTAATGCCCTCTTCCTGCGCGCCCTTGGCCTCAACAAATACGAGATGCGCAAGAAATACGACATCGTCGGCATTCCGGTCGTCGACGTCACGGCGCGTTTCATCGTGCCTTCGGTGTTCGGCGATGTGGTGACGATTGAATCGACCATTGTGGAAATGAAACGGTCGAGCTTTCGCATGCGGCATCAGCTGCTGAAGGGCGAAACACTCGCGGTCGAAGGCCACGAGGTTCGGGTGTGGGCCGGACGCGACCCCGCCGATCCGGACAAGCTCAAGGGCAAGCCGATACCGCAGGACGTGATCGCGAAACTCAGGGGCTAACCCGCCACCGCAGCCGCGCCCCCCTCTCGGTCCAGTGCGCGCCAGTGATCCAGGAAGTCGTAGAGCCAGGTGCGGATAGCAAGGTCGTAGACCGGACGATCGACAAAATGCTGATTGCGGGGCTTCGCGCCCGGCAAGGCGAGCCGTTCCTCGCCCCGCGTCGTCCAGCGGCACATCATTGCGTGGGTGACTTCGGCATGAAACTGGATGCCGTAGGCCGAGCGACCGTAGCGAAATGCCTGTGCCTTGAAGATTTCGCCTTCGGCGAGCAGTTCGGCACCCGCCGGGAGCTCGAAACCCTCCCGGTGCCATTGATAGACGGCTGCTGGCCAAGTCTCCACCACGGATCGCCCGGCCGGTGTGATCCATATCGGATAATAGCCGACCTCGGCCTTGCCCTCCGGGTGAAACCCAACCTTGGCGCCGAGGTGACACGCCAGCATCTGGGCGCCGAGACAAATCCCGAGAAAAGGTTTGCTCTCGGCAAGCGGTACCTTGATCCATTCGATCTCGGTGCGGACATGCTCGTCCGCATCGTTGACGCTCATCGGACCACCAAAGATGACCGCGCCTGAATGCGCCGCCAGTGTGTCTGGAAGGGGATCGCCGAGCAGCGGCCGACGAATGTCCAACGGGATGCCGTGCGCCTTAAAGTAGTGGCCCACGCGGCCGGGGGCCGATTGCTCCTGATGCAGCACGATCAGAACGGGCGGTGTCATTGGGCAGATCGGAGGTTCCGGAGCACGGGTTGAGGTCCCTCGCACAAGCTCAAACTGACATCAAGCCATTGGTAAGCAGTTTGTGCGCGCAGCACCTATGAGGACAGCGAAGACTTGCGTCGTTTCAGTTGCGAGCGCGCCACCATGCGAAGAAAAAAGCCCCGCGGCAGGATGCGCGGCAGGAACGTTATGAATTTGTTGGCAACACCTGGAATCAGGACTCTTTGGCCCTGCATCAGGCCGGCATATCCGGCTGCGGCGACCTCCGCAGGCGACATTCTCAGCAGCTCCGAGCCTGGAATATTCTTCATGCCGGCGCGCGCCTGGAATTCGGTCGGCACCACGCCCGGGCACAGCGTCGTCACGCGGATGCCTCGGTCCGATAATTCCTGGTGCAATGACTCGGTGAAGGAGAGCACGAAGGCCTTGGATGCGTAATAGACCGCCATTCCGGGGCCGGGCAGAAAGCTCGCCACCGATGCCACGTTGAGAATGCCGCCGCGATGCCGACTGAGACTGTCAATGAAGGCAAGCGACAGTTCGACAAGAACGCGAACGTTGAGGTCGATCATCGCGATTTGCTCGGCATACGCGAGCTCCCCTGCGGGACCCAGCAAACCGAAACCGGCGTTGTTGACCACATATTGGGGTTCGACGTTCAGGGCGACGAGCTCGCTGGCGATTTGCTGGGGCGCTCCGCTGCGGGCAAGGTCGATCGCCAGCACGTGCGGGCGCGGCTGGCCCGAGGCGGCTATTTGATCGGCAAGTTCATGGAGCTTTCGCTCCCGCCGGGCCACCAAAACCAGATCATGGCCGTGTCGGGCGAACACGCGCGCAAACTCGGCACCGATGCCAGCCGATGCCCCTGTAATCAACGCTATCGGCCGCCGAATTGCCGCGGCCTCGCTCATGTTCCCTCCTTGTTCGGCCCAACGTCTACGACCCTTTGGCGCAACGCGATCCGGTCACGCGGTGACACCGCCAGCAAATCCGCGACGCGCCACATTACGTTATCTTCGAACTCGCTGATGGCGCCATCAGCGAACGCCATCTTCCAGAGCATTTCCACAACGCGTAGGCGACCTTGTTCGTCGAGGGTGCGCATGAGCAGGCTGGTAAAGTGATAGAAATCGACCGCCTCCCGATCGGCAGCCATTGCGGCCTCGATAAGTTCATCAGTCAGGGCGTCAGTCAAGGAGAACTGCGCCATGAGCAGGTCGCGCAGCTTCTGCCGCGCTGAGCCGGTCATGTCGTGGTCGAGCGTTGCCACGTGCACCAGCAATGCCGCCGCTGCGACCCGGTAATCGTCGCCATCGAAATGGCCGGAGTGTTTGCTGCCGCCGTGCAATTCGGCAAACAACCGTCTGATTTCTTCAAGCATATCCGACGCCATCGGCTCGAAAATTGGTGTGGAATCCGACCTGCGGCAGTCTCTATTGGCCATCCCTTTTGGCGCCTGACAAGCGGATTAGCGAGGACCTGTCGAACGGATCTGCGGCTTCGAGAGCTTTCGTCGAGCGCGCGATGTTGTTCTCAAGATAGGGTTGCCGGGCTCCTTCGCCCGGGCCGCTAACAGGACCTCCCGGGAACAAATGAAGTTCCCTCGCAAAATGAGGGACTAGCCCTGATTGTCAAGAATTTCCGTCCGCTGCCCAGGGATCCCGATCGCTTCCTTATAGGCCCGGTCTGCGAGGTCAAAACGTCGCAGTCGATCATAAGCGGCCGCCAAGCCGAGCCAGGGTTCGGGGTCGGTCGCGTCCGATTCCACGGCCTTGCGGAAGTGCCGTTCCGCCGGACCGTAATTACCCTGACGGAAGTTTTCTTTGCCAAGGCTCAGACCGTCATTCGGCTGGCCATTGTTGGGCTCATTCCTTGAAAAGCGGGATGGATACGCGGATCGAGCCCGCGTATGACGTTCAACCTGATCGAAACATGCTCTGAGAAGCGAGCCCCATGACTGACGCTCTCGTTGCTTCGGCAATCGCCCATTGGGCGCAGCGCTTCGTCGCCAATGGCGTGGCGCTGGCGGATTTTCAGGACGTCACGGCGTCGATCGCGTCGTGGGGCGACTGGTGTCGGGCGTGGTCGGCGCGGGCGGCGATCCACGAGGCTATGGGTCGTTCGGCGCTAGCGCGGGGAAAATATCTCAGCGCTGGCGAACATCTGCAACGCGCCGGCATCTGCTATCACTTCGCCAAGTTTCTGTTCGTGCGCGATATCGCGCAGATGAAGGAAGCTCATGCGAAGGCCGTGATGTGCCGGACGCTGGCGCTGCCCTATTTGACGCCGCCGGGCGAACGGGTCGCCATTCCATTTGCCGGCACGTTCCTGCACGGAATTTTGCGCAAGCCGATCGGGGTCGCACACCCGCCCGTGATGATCATGATCTGCGGGCTCGATTCCTGCAAAGAAGAGACGGACGCCTACGAGCAGCCTTACCTTGCGCGCGGTGTCGCGATCCTGGTGTTCGATGGACCGGGCCAAGGCGAAGCAGAATACGAATTTCCCATCCGCGGCGACTATGAGATAGTCGTGAAGGCCATCATCGATTATGTGGAAACGCGCCAGGACGTGGACACCTCGAGGATCGGATTATGGGGCGTGAGCCTGGGCGGCTACTACGCGCCGCGCGCCGCAGCATTCGAAAAGCGCGTGAGGGCCTGTATCGCGCTGTCGGGGCCGTTCAACTTGCTGGGCGCGTGGGACGGATTGCCCGAACTTACGCGGGAGGCGTTTCGGGTGCGCAGCCATTGCGCCACGGAGGAAGATGCCAGGCGCAATGCCGCAACGCTTTCGCTCGAGGGCGTGGCAAGCCGCATCACCTGTCCGCTGTTCGTGGTGGCCGGAAAGCAGGATCGCGTCATACCGTGGCAGGATGCCGAGCGCCTTGCCCGAGAAGTCAACGGTCCGGTGGAACTCGTGGTGATCCCCGATGGCGGCCACGTCGCCAACAATCGCGGCTACTGCTGGCGTGCGCAAAGCGCGGACTGGATGGCGGAAAAGCTATCGTAAGCTGCACGACTTCACGAAGAGGTCAAGAATTTCGCGCGCTGAATAACAGCTCCCTCGTAGGCGGGTAACACATCATCGACCAATCCGAGCATCTTAACCTGCCCCTGCTCGAGCCAAAGCACCTTGTTGCAGAAATTGCGGATAATCGGCTGGCTATGTGAGGCAAGGACGAGAATACGGGTGCGTTCAAGCAAGTCGCCGATGCGTTTTTGCGCCTTTTGAATGAAGCTCTGATCGCCGGCTCCGATCATCTCGTCCATAACGACGATGTCAGGATGCACGGCGGTCGAAATGGCAAATGCAAGACGCACAAACATGCCGGCCGAATACGTTCGCACAGGACCTGTTGGTGAAATAGTCGGTAGTTTGCGACCACCGGAGCCTTACGCTCTCAACCGTCCATCCTCGGCAAACTTCTTGCGCGGCTTTTTTTGTGCAAGGTCGTTTTGTCGATCTCGCCGCGAAGACAAAAAGCAAGCTTGCGCGTTTCGATTTCTCGCGAATTGCTTAATCCTACATTGGTGAGTTGGAAGCACGCATCTTGCGCAGAAAGCGCTGATAAATCGATGAAACTTCGAAAATAAGCCTACTGCGGAGCAGTTACAATTGGGTGCCCTCAAGCATTCTCCCTCTTGCTTGTGGGCGAAGGGTTTCGCGAAAATCAGCGACGCCAACTTCCGGATCTAGGTTAATTGCATTTTGACGGGAATAGAGCCGATCACCGTTACCCGGTAGCGGTCATAGATGATGCGCTCCACGTACTCCACGAGGAATTGCCGCTTGTCGTCAAACTCGGTGCAATGCCACGGACATGGCCCCGAGCCAGGATTCTCTGTCAGTCAATGGGCGGACCTTGTTGCCGTGCGCAATTCCGAGGGTGTCATGCCGTACCGACGGCGAAACGCCCGGTTAAAATACGACAGATCCCCGAACCCGATATCGAGGGCTATTGTGCTGACCTTTTGATTGGCATGGAGGGGGTCCGTCAGGGTCGCTGAAAATACAGCAAAAATACAGCGGCCGAATTTGGTGCGACTGATTCGGAATGCGGCAGCGGAGAAGCCGCCCGCAATAGAAAAAGGGACTCGCCGTCCCCCAGGGCAAGTAGCTGAAATATTTGCATAATCTCTGTCGGTTTGCACAATATAGGAATAAATACCTAGACAGAGCCTTGACCTATTGGGGAGCAACTGTTCTATGTTCTCGTCATGTTCTCGGCGGGAGAGTCCGATGGATTCGCGAATTGACCAAAGCTCGGACGCTACGATGGAGGTTGCAAAGCCGCGTGGACGGCCGTTCGAACCCGGCCAAAGTGGCAATCCCAGCGGGCGCCCGAAGGGCGCTCGCAACAAAGCGACGCTTGCGATCGAAGCTCTGATTGACGACGAGGCAGAAGCACTGACACGTAAGGTTGTCGCAATGGCGCTCGACGGGAATGTTGCGGCGTTGCGGCTCTGTGTTGAGCGTCTACTGCCGCCGCGACGAGATCGTGCTGTAGCGTTCGACCTTCCCAAAATAGAAACTGCCGCCGACGCGGTGGCGGCGTCTGGTGCGGTTTTGCAGAGCTGCGCCGCGGGCATTCTGTCGCCAGGCGAAGCCGCTGATGTCATGGGGCTGATTGCAACGCATGTGCGGGCGATCGAGCTCCATCAAATTGAAGCCGGCCTTTCCACTCTTGAAGCAGCAAAGAGGAACTCTCAGCCATGACCATCAAAAGCCTTAAAGCTCGACTGAAGGCTTTGACGCCTCCTGTGATTGGAGAGGACGTGGAGCGTGATCGTAGCCGCTGGCTAGAATTGCGGGGCCGCTCATATGTGCCTGGTCTGACACCTGCCGAAAAGAATGAATATGCTAAGCTCGATGTCAGTCTTAAAAAGGCCGATGAACCACGCAGACGTTTGTTTTCCCTTACCATGAAAGATTTCGAGGCCAGCTACTGCGATGGGGAGCCGCTCACGGAGGCGGAAAGAAGGGAGCTTGTTGAACTCAGCAAACGGCATCCCTCTGATAGCTTTCTAGAATCTTCTAAGATCTTTGCACTAGTGGCTGCGGGTAAGGATTTGAGCATATTTGGATCGTCTGTTCGGTGATAACCCTTGTCGTCACATTTATGCAGACCACTCGGGCTTGCAGTCGTGGCTGGTGCCCTTTATCCGGTCCTCTCTTCGTCGACCGTACCGAGCAGTTCTTGATCCTACAGCCACTGTTCAATTCGATCATGGTCGTCATGTTCGGCGACCTGGACACCGCACTTCTAGTAGCGGCCCGCCAACGTGGTGGCGGCGTCTGGCGCCGTTTTGCAGAGCTGCTCGGCAGGCATTCTGTCGCCAAGCGAAGACCGCATATGCTAAGCTCGAAGCGAGTCTTAAAAAGGTAGATAAGGAGCGCAGGTATCTTTTTCGTCTTAATATGAAAGATTTCAGGGCCACCCATTGCGATGGGGAGCCGCTCACGGAGGCGGAAAGAATCGACGTTGTTGAACTTAGTAAACGGCATCGTCCTGATGGCTGTCTAGAAGCAAGGCTTTAGCTCTGATCAAGGCGGGCAAAGATCCAAAAATCTTGCAATCTCGATGATAACTCTCAGTATGATCCTGATAATTGAACGAAGCGCCCTCCGTTGGCGTTGCTGGTCCGTGCATTCCCGATTGTCAGCCGAGCGCAACGGACCTGGGTATCGGGGTGAAATACGCGGCCATTAACTCGACATCGATGAACTGATCCCGCGCGATATCGAGGTCGCATTGACCTTATCGCGAATGGCAGCTTTTGACTTGGAGCAGTGGCGGGCTCCGGTGTCTCGCTCCTGTTCCTCGATCGCGCCTAACCTCGGCTGGCGCCTCGGATTCGCGAGCGGTGGCCTCCTCGGCCTCGGTGCATGCAGATGCGTCGCCACGTCCCGGAAAGCCCGCGCTGGCTTGTCACGCACGGCTATGCGCGAGGGACCGATTCAAAGATCAGATCAGAGCATGTACGCAGAGGCGGATATCTCTGCGAATGGGCGATCCTCAATTCGCGTCGGCGACGCGGGCCGGAAAACCTGCGTTGGTGGTCGCGGCGATCAGCTTGGATATGCTGGCGGTCGTGTCGTCAAACGTGATCGTGGCCATAAAGTCCGCCATTTGGTTGGCCTGGTCGATCTTGACCGTCTTGACGCCGGACACGCGCTGCAACGACTGCCGGACGATCGGCGGGCACAACACACAGTTGGCGTTC
>Ga0126369_10000339_pt1 | contig 30424 bp, 29 predicted proteins | sample PanSoiMetaPlot_1_FD_109646 | JGI IMG/M metagenome (GOLD analysis project Ga0126369, IMG submission 109646) | Tropical forest soil microbial communities from Panama - MetaG Plot_1 | ecosystem: Environmental > Terrestrial > Soil > Tropical forest > Bulk soil | place: Panama | collected 2016-02-17
AACCGAATTCGACCCCGTCCGCTGTTTCCGCGGCCGAACGCGACGCCTCCGCGGCCGGCCCGGCTGCCGCGGCGCCTCGGCCTTCGATCACAGACTTGTTTCTCGCCTTTGCGGGTGTTTCGCTATCGGGCTTCGGTGGTGTGCTGGCGTGGGCGCGCCGGATGCTGGTCGAAAACAAACGTTGGATGACGGCGAGGGAGTTCAACAACCTCCTGGCGTTGTGCCAATTCCTGCCCGGACCGAACATTGTCAATCTCTGCGCGGTCTTTGGCGTGCGGATGCGCGGCATTCCGGGTGCGCTCGCCTGCCTTCTCGGACTGCTCGGGCCATCGGTCGTGTTGATGATCGCAGCGGGTGTGCTTTACCGCCGTTTTGGCACGCTGCCGGAACTGCACGGCGTGCTGTCGGGCCTTGCCGCTGCAGCGGCAGGGATGATCATCGCGACAGCCCTTAAGATGGCGGAGCCGCTTATTCGCTTTCGCTTGGGTCCGCAGCACGCCGTAGCGCTCGCAACGTTCCTGACAGTCGGGGTACTACGTCTAAGCCTCCCCTTGGTGCTTCTGGTGGTGGTGCCTGTAAGCATCGGATTTGCCTGGCTGCGCAGCTATGAGAAATGATGCTGACACGCTGACTGCGCTGTTTCTGCAGTTTGCCATCCTGTCGTTTTTCGCCGTCGGCGGCGGCGGTTCGGCGGTTCCGGAAATGCACCGTCAGACCGTTGAGATCGCCCAGTGGCTCACGGATCGCCAGTTCAGCGAACTGTTCGCCATTGCGCAGGCGGCGCCGGGACCGAACATCATGTTCGTCGCCCTGCTGGGACATTTTATCGCGGGGGTGCCTGGCGCCGTGGTCGCGACGGTAGCGATGTGTGGCCCAAGTTGTGTTCTCGCTTACGCGGTATCGCAGGTCGTCGAGCGCTTTCGCGCGGCGCGCTGGCGCATCGCGATCCAGGCCGGTTTAGTGCCGGTGACGATCGGACTTCTCGCGGCTAGCGCGCTGATCATTGCGCGTGCCGCCGATCACGATTGGGGCGGGTTCGCTATCACGGCGGGAACGTTCGCGTTTGTTTATTGGACTAGCCTGTCTCCGCTGTTGGCGTTCGCCGTCGCAGCGCTCTTGGGCCTGAGCGGATTCGCGTAACGTCTACAACGAAGGCTTTCGGCGCTGCCCCGCCTTGTGCTAGGGATACCATAGCGCATAACGTGGCCTGGTAGCGTCGAGGGAGAACTGAATGTCGGACAGTGTCGGTGGCGTACCGGAGCCGGAGGGCCGCGGGTCGTTCGTTCGAGCGCCGCGGGACTTCTATGGCGGTCTCGTGATGGTCGCTATCGCATTGTTCGCATTATGGGCGTCTCGCGACTTGCCGGGCATGCGAGGTTTTGCATTCGGGCCTGGCACCGCGCCGCGCATATTCGCTGTTGTCCTCGCCGCGCTCGGCATCGCTGTGGCGGCGACGGGCGTACTCGCCAAGGGGCCCAGCATCGATCGTTTCTATGTACGGGGACCGTTCTTCATCACGCTATCGGTGGTGTTGTTCGCCTGGCTGGTGCGGCCGCTCGGCCTCGTTATCGCAAGTTTCCTCAGCATAGTGGCGGCGGCCGGTGCGACGCCGGAGGCGCGGCTCCTTGAAACGCTCATCTGGGGCGCGGTGCTGACGGCGTTCTGTGTCCTGCTGTTCCCGATCACGCTCAACCTGCCTATGCAGTTGTGGCCCAACAGCTGGGATTTGGCGAGCATCCTCAAAGGTCTCTCGTCCATTCGATGAAACGCATGCCGGCTGCGGCCCGCATCAACAGCGCAAGTAACCAGCCATGCTAGACCTCCTTCATAATCTCGCCGTCGGTTTCGGCGTGTCGTTGTCGCCGATGAATCTGTTCATGTGCTTGATCGGAGCGCTGGTCGGCACCCTGATCGGCGTGTTGCCGGGCGTCGGTCCCCTCGCCACCATCGCCATGCTGCTGCCGATCACCTTCGGCCTGCCGCCGGTGGGTGCTTTGATCATGTTGGCCGGCATCTACTACGGCGCCCAATATGGCGGTTCGACGACTTCCATCCTGATCAACATTCCGGGCGAATCGTCCTCAGTAATGACCGCGCTGGATGGGCACCAGATGGCGAAGCAGGGGCGCGCCGGTCCAGCCCTTGCCATCGCGGCGATTGGCTCGTTCTTCGCTGGTTGCGTATCGACGGTTCTGGTCGCGGCTTTGGGCGCGCCATTGACTTCGGTCGCGCTGCTGTTCGGCCCTGCTGAATATTTCTCTCTGATGGTGCTCGGCCTGTGCTTCGCTGTCGTGCTGGCAAGGGGGTCGATCCTCAAGGCGCTTGCGATGGTGCTGCTGGGACTTTTGCTCTCGATGGTCGGCTCCGACATCGAGACGGGGCAGTCGCGCATGGCCTTCGACATTCCTGAATTGTCGGATGGTATCGGTTTCGTGGTGGTCGCAATGGGGGTATTCGGCTTTGCCGAGATCATGCGCAACCTGGAACAGGGCGAATCGCGTGAAGTCCTCAAGACAAGGCTGACGGGACTGATGCCGACGTGGCCTGATCTCAAGGCATCGGCGAGCGCTATCGGCCGGGGTACCGTCCTGGGCTCGGTGCTCGGCATCCTTCCGGGCGGCGGCGCGGTGATCGCCTCCTTTGCGGCTTATACGTTCGAGAAGAAGGTAGCGAGGGACCCCTCGCGCTTTGGCCGGGGAGCCATTGAGGGCGTGGCTTCCCCGGAAAGCGCCAACAACGCTGCCGCGCAGACCTCGTTCATCCCTCTGTTGACGCTCGGAATTCCGCCCAACGCCGTCATGGCGCTGATGGTCGGGGCCATGACCATCCACGGCATCGTCCCCGGACCCCAGGTGATGACGAAGCAGCCCGATCTGTTCTGGGGCATGATCACATCGATGTGGCTCGGCAATCTGATGTTGGTGGTGATCAACCTTCCTCTCGTCGGCGTGTGGGTGAAGCTGCTGCAGGTGCCGTACCGATTTCTGTTTCCTGCAATCCTGATCTTCTGCTCGATCGGCGTCTATTCCATCAACAACGCGCCGTTCGACTGCGTGATCACGGCGGTGTTCGGACTGGTCGGATATTGGCTGGTCAAGCATGACTTCGAGCCGGCCCCTATGCTGCTTGGTTTCGTGCTCGGGCCGCTGATGGAGGAAAACCTTCGCCGCGCCATGTTGATCGCCCGCGGCGACCCAACCACCTTCGTGACCCGCCCGATTTCCGGCACGCTGATCGCAATTGCCATTGTGCTGGTGGCCATCGCCGTGCTGCCGACGATTGCCAGGAAGCGTGAGGAGGTGTTCGTCGAAGAGTGACGCGGCGCGCAATCGACAGGGCTCCCCATCCGGCGGGTGTAACCCGCCGGATTTTTTTTGCCTCTTAAGATTTTAGATTTTTTGGCCTCTTGAGATATCGAGCCGCAGGGTCTTGCGTTTTGAACCTTGGCGGAGCGTTATCCTCGGGCGCGAGCCGAATCGCTGCCCGGATACGCCATGCGCCAATATATCGACCTGATAGGACGCGTTCTTGCCGACGGAGTGGAGAAGCGCGACCGTACCGGAATTGGCACCCTGTCGGTGTTCGGCCATCAGATGCGGTTCGATCTCGCGGCCGGATTTCCGTTGCTCACCACCAAGAAGCTTCACCTCAAATCGATCATCTACGAGCTTCTCTGGTTTCTGGCCGGCGACACTAACGTCAGATATCTCAACGAGCACGGCGTGACGATCTGGGACGAATGGGCTGACGAGCGCGGTGAACTCGGCCCGGTATACGGCCGCCAGTGGCGCTCCTGGCCGACCCATGACGGCGGCGCCATCGATCAGATTGCCAACGTGGTCGATGCGATCCGCCGTACGCCGGATTCGCGCCGTCTCATCGTGACCGCGTGGAATCCCGCCGATATCGACAAGATGGCACTGCCGCCCTGCCACTGTCTGTTCCAGTTCTACGTGGCAAAGGGCAAGCTCTCGTGTCAGCTCTATCAACGCTCGGCCGACATTTTTCTCGGCGTGCCGTTCAACATCGCGTCCTATGCGCTGCTAACCATGATGATGGCGCAGGTCACCGGTCTCGCCCCGGGGGAATTCATTCACACATTCGGCGACGCCCATCTGTATCTCAACCATCAGGAACAGGCGCGCGTCCAGCTGGCGCGGTCGCCGCGGCAGCTGCCGGCGCTGCGCATCAACCCCGCCGTGACGGATCTGTTCGCATTCCGCTTCGAGGACTTTGCCGTCGAGGGCTACGATCCGCACCCGCATATCAAGGCGAAAGTTGCGGTGTGATGGCGTCGCCAGGCGGGTGCAGGGGTTTTCCGCTGGTTCTCGTCGCAGCCGTAGCGGAGAATGGTGTTATTGGACGTGCGGGCGGCCTGCCATGGCGGCTCAGGACTGATCTCAAGCGGTTTCGCGCGCTCACGAGCGGCCATCCCGTCGTGATGGGGCGCAAGACTTTCCTCTCTTTCGGGAAGCCCTTGAAACACCGCACCAACATCGTGGTCACCCGGGATCCGAAATTTGCCGTCGCCGGGATTGTGGTGGTGCCCAGCCTGGAAGCGGCAATGGAGGTAGCAGAAGGCGACGCGCTGCGGCGGGGCGCCGCGGCCATCGTAATTGCCGGTGGTGCTGACATATATACGAAAACGATCGACAGGGCTTCGCGTCTTGAGATCACTCTGGTGCACGTGCGCCCGCAAGGTGACACCATTTTCCCGGTGATCGACCCGGGGCAGTGGCGTGAAACCGCACGGCAGGAATTCGCGGCCGGACCTGACGACGAGGTACCCTTCACCACGTTGACTTATGAAAGGCATCGTGACTAACGCTATACGGGACCCGGCCACCCCCGTCGGAGAGATGCTGCCATTCGAACGGCAAAAGTTAACGTGCTTCTGCAGGCCCATAAGCGCGATAAATGAGGAGCCCGCGCCAGACGCGCGTTGAAAGGGGAGGTGGCGTCTCCTATAACCCGGGCCCAAATATCTAAGATTTCCCGGTCGACCTAGGAGCGAACCTTTCGGGCCGGCCAATATGGAGGGCAGTCGATGCCGTGGAGTAATCAAGGCGGTGGCCCGTGGGGCTCGGGTCAGAAGGGGCCATGGGGCTCGGGTAGCCCGCCGTCGGGCTCGCAGCCGCCCGATCTGGAAGATCTGCTGCGCCGCGGGCAGGACAAGCTGCGCAACGTGCTGCCTGGGGGTAATTTTAGTGGCGTGGGCGTCCTCGCCGTTACGCTGCTCGCCTTCGCGCTGTGGCTCGCTTCCGGAATCTTCCAGGTCGCCCCGGACGAACTCGGGTTGGTCATGCGATTTGGCAAATTCAACCGAAAGGTCGATCCCGGCATCGGTTACCATATCCCCTATCCGTTCGAATCGGTGGAGACCCCCAAGGTCACGCGGGTAACCTCCATCTCGATCGGCCATCGAGTTGTCGAGGACGTCCGCCGCGGCACGCAGACGCGCGATGTGCCGGAGGAGAGTTTGATGCTCACCGGCGACGAGAACATCGTGGATGTGGATTTTACGGTCTTCTGGGTGGTTGCGGCGGGAGCGACAGGCGCTACGGACTTTCGTTTCAACATGCAAAATCCAGAAACCACCGTGAAAGCGGTGGCCGAAAGCGCCATGCGCGAGGTGATCGGCCGTTCCGAGCTCGAACCCATCCTCACTACCGGACGTCAGCAAATCGAAACCGAGGTGCACAATCTCGTGCAGAAGACGCTTGATCAATACAAGGCCGGTATCACTGTCTCTCAGGTGCAGATGCAGAAAGCCGAGGTGGCGGCGCAGGTTATCGATGCGTTCCGTGACGTCCAGGCGGCCCAGGCCGACCAGGAGCGGGCACAGAATGAAGCGCGTGCTTATGCAGGCCGTGTGGTTCCGGAGGCCCGTGGTCGTGCCGCGCAGCTGACGCAGTCGGCCGAAGCCTACAAAGAGCAGACCGTCGCTGAGGCAACCGGCCAGACCGCCCGGTTCAACAAAATCTATGACGAGTACAAGAAGGCACCGGACGTTACCCGCCAGCGGCTCTATCTTGAAACGATGGAGCGCCTGTTCGGTGGCACCGACAAGGTCATCCTGGACTCCTCGGCGCAAGGCAGCAGCGGCGTCGTGCCGTATCTGCCGCTGCCGGAGCTGCGCAACCGGACGACAGCCCAACCGTCGCAGTCGACGACAGGAGGCAACCGATGAAGGTCAATTTTGTCGGCACGCTCGTGGCCGTCGCCGTAATCGTGCTGATCGCGGCCTACGGGTCGCTGTATACCGTGTATCAGACCAGGCAGGCCCTGGTGGTTCGCCTCGGCGAACCGGTTCGGATCATTACCGAGCCGGGCCTGCACGTGAAGTTCCCGATTATCGATACCGTCATTCCCATCGACAACCGCATCCTCGATCTGGAGAACGCGGCTCAGGAAGTGTTCGCTTCCGATCAACGGCGACTTATGATCGATGCTTTCGCTCGCTATCGCATCATCGACCCGCTGCGTTTCTATCAGACCGTCAGCAACGTCGAGGGTGCCAATTCGCGGCTTTCAAGCCTGCTGAACGCGGCGCTGCGGCGGGTGCTCGGGGAGGCCACGTTGATCCATGTGGTGCGCGATGACCGCGCCGCGCTGATGGCACGCGTGCGCGACCAGCTTGATCGCGAGGCGCGCGCATTCGGTATCGAGGTGGTCGACGTGCGTATCAGGCGCGCCGATCTGCCGGAACAGAACAGCCAGGCCGTGTATCAGCGCATGCAGACCGAACGTCAGCGTCAAGCCGCGTCGATCCGCGCAGAGGGCAGCCAGAAGAGCCAGGAAATCCGGGCCAAGGCCGACCGCGATGTCACCGTGCTGGTCGCCGAGGCGCAGTCGCGCGCCGAACAGACACGCGGCGAAGGCGATGCCGAGCGCAACCGCATCTTTGCCGAGGCCTATTCGAAGGACCCGGATTTCTTCGCCTTTTACCGTTCGATGCAAGCCTACGAGGCGGGGCTGCGGGCTAACGATACACGGCTCGTGTTGCGGCCGGATTCCGATTTCTTCAAGTATTTCGGCAATCCGACCGGCAAGGAAACGCCCAAAGAGGCGCCCAAGCCTGCGGCTCCATAGTCCGTGCCGTCTCGCCAAAACGACCAATGATCGATTTTTTGGCAGCGCTTGGCCTTGTGTTCGTCATTGAGGGGCTCATTTTTGCAGCATTCCCGGAAGCTGCTAAACGGGCAGTGGTGGTGATGACGCAAACGCCCGACCAGGGCCTTCGTCTCGTCGGGCTTCTCAGCGCGACGTTGGGCGTGGTAATTTTGTGGCTGGTGCGGGGGTAGCGGCGCCCCGCGCCTGCTTTAGGTCGGAATCCGCCCCTATCGGTACGTGATCATTGCCCTATCGGGTAAGTGATCATTACGCTCTTGCGCGATGCCCGCGCAAGGCGCACTCTTAGCGCATGTTGTGTCCAGGAGACTAGACGCCTATGGCCGGCTTCCCGCCCCCCGTTCTCGGTTATCCGCTTATCCGCTCGTCTTTCCGCATAGCGCTCGCGGCGGCCGCCGCAGTCGCATTGGCGATTCCGCTGGTGGCGGCGCCAGCGCAAGCGCGCGGCCCGGATAACATCGCCGATGTGGCCGAAAAGGTCATTAACGCGGTCGTCAATATATCGACATCTCAGAGCGTCGAAAATCGCAACAGTGCGACGCCGGCACCGTCCTTGCCTCCCGGATCGCCGTTCGAGGAATTCTTCGACGAGTTCTTCAAAAATCGCCGCGGTCAGCAAGGCGACAATCAAAACCGGCCGAACGGGCCGCGCCGCGTGAACTCCCTGGGCTCCGGCTTCATCATCGATCCATCGGGCATCGTGGTAACGAATAACCACGTGATTGCCGACGCCGACGAGGTAACCGTCATCCTCAATGACGGCACCCGGTTGAAGGCCGAAGTTATGGGCCGCGATACCAAGGTCGACCTAGCCCTGTTGCGGGTGAAAGCCGAAAAGCCCCTTACCGCAGTCCAGTTCGGTGACTCCGACAGGCTGCGGCTTGGAGAATGGGTGGTGGCGATCGGCAACCCGTTCAGCCTCGGCGGCACGGTGACGGCCGGCATCGTGTCGGCGCGCAACCGCGACATCAATTCCGGCCCTTATGACAACTACATTCAGACCGACGCCGCCATCAATCGAGGCAACTCGGGCGGGCCCTTGTTCAATCTCGAGGGCGAGGTCATCGGTATCAACACGGCGATCATTTCGCCGTCCGGTGGCTCCATCGGCATTGGGTTCGCGGTGCCGTCCAAGACTGCAGTCGCGGTCATCGACCAGTTGCGGCAGTTCGGGGAGACCCGGCGCGGCTGGCTGGGTGTGCGCATCCAGCAGGTGACCGATGACATCGCCGACAGCCTCAATATTAAGCCGGCGCGTGGCGCGCTGGTTGCCGGCATCGATGAAAAGGGGCCGGCAAAGCCGGCGGGAATCGAAGCCGGCGATGTCATCGTCCGGTTCGACGGCAAGGACATCAAGGAGATGAAGGACCTGCCGCGTATCGTCGCCGATACGCCGGTCGGCAAGGATGTCGAAGTCTCCATCGTTCGCAAAGGCAAGGAAGAGACCCGAACGGTGAAACTCGGCCGTCTCGAAGACGGCGAAAAACAAGCGGCACTGACGCCCAACAAGGACGCAGCGCCCCCGGAAAAGACGGTCGTGCAAAAAACGCTCGGCCTCAACCTTGCCAACATGAGCGACGATCTGCGTAAGCGTTACAAGATCAAGGACAGCATCAAGGGTGTGGTGATCACGGGCGTGGAAGCCCAATCGCCCGCCGCCGACAAGCGGCTCAACGCAGGCGACGTGGTCGTCGAGGTATCGCAGGAGGCGGTCGCCGATACGGATGCACTGCAAAAGCGAGTCGACCAGCTCAAGAAGGAAGGCCGCAAGTCGGCATTGCTCCTGGTTGCCAATGCGGACGGAGAACTTCGCTTCGTGGCGCTGAGCCTGCAGTAAGTATCCCTCCCGGTCGTTGGCTATCGGATTCACACATCTTAGAGCCTCAGGGTAGTGCCATATTTGATGCGCTGGAAGTCCTCCAATCCCCGGCGCATCACCTTGGGACCCGGCTTACCATAGTATCCGGTCCATCCTCCGAGCCTAGCGATCACCCAGGCCGCAAAAGCAAGCGATCCCTTCGGATGAGGGTTCTTCTGGCGCGCGGTGACGCCTTCGAGTCGAGCCGAAACGGCTTCGAGAATGGGCTGATCGGCCGGCTCGAAGGCGTCTGCCAGTCGCCGGTCGGTGGTGCCATCGCGAGCCTTAACCAGCTGCATGACCGTGACCGCTGCGACGGTGACTGCGGCAACAAGCTTAATCATGACTTGCGGATCGCCGATGTCTGCATTTTCGATATCGAAGCCCGCGGTCTTGAGCAGGCGGAAGAACTCTTCGATGGTCCAGCGCATCCGATAGAGGTCCACAATCCTGCGCGCCTCGCCCGGCGTCGTGACCGTATGCGTGGTGAGAAGCCGCCAATGAATCGGTTCACCGTCTTCGGGCGTCGAGACTTCGCGAACATCGACCAGCATCAAGCAAATTGTGTCGGGCAGAACGCGCGCCGCTCCATTCTTCGGCTTGCACAAGGTGACAGGCGAGAAGCGGACCGCCAGTTCCGCCGTCCGCTTCTTGCGTCCCGGCGCCGCCGGGATTTTCACGCTAAACCGGCCCGCTTCCGGCAAACCGTCGATAAATGGAAACAGCAGACCGCTCGCACCTGCGGGAGCCGTTTCGATCGTCCGGTTCTGACAGGCGCGCACAATCAGGTGCACGTTGGGTGGACGGCGTGCGAAGTGCTCGTAGATGTCGCTTTCCCGATCCGATACGGCGGTGATGCTGTTCGCCAACGCTTCACTCACGCGCGCCGTGGTGTCGAGCCAGCGTCGTGACTCCTTGTCGGCTGTCGCACGCAGGCGCCGGGGCTTAACCGCTCCCGCCTCCCGATTCCAGATATTGGCGTCGACCAGGCCGAGCAGCGCACCGGTTCCAGCCTCAAGCGCCAAACCCACATGCAACAGCAGTCCGCCCAGCGCGCCGCCTTTACCGACCGGCCCATAACCGCTCGCCCGTGCCCGCCGACCCCCCAGCGCCAGTTCACTCGTGTCCTGGACCACCACGATGTCGCGGCCCGCAGCCCGCGCCGCCGTGCCCGTGACAGCGTGGCACACCATCTCCTCCGCAGTCACAGAGTGATTGCGCAGCAACCGCGTAAATCGCACCTCTTGCGCCCGTCGCCCAGCAAGTCGCCGGATACGCGCACAAGGCCGTTCAACCAGGGCCTGATGAAACGCGGCCCCCCTTTTTCCAGGCGGCGGTCGCCAAACCGCCCCAGCCCAAATTCGATTGCCACCGTTCACCCCGCGAATCAATAATCCAGCCAAGCTATTGGATTCAGACCCGCGAACTCTCGGCAACAAAAAGATGTGTGCATACGATAGCGGTCGTTGGGGAGGGTGGCGCGCTCTTGCGCGGCGAGGTCGAGGGGCCCTACCCGGCCTCGCTTCGCTTGGCCACCTCCTCGTCTTCGAGGAGGGATTACTCCCCCACAAATTCCTCGCGCCGATAGCCCTGCGCATAAAGCAAGGCGGTGAGATCACCGTAGTCGATGCGGGCGGCTGCAGCTTCTGCCACCAGCGGTTTGGCCCGGAAGGCGACGCCCAGGCCGGCGTCGGCGATCATTGCGAGATCGTTGGCGCCGTCTCCCACCACCAGAGTCTCGCTTCGGGCTACGCCGAGCCTCTCGCGCAGTTCCTTGAGCGTCCGAAGTTTGGCCTCGCGACCGATCACCGGTTCGGCAACCGTGCCTAGAAAACGTCCGTCGTTTGCGACAGCGAGTCGGTTGCCGCGGTTCTCGTCGAATCCGATCAGCGCCGCGATTGGCCCGGTGAATACCGTGAAGCCTCCGGACACCAGGCACGTATGGGCGCCGTGGCGACGCATGGTGCGGACCAATGTGCGGCCCCCCGGCGTGAGGGTGATGCGCTTCGCGATCACCTCGTCGACGACCTTGGCAGGCAGTCCAGCCAGCAATGCGACGCGCTCGCGCAGCGCGGGGGCGAATTCGATCTCGCCGCGCATGGCGCGCTCGGTAATAGCGGCGACGCGCGCCTTTTGCCCCACGAAGTCCGCCAGCTCGTCGACGCATTCCTGGCCGATCATGGTGGAATCCATATCGGCGAGCAACAGGCGCTTGCGCCGTCCATCGGCTTGTTGCACCACCATATCGACCTGCGCGCCGCCGAGGGCCGCGCGCACGCGTTTAGCGATGACGCCCGTGTCGTCCGCGTCGTGCGGCGTGAACGGGATGTCGAGCGCCACACCGGGATCGAGCCATGCGGGTGCGCCGGCAGCCGGCAGGTTGCGCGCCGCCCGCGCCCCAATGTCATCCGGCATGCGCCGCACCGGGTGTACGATCAAAGTGGCGACGTGAGTCATCGGGTAAGCGGTGCGCGGGACCCAATACGGGGCCGGGTGCAAGAAGAAGTGCCAGCCAACGTGCAGGACAAGGTTGCGGTGCTTATTGCAGGGCCGACCGCCAGCGGCAAGTCGCCACTTGCCCTTGCGGTCGCCGAGCGTATTGGCGGCATGGTGGTCAACACGGACTCCATGCAGGTTTACCGCGACCTCAAGATCATTACGGCGCGGCCTGGCGATGCCGAGACGAGACGCGCGCCACATCTGCTTTACGGACATGTGGACGCGGCGGAGAATTATTCGGTTGGCCGCTTCCTTGGCGATGCTGCCGCGGCGCTTGGCGCGGCGCGCGCCCAAGGGTTGATCCCGATCTTCACCGGCGGCAGCGGGCTGTATTTCAAGGCGCTCACCACCGGCCTAGCGGCGATCCCACCAGTGCCGGCGGACATCCGGGCCGCGGTACGTTCAAGGCTCGAAGCGTTGGGCCCGGTGGCGCTCCATGCCGAACTCTTCCGCCGCGATCCCATTGCGGCGGCACTGCTGCGTCCAGCGGACCGGACGCGAATTGCGCGTGCGCTCGAAGTCGTCGAGGCGACCGGGCGCTCGATCGCGGATTGGCGCCACGATGGCATGCCGCCGGTGCTCGACGTGGCGCGGATCGCAAAGGTATTTCTTGCGCCCGACCGCGAGGCACTGTACCGGCGGATCGACGCGCGTTTCGACGCCATGCTGTCGGCTGGCGCGCTCGACGAGGTGCGGGCGCTGGCGGCGCGGCATCTCGATCCGCTATTGCCAGCCATGAAGGCCCATGGGGTGCCGTGGCTGATCCGCCATCTCGCGGGCGACATATCCCTCGCCGCTGCCGCAGCAGCCGCGAAGCAAGACACCCGCCACTACGCCAAGAGGCAGTTCACGTGGTTCCGCCATCAGCTTGCAGACTGGTCTCGCGTCGATCCGACGGTTGCGTGCGACGCGCTCATGCGGGACATCGGCAGCTGAGGCTTTCCCGCGAATAATCGCTTCGATCCTTGCGATTCGGCATAGCAAACTTCTCCTCCTCCGCCTGGGCGATGAGGCAGAGAGGATAGTTGCCGCAATCCCCGCCGTGCAATTGCCCCTCCCTTGCCTTACCCGCAAGCGGAGGAGGCGTAGCTATTTCGGAACGCGCAAGAACAGGTCGGAAAAGGCAATCAATATTTCGACCACGATCAAAACTGCGATGATGAATTCGAGCCGCGCGCTGCGCTCGGTGTCGATGATGTCAGTCAGGGCGCGCGTGGTTTCTTCGATCACTTCGAGCTTGTGGCGCAGTGCAGTTGCCCTTTCCTTGAGCTCATATTCGTCTTCAAGTCGAGCGTAAAGCCGTTCGAGGTCGCCGCGGTCCCATAGGACGTCCGGCTTCTCTTCGATCGCGATGCGGCCGGACATGCGGTGATGAACCAGAAGTGCTTGGCCGATCAGGCGCAGCATGTCGCGGCGGTTGAAGGGGGCGCGGCCGGTGGTAGCGAGGCGACTCGCAAACGGCTCAATGAGTTCAAGGACCTTGTTGACTTCGCGTTCATCGCGCACGAGGCCAACGTTCTTCGCCAGCACGTCCGCGATCACCAGTAGCCGCGGTGCCGTCAGGTCCTTGACCGAGATCGGACCGCCGGTCACGACCTGGTCGTCACGTTCCGGCGCAATCTCGATGGTTGCGACCTCGTCCTCGATTTTTGCGGAAGGGGCGGTCACGCGTGGCCGGATACCGCGCAGCACCTCGTCTTCTTCGATCGGCGACAAGCCGACCAGAACGACGCTGCCGTACCGGAACAGGACCGCAAAGCCGGCTGAGCCAACCCGAAAGGCGAGTGGAGACGTTGAGATCACGTCGCTGCGTTCGAGCCCCGCCGTATCGATTCGCTCGCCCAACAGTAGCGCGCGGGCGGTATAACGTGTCGGTGACATAGGAAGGGGTACTGGGTCCGGCATGTGGTAAGATTAGAGCATTATCCGGCCGGCTTTAACCACCTCGCGTTGAGCGAGAATTGTCTGGTCGCGCCTGCCGGACCTATAGCCTGACCAGCACGCATGGGCGTCCGCGCCATTTCGATGGCGCAGCCTCTTCTCAATCACGCATCGGTGATATACATTAAAGACCTGTGAGTTGCCAAAACATGGGACGTGCCGAAGTCCCTTGTAAAATGCCAATACGCTTTGTCCGCGGCGGGCATTGCATACCTGATGAAACGCCGGTTCTTTTTTGCGGCGTTACGAAAGAATAGATGTTTGCCTGGCCATGGCCAAGCCAAGGAGGCCAACGTCAAATAAAGATCAACGGGGGAAATAGATGAAATCCCACATGAAAGCACTCTTGATAGGCGCGGCACTTGTTACGATAGGTGGCGTTGCATTGGCGCACCATTCGTTCGCTATGTTCGATCAGGAGCATCCCATCGATCTCGTCGGCGTTGTGAAGGAGTGGAAGTACACCGCCCCGCACGCCTTCATCATTTTGGAAGTCAAAGAGCCGGACGGCACCAGCCAAGTTTGGAGCCTTGAGGGCGGCGCGCCGAGCGGCCTCATCCGCGATGGATGGACCAGCAAGACGTTGAAGCCCGGTGACGAACTGCAGCTCAAGGTCGATCCATTGCGCAGCGGCGCTCCTGGCGGAGCCTGGAACGTCAACAAGATCAAGTTCAAGAACGGTGATCCGATCGTTGCCACCCACTGAGTGGTGCTCGGTCGACCGAATACCGGTTTGACGTCCGGAGGGGCGCTGACGCTGCGAGCGTGAGTGGGTGCTCGGACGTGAACCGGTTTTTCGTGTGTTAGAGCGGATCACCGCTGCTCTCGGCACCGCATAGGGGAGGGCGAACATGCGTTCTCGAAGCGGAACCGGTGCGCTTGCGGTCATAGCGGCTTTATTGATTGCGTTCGCATCGGCAGGGGGGACTACTTCATCGGCGCAGACGGCTTGATCTGACCAGTCAAAAAGGGACAGGGCGCGTCCGGATCTCAGGCATTTTCGAATAGCCATACAAACCTGTCGGGGGCCGTGGGGCAGCGGCGCTGGGGCGTACTAGCACGAGTTGAGCCAGTGAAACCCGTCGGGGGCGCGTGCTACGGTAGTTCGAGACGCCGTTAATGGGTTTCGCGCGCTCAACCACCCTACACTCCTGCAACTCCCGACACTGATGGAGCAGCGGTAAAATTTGCGCTACACTGAGGTCAAATCCTGTGTGCAGTATTTGCAATTGAACGGGAGGCCAAAAATGCTCAACCGAAACGCGATCGGAGCGCTCACGCTGGCGGCGGCGCTGTTGCTGCCGGCTGCCGGGGCCCGGGCGTTCGATGAATCGAAATATCCCGATTTTTCCGGCCAATGGCGCCGGCCGCCGGGCATCGGCATTCAGTGGGATCAGACGAAGCCTCTTGGCCGCGGCCAGCAGGCGCCGCTCACCCCGGAATACCAGAAGGTTTTTGAGGCCAGTATGGCGGACCAGGCGGCCGGCGGACAGGGCAATGACCCGCCATCGCGGTGCATGCCGTTCGGTTTGCCGCGCATCATGTCGGTCATTTTCCCGATGGAAATCCTTATTACGCCGAATACCACTCACATCCTCTTCGATTATGCCCTGCCGCGCCGCATCTACACGGACGGGCGTCCCTGGCCCAACGAGATCGAACCGACCTTTTATGGCTATTCCATCGGCAAGTGGGTGGATCAGGACGGTGACGGCCGCTACGACGTTCTCGAGATCGAAACCCGCGGCTTCAAAGGGCCGCGCTCGTATGAGGCGACCGGCATTCCGCTCCATGAAGACAGCGAGTCTGTCATCACCGAGCGCCTCTACATCGACAAGGCCGATGCCGACACGCTGCATGACGAAATCACCGTTATGGACCATGCTCTGACGCGTCCGTGGACGGTCATAAAGAGCTATAAGCGCGATCACAATCCGATCTGGTTCCAAAACAATTGCTCCGAAGACAATCGCCACGTCTTCATTGGAAACGAGCACTACGTCATCAGCGGCGATGATAAGCTTATGCCTGCCAAGAAGGATCAAGCGCCGCCGGATTTGACATATTTCAAGACGCGGAAATGAAACGGACGGTTTAGGCAACTGCGCCGGTAGCGACGGCTCGTGCCAACTGAATCGTGACGGCGCTCAGCGCCGGGTGTAAACAATTTTGACTGCGTCAAGGTCTACCTGTTCGAACCCGGTGCGCTGCTGTGCATTATTGGAGTGCTCGGCCGGCGACCTGCGCAGGTGCGACTACGCCGGTCTGTGCTCGAACTCCATTTGGGTGTGCCGACGGCGCGCTCTTCACCAACTGGACAGCGGAGGTTGCGCCGTTTCATGTGGCCGGATAATCGTCTGACTTCCCTCTTTGGAATCGAGCATCCCATCATCCTGGCGCCCATGGCGGGTGCCATGGATGCCGAGTTGGCAGCGGAGGTCTCGGAAGCGGGGGGACTCGGTTCGTTGCCGTGTGCCATGCTGACGCCGGCACATTTACGCGATCAGTTTGCTCAGATCCGCGCCCGAACCGACAAGCCCGTTAATGTGAATTTTTTCTGTCACGCGGCGCCCGCCCTCAACAACGCACGCGAGACCCGGTGGCGTGACAGGTTGAAGCCCTATTACGAGGAGCTTGGAATCGATCCGTCGGCGCCAGTGCCGACCAGCAATCGGGCGCCCTTCGACCCGACATTCTGCGACCTGATCGAGGACCTCAAGCCGGAGGTCGTCAGTTTTCACTTCGGTCTTCCTGCTGCCGACTTGCTGCGACGCGTCAAATCCGTTGGTTGTCGCGTCATCAGTTCGGCGACCACCGTCGCGGAAGCCGTTTGGCTCGAACGACACGGCGTCGATGCCGTGATCGCGCAGGGCTTTGAGGCCGGCGGTCATCGTGGGATGTTTCTGGCTGACGACATCTCCCTCCAGGTCGGCACGTTTGCGTTGGTTCCCCAAGTCGCGGACAACATAACGGTGCCGGTGATTGCGGCAGGCGGCATCGGTGATGCGCGGGGCATTGCGGCGGCATTCGCGCTGGGCGCTTCCGGCGTGCAGATCGGCACTGCCTATTTGCATTGTCCCGAGGCGAAGATCTCGGCGCCTCACCGCTCCGCGATGCGGTCGGCGCGCGACGACGCTACCGCAGTTACCAATCTTATGACAGGGCGGCCAGCGCGAGGCTTCATCAACCGTATCATGCGCGAGATTGGGCCAATCAGTGATGTCGCGCCGGAATTTCCACTCGCAGCCGGCGCACTGGCGCCTTTGCGCACGAAAGCCGAATCGGAGGGGTCCGGAGACTTCTCACCGATGTGGTCCGGGCAAGCTGCGGCACTTGGCGGTGAGATCGCGGCCGGAGAACTGACGAAGAAACTGGCGGTTGAGGCGCAACGCCGGTTGCAGCGTCTAGCGGCGCCTTAACGGCGCGGACACACCGGCACCAACGCCTGCTTTCACATCCTCCCGTCACCTGCCCCTTCTCGCACACTGGTGGGGTGGTGTAGATTCTCGCCAGTTGGCCGGATGTCCGGAAAATCGTTTGGTGCTGGCCCCGACGCGATGTCGGCTTCCTCCGGTTCAACAATCAAGAGAACCACAGAGGGTGAGAGCATGAGATCGGAATTGACGGGGATATTTATTGCAGCCGCGCTGATCGCAGCAAGCGGGGCCGCGATGGCGCATCACTCATTCGCGATGTTCGACCAGGAACATCCGATAGAAATCGCCGGAACCGTGGTGGAGTTCAGATATACAAGCCCGCACAGCTTCATCCTGGTCGACGTGAAGGGGAAAGACGGAGCCAGCACGGTGTGGAACCTGGAAGGGCCGTCTCCGAGCATCCTCGCGCGGGATGGGATGTCCGCCAAAACCCTCAAGCCCGGCGATGAGTTGGTGCTGACGATCGATCCGTTGCGCAGCGGCGCGCCTGGCGGCGCATGGGCGTTGATTAAGACCAAGTTCAAGGACGGAAGGCCGATCGGCGGTCAGTAGCGTCTTCTTATCCAGCAGGAGCGCACTGCACCTCAGGTTTGACCGCGAATGTCGGTCTCGAACCGCCGGAGAAAATGCGTTACAGTTTGATTGACTGGTCCAGAACAACGACTGCGAAGAACAGTTGGCCAGTGATGAGCCCAAGATGAATGCACCACGATGGCTGTGCGCCGTCACGGCCAGATCCATCTGCGATACGCTCTAGGAGGAAACTACATGACATTGAAGATGTTCACACGATGTCTGGCTGCCGGCGCAGCTTTCGGGGTCATGGCGGCGGCTGCCCAGGCAGCCGATAACCGCGGCGTCGTGCAGGGCATTGTCAACGATGCTGCTGGACAGCCGGTCGCCGGCGCCATGGTGAAGCTTGTCAATGCAGACCGCAGCCTGACCTTCATGGTGGTGAGCCAGGACCAGGGCCGCTTTGAAGCGAACGACCTGCCGCCCGGTCCGTACACGGTCCAGGGAATCGGCGGCGGCTTTGAAAGCAACAAATCGGCGCCGGTGAGCGTCGAGGGCGGCAAGAGCGCGAAAATTGATCTGGCGCTGGCCAACAAACAGGGCGCGACGCTGCCGCCCGCATGGCCGCACCGCATTCCCGAGGAGCAGATCAAGAACGTGTCGCTTGATCTGCCGCCCGGCGACGGGCAATCGCTCGTCAACGAGCGCTGTACGACCTGCCATAACACCCAGCGCATCGTCGTCAAGCGCACGACCCTCCCGGAATGGGAGCACATTATCGAACGCATGCGCGGCCAGATGGCGATCCAGAACGTTCCGGATATCTCCAACCAGGAAGCGGCGACGATCGCGAACTACTTGACTGCCAACTTCAAGCCCGCGCAACCGTACGACGCCAACAGCCGCCTGCCGCGGGAACTGCTCACCGGCAAAGCTACCAAGTACCGCGCCGTTACGTACGATCTCGTCAATCATTACGCCGAGCCGCACGATGTCGCGTCTGATCCGCAGGGCAATGCCTGGGTGGCAGAACGCGCAGGCAAGCTCGGCCGCTTCGACCCCAGAACTTATGAATTCGTCGAGGTGACGCCGCCGCCCGGACCGGCCGCGGCCAACCGCCAACGGCTCGGCAATCCGCAGATCGATAAGAACGGCATCTTGTGGGTGGCGGACGGTCCCAATGGACGGTGGCTGAGCTACGACACCAAGTACAACAAGTTCGCCAGCTTCCAGTGGCCCAAGGGCCATGGCAATGCTGGCGGCAACAGCATGGCAGTTCATCCCGATGGCACCATCTATGCGACTGGCCTCGGCAAGGAAGTGCGCGCGCTGAACCCCGAAAAAGTGGAGTTCAAATTCTATGAATCTCCAAGCGCCGGCGGCAAACAGGAGCCCGGGGCCTATGGTCTTGCCGTTGCAGGCGACGGAGCAGTGTGGTGGGCCGAGGACAATATCGACAAGATGGGACGGATTGATCCCGCGACCGGCAAGATCGACGAGTACAAGATCCCCTACAATGAGGGCCACGCCTTCCCGCGCCGCATGAACAGCGACGCCAATGGCGACCTGTGGGTGGCGCTCTGGCAGGCCGGCAAACTGATGAAGATCGATCATAAGACCAGGGAAATGAAAATCTTCTCGCCACCGACCGCCAATGCCGGCGCCTACTCGGTGGTGGTGGATAGGCAGAATGATCTTGTGTGGGTAAGCGAGCACAAGGTAGACAAACTGGCTCGTTTCAATCCCAAGACCGAGGAATGGGTCGAATTCCCGCTGCCGGAGGCACAATCCGACCCACGCCGCGTCGACATTGATCCGACCAATCCGAATCGGGTCTATTTCAGCGGCAATACCGCCAGCCGTGTTGGTTTCGTGGAAGTGCTTCCGTAGCCTGAACGAAACCTTAAATCCATCCGGGCGCGATTTGGGTCCAGATTGGACCTGGATCGCGCCCACAAGTGTTTATGGCGGCTATTCGTCGTCGCTCACAAAGTCAACTTTACGACCACGCTTAGTCGTTTCCCGCATAACCGGCAATCTTCCAGCCGGCTCCGTCCTTGACGTAGCAGATCTGATCGCTGTCCAGGGACGACAGAAACTCCTCAGCAACGTAGCCAACCTTTCCGGATGACGCCACGACCCGCACGAACGGCATGTCCTGCTGCTGCGCCCCAGGCGCCGGCTGTTCCGGCAGGGTGCGAACAAGTTGTTGACCGAGTTTCTCGATGACAGGTGCATCGGCCTTCGGGGCGTCGTGCACCTCCACGTCCGGCTTGCTCGTATAGGCCCATTCGCCGGGGTCGGTACCGGTGTCCTTGGCGACCTGGTCGGCGGCCGCCTCGTCGAAGGTCGGGTTCGCCGGGCTGCACAGGATTCCTTTACGCTCCGGCACCGGCTCGGCCGTTGCTTCGTCCGCTGCGGCGATCAGAGTTTGCCAGCCAGACCCATCCTTGGCATCGAGGCCGATCGCGGCTGCCAAATTGTCGATGCCGGATTTCTTCTTGTTGGCCTTGTCGCCTCTTTCGCCCATCCAGAAGAAGTTGCTGGCGACGATCTTAGCGAGAGCGGCGCGATCCTTCCGATTAGCGATGTCAGTGAGCTGTTTGCGGAACGACACGAAGCTTGGGTCATCGTAAGGCTGCGGTGGCGTCACCGCGATCGCCTTGTAGGGCTTCGGCGGGGCGGGTTGCGGCGGCGCCTGTTGCTGCTGCTGGGCTTGTCCGCGCTGCGCGGGCGGCTGCGCCTGCTGCCCGCGCTGGCCGGAGGGCGCAGCCTGCCCGGGACCAGATTGACCGGGACGGGGGGCCTGAGCTTGAGCCGGCGACACCGCAAGTGCAATGGCGACGAGCGCCGACATCATCAAAGCCGGAGAGGTAAAACCGGAATAGAGCATTGGAGTGGCTCCAGGGCTGGTGAAAACGTGCCGCAATATACGCAATTGGCGGGGTGGATCGCAATTGCGACGGCGGCGTGATGCACATTCCGTTCGCATCGAAAGATGACAACAGGTCTTAGCGGCGGATCGTGTGCTGTGGGTCGCCGTCACCCTTAGTTCGGAAGCTGCGTCTAGTTCGGAAGCTGCAACCGTCGCAGAATTCTTTTGCGAACTGCATCGTCGTTCTGAGCCACTTCGAGAATCGAGGTGTACTCCTCGATCGAGAGGCCCTGGTCGGTAACTGCGCTCGCAATCGCCTGCTTGGTGTCATCAACAATCCGCGCGCGGTCGGCTGGATCTGCGTTGGCCATCTGTTCGGTAAAATTCTGCTTGAGGTGCATCACGCGTTCCGCCGCGGCGGCGGCCGCATCGAGCTTTTGTTCCGATATGTTCGGGACGGCGCTCGGCGCTTGAGCCCACCCCGCGCCCGGCACGCCGAAATGTCCCGCAGCAATCAGCATCGCCGCGATGAAGGATTTCGCGCATGCTCGCATATGTGTCTCCTTTGCGCCAAGATCTGAATCCCGGTCAGTGGTGAACGGCTAATCGGATGATGACATCGGTCGGCTCGGGCTCGTGAGGCGCCAGACTGTGTGGACTCCCTTCATCCCAGCTGGCAATCTTAACGACCTGGCCCTCCGTCGCCGTTTGCGGGGGCCCTGCGGGCTCGATAATGTTGAGACCGTTGCTGTCGAGGAAGAACGTGTGATCGCCGAACAATCGATTGAGCTGAGGAATTGCCGGATCATCGTCGGGAATGGCCTGGGCGTCGAACTGAGTGAGCGTTCGCTCCACTAACGCAGACGTCAATTTCATGGTGGACTCCTTTCAATGAGGTTTGCTCTTAATCAGACCCGCCGCACCGAACAAACCCAACAGGAATGACTTCCGGTGAAGCAGGAATGACTTCCGGTGAAGCAGCCACCTTTCGCCTCGAACCCCATTCGGGCGACCGGACATCGGGGCCAACGCCTTTGATCGTGATAGGTTCCGGAAATGAGAGCCACACACCGCCCGCTGCAGGCAGCGACTCCCAGGTCAGGCCTTGGGACGGGAGGGATGGTATCGCTCTGGCCACCCGGGCCGTTCGTGACGATAATCCGCACTGGAGGACGCAGCGGATAGGCTTGGGTGGCAGTGTATCGCTCGTAAACGATGGCGCGAGGCGCCTCGCAACGGCTGGCCCAGCCCAATTTCGATCGTTCGAAGCACGTCCGCTGTCATCGCCCGGCTTGTCCCAGCGACCCCAAGCGTTGGGGGTACCGAGCAAGCACAGTCGTCGTGGCCGGGACAAGCCCGACCGCGACGCGGGAGACATGGCAGCGGTTCAATATGACCGCGAACCGCCCCAGTGAGCGCCGACGCAACTCGTGGTTCGCGTTATCGCGCGTTACTTGACGTTCTTCACTATCCATTCGTCAACGACGCGGGCGATATCGAGATTGTTCTTCTCGATCATGACCATGTGACCGTTGCCGCGAATGCCCTTGTCCTGCAGGCGGATGTATTCAGTTCTGACGCCGGCTTGAGTTAGGTATTTCACCGTACAGTGATCATAGACCTGGTGATAAGAGGCTTCCCCTGCCATCACCATGACGGGAATGTTCTTGAGATTGACGAGTTGTCGTGCCGGCGTCTTCTGCATCCAGCACACGAACAAATCCGGGCCATCGGCTTTCGCTTCGCGCTCGGCCTCAAGCTCGCTCGGATCCTTTACCGGGGGGTCATAAGTGATCGGGACGTCAGTTGGCCCCCACATTCGTGCCTTGCCGCTGGCAATGACGGCGCCTTCGAACGGAGGTCCAGACGGCTCGATTGCGACGACCGCCTTGACGAGGCGCGGTCGCGCATCGGCGATCAGCCAGCCATATGTGCCCGATTGCGAATGGGTGAGCACGATCGCGGGGCCGATGCGGTCGAGCAGCGCCGCGCCGGCATCCTGGTTACGCCGCTGCGTCTCTTCAACGTTGGTCACCGTTTCGACCTGGGTGGCGTAGAACGCATCGAAATACGGATCGCCCTTCTTGCCTTTGTTGGGACCGTCACCCGGCCATTGCGTATGCAGCTTCGCTTGCGGCCAGGTCCCCTCGGTCTCGATGGCGGTGAACTGGAATTCCTCGTTCTTTGCTGTGAACATGCGGGTCGGCCCGTCGCCCGGATGCAATGCCGAGCGTCCGCGCATCGGTTGGTCGATCATGTAGACGATGTAGCCCTGCTCGACGAAATATTCGGCCCAGCCCTTGCGCCCGTCGGGCGTGCCCATCCAGTTGGTCGCGGTCTGAGCGGCGCCGTGGATCAGCACCAGCGGATATGGCCGTCGCACCTCCTTGGGCGCCAGCACCTCCACATAGATCTGACCCTGCATGATTTCCTTGCCGGGCTCGCCGACATACCTGCCACCTACATAAAAGTAGCCACGTTGCGCAACCGCCGACTCGTCGACCGCCGGCACCGGCAGCCTGGGCGGCTCCGCCTGCGCGGATGTGGTGGCGGCAACGAGCGCCGGCAACAACAGGCCGCAGAATATTCGTGCAACGAGATTGTCCATGGCTTCCTCCCAGCAGCCGCACTCAGGCGGCAAGTATTTCGATTATCGCCCGTGCATCTCCTGTTGAAGCTAACACATTTCAGATGCAGCGGGCATCGGCCGCCAAAATGCTCATCCACGAAGCAGTACGTGGGGTGATCTGCATCGTCCAAGTCCATCTGGACTTTGCCGTCCTGCTGCGCAAAGCTGATGCAAACGCAAGGGAGGAACTGATGGAAACTTCGCGTCTGTTAACAGCCATTTGCGGCGCCGCGCTTGCGATCGCAATTCAAGCGGGCGCCGCCCAGGCCGAGCTTAAGAAGCAGTGGATCGACTACAAGGACGGTGACAAGCCGCTCTCTGGCTATCTCGTCTATGACGACGCCGTCTCGGGCAGGCGCCCCGGCGTGCTGCTAGCGCACAGCCGTGCCGGCATGTCGGAAGCAACGCTTCGGGATTCCGACATGATCGCCAAGATGGGCTACGTGGTGTTCGCGGAAGATATCTTTGGCAAGGGCGTCCTGCCGAAGGAAGTTCCGGAGATGACGGCACTGACCACGATCTACAACCAGGACCGTCCGCTGATGCGCAAGCGCGCCACGGCAGGCTTCGACGTGCTCAAGGCCAGTCCGCTAGTCGATGCAGGCAAGCTCGCGGTGATCGGCTACTGCTTCGGCGGCACGGTGGCGGTCGAACTCGCGGAGACTGGCATTCCGATCGTCGGCTTGATCTCGGTGCACGGGTCGTTCCGCAACTTCACGCCGGAGGCGGCCAAGAACCTCAAGGGCCGCGTGCTTATCCTCCATGGCGCCGAAGATCCGGTCGCGCCACTGAGCGAGGTGAGCGCCCTGGTCGATCAATTGCGGGCCGCCAAGGTCGATTTCGAGTTGCAGCTCTTCAGCGGGACCCAGCACGCCTTCACCAACCCGCAGAACGCGTCGGAGGAGCGCGCCGATCGCGAATACAAGATTGCGGTGCCGCGGTTCTTGAAAGAGGTGTTCGGGAGTGAAACTGCGTTGAAGTAGTCACTATGTCTCGATCGTGGTTGGAACGCCGGGCTTGAGCAGTCGCAGTCGTGAGCCGATCGACAGCGCCCCACACGCCCGCTCAAGATCATTGCGGTCCTGGGTGAAATGCGCCCAGCTATCGTGGTGGACCGGGACAATGACGGCATCCGGAAAGGCGTGCGCCGTCTCGATGGTGTCATTGGTGTCCATGGTGAGATGGAATGGTCCACGGGTCTGCGCGGCACCTGCAAACAGCACCACGATATCGATCCGAAACCGGCGCGCCACCTCGGCGACGCCATCATACCAGACGGTGTCGCAGGATCGCGCGTGTCGAGAGCGGGATGGTTCGGCATGAGTTACCAGGGCCGCATAGCCGGTTACGCGTCAGCTCGCATGCTTCAGTTCAGTGAGCCTCTTGGTCAGATAGAAGCGGCTATGGCCGGGTGGGCAATCGTTCAGGATTCCGAATACCGAATAACCAAGTCGCTCATAGAATCCGCGCGCCTGAAAGCTGAAGGTATCGAGCACAGCGGCGTGGCATCCGCGCCGAATCGCCTCCGCCTCAGCCTGCGTCATCAGACGGCGGCCGACGCCGTCGCGGCGCATCGATTCCGGAACGAACAAGAGATCGACGCGCAAATACGAAAATAGCGTTGAGCCATAGAGCCCGCCGACGATCTCATCTGTTTCCGGATCGGAAAGCAGAATGACCAGGGGCACAAATGCTTCGGGCTTGCCGAGGCGGCTGTTGTTGAATTCAACCAGCGGTTCGACAATCGCCTTCCACATCTCGGGCGTAGGCGCGTCCGTCAGAGTGATCTTCGGAATCATGAACATGCTCCATCCGGTTGGCTCACCGGCCTATCTTCCGGTGACGCCCGCAGCTTCCTGCGGAGCGCGCGTGACGCTCGAGTCCGCTTCGATCTTCAAATCGATGCGGAACCGCAGCGATTCCTTTCCGCCGTACGCGGCTGGCTCACGAAAACACTCCACCAATCGGCCGCCATTCGCCCGGATCACGGCATGCGAGGCAGCGTTGTCCGACTGAGCGGTCACCTGGACGAACGTCAGGCCCCTTTTTCGAGCCTCGATCAGCATGAGCGCCAGCGCCTGCTTGGCGTAACCCCGACCGCGCTTCCACGGCACCACGGCGTAGCCGATATGGCCGAGCACGTGAGGTGGCACCGCCGACGTTCCGGGCTGCCAGCGGAGCCCGATACTGCCGCAAAACCCGCCATCCCACATCCACCGGCGAAATCCCGGCAAGCGCGGAACGGTCGAGCCGTCGGGGAGCTTGATGGGCCCGCCTTTGGCTTCAGGATCGTCGAGCAGCACCACGAACGCCGCAGGGTCGGTCGCGATCTTATCCAATTCCTCTCGTGCGGCTGCGGGGCCCCGCACGTTGTCGGGAGACCAGTCGTGCTCCAGCGCAGCCTTGTATTCGGGCAGGAATGCGAGTGCAGGTTTGACCAGTTCGAGTTTCATTGCCGCATGCTCCATCCGGGCCGCAGCCGCGCCATGGCGTAGGAATCGACGTATTGGCCATCGCGGAATACGTCCCCGCGACGGGTTCCTTCCACCTCGAAACCAAACTTTTGATAAAGCTGGATCGCCGGTTCGTTATCGACGCAGACGGTCAATTCGAGGCGCCGCAGGTTGAGCCAGTTGTCCGAAAGATCGACAAGCGCAGCCAGCAATGCTGTGCCGATGCCGCGGCCGCAAAATTCGTCATGGACCGACATACCAATATCGCCGACATGGCTCCGCCGTCCCTTGAACTGGATAATGCCCGCGTTGCCGACGATCCGCGCGTCAAGTACTGCCACGAGCCCAGTCATCCCGTCGGGCGGGTTCTCCATCATTTTGCGCCACTGCTCTTTGCTGGTGAACGGGAGCCGCAAAGTGCCCCACCGCACCTTGGGGAGATTCATAAGGGTGGCGATTTCCTCAAAATCGCTCGGCTCGCGGGCACGGATCGTCAACCCTGCAGGCAGAGGTGGCGAATCGCGCGGTAGCGGCGCGGCTTTGGTATCGAGAAGGGAATTTGGCACGGTTGTCCTCCATTGCTGAGGTGGACCTGCGGACCGGGCCAAATAAAAAGCCCCGTCCGAGGTCGGCGGGGCCGGTATATAGAGCGTGTCACGTAGGTCAGCGCGCAACGTCCTCCACCGGCCCGCCGAGGCGAGTCGTGTCTCGGCGCGATACGAGCGTTGCAAAGTGACACATGTAAGTTCAATACCTCAAAATCTGTTCAGGGTAAATAGGTTTGCACAATATGGGATTGCAGCGTCGCGAAAAGCGATAAATGGATTGGTGTCACGTAAGGATGATGTAGGGGCGACCCCTGTGGTCGCCCTGTTCCGGCAGACGATCAGAACCCGGAAAAATCCCGACCTGAGGCGTTTTATCGATCCGGTCGGGTGCACGCGGTGCGCAAGACCGGGCGACCACAAGGGTCGCCCCTACAGTGGGCAATATTGGAGGACGCCGACTGTGCGCGCCTCCGCCCCTGGCGATTGCAGCCGACCAGAGCCCACTTCGAACGTCGCGCGGTCCAGTCACTGCCCGACGCCGAATATCCCGAGGTCAATCGCCTCGCCCATCGCGAGATAGCCGGCGCGGTTCGGGTGAAGCTTGTCGCCGCGGCCGCCGGTGGTGCTTTCGGGGATGAATTCGGGCTTCATCTCACCAGTCGAGGGGTCGAGCGTTACCGCGTCGAAGTCCGCAATTGCATCGAACACCCCCGAAGACTTGATGAAGGCGTTGAGGGCGCGGCGTTTTTCATCCTGCTCCCGCGAGCCATGGGCCGCGTTGGCGGCGTTGAGGGCGCTTGTCAGGGTCGCCCCGATAACGCGTATGCCCGGAATGCGCCCACGCAGCCGCGCCGCGATATCGCGCATGCCGGCCGTCACGGTGTCGACCGCCGCATTGCCGTTCTTGGAAAAATCATTGATGCCTTCGAGCCAGATGATAGCGGAGACGCCCGACAACGACAGCACGTCGCGTTCAAGCCGCGCGCTAGCGGACGGCCCGCCCGGGAACGGCTTGGCGGCCGAATACTCGGCCGGCCCCGCGACCTGGTTGCCGCCGATTCCGGCATTGACCACAGCGATCCTGTCACCGAATGCCCGATGCAGGCGGCGCGACAGCACGTCGGGCCAGCGGTCGTCGCCGTTCATAGTGCTGGCGGTGCCGTCAGTGATGGAATCTCCGAACGCGACAACCACTCGGGTGTCGGCGGGCATCATCATGTCCACCGCATCGAGAAAGAACCACGACGCGGTCGAGTACGGAAACGCCGCTTCCTCCTCTGAGGCGCCCTTGGCGCCGGCATCGGGCGCTGTCACGAACGAGGTGGTGAGCGCCTTGGCGTGCCAGGTCATCGGGCCGCTCTCCCCGACCACGTGAAAACTCACGGCGAGCTTGCGCCCGGCGAGTTCAGCCGCCTGCGGCTCGTGCACGAAATCAAGATCGACCGGATCGCTCCACACCGAATCAGCGGGCGCGATGGTGACGTCCGGCTTGCCGGCAAACGAGACGGCGCGGTTCGATCTCTTGACGAGCCCCGGCCCCCCGAGCGCAAGGCCTACATGGACGCTATCAAGCGCAAGCGGCTTCGTGCCGAATGCATTGGAAAAGCGCAGCCGCGCCTGCCGTCCCCAAACGTCCGGCCGCACGATCAGCCGGAACGTCTGGTCGCGGGCACCGTTTGCCGGCACCGGAAATGAAAAACGCTGGTCCGGCTGCGCCGACGGATTGCCGACCGGATAAGGCCCGTGCGCCGAACCGGTCCAACTCGTCACCCATTTGGCGTTGCCGGGCGCCGTTTGAGCATGGGCGTTAGCGGATGCGAGGGCGATTGCGGCCGCCACGGCGGCCAGGGCGAATGGCTTCATGGTCACCTCTCCATCGGAGCAAAGAGCCTATCAGCGATTGCGCAGTACGCAAAGGTCGCGCAGTCGGGCCAGCTGATGTCGCATCGCTATTGTGAGACAAGGCGCTATAATGCGACCAGATATGGCGCAACGGGAGGGACAGCATGTTGCTACATCGGTATCGGAGCTCATCAATTTTCGCGGTGGTGTCGTTGTTGCTCGCCAGCGCGTCGGCGTTCGCACAGCAACCCGCCGATCCAACCCGAAACCCCACACCGGTCACCGACGCCATGCTGCGCAATCCGCCCCCCGCCGACTGGCTGATGTGGCGGCGCACGTTTGACGGCTACGGCTACAGCCCGCTCGACCAGATCAACAAGGGGAACGTCAAGGATCTGCAGATCGCCTGGACTTGGTCGATGACCCCGGGCGCCACCGAGACGACGCCGATCGTCCACGATGGCGTGCTCTACATTTTCAACTACGGCAACAAGATCCAGGCGCTCAATGCCGCGACCGGCGACCTGATCTGGGAATACAAGCGCGACTTGCCGGAGAAACTGATCGCCAACACGATCAATCTCTCCTCGCGTAATATGGCGATCTATGAGGACAAGCTGATCGCCGCGACATCCGATGCCAATCTGATTGCGCTTGACGCCAAGACCGGCAAGCTGGTGTGGGAGCACGCCACCGCCGACTGGACCAAGGGCTGGCGCTATACGGGCGGTCCGTTCGTCGTCAACGGCAAGATCATCCAGGGCATGACGGGCTGCGGCAATGCCGAGCCGGGAGGCTGTTTCATCACTGGCCACGACGCCAAAACCGGCGCCGAGCTGTGGCGCGTCCAAACCATCGCGCATCCGGGCGACCCGAACTTCGATACCTGGAACGGCCTGCCGCTGGACAGCCGTTTCGGGTCCTCGGCTTGGATTACCGGCAGCTACGACCCCGACCAGAATCTCGTATTCTACGGCACCGGCCAGCCCTATCCGTGGATCGCCGAAATGCGCGGCACCATGCCGAAGAAGCCCGGCTTGAAGGCAACGGCGCTCTATTCGGATTCAACGTTGGCGATCAATCCCGACACCGGGAAAATGCAATGGTACCACCAGCACCTCGAGGACGACACCTGGGATCTCGACTACGTCTACGAGCGCATGCTGGTCGATCTGCCGGTCAATGGCGAGACCCGTAAGGCCGTGGTGACCACCGGAAAGCTTGGTATCGTCGAGGCGCTCGACCGCACCAACGGCCAGTGGCTGTGGCACAAGGAGACGGTGCCGCAGAACGTGGTCGCCGCAATCGATCCCAAGACCGGCGAGAAGACCATCAATGTCGCCGCGATTCCGCACATCGGCCAGACCACGGTGAATTGCCCCTCCGATCCGGGTGGCCGCGGGTGGCCGGCGACGGCCTACAATCCACGCACCGGCGTCCTCTACATGCCGCTCAACGAGTATTGCGCCAACACAACGCCGACGCCGCTCGACCCCGGCCAAGCCTACACGGGCGGCGGCCGTGCGGTGTTCGCCCGCACCAAGGTGCCGAACAGCGACGGCAATATCGGCCGCGTTGACGCCATCAAACTCGCTGACCGCTCGCAGGTTTGGTCATATCGCCAGCACGCGCCCAATACCAGCGCGGTGCTGCCAACCGGCGGCGGTCTGGTGTTCTCGGGCGACATCGATCGCTACTTCAAGGCCCTTGACGATGCGACCGGAAAGGTGTTGTGGCAGGTGCGCACCAGCAACATGGTGAACTCCTTCCCGATCACCTACAGCGTCAACGGCAGGCAGTACGTGGCGGTCGCGACGGGCAGCGGATCGGGCTTGGGCCGCTCATTGTCGACGCTCGTTCCCGAGATGCGGAACCCGGATGGCGGCTCGACGCTATGGGTGTTTGCGTTGCCGGAGAGGTGAGGATTGAAACATCTAGCCTGGATGACGCGACCGCACTCCTAGGGTTGTGTCATCCGGGGACGGCCGGACTGGTGGACCCGAGCCTCGGTTGCGATGCTCGGGGTCGCGGATTGCAGAGGTTACCATCAGGTTGACCACGGACCGGACCTGCGGGCTCATTTGGGCGCGGGCCGACGTCAGCCTGATTTCCGAAAGCTGTCCTTTGCGCTGCAGTTTGCAGCAGCTGCATTGGGCCATATCGACGCATTCCTCCCATGTTGAAAAATGCCGCCTCGCCGCCCAGAACGCCGTCTTGCGTTTCGCCGGTATGGGCATTACCCCAATCAGGTGCCATGAGGGTCCTGATGCATTATCTCCGTTTGCGAAGAGCCACTTGCGATGGTGATCCGTCGGTGAGGCCGTGCTGGTCTCTCCGATCATGGAAGCTGTTGCTTCTGCTGCCGCTTGTCTTCATCGGCCTTGCCGAGGCGTGGGCGCAACCGACGCCCGCCGATTTCGAGAAATTCAGAACCAGGATCCATGATGCGGTCCAGGTGCTCGGCAACCACTCGCAACTGAAGGGCGTTCCGCCCAATCGCCGTCAGCAACTGGCAGAATTCGTATCTGGGAATATGTTGTTCGTGCTCCTGCACGAATTGGGCCACACGACCGTCGGGGAATTGGATTTGCCGGTGCTTGGAAGAGAGGAGGATGCCGCAGACTCTTTTGCCAGTCTGACACTTATTCACATAAAGTCGGAATTTTCGGAGCACGTGCTCGCGGAGGCGGCAAAGGGG
>Ga0126369_10000340_pt1 | contig 30398 bp, 59 predicted proteins | sample PanSoiMetaPlot_1_FD_109646 | JGI IMG/M metagenome (GOLD analysis project Ga0126369, IMG submission 109646) | Tropical forest soil microbial communities from Panama - MetaG Plot_1 | ecosystem: Environmental > Terrestrial > Soil > Tropical forest > Bulk soil | place: Panama | collected 2016-02-17
CAGGTCGCCGACGCCGATCCCGATGTCGCTTTGCAACTCCTCGCGCCCATCCGGGGTTGACCCGTCATTGCCGCCGATCTCATGGAACAGGTGCGATCGGCCGAACAGGCCGTCGTTGGTCTCCAGCATTCGGTAGGCGTCGCGGGCGTGGATGTTGTCGAGGAACTCCTCTAATTGCGCGATCTTCTCTTGCTTCTCAGGCGTTTCCGGCTTCTCGTCCTCTTCCCGTTCGTCGGGATACGGGTCCGGCAGCCCGAAGTCTTCCGCCATCTCGCGTTCCTTCTTGCGCTGGCGGTGCGCCTCGCCCTTGCCCGAGAACTTGATCCACTTGCGGGTCATCTCCGTGCTGATAATCTCGCTGAAGGCGCGGTATTCCGGCCGCTGTGCCAGTTCGGCGAGGTAGGGATAGCCAGGAAACGCCTGCCCCTCAGCGAACACCGACCCGAGGAACCCACCCGTCTGCCAGTTGCCACTCGCCCAATTCAGGGACGAGTCCATGGCCATCTGAACTTCCTTGTCCGGCACGACGCCGGGCGGGTGGATGGCGTGGTGGCGAATCACGAATGGGTTCAGTTCGGGATGATCTGCCCGCGTCATGCGGCGTTCGCGCGCAATCCCACGGATCAGATCAGCGAATCCCGATGGGATCGTCAGTTGGTTCTTGCGACGCTTCTGCCCCGGCATCACACCGTGATCGGCAAACAGCTTGCGCTGGCGTTCGGCGCGCTTAGCGAGACGGCGCTGGCGGGCGGAATGGGGATCGATCGGTCGAACCATCGTTATGTCCCGTTATAAACGATCGAGACATAACAGGTCGCAATAGATGACGCTAGGGAGAGGGCTTGAACAGTTCGCGTGCCCGCCGTTCGCATTCGAACAATGCTTGCTGATCGGTTCGCCCTTCCCCTTTGACGTAGACCCCGCACGGATGCGTCAGCAGCCAGAATGTCATGTCCATGCCATTGAGGGAATAATCGTTATGGACTGCAACGCGCCACCCAGCCCCGCGCAATACGGTAAGGATCTCATCTAGGGACGAGACAACCGTTATCGGGTTCATGGCCCCCTCTGTTTTCCGGCTTTCAAAAAAAGGCGGCCGGCTCTTCATCCGGCCGCCTTGGGGTCTTCTCAGTATCCCAGGCCAAGGAGGGGAAAGCGTGACTCCTCAGCCCGCGGTAACTTCTATTGCGGCGTGGGCGGCGGCGTCAACCTCGTCATCGCCTTGACGGCCCACATGGCGCCCTCTTCAAAGGCAGTTCCAGCGAGTTCCGCGAGTCGTATAACCTCACCGTTGTTGGTCTGATCGGTGAGCGGTAACATAAGATCAATCAACGCCGCAGCGGCGCGCTTGACCTCATCGACACGAGGATCATCGCTAGGATTGAGATCGACTCGGTATTCGCCCAAGGTCATGTCCGTGTCTCCTTTGATTCATGTCGGCCGCCCCTCGCGCCGTTGCACTATTGCGGCGGGGGCGGCGGCGTCAACCTTGCAGTGATATCCTTCATGAGATAGTCACGCTGGATCCGCAGGAGAGACCACCCATAGGCGATGGCGAGTACCGGCATGCCGCTTCTGCAGGCATCATCACGCAGACGCAGCAATGAATCGAACATTGCCCCAAACCGGCCCGGGCGCCATCCGTCGATGTCTTCACTCATGTTGGCCTCGCCCACTCTTCCCGCCTTTCACACCCCACCATGATGACCTGATATTTCAGCCAATGAGGAGGGCCTGATTCGGTATAAGCCGCCTCCAGCGCGGAACATTCGGCGCATGTCTGGCAGTTCTGCCTCATCTGCGCCGGCAAGCCATCCGCATCTGACAGGTATAGGATCACGAAGGTGCAAATGGTGATTGGGTCCATATTAGTAGCCCCTTCTATACCGCGATTGCGCCTGTATCGAAGCCACGAGTCCAGGGGGGATCACCATGCGCTTGGTTCGGTTCCTGTGCAACTCCGCCAGACCCAGTGCCATGACGCAATCGTCGTGGAAGCCGTTGGGCGCCGAGTACCGGATTCCAGTGAAGCGCCCCTCCGCCCCGCGCATTTGATATTCGAACTGTTCTAGTTCCAGCGTTATGGGTCCGACAGGGAATGTGATCGCGTTTGATTGGATCGCCAGCGCCAGCCCTTCCATCAATTGTTGCTTCGACCTCTCGCTGAACTGATAGCCCTCTACCTGATTGCCATCGGCGCCTGGATATCCGCCCGTGCGGCGCTGCAACATCTCGACAATCGGGTCGCCGACGCCCGTGGAATCTATAAGCGCTGGCGTGCGTTCAATGACCTGCAGGATGCGATTGACCGTGTCCTCCCATGGGATGTGCTGCCACCGTTCGAACCGGCAGACGTATCCCTCACGGGTCATCCCGATACAGACAGTCCAGTCGACGCTTTTCGCCAGATCGATGCCATAAACCTCCGGGACGCCTTGGTAGAGTTCGGGGACGGTGCACTTGCGAATGGCCTCGGCGCCGAATGGGTTCCCGCCTGTATCGCTTGGTTCGGCTAAATAGAGTTCCCTGAAGACGTGTTCAGGGTAGATGCGCCGCGCGTCCTCGATCTCCGCTTCCGCCAACACGCCGGCCTCCACAGCATCGTGGGCCACCATGCGGTGGTAGCCCATGTCCGGGTCCCCCTGTTCGGCCCGGCGCGCCAATTGGAAGAACCAGTTCCGGCGCCCCTTCACGTTACCGATGATGCGTATCGGCCCGCGCGTGGCGGTCAGCGTCGACCGCACCGCATGCCACGCGCCCTCCTTGAGGCGGCTGGCCTCATCGATCACGGCAGCGTAAACGTCTTCGCCGTATAGCGAATCCGGCTTGTCCCCGGACCGAAACCAGATGACAGGGCCATGCGGAAGGGCGATCCTGAATGGCGACATGAACGCCTTGCAGCTATCTTGTCCCAATGCGCGCGCCATGCGGTCGAATGCGATTCGCGCCTGTTCTGTGACTGGCGCTACCCACCAGTAATTCCATCCAGGCTGGCCGCGATACGCCTGTTCCGCCAGCCACGCGATGCAACCGGAGGTTTTTCCTGATTTGGTCGACGCCTCAATTAGGGAATAACGCTTCGGTTCATAAATAGCGTCGAACTGCTTGGGATACAGCGGCGGACGGATGAAATGGATGTCCATCTCATGCCTTCGTCTTACCCAGTTTTGGCCCCGGATTGCTTTTGCGAAGGGGCTTTGCGGCCACCGGTTCCTTCAGTGCCGCCTCGCATCCATACAACCACGCCTTTTCCAACTCTGCAGCCACCCACACGCCCTCGGCGTCGAGGGTGCGGCGCTTGAACGCGGCGAGGCGATCAAAATCTGGCATTAGCGAAGGGCTGCCTTTTGGACCTCGTCAACGACCGCTTTTCCGATCGCATCGAACACCTTCAGGTTCACGATGCGGGCATTATCGCCCGGCTGCCCCTGATCGGGGGGCGGTGCTACAAACACCGCGCGGTAAGTCGGAGATTGGAACGCCGCGACCCAATGCGCATACTGCGATCCTTTATGCAGGGCCTCCCAGAACGCTTTCCTCACATTACCATCGATCGGGAGCCCGGTGACGTCATCCGCCGGGGCCTTCTGGCACCTTGCCACAATACCAAAGCACAGGTTGGCTGCCTGGGACAGTAAGTCGCGCCCTTCCTGCAACCGCGGGTTCGCCTGCCGCGCCCTCATCTCCATGGCAGCCAACTCCGCCATGGCGGGATTATTGAGGTTCAAGGGCTTTGGAATCTGCGGCCCCGGCTTGCGCCCGGCCCCTATCCTTGCACCACCTTTAGGCACGTCAGACCTCTCGTTAGAAATCTCATTCAGAGGATGCCGCGCTTGGCGTTAGATTTCAAGTCGTCGCGATGCCTGGGCGTTGCTTTCCTGCAATGGGTTCGGTGGGTCCGCCATTCATGGATCGATGCGAGTGAGAAATCGCGGATGGCATTCTTGTCGCAATCGACCGCTTCCATGATCCATTGTGATTCGGGGTGCCATTGGTTGTTATCGAATGCAATCGACAGGGGCAGGATGTGTCTCCATGCCCGTTCGCCGCGATGGTTCGTATAGTCCTTGCGCGGATTACTCATATTCTTTTGGTTGCGCTGCCGTTTCTCGTGATCTGCGGCGGCAAGCCCGGGCTTGGGCCGTCTCCATGGATTCGAGACGGCAATCCGGTTCTTCGCATGCCATTACCTCAGCCAGCCCCAAGCCGCAGACGATGCAATAATATGGCATTCCGTCATATGGTTCCGCCATTTATGCCATCCAAGGATTATCGGAACCTTGCAGGATTGCGCGTTCGATAGCATCGGCAGCGAGGAGGGGATCCGAGGGGCGGCTTCCGGCAAAAAGACGCGAAGCCGGAGAAGTGAAATCCCAAAACTTCGTCCGATTGAGAAGAGTATATACGTGCATCATCATTCGAAGCGCAATATGCCCCGCGATGCAACAGGCTGCGCCACATTTGCTATTATGTTTATCGAATGAACCCTGGTCATACTCATCCGGGGGGATTGCACCCGAACGAAGATCGCGCGCCACCTCCAGCGCGACGAAACAGACCTCCTCCCCCAAAGCCGCGATTGCTTTGGGGTGGATAACGAGGCGGGATTGGGTAAGCTTACGATCACTCATGGTTGCCTCCAATTTTTCTCAGTTCAACCGTCTTCCCGATATGCCGCGCAAATGCAACCGATTCATCGCCACGCATTGCAAGCGCTGTTAACATGGCCGCGCCCGGTCTGGTTCGTCATAGATGCGCACCACACCCCGGACAGTCTCCTGCGCCCAGGCGCCCGCATCCCTATCAAACTTAGGAAACCCTTCCTCGCTAGTGGGGATGAAGGTGATCAGTCCCTGAAGTTCGTCCGCTATCAGAACCATGCCATCGCGGAAAAAAGCGCCATCCAGCGTCACCTCGACGCTTCGGCCTTTGTGGTAGTCGGGATCGTCGCAAAAAACGGTGACTCGCCTGGGCATCGCTGCGCTCCCACTCGGGTTGCCGATACCCGAATGTAGCGGTGGCGTTGCGCGGGGGCAACACCCGGGGGATAATGTGAGGATGTTGCCACGACATGTTTGCTTGGATGCAAATTCCGCTTGCGTCGGCCCGACCATCTGGTTATTGTCAATCCATCAGCAAAGGGCTGCGGCCCGCCAACCCGGAGAAACCTGATGACGAAGCGCACCAAGCTTTTCACCTGCACCACGATGATCCAGACCAACGGAACTACTTCGGTGTATGGCGTCTTTGTCGGCCCCATGGGCGGCCGGTACTTCAATGCCCGCAAGGCGCACCGGATTGCCACTTATACCCGCCAAAGCACTAGCGGCGGCATGATGCAGCGCATCCACGACATCGAGACATTCGAACGCGAGATGACCGCGCGTCACGCCACGATCGATGCACCGGCGGTCTACTGGCAGGCATGAGGATAAACGCCATGGATACGAATATCGACAGTGCACACAGCTACGCTACCGAGGAATCGCTGAACCGCGCCCTGAAACGTTTGAGGTTGGATGGCCACCGGCACATTGTAGTTCGCAACCGGGCTGGTCGCTTTACGGCAATCTTCGGCCTTCGCCTCTCTGCCTTTGGTGGAGATGTTACCAGGGCGGCGCGTCATGGCTTCAAGACCATTGACTAGCGCCTTCCTTCTCATCCTGACCACCGACCCTAGCGACATGGCCTACTGGTTCGTAAGCCTGTCGCGTCTGATCTGAGGCCACCAATGTCCAAGCCCAAGCTTGTTCTCACCCGGTTCCAGTCACACCCGCTGTTCTGCGTGGTCGATGCGGACGGCGAATACGTGGTCGGCGGCCCGCTGGGCACGTTCGACTTGCCCCTGACCGGCTGCGTCATACGCACCGACAGGGGCGCCAAAAGCGACCACCCGCGCCCCGCCACCCGCGCGGAGGTGTCTGCCCTGGTTCTGATGACGGGAGAGTTCTGATGTTCCGCCCCGGCTGCGTTGTCGACTGCGATATCTGGGTGATCATGGACTGCATGGACAGCGTCATGTGGGTCTATGATCGCCGCGATGGGTCGACCATGTTCGTTTGCCTGATCTAATCAAAGGAGCCTCCAATGTTTCGCGAAAATCCTCGCTGCGCGAGAACGAGATGATGATAATTGGGGCAAACGCTGACGCGACCCGGCGGCATCACGGTGCCGCCCAGCCGCGCCAATGCGGGGAACCAAACGAGGAAAGCATCATGATTGATATCACCGCGAATGAGGGTAAGAGATCGAATGCCACAAAGGGGGGTGCCTTTCGCCTCAAGGCCGATGCGGAAGCCGCGGCCGTCAAGGAACTCGGTCCCCAGGCGATCAAAGAGTTCGACTTCGTGACTTACAAGTGCGACGGCGCCTGGATGTGGCGCCCCACCGCCGAGGGCGAGAAAAAGCCGACCGAGGCGATGATCAAGGCCAATGGGGGACGCAAGTCCCTCCTGGCCATGGCGGCGCAGATCGCCGGGGTGCCGATCGCCAACATCGAGGCGGCTGTTGCTGGCAGCGTGCCGCAGGTCGAGGCAGCGAAAGTCACCAAGCTTCCGGTCCCACCGCGCAGGGTGATGCCCCAAGCCCCGAAGAAGGCCGCTGGTGCGGCGGACGGCACATCAGGCACCCAGCCCCCATCAAATGAAAAGGCGCCAGCACCCCACCCTGGCGATACCATCACCCTTCCCGACGGATCGACTGCGACATGCATCGGAAGCTTTACCTTGCCGGGCTGCACTCTCGCCGTCGGCGACGACATCCCGGGGCTGGACGGGGCGAAAGTCGGTTCCTATGCCGACCTCAAGGCCAGCGGCGATCTCCGGTCGGACCCCGTACCGGCACCGGTCGACGCCGATGGTATCCCGCCATTCCTGCAGCGGACGTCCACCGCCGAGGAAAAGGAAGCCGTTCGGCGCAAGCTGGCGCGAAGCGTCGGTCCCGGCCGGGCCATCAAGGACCCGCCCAGCATCAAGGCCGCCGTCGCCCGCGCCGAGAAGGCCAAGGCCAAGGAGGCCAAGTTCGAGGGCAGCCCGGCCCATAAGAAGGCCGCCGATGCGGCAAAGAAGGCGGCGCAGGACAATGCCCGGGCGCCCGCAAAACGCACCGGCGCCCCCCGCAAGGCCGCCGCGACCCTTTCTAGCGGCAAGACCAAGAACGCCATGGTCGGGGAATTGCTGGCCCGGCCGGAGGGGTGCACAACGGCGGATATCTTGGCCGCAACTGGGTGGCCCAGCGTCTCGGTTCCCGCCCAGGCCAAGGCGGTCGGTCTCACCTTGCGCAAGGAAAAGGATGGCAAGGTCACCCGATACTGGGGATCGTGACATCAAACCGGAGCGCCGGCCGGCTTCCGGCGCAATCCCAGCCAGGAGTTCTTTGAAATGAATATCATCATTACCGGCGCCGCACATGACGCCCTACTTCTGCATGCCGGTGCCGAATTCCGGGAAACTGGTCGCCGACTCAACGATGGCAAATGGTTGATCCCGGTCAGCGACGAAACGGTGGACCGCCTTCAACAGGCCAGACATCCCGGAGAGAACTGGAGCGACGTGATCGTTCGGCTTTCCGCCTTCCTCGCGCAAGGCGGCCTAACCAACTAGCTGACCAATTCCGGTGCTGATGCAGGGGGGATTCGTCCCCCCTGTTTTTTTGTGCCAGCCGCGGCCCGTGGGGCGCCTTTGCGTTTGGCCGGCGTCCTGGACCGGGCTGCCTGTTCCTCTGCATGGGTGCGGCTTGTAACGGCGTGGCGGGCCTCTTTCTTGGCATAGTCCTGCCAGCGCCGGACAACGCAATCGCAATAGCCTGGATCGATCTCCAGCCCGAGGCACTTCCGCGCAGTCATCTCAGCGGCGATCATCGTGGTCCCGGACCCCAGGAATGGATCATAAACCGCCTCACCCGGCTTGCTGTTGTTCTCGATCGGGCGCTTCATGCACTCGATGGGCTTCTGGGTGCTGTGGCCGGTTTCTGACTTGCGCGACTTATCGATGTTCCAGAGCGTCGATTGCGTACGGTCGCCATTCCAATGGCTGCGCCTTCCCTTGCGCACCGCGTACCAGCATGGTTCGTGCTGCAAGTGATAATCGCCGCGCCCTATTACGAATTGCTGTTTCGACCAAATGATCTGGATGCGGCATTCCAAACCGGCCGCCCCCAAAGCAATCGCATGATCGGCAGACTTGGCACCCGGCGGGTGCCATTCATAGGCGACGTCACCTGGAAATAATACCCACGCCTCCCGCCAATCGGACCGATTGTCATTGATCACCTTCCCTACCGCTCGGTCCGGCGCCGGACCGAGCGCCGCATCACGCCATAAGGGATCGTAATCAATTCCATAGGGCGGATCGGTCACCATCAGATGCGGCTTCGCCCCATCAAGCAGCCGAACAACATCCTCGGCACTCGTGGCATCCCCGCACATCACGCGGTGATCCCCGCACAGCCAGATGTCTCCCCGCTTCGACACCGGCACTGCAGGCGGTTCTGGCACAGCCTCGGGATCAGCCCCCGTCGGCCCTCCGGCCATGAACTGCACCAACTGAAGATCGTCGAAGCCGATCAGTTTGAGGTCGTAATTTTCCAGCTTGAGTTCATTCAGTTCAAGGCGCAATAGGCCAGCGTCCCAGGTGGCGTTCATTGGCAACTGATTGTCGGCCAGCCGGTAGGCGCGCTTCTGCGCATCGCTCCACCCGGAAGCGACCATCACGGGGATATTCTCGATTCCCAGCTTGTTGGCAGCCAGCACGCGGCCGTGGCCGGCAATCAGAACCCCGGCCTCGTCCACCAGCACCGGGATCGTCCATCCGAACTCCTGCATTGAGGCTGCGATCTGGTCGACCTGTTCGTCAGAGTGCACCCGGGCATTGCGGGGATAGGCCATCAGCGATTTGACACTGCGGCGTTCGACCCGATCGGCAGGCCATGGCTTCTGCTTGGACAATTGCGCCTCCATCGCGGGGGAAGCGCGGACCCTACGGCTTCAGCGAAGCCTTAACAAGCGCAACTTTCACCACCAGCGCATCGCAATGCAGGCGCAGGAGAAAATGGATGTCCTCGACAATAGTCTGCTTCCCATTGCAGCGGGTGATCGGGAATGATCTGGCGTCCCTCGGGTCAACGAGGAACTGCCGGATGTTATCGCTGGAGATAGATTTCACCGCACGCGATCCGCTAAATAGTCGTGATAGTGACGTCCTTTCCACTCCCCGACCAAGCAATAGGCCACATGCCTTCCTCTCTCCCATGGCATCCTATCCCCTCTTGTCCGGATGGGGAATGTGCGGATGTCCAAGCCATAGACGTCAATCAATTGATTCAACGAAGACCGAAGCGGTGCCCCATCTGAGATAGAGTGAATGCTGTCCAGCGGCGCTGCTACGCCTCTATAAAGCATGAACAGGTCGTATAATTTCCGTATCTTTGATCCCTCTGTTGGAAGCCGTCGCGACACGTGCTTATCACCTTTCATCGCCGCTGCGCTAAGTAGCTTCATCGAATCCTCCGTTCATGACCTTTCGAAGCCTCGCCACTTCGCGGCCGATCTTGTTGCTTATAGCGCGGCGCCGCAAGTCTACCACCGCGCTATCGAGGGCGACGGCGTGAGCGCGCAGTGCTGCATCCCGTGGCAGTCGCGTCATCGCCTCCAGCCGGCGGATGCGCCGATTCTCGTTCTCATCACTGCCCTCATAGCCCATCGCCCGGGCCATCTCCATCAGCGTGAGACCGGCCGTCATCCGGAGTCGTTTGAGTTCCGCGCCTGTCATTTCGGCACCACCACGTATCGGCTTTTGCCGCTGCGCTCCGCTTCTGCGATCAGATCGCAATAGCTAAGTTCCTGCCGCACCCGTTCGAACGGTTCCGCCGGTCGTACCGAGATCAGCAGGCTTGTGCCGTCGGTATACCGGATTGAATCCAATCGCATCAGCCGTTCAGCGCGCTTCTCGCCTACCACTTCGCGGTGAACGACGCGGCATTGATGTGCCACGTACCCGGTCCACGTCCCCTCGACCACGTATCGCTTCATGGCTTGGCCTCCATCGCTTCGGCGAAGTTGAGGACGTCCTCCTTGGTGACCAACTGCGCTAGGCGGACAATCTCCTCCAAGATGACATTCGGATTAGGCTTCTCACCTTTTAACCATGCCCTCATGTTTTCGATCCTAGAGGTGGTCAGATGGTCGGGAGGGCCACCATGATGATTCCGGACATCCGAATGGAATTGAGACCACGCCAACTGGCGACACTGTTCCGACCACCATTCTGCTTCGGAAAGCCAACAGCGGCCGGGAGATGCATATCCTTTCCCATCGACCCACATTGTTTTGATGTCGATGCGCAAATGATGACTTATCTGCACCCACTTTCTGCCTATCTTCAGGACTGTGACCTCATAACCTTGTCTCTTCCTGTACCAATCTGCCGGTACGAACCAAAGCTTCTGCCCTACGGTCAAAGTCATCGCGGCCTCCACATCTCTATGCGTTCCTTCAGACGCGCGTTTTCATCTCTCAACTCATCAAGCATAGCGGCAACAAGTTCAGCCGGTATATGCTTGGAGATCGCCGCGCGGACCCGTTCCCCATCGTGATATTTGGCTAGGGGATACCGCTCCAGCGCCCAGCGTTCCCCTGCCAGCAGCGCAATCACCGTCTCATCCACCATCCGGCGAATATACATGGCGACGTTGCTTTCGGTATCGCCCTGGATGACGTCAGCCGCCCTCATCCACAATGCCTCGCCGAGAGTATCTACCGCCTTGTCGATGATCTTCTTGAGGTCGGCATCCTCCCAACCCGCCAATACCCGTTCGGCGACCCGACGTGAGGGATTCCAATTCGCGCCCAGCACAGGATCGGCGTGGGCCTTGTCCGCGTCCGTGATGATATCGGGGAAATCTGCCTTTGCCAGCGCATTGGCCTGTGCTTCCGTGAGAAGGTCTCTTGCGCATGCACAAACGCTGATCCTGACCGAATACCGATCATCAAGATCGTCCCCGGGACCGGATATGTACCGACGCCCCCCACATTGGTCGCACGGTGCAATGGTCATATTGGACATCCTTCCAGCGGGAAAAACTCACGCACGACGTCGCACGCCCTGCCGTAACTACCGGAACTCCTGGCGCGCGACTTCATGTCCTCGATGACCCATTCTGGTTCGCCCAGTTCCCGCAGCAGACGGGTCGCCGTCCCGATGATGACGAAGATGTTGCCGCTGGGTCCGGTGGTAGAGATGACGGTGGTGTATTTACTCATGGCGCAGTTCCTTCTGGATCGGCGATCATGAACAGCCGGTCGACGCCTTCCTTAACGGTGCCAAGGTCCCAACGCTTGGTCGCCACAAAGTCGATAAGTTGCGGCAGCGACATCATATATGGCCGATCATCGGCGCTGCACATTTCGTGCAGGGTTTCGCGCGACAGCAGCCTAATCAGCTTCCGCCGCGCGGACATACGATGATCGATCATTGCCCCTTCCTACTCGCGCGCTCCAGCTTTTGCTTCTCAGTCCTCTCGCGGGTCTGCGACCACCATTCCGGCATAGGAACAGTGGTGTTCTTTGACCCCTCTTCCCGCAGTCGAGTGCTAAAAATCGTCCTTAGCCTGCCGTAGCAGGGGCTGCGGTCCCGATCATTTAGCTGCCGCCCAGAAAGCCAGTCATAGTAATCGGCAGATGCCCCAACCGACATTAGGCATTTTTTGAACATGTCGTTGGAAAGAACAGCGTATCGCTTCAACCCGCGCTGAGTCTCCATGACAAGACGGCGGTAAAGCCACGCGCATACCCCGATGTTGATGTTGTTCCACAGCCGATGTGATCCCGGTTCCGAACCCCATGCGGTATAGGCGATCTTGTAGTATCTCGCGGCTGCCTCAATATCATTGTTGTCGACCATGCCCATTGCCGCCTCGACACTAGTGCCCCCAATCTGAGGCGTGTCCCTCATGCCCGCTACCCAAGCCCGAATTGCTGCTGAGGCGGACAACACGATCCCCGACCCCGGTCTCCTGATCTGGCTATAGCCGATGAAGGGGCACTCATTGCGGAGATGCTTGAGCGCCTTGCAGCCTTCTTCAAGTGCCCGCAGTTTGTCATCCGGCTTCATCATGACAAGGGACTGCTGGAGTCTCACAAATTCGACGGACATGTCGCCCATGGTTTCGAACCTGCAGACGCGAACGTCTGCGATAAACTCTGGAAGTTCAGACAGCTTCGCTGAGTGGCAACGGTGCTGCCCGTCAACGATGAACATCTCCTTGGCATTTCCAACGTGGCCAAGGGTGATCACTCCAGGGATGACGCCACCGTTCTCGGAGATCGTACGGGCGAGTGCCCTCACCTTCTCATTCTCTTTCAGAGGGCGCTGGAAGCGCGGAATGTGCCACTTGGCGATGTCTGTTGGCGTTACCAGTATGGTCTCCATCTTGGAGACCATCTTCGGCGGTATTTCATGGTTTTTAGGCATGACTGATTCCATCTGTTGAGAGGGGTGTCGGGGTGCGGGTCGCTTCTTCGGGTTTGGTCCTCCACGTTGCCCGCTAACGCCTCCCCAGGCGATCCCTCCGGGATCCGGGGCCTTTTGTTGCCGGGTGCACGGCGGGGATTAGCGCCCGCCGCCCGTCTTCATCATCCGGTTTGCCTTAACCGGACTAGCCGGGGTGCATCCCCGGCGCGTCTCATGCGGCGACCTGCATCTCCTGCCACGCCGCCTTCGGCAACTCGATCACCTGCGCACCGATGCGTTCCAACTCGGTCGACCGATCGTAGGACTCGATGTCCTGCGCCGCCCGGGTGATAGCGTTCATCAGGCCGAACCGGGAGAGATCGGCGCCCTCGATCAGGTGCTGCAGGACCGACTTGCCCTCGACCTCGTTCAACCCCAGGCGACGGCTGGACAACTCGATCGTCTTCACGGTGTCGGTCCCCAGCTTGTCCTCCCGGGCGCCCTCGACCTTGTCGATCAGCGCGTCGAACTGCACGCGGTCAAACACCCCCCGGATCACATCGCCCACCTGTGCCCACAGGGCCGCGTCGGTCTTGCGCCGGGTCTCGTCCGACAACATTCGGTAGAGGTCCTCCCCCACCAGTTCGTGCTTGCCGCCGACATGGGTCTTTCGCATCGACCGTTCACCGAACCACGCTTGGTTCGAACAGAACCCGTCGTAGTAGCCGCCCTTGATCTCCAGCGCGCCGCAGCACACTTCGCTGTTGCTGATGATCATGGCGGGGCTGGCGATGCGGACAATGGTATGCCCGCCGTCCCCGAACCGCGCGCCGGCCTTCGCCAACTCGCGGACCACCCGCTTGTCGACGCACTTGATATAAAGGCGCCGTTCGGTGATTTCGCTGGAAATCACTTCCAGGCCGAGGTCCATGATGGCCGGAAGCGCGGCACCGGCAAGGTCCTCGTCCTCCAGTGGCCGGTATTTGTCGGACGGAAAGGCGCGCAGCGTCCCATCCAGCGTGCGGGCCATGCGGACCGCGGGGTACTTGGTGAACCAGCGGTTCACGTTGGTCGCCAGCAGATCCGGCGCATCGGCCAGCATTTTGTCGTAATACTTGCCCGGAATCTCGGTGTGCGCGCCGATCTGGTCGTGCGCGATGCCATTGATGCCGAATGCGTGGTCGCCGAACGTCATGGCTGGAGCCTTCATGCCCTCCTCGAACGCCATCCGCATCGTTGTCGTGCTAGCAACGAAATCCTTCTTCGCATTGGCGCGGCGTTCGATCTCGGTGGCGAGTTCAATGAGGTTCTTGCCGGTCTTCATCGTGATACTCCTTGGTTGCGGAGACAGCCTTAGCCTCTCCCCCCCGGGCACCGCTGCGGATGCCCGGGACGGGAATGGTCAGGAACCGATTGCGCGGTAGTAGCCGTCTGCCCTCACGGCGACCGCCATGGGCAAAAACGACATGGTCGGAACCGACCCCGTGAAGTGCACAACCGCATCGCTGATCAGCCCGAGATCGGCCGACATGCTGACAAGCGCATTCACCGGATATTTCCAGTTGGTCTTGTCGGCGACCAGATTGAAGGCAGCAGTCAGTTCGGACTGCATGCGCGTGGCGCCGCTGTAGCAAGGAACGCTGTAATCTTGGTCAAGGTCGATAGTGGTCACTTCAGTCTCCTTTCGGCGGGCCGTGGCCCTTGGTGTTGGCGGAGGCGGGGATCACCGACCGCCAACCCATATGGGCCTACCGGTCTCCTCCCTACGGCCCCTCCGGGCCGGTCACCCGCCGCCTCGGCCTCGGATGACAATTTGACTATACGCAAATGTTCGCGCCGAAGTCAACCAGTCATCTGCCCCTGGTCAGCAGTTTCTTGCCCTTGTTGCGTTTGCGCAACGGCTTCCGCTTTGCCCGTCGTTCCTCTATCGGAAGCGGCGAGTCACGTCGCCATGGGTCAACAACATGGTCGTCTGTCAGCTTTGCCCTCGGTGCCGGCGCCATGCCCCAAGGACGGCCGGGGGCGCTATGATTCTGCAGGTCCGCCATCGCCTGCCACACCTGCATGTAGGCGCGGTGGCGGGGGCTGGCGGGGTTCGGCGCGGCGGCGTCCTTGAAGTTCGTGTAGTCGATCGCATCGACCGCTTCCCAAACGTATTGCTTCACCTCGCTTCGCGGTACGAAGGCGCGGAATCGGTAATCACGTTCCGACTTGACGAAGATGCGCTTGCCCGGAAACGCCTTGGCGAGGTCGGATCGCACTCGCGCCCGCACCACCATCAGGTCTTCGCCATGTTCCGGCGCGGCCTCAATCACACTCAGGAATCCTGTCTTTGTGAAGATCCACATTGTCATTTCTTCCTCAAGTTCCGCAAGTCCGCTTTGCAACTTTCAAGTTCCGCAAGTCCGCTTTGCAAAGCGACTATTATCTGCCTCACTTGGTCCTCAGTTAAGGATGCGGTACTGTACCAGCGCGGATTGCGTAGCTGCAACTCGACACGCTCGGGCTGATAGCGAAAGACACGCACCGTGTCTTTCGACTGCGTCACATAGCCCGGTATCCTATTGGTTCGGACCAGGGCAGCACTTATCGAGGAATCATTCATTCGAATATCTCCGTTTGTTTAAGCCAGCGTCGGCGCACCCGTGGCGCCAAGAAAGTCATATCCATGATCGCCACCTTGATGGCATCCCGGCGGGCGCGCTTAACGTCCGCCTCGTCATCGATCTGGCGCATCGAGGCGCACCAGTCGCTTTCGCATTCATACTCGCCGAACTGACGGGTGCCGCACTCGGGGCATGTCCAGCCATCGTGGCGGAGGCGGTGCCAGTAGGCCATCACTCAACTCCCTTTAGTCTTCTGGGGGCTGACGTGATCTTGATGGTGACGCCATCACACTGGCCATCGGGCCGATATACGTTCAGTGCTTGAAGCCGGTCACGTAGCGGCTGGCATTCATTTATCAGATTGGCGGCATCGCCCTTCTGTTCGCCGATAGATGCCGGTGAAGTCGCATTGTGTAGCCGGTTAGCCATTCTGCCGATAATCCATAGCAAGTGATTAGCAGCATCAATAAGCGTCGCATCTTCCATGTTATAGGCTGATTTCGGACCTGAGACTGTCATGACGTTTCATCCCTTCCCAATTGCATCCTGCGCCTCGATCCAGATCCTGGCGCCGCATGAGAGCGGCTTATCCGGGGAATAGACCACTCGCGCGGCACCGATGATCTGCACTTCGTTCGCGTATTCGCGTTTGCTGCCTCGGATGATGACGAGGGGCGGGTTGCGCTCCCCCTTCATCTTGTTGGCACGGATGACGTGCTGGTTGACGTGGATTCGGACCATCACTCCCTCCCCCAAATAGCGGCGATGATAATTTCCCGTCGCTGGGCATCGGCCCATCTGGCGAGATCCTTAATCGCGAGATCATAGTCCCGCTTTGGCATCTTCCCAGCCAACACCAGCCAATCGAGATGTTCCGTGTGGCGCATCACGCGGGAATCAATTTCATACTCAGTCATCGAGCCCACCTTGTCATCAGAATGCACTTCCATCCCACTGCATGGCGGCCATCGACAATGCGTCCACCAGCGCCCGATATCGGGCCGGATCTCCATCGATGGAAAGACGGGATATTTCACCCAGAATTTCCGCCCGAATCATCGCCTCCCTTTGATGAGGACTCAGTCGATTCCACCCGTGCCCCCATTGGGCGGCCACGTATCGGACCGCCGCCTCCAACCGCCGTTCGATGTCCATCTCAGAACCCATATTTCTCGGCGCAGATCGGACCGATGCCGGCCTCGATCGATCCATCGTTGGTCAGGGTGCGACTGCACACGCAGCACCGGGACCATGCCTTGCCGTAAGCTTTGGCCGCGGCGGCCGGTTCCCCGGCGCACTCGATCACACATGCGGTCTCCGCCTCGGTGCACCCGAACCGCGGGGAGAACTTGCCGGCCTTCACGTGGCCCAGCTTGCGGCCGTCCATCGCCTTCACGAAGACCATGCCTTCCCACTGCGACCCGGCGGTTCCTGGCTGGAACGACACAGTCATGCCGCTGGTGCTGGTGAGGGGAAGCGGTCGCGTCCATACCCCTATTTGGCCAGGGCGGTTGGCGCGGGCGCGGGCGGTGGCGAACGCCGCCTCGATCTTGGAGACGTCTACATCGATCTTGGCCGCCTCACGTTCTGCCGCCCGGGTCTCGTCCCGCAGCATGCACTTGCGCACCGCGGCCATCTGCCCGTCTGTCAGGTAGCCGTACTTGATGATCACCTCGCGCATCTTAGCGGCGAAGTCGAACTTCTGCTTGGCCAGCCATTCTGATTCGGCCGGGAAGTCCTTGGCAAATTCCGCAGCCCGGTCGGCCTCGGCGCGCACTTTGCGGTCGGCGGCCTTCTGCCGATTCGCCGCACGGTCGGCGTAGGAGTTCTTGAATGACTTGCTGCCTTTGCCCTTGCAGGCGAAGCAAGCCCCGAGGGTGCCGTAGCGGCCAGAACCGAGGCAGCGGGGACACCGTTCGATGAAGGCCGCCTTCTCGACCGCAGCCGGGACCGGCTTGGCGGGAGTGGCACGGAGGGGGGAACCGATCAGGTCGTCGAGGGGGTCATTCAGGTCGAAGTTCATGTCACTCTCCGAATTGGCGGGCCTCAGCCCTTGTGAACACCGCTATATTTGCCGATCCGCAAACCGAAGTCAAACGGGTTTTTTCTGCTTGATGGGTTTGATTCTTCGGTGTTGCCTGCGCGCAACATTTTTATATGCCGATGCTGCCCGTCGCGGACGGCGGGCAGTGGCTGCAATCACTCCGCATCAAGCGTGGAAAACGCTGGATGATCCGACATCGCGTCGCGGATGTACTGCCTCAACTGTGAGCGTTTCTCCTCGTCGTGGCGGTAGACAACCATGCCGCAGTAATTGTCACGCAGCGCGGCGAGACCATCCGCCAACATCTTCATTTGGTCGTAGGTGAAGGTCAGTTCCGTCAGCATCACTTGGACCCGCGGTAGGTGTTAAGTTCCTGGCGACGAATGAGGGCGATAACCTGCGCCCGGCTCAGCTTGGTCTTCATGGTCATTCTCCTTTCGGCGGGCCGCAGCCCTTGCTTCCGCATGTTGCGGCTGGGGGCGGCCGTAACCGCCCCGGGTCGCATCACGCACCCAATTTGTGGCAGTGGCCGGCTGCAATAATGGCCTGCGGATATGCCTCCTGCGCTTGTTTCAGAGTGTCAAACCTTCCGACTACCTGAAGCCCCTTTGTGACCTGGACCTCGATGCCCTTTGGCAACTCTTTGGCCTTAATGAAAAGCGTCATGTTCTTCTCCGATTTGGCGGGCCGCAGCCCTTGCTGACGATTTGACTATAAGCAAATGCGCCGAGGCGAGTCAACGGGACAAATTAATGCCTACGCAATTCCATAACCTGTGTTGCCTTTTTACCACGCTTGGCTTTGTCGCGCTTAGGGGGCCATGGGCGCGCCCGCTGAGGGATGCGCCTCTTGGGCCTGGGGCGGGCAAAAGTCTCACCAGCGGCCTTCCTATAACCGTGGCAAGGCATCTGGCGGTCATCCGCATCAACCACATCGAGGAGTCCGGCCGGCAACCCGTTCTTGGCGCGCAGTCGCTTGACCTTCGCCGCGATGCTGATGTCACGCCTGCTTTTCTCGCGGTGCGCGGCGCGCAGCATGGGGGTGAGATTCCACCATTTGTCTGCGCCGCCATGTGAGTGAAGGACCGCATGATCCCAGTCGAATAGACCGATCATCTCCTTGGCGGTGTACCCTCGCTGTTCGAAAGTCAGTCCGCGGTAGCGGTCGCGCTGTTCCTGGGTCAGGAGGCACGCCAGCGCCGATGCAAGCTTTTCTGATAGCGGGATATGCTTACGTTTCATCGGTAATGCCAGTCGAGTTCGCCTAATTGTCGTTATCCGGTTCGCGGTTGCGGTCCCCCCACGGCCTGCGTCCGACCAGCTTCATTCCGCTGCCACGGATAATGGCGGCGCCGATAGGAATGTCGAACTTACACATCCGGAATCCATCGCCGGAGCGCATGGATTCGGTCAGCCACCAGTTCATGCCACCGCCTCCATCGTACTGGTGCCGACGCCATCATCGAACACCTGGACCCGCGGCGCCCGCCACATTGCCTCCAGTTTGGTCTTCATACTGATCGTCTTCACGGCGATCGGGGAGCATGCCGCCAAGATCGGTCTGGCGCGGTCATGGGATAGGATCACGACTCCGGTTCGGCGGTGCACAAGCCAATCCAGGACTCCTTCATGCACCCATAGCTTGTCGCCATCGAGACGGGGACTGGCGCATATCTCTTCGCCGATCATCGATACGTTTCCCAACCATAGGCCGACTCGATCTTCCTTTGGCGCCCATGCGGCTATATCCGCGACCTCCCCATACTCATCGCGGCATACGATCGCGATGCAAGAGTCCGTGGCCTCGGAATCATTGATGTTGTGTATTTGAAACAATCCCGGCGCTTCCCACCGCAGCTTTATGGCGCGCAGCCGGAATCCTTTTCTAGCCGAATCGAATCCGATCGCATCCGCCGGAACTCCTTTCTTGACCAGCGACACCACCTCCGCCGCCATCAGATCCCGGCAATAGCGGCTATAGGCCATCATCACATCGCTGGCACTCATTTCATCTCCCATGCCGCTAGCGCATCCTCCAGGTTTGCGTTGAGCGGCAGTGCGCGCGCGCCCTCGGGAATACGGGTGATAGGAACCCCAGCATAGGCCGCAGGGTCAACCGGCTTGGGCTTGGGCGCGAATTTATTGTGCGGATTGTTCTTCGACTTCGCCCATCTGATCTGCGAGGCTTTGATCCACTGCAGAACCGCAGCCGATGGTGCCTTGGGAGGCACATCTTCGATGCTGATATGGGGCCAGACGTCGAATCTCTCTCGATATTTGTTGGCAGCCCATCCCAACTTGAACAACTTCGATTGCGCATAGCCCTTCAACTGCGCAAACCAAGCCGCCTTTTCCTCCATCGTCGCCTCGTGCTTCTTTTTCTTCGGTAGCGTACAGCGATCGACCTGAGACAATTCATCATCCGTCTCGATCCACCCGCATTGTGGACGCGGTTCGAATCCGCAGTTCTCGCATACCCTCTTTCCTGGAGTGCGGAACTGATGGCACTTCGGGCACTCCTTGGCATAGGCCATCGACCGTTTGGATTGCTTTGTCTTTCCGTCATCCAGGTGATCAGTCTCGATCTCTGTAACGAATCCCAGTTCCTGGGTGCACCGGCCGTGATCAAGTACCAAGCAAAATTCCTTGCCCTCCGCTAATCGCAGGCCACGGCCGACGATCTGCTTGAACAGCGTGCGACTTTTGGTCGGCCGCGCCAGACTGATGCACCGGACGTCCCAGTCAACGCCCTTGGTCATGGTTCCGACGCTGCACACCACCTGATAGTCTCCAGCATGGTATCGTCGCTTGATCTCCGCGCGTTCAACACGGTCCGTTTCTCCATCCTGATAGGCACACGTCACGCCGGCTTCGATGAATCTCTCCTGCAATGCCTTAGCGTGCGTTCGATCAACCCCAAAGCACAGCGTGTGACCCTTTCCCCACAACTCCCGCCATGTGCGCACGACGTCCCCAGTCAGCGTCTTGTCCTTCATCATGGTGGATAGTTCGCCCGGCACATACTCGTTTGCCACCACCTTCACCTTCTTCAAACGCGCTTTGAGGTCGGGGTGGCTGGCGCTAAATACCCGCGGCGGACACAATATCCCCTTGGCGATCGCCTCTTGTGTAGTCATCGCCGGCAGTATCGTGTCCCAAAATCTTGCTGGCCCGGGGGTTTTGTCCGGGTTCTCGTATCTCTCTCCCAGCCCGCGCGTGAACGGCGTGGCCGATAGGCCAATAAACACGACCTTGCTGCCGCGTTCCTTCTCCAGCCACTCCTTGTGGAACTTGTGCATCACGTGCGCCTCATCGATGATGACGAGGTCGGATTCTGGAATCTTCTTTCGGCTTTGCAACGTCTGCACGCTGGCGATCTGCACGGGCTTCGACCAGTCCTGCATGTGGTGATCTGCCTGGATGACCCCGACTTCGGTGATGCCATCCTCGTAAAGGCGTTCGATCGTCTGGTCTATCAGGCTGATCGAGTCCACCACAAATGTGCATCGCTTCCCTTTTTGTAGACACCCCCCGATGACGTGCGCCGCCCATACCGTCTTTCCCCATGCGGTGGGGGCCATGAACATGATCCTCCGGACGTCGCCCTTAATGGTGGCGCGCAAACTGTCGATGGATTCTTGCTGGTCTGGACGCAATTGTCGGTTCATCCCCACTACTCCCAAATATTGATGTGTCCTATTTTTATGACGCGGGTTCGGGAAATATCGCGGCCGCGCCGAGATTCGGAACCGGCAGCCCACCGTTGCCGACAATCATTGTCTCACCCGTTCTGGCGTGATGTTTTCTACCTCTGGACTTTGCAAGAGGCGATTCGTGTACTCGGCCGACACGCGACCGATGTTCAACTCATAGCCGCAGACCTCCCCGCCAGGATTTACTCCTATGGCATGAGACAACTGTAGGGCCTGATGAAACGATTCAGCTTCCACAATCGCGACACCGAGGAACTGTGTCCCTTTGGGAAGTTCTGGATCGGCAAACGACAGCCACCATTGCGTCATTGCATCCTCCCGATTCCTAAACGCGGTCATTTGGGGTTATCCATCGGCCGCCCGTTTGGATGATTGCAAAATTTGTGAGGGCGCCAGTCGTGTCCCTTCTCGCACCCGACAAAAAGCCAATCACGACCGGCCATCGCTATTCAACCTCTTCAGACTTGATGAACCCTTCACGCCGGGCGCGATCCTCATTTTCCCGGCGTCGCCGTTGAGCTTCCGCGATCTGCCATGGCAGCCGAATTCGTCGTGCCGCCCCCTCACAGCCCAATCCCGCAAGCATGAATTTAGATGCGATTCTCATAAATAACCTTCCGAACAGGTCAAGCCACCGCGCTATGCCGTAATCGAACCGTCTCCGTCGTGACTTCATTGCAACTGCCCTCTTGCCTCGTCAACATTCCAAGCCCACAAGCATTGAATTGCCTGATTGGCCGTGTCGAATGTCGCGAGTACAATTTCAACCACTTCATGTTTTTCGTCATTGGCCTCAGACGTCACAGCGTCATACCGTCCATCCGGACGACGCACCGCATAAACAGCAGGCATGGTCTCTTCATCATCAAACCACTGGAGCACATACATCTTCCGGTCATCGCTACCGTTGCCGACAATCATTGTCTCACCCATTCTTATGTTCTGTTTCGGCGCTGCCATAAACCGCTGCACCCGCTGGCCTTCTTTCAGCGCAGTGTTCATCACGGTCCTCCTCAATACTTGACCACGCTTCGTCCCAGCGTCGGCACATGTTTTCCTTGCGCCACGGCGTTTCCGGTTTCATCGCCGCATCTCCTTGCATGCTGACCTAACCTCATCGGCATGGTGATTATCCCCGTAATCACAATCTCCACAGCGAGAGCATTCATGTACCGGGACCGAACATCCGCACCATTCCGAACACCCGGCGTTGCATCCACCGATCGTTTGCCAGTCGTGGCCATTTTCGCATCCCAGGAAAAGCCAGTCGCGCGCCATTACGCCCTCCTAATGACTCTCAGACTCATCATCTTCTTTTTGGCAGCCTCTTCCTTCTCTTGCAGGCATAGACCAACTTAGCCCCGGGATTTCCCCGCGGTGGTCCTGGCCTGGGATGCCGAGGCATCTCTTGAGGCAGGAGACGTTCGGCGGTCCGCCATCTCCCTCGGTCGACTATCGGGGATTCCGCCCCGCTGACTCTATCCGGCTTTCGACCTTTCGACCTGCCGGCTCCCTGTCGTCAGAGACTAGCCCCCCTGGCTGGAGATACCCACACCGTCGCCAGGGGCCTGTAGGGCGCGACGTTGCCCGCGCCTTAGTGCTTCCCAACGGCATGGCCGGTCGGAAAGCAGCACTAGAGGTTGTATGTTGGCATGGTCGACCCTCAACATTTTGCAACGGAGGGTCTTGGACGGGGTTGACCGGAACCGATCGGTTCTGATACGCATTTTCCCGTTGACACCCCCGATGATGGCACATCGGTTCGGTTAGCTTAGGCCGCCTTTGCGAGGGGCGGCCTTTGCATTTTGGGAGCCGGCGCGTACGCCGACCCCCTGAATGCACAGGACTTTGCATTGGCGACGCTATTGCGTGAACCGCGAGTCGTCAACCGGGTGACTTCCATGGGTTTTTGTTAGCCCATGCGAACCACCGAGACACGATCTCGACGATCTTGGCTTCGTTCGCCTTCATTCTCTTGCCGGGATTTTCCTCCCCAGGCGCCCAGATCATGGCCTCTTCGGGGGAATTGGTATGCCCCCAGATGACAAGGACAGAGAACCCGCGCCGGGCCAGCCCGGAGAACAGAAGATACTGACCACGGGATATTGATTTCCCGGGCGGCTTGGCTTCGATGAATAGGACCTGACTGTTGCGTTCCACGACCCCGTCGAGGTCGCTAACCCGACCACGGGTCGGCGCAAAGCACCTATCGAGGAACCCCCAGTCCCATAGCGCATTGACGAAAGCTTTCTTGTTTCGAATTGTCATTTCCAACTGATCCTGTTGATTGTCGGCCTGCCGGGGTAGCCGCGTTTCCAGATGAACCATGCGAAGGCCATGGCACTGACGTTTTTCCGTCCGCGCCAGCCATCTCGGTGCATCATAGGCAACCTATTCCTGAATACGTGGACCCGCATCAATCCGCTGCATTCCAAGATGTCTGTTCGGCACGTAGCCTCAAGATACGACAGGCGCAGCAGCATCACCACCAGCGGCGCCAGCGCAATCGCACGCCTCACGAACTCGTCTGCGTCCTTGTAGGGCGGATTCGTGACGATCGCCTCGGCGCCCGACGGCGCCTCCCGGGCGGTCAGAAAGTTGATCCCCGGCGTGCCGTAGCCGTAGTCGATCAGGTCCGAGGCGTATACCCGATGGCCCGCCGCGACCAATAGACGGGCAATGGCGCCCCTGCCACATGCCGGTTCCCAGATACACCGGGGAAGCGTTTCTGCTTCCAGCAGCGCCCGCACGGCCACGGCGGGGGTCTCGTAAAGGTCATGCTGACGGTCGGCCAGCGGGGCGCGGCCTGTGTTGCCGGTACGGGCAAGGGTCATCGTGCGAACAGAGGCTGGGTCAAATGTGCAACCAGCGGGTTCATCAGGCCGCAGCCCAGCGACCAGATCGCAAGGGCATCGCTTTCGTCGTCGTTCTTTGTCTGCCACCCCAGAACATCACACCGATCACGCACCAGTCTTTTGCCCTCCCCGCGCGGGATGCGGCCAGGTCCCAGAAGATGTCGGCGCGCCTCCTGGACGCCAACCGGCTGGATACGCGGGATGCGCGCTTTGGCCGCACATGCTTCAACCACGCCGATTGCACCACGCAGCATCGCGATCGTGTCATCCGACATGCCGATCTCCATGGCGACGGCGATACCCAGGCCGCGTTCGTAGAACAGGGCATCGATAGGGTTCTCGGCAAAATATCGGTCACAGAAGTCGCGTAACAGCGCCAGCCGGGCCGGCCGACCATCCTTCACGTGGAGAGACCACGTCCATGCCCGCGGCTTGCCCCCGACGGCGCCATCCGCGCAGCCACAGGACTTGGCGATGTCAAACCCGGCGATGATCTGTCGACCGCGGATCATTTTTCCTCAAAATGGGATGGATGACACCGTTGAACGTTCACACAAGGGGAAGCCGAAAACCCCCGGGCCGGACGCACGGCGCCTGCCTTTCCCGGAGGCCATCCCGCCCCCTCGTGAAAACCCGGCCCTAACCGTCACGCGATGGGGCGTGCCGGGTCCTGATCATCGCCCCAGTCCTCTCCGTCGTCTGGGCCGCCGTCATCCGGTTCATCATCCTGATCGTCGCCATTCTGCAGCGGCTTGAACCCCTTGGCGAGGGTGGCCTGATGTTCCTGGTATCCTGCCATCCAGGCAGTGTATGCCTCGGTGCCGGGCGCATGCGGCGACTTGGCCGGCTTGTTGTCGCGGCTGGCCTGCATGCCTTCGGCGCGGTGATCGACCGTCTCAATCCTGGTGGCGTCGACGAATAGGTCCAACTGGTTGCCCAATGGGTCGCCGAGGTAGCGCGCGACCAGCAGCCGGTTCTTCACCTCTTTCTTGACCGCGGATGCCTGCTTATCGGTGCCAGTCAGCGCACGGGCGATCACGAACAGCTTCGCATTGAACCCGGCCGCCTTGGCGTCCTTCTGCGCCGCTATGCGCTTTTCTTTGGCCAGCATTTCGGCGGTGTAATGCGCCTCGATTTGCTTGCGGTACTGAAGGAACCGTTCGCGCTGTGCCTCGAATTCAACGCTAGACCCGGCTGAATTGTCCGTCCTTGCCACGCCTCGGCCGGCCGCGGGATGACCGTCCACCGGATTTTTTCTTGGCCGACCCCGCGGCCTTCCCGTCGGCGCATTTGACTTTGCACGCTTTGCCATTGGATGCTCCTGGCCTGCTGTAGGGCCATCGCGGGGGGGCAGGCCAGGCGGCCCCCGCAGGCCATTCATTGTGGAACCACGCGATCAGGCGATCAAGGCGCCCAAGGGTGTAAAACGACATCTCGCCGCCGTTAATACGGTCCAGGAACCGGCCATCGCCGATAGCCCGAAGGCCGATCGTGCCGTACCCGCGACCGGTCTGGCGGCTGTATTCGTCCGCCACGGCAAGCACCCATGATCCGAGTTGAAGCGCCATCGATCTGGTGGTCATCTGGTCTTCTCCCCCCGCAGAGTCCGTTTTGTCAACACTCTGCGGGGTTGACGGCGTTGCTTATTCGCAAATATCACACAATGCGCAGGAGGCGAATCGAAAAAATGCCGATAGGCCAGCAAGCGTGGAACAAGGTCAGCGACATTCGCCGTGATGCGATCATCATGGCTTACGTCATGGGAACCCCGATCAAGTGCCTCCCCTGCAGTGAACGGTTCCTCTATAGGCTGCTGCGCGAACGTGGGGTTGGCTACCGCCAGCGCGTGTTGATGCCGGATGATGCGGTGGCCATCCGGGAATCGAAACTGAGTGCACGACAACTTGCCAAGCAGTACCGCATCAGCCGTGACACTGTTGCCAAAATACGGAAGTCAAGATGACCGACCAGTTTCGCCAGCCCGGGCTCATCAGGTCGCTGCGGTCGACCGTGAACGTGCACGCCGCTGCTGGCTTGATCGACGGCGACGAGGTGCTGGGCGCCTTGCTGTATGTGGTCGCCCATTTCATCGGCCGGGTGCGCGACCCCACCAAGCGCAAGGCGTATATCGAGGAAGTGTTCCGAACGCTTCCCACCGCAGTCGCGTTCGAGGCTGGCCAGATTAACGCGATCGATCCTGTGGAGACGATGCAATGACGTTCCGATACAAGTTCCTTGATAGTGGGCGTGAATCGAAATGCGCGCCAAACCCCGATTATCCGAATGGACTGGACCTTGATCTATCGGATGGGGCCAACCACAAGTGTTGCAATAATGCCCCATACCCGGCCCCGCGGTGCGGTTCCATTGTCGTAACGTGTAATGAGTGCGGCATCGTAATGGCCTACACCGTAGCTGGCCGCATTGACGATGTGCGGACGCTGACGATGCCGTGCCGGCTGGCGACAATACAGCGTCGTCCGTTGATAGTTTGAAGGGCGGGAACGCCCCTAACGGGAATGGAACCTCCCCCGCCCCCGCAGAAATGGAGTTCACATGGACGCCGCTGAAAAACTCGTCGCGATGCTGGATGAACGCGCCAAGCCGAAGCCGGTGGTGCATGCCCCTGGCATTTATTTCGGAATGGATGCCGCAGAGTATCATGCCGATCCGGCGTTGGGGTCCAGCAACCTGCGCGACCTGCTGAAGTCACCGGCCGAATATTGGTACAGCAGCCACATGAACATCGACCGGGATGATGAGGACACCCGCGCCACGGTGCGCGGAACGGCGACCCACCTGTTCGTCCTCAACGGCTCCGATGCCTTCAAAGCGCGGTATTTCCGCGGCCCCGACCAGCAAGCCTGGATGACACCCGCCCAAAAGGCGACCGCAACCAAGAAGGCCAAGGAGACCATGCCGGCCCGGATGGAGTACCTCGGTGCCGACGAATATGACCGCGTGCTGGTCGCCAGCGCGATGATCGTACGAAACCCGCACCTCGCCGTTGCCTTTCAGGGCGGCATGCCGGAGGTCGCCATTTTCTGGGAAGAACAGTTCGATGGGAAGATGGTGCGATGCAAGGCGCTGTTCGACTACCTGAAGCCACGCGGCGTCGGCGACCTGAAGACCGTCGACAACTGGCGCGGCCACGAGTTCCGCCGGTCGTGTCGAGAGGCGATCGCCAGCCACCGGTATGACGTCCAGGCGGCGCACTATTTGACGGGACGGCGGTATGTGAAGCAATTCCTGAAAGATGGAAGATTTCATGGCGAAAGCACCGCAGACTACCGAATGGCACTATGGGGGGCGCAGGAATATGCCTTTCAGTTCGTATTCCTACAATCCCGCGGCACGCCTCTGACGTGGTCGACCATCATCACACCGGCTTGGAACTCCAATGGCGGATCAGATAATCCGTTCATGCAGGAGGCACTCGCCGACCGCAATGAGGCGATCCGCATCTATCTCGAATGCATGGATCGGTTCGGTTCTAACACGCCCTGGTTGGAGTTCGAGAGGCCATCCGAGTGTGACGTGGAGTCTATGCCGAGTTGGTACAGGAGGCGCGGATGAAAGAAGTCTCCGAGGCCGTCGGTATCTTCATGGTGCACACCATTGGCCCGGTCTCCCTCGCGGTCGTGGTGGGCGTGTTTCTGTATTGCAAAAAAATCAAATCCGGAGATTCTCACAAATGAATGACAACACCCAGTTGCCCGTCCGCGCGCCGATCAGCGCCGGTTCGCCCGTCGCCGCCCTCGTCCCGCGCACCTATGACGAGGTGGGTCGCGTCGCTGCGCACTTCGTCAAGTCGGGACTCGCCCCGCGCGATATGGCCACAGTGGAACGCGTTGCCATCGCCATCATGGCCGGCATGGAGGTGGGGCTGAAGCCGATCGCTGCCTTGAACCGTATCGCGATCATCAACAACCGGCCGACGATCTGGGGCGATGCCGTGCCGGCGATCGCCATCCAGACGGGGCAACTGGTTGAATGGCGCGAGACATTCACCGGGGCGATCGAGGATGGGACGCTGACGGCGCATTGCTTCGTGAAGCGCCGGTTTAACTCTGACCTGACAATCGAACGCGAGGAGATGTTCTCGATCGGTGACGCCAAGCGCGCCGGACTCTGGCAGACCGAGGCGATGGTCACCCGCAAGGATCGCAACGGAAACGACTACACCAAGCCCAACGACTCACCTTGGTTCCGCCACCCGAAGCGCATGCTGCAGATGCGCGCCCGCCGCGCATTCCGCGATCTGTTCTCCGACGCCCTCAGCGGCCTCTACATCGCCGAGGAACTGGTCGGAGCCAACACTGACTCTGAGATGCGCGACGTCACCCCGCGGTTCCAGCCGGTCGAGAATCCTTTGGGACCAGACCCGGATGCGATCGTGCCGGCGAAGGATATCCATGGCGACGCCATGGAGGACACAACGGAGATCATCGGCGTCACGGTCGCTGATGATGCGCCGGAACATCTGACTGAGGCAGAGATCACCACCATCGTCGACACGCCGGACAGCGGCATCCGTGAGACGGCCATGGCCGAGGCTGCACCCGAACAGCCCCTCGGGGACAAACCCTCACCAGCGAAGCCCCCAAGGGCACGGCGGGCCGTCCAGGGAGGGTATCAGGCGCCAGAGGGCGGGGAACGTCCAGCGCCGCCGACAACTGGAAGCGGAGTTGTGACGCCTCAGACCGCCGCCCCGGATCCGGACGCCGTCAAGCCTCCACCATCACCGGTCCGATGGGGTGGCGAACATTACCTGACATACGTCAGGGAATGGACTCAGAAGGCGATTGCCGCCCATAAGTCGGAATCCTATTTCCGGGATCGATTCAAGGCGGAAACGTCTCTGCGCAACAATCTGGGCACCACGCTTACCGCGGCGGAGCGTGATAAAGTTGGTTCGATCTTGCGCGAGGCCGTCCTGGCACTTCGGACCGTTGTGGCCTGACAATGGTGGCTGTGGCATGAAATCGATGGCGGTATTGGGTACAGCGCCAGCCCCCGCCTCTCGTGATGCGGGGGCTTACCGTCTGCCGGCGGATGAACCGACCCAGGAAGGCCCGGGAGGGATTCGCTTCGATTTCAACGATGGCTGCCGAATTTCGGTTCCAGACGACGGAGGTCCATGGTGGGGCGTGCGACTGTTCGATCTCCAAACCGGAAATTCTCTGTTCGAGACTGAACTGAAGTCAGGCCGAATCAACAGCACCAAGCGATACTATATCCGGTTCCGCATCGAGGTCTGGCGGGGCGGAAGGGAGATTTTCTCCCACAATTATTCCGCCGCGGGGCGCGACGTTCTGGTGCAATTCCCGATCGGAACGATCGGCGACACCATAGGTTGGTTCCCATATGCCGTGAAGTTCAAGGACCGCCACGGCTGCCGACTTACCTGCGCCATGAGTGATAAGATATCGCCCCTATTTCGGGAAGCCTACCCGGACATCGAGTTCATAACCACGGAGGAGATCAAGCCGGAGAAATATTATGCGACCTACAACGTCGGGCTGTTCTTCGACGACAAGGAATTCATCCACCAGCCCTGTGACTTCCGACATGTCGGGCTGCACCGCACCGCCGGCTACATCCTCGGCGTCGACCCGACCGAGGTGGCGCCTCACATCCACCTCGATGATCACACGCCTCCCATCCTTGGACCGTATGTCTGCATCGCCACCCAAAGCACGACGCAAGCCAAATATTGGAACAATCCCACCGGTTGGCGTGAGATCGTGCAATTTCTCAAGGACGCCGGGTACCGTGTCATCTGCATCGATCAGAGTCCGGTCTCCGGTCACGGCATCATGTGGAACCACATCCCACATGGCGCTGAAGACGAGACCGGGGACCGCCCCCTGATGGAACGGGCACGGTGGGTCAAGCACTGCGATTTCTTCATTGGTCTATCTAGTGGGCTGTCCTGGCTTGCGTGGGCCTGCCGCGTGCCCGTGGTGATGATCTCCGGCTTCACGCACCCGACCAATGAGTTCGAGACGCCATACAGAGTGATCAACTACCACACCTGCAATTCATGCTGGAATGATGTTCGGCACCGGTTCGACCACCGGAACTTCCTCTACTGTCCCCGACATGCCGATACCCCGCGCCAGTTCGAGTGCACGCGGCTGATCACGGCCGATCACGTCAAGAGGTTTCTGCGCCGCCTTATGGGGCACCGTGACGGAACACCCGCAAGGCCATCCCATCAAGATTGAGAACTCGCCATGGGTGGGGCCAAGATCATCGAGGGCCATCCATCCCAGGCGAAGGTAGTCGCTAATGAGATGGTGGCCCACATATGCGACCACTGGACATATCCCTCGATATCGGCCCAATGGTCCTCACAGAGAAATCGATCGGACTGGGGGCTTAGTATGCTTGTTGTGCTTGATCGCCAGTTCTACCGCACGCCTCGCGTCCGCATCAGCGCCCATGGCACCCAATGCAACGTCAGCGCCACAACCGATCGCGCAATATTTCTCGTATATCTCGATCGGCGTCGTGTTACCATGTTCGTAAATGTATATGCGCCCCTCTGGGGAGATCACAATTGCATTTAACTCATAGTGCCGGGGATAGAGGCGATCATCATCCTCAATGTCGGCGTCCGCTGAATACCACGCGATGAATTGCTTCATCCCGGTCAGCGACCCGCATGCCCCGATGAGGTGGCGCCGAACCTTGTATAGTTTTCGGATGGCGCCCACGTGGGTGGTGTCG
>Ga0126369_10000341_pt1 | contig 30259 bp, 28 predicted proteins | sample PanSoiMetaPlot_1_FD_109646 | JGI IMG/M metagenome (GOLD analysis project Ga0126369, IMG submission 109646) | Tropical forest soil microbial communities from Panama - MetaG Plot_1 | ecosystem: Environmental > Terrestrial > Soil > Tropical forest > Bulk soil | place: Panama | collected 2016-02-17
AGGGTCTCCGGCGTCACGCTCGCGTACGCCCGGCCCGCCGCGTTGACGAGCGCCAGCTGTTCGGCCAGGTCGGCCACCACCAGCGCAGCCCGGTGTGGCGGAAGCGGCGCGTGCCCGCTGAGGTATGTGCGGAGGTCGGATCCCGGTACGTCGTTGCCCAGCGCCCCGGGCTCCCTGTTCAGCTGCCCTCCGCGAGGGCCACTTCGAGCAGCGCGGCAAACCGCCCCCGGAGCGCCGCGGTTCCCACTACGGCCAGGGTCAGGCCGGCCTCTCCTGGGCCCACTACGGCCGGCTCGGCGAGGACCACGCGGTCGGGAAGCGCGTAGACGGTCATGCGACGCGCGTCCGGCGGCGCCGCCCCCTCCGACGCCGGCGCGGTGAGGCGGCCGACCAGCGTGAGGTACCGGACGTCGTCGATGCGGGGCAGCCCGTCGCCTGCTGCGATCTCGGCCAGAGAGACCGGGCGGGCGGGCTCCTGGCGCTGCTCGTCGGCCGCTCCGGCCGGGTCGACGAACGTGGCCAGGCGTTCCGCGGCCATGGCCGCGCTGGTGACGGTGAGGCGGTGGACGCCGTGCGGCGACACGTCTTCCTCGAGCACGGCGCCGTCCTCGTGCACGAAGAGCACGCGATGCGCGCTCTCGTCGGTCCCCTGACGCCGGGCCGCCACCAGCGCCAGCGCGTCGTGCCGCATCAGCAGAACCGCGCGCAGATCCTGGTGCATGGCGACAACGCTGCGCCCGCCGTCCTCCACCGCGCCGGTCGGCACGACGATCCCCCGCGCCGCCAGGCCGCGGAGCGCGACCTGGCAGACGAGCTCGCGACTGGACTCGACCTGCCGGTCGAGCCAGGGCCGGGGTGCGACGGGCGGCGCGCCCGGACCGCCGTCGAGCGCGGCCAGCTCTTCGTCCGTGAGTGCGATGACCGGCACCGGCTCGACGCGCGCGCGCTCGACCAGGCCGGCCAACCCGACGTCGGCGGGCCGGCCGTCACCAGTCAAGGGGGTCGAAGGCGTTTTTCAGCCCGTTCCAGAACTGGTCGGGAAAGTTCACGGTGTCGTGATACCAGTTGTCCAGGTCGTGCCCCACATGGTCGAAGAACCTGCCGATGCTCTGCCGTTCGTCGTAGACGGTGACGCCGGCCGTCCACGCCGCGGAGCCGACGAGCAGGACCCCCGTGACGACGTCCACTCCGGGGATCTCCCAGGTGACGCCGAAGGCCCCCGCCGCCCACGTAGTGACCATCGCCGCACCACCCAGGGCCGACGCGCCGCCCGCCACCCGGTTCCCCCACTGCTCCCAGGCGGGCCCGTCGCCGGGCCAGATGACGTCGTGGATTCCGAATGCAATCGTGATCGGCGCGAGGGCGAGATCGAACTTCGAGGTCCGCAGCAGCTCGTCGACGAACGTCTGCTCGGCCGCGTGCGCGCCCTTCGCCTCGGGGATGATCTGGTTGGCCCTCACCAGGCCCTCCCACCAGCTGCCGCCGGCCACCTTCGCGGCCTCGGAGGCGGCGACCCGCTCCTCCGCCGCCCGCTCCGTCAGCTTCTGCCAGGCCTCCAGGAGCGGATCCGGATTCGTCGAGCGAGCGAGCAGCCTGGCCGCCTGCCCGAGCAGCTGGTCCTGGCTGAGCGCCTTCGCCACCATCCTGGATTCCTCGAGCGCCCGTCCGGCCAGGTAGCCGCGGACGGCGCCGGCCGCGGTGGCGTAGAGCCCCCAGTCCGCGAGGAGGCGCTCGTAGTTCGTGAGGGTGGCCATGCTCTTGACGTGGCCGGCGGCTCGCTCCACGAGCGACACCAGCTGCTGCGCCGTCAGCGTGTCCGGGCAGCCGGCGGCCAGCGCCGCCTCAGCGTCGGACAGGGTCCTGGCGCAGGTGTCGGCAGCCCGGTTCAGATCGGTGGCCGCGGTGACGCCGCGCATCAGCGTCCCCCAGTTCGGCGTCCCGCCCTGGGCGACGATGTCGCGGTTGACCTGGGTGATGGTCTTCTGCGCGCTCTCGAGCGCGCCGGCGTACGCGCTCAGCGCGGACTGCGCTGTCTTCAGCTGCGTGGACACCACCGTGAACCGCCCGCTCGTGTGGCCGGCGGCCACCGCGTACTGCTCGGCGAACACGCCCGTCCAGCCGGCGAGGGCGGTGCGGACGTGGCCCTGGAACGCGGTGAGCTGGGCGGCGTGGTCCGATGCCACGCGGCCGAGTCGCCCGGCCACGCGCCGCAGAGTGGCGGGGTCCCCGGCCGGCACCGGAAGGAGATTGCTCATCGCGTCGCGGCGGCGAGGTTCTCGGCCGTGACGACGGCGACATGGCTGAGCCGATCGACGATGAGCCCGGTGTCGGAAGTCGCTTTGACGAGCGCGCTCAGGCACGACGTCGCGGTCACGGCGACGGCCTTCGTGCCGGCGGCGCCGGGCACCTCGAACTCCGCCTGCGAGATCGCCGCCGCCTGACCGTCGATGTTGGCGACCACTGACCTCAACGCGCTCGCAGCCGCGTGCAGGTGCTGGATGTCCCCGCCACTGAATCCCATCGTCGCCCTCCCTGTACTAAGAGTGACACGTTACCACAATGGGAGTGAACGTCACGTGCAGTGCGTGATAAACTGCAGGCTCTTCTGTGCCGACCGAAGCAGAGAAATGGGAGGACAGTGACGTATGACCAGTGGACTTCGCGGTGGCAACCTCGAAGAGATGCACGCGATGGCGAAGAACTTCTCGACGCACGCCAAGCAGCTGCAGAGCCTCACGAGCGATCTGGACCGGCGCACGAAGGACAGCGTCCGCATCTGGACGGGCCCGGCGTCCGACCGCTTCCGCCACGCCTGGGAGGAGGCGCACGCGTCGTTCGTGAAGATGAGCCACGCGCTCGACGAGGCGAGCCAGGCGATCGACAAGCAGGCACAGAACATCGAGGCGGCGACCCGCTGACGACGTCGTTCGTTCCGTCTGTGTGAAGGCCTCGGTCGCAGTGCCGAGGCCTTTACACATTCTTGCGAGAACTATGACTCATCCTGCGTCGCGATCTGCACCGGCATCGTGACACCTAGCCGAATGAGAAGTCCCCGTCCTCGCGGGCCGCTCGACGACAGGTTCCGGGGCAGGCGGACGCCGAACAGGTCGCCCTCGTCCGGCGAGCGGACTGACAGCAGGAGTCCCGAACGCGAGCGGAGCGCGTCCGACAGGAAGCCGCGGTACGCCGACTTCAGGTCGTCGGTCGTGCTGGCCAGGATGATCCCCCGTTCAGTGTCGCGGGCCTGGCGGAGCAGCTCGGCCAGCACGTCGTCGAGCGGCGTGTCCTTGAGCAGCTCGGCGTCGTCCACGACGACTGCGCAGCGGGCACGGTCGGCCACGGCCTGCCGCAGCGAGGCGTCGTCCGCCTCCGCGTCGAGGACGGCCAGCACGCCCGGGGCGCCGGCCAGATCGGCCAGGGGCGAGCGGCGTGGGGTCACCAGCACCACGGATACGCCCTGCTCCAGCAGCGACCGCGCCATCGTGAGCAGCGCCGTGGAGCGGCCCGACCGGGGCGGCCCGGCGACCACGAAGGCGGGCCCCTCGGCGACCAGGTCGACCCCGACCGGACCCAACTGGTCGCCGCCCGCCCCGAGTAGCGCCCACAGCGCGGACCCGGGCGCGTAGCCGGGGTCCAGCGCGCGGGCCTCCGCGTCGGTCACCCGGGCCGGCAGGGCGTCGACGTGCAGCGGCCAGAGCTGGCGCGGCGGCCGCTCGAACGACTCGGCCGCGGCCCGGGCGAGGCGCTGGAGGGCGCCCACCTGGGCGGTGCCGGAGGCCTCCGGATCGAGCAGCGCGATCTGGCCCTCCTGGAGGCCGCCCGAAGGTCCCTCCAGGGATACAACACGCCCGGGGGGCATGCGACCGGGCACGCTCCGCTCGTTGATGCCGGCGGCGCCGTAGTCCGTCGGGTCCGCCATGCGGAGCACCAGCCGCCGCTCGAAGACGGTCGACACCGGCCCGGCCAGCATGGTCCGATCGCCCGTGAAGGCGGCGCGTACCCCCACGGCCGGGCCTTCGCGCAGCAGCTGGACGACCTCCTCGATCAGCCGTCCGTAGTCGTAGTTCTCGTACGCGGCGACGAACCCCTCCCACCGGTCGAGCAGCAGGACCATCCAGGGCAGGCGTTCGCCGGCCGGCGCCCGCTCGCGCTGCTCGGCGAGGCCGGAGAAGCCGGTCGCTGCCAGCAGCTGCTGGCGCCGTCCCACCTCGTGCCGGAGGCGGGCCAGGAGCCGCTCGACGCGGTCGACCTCCGCGCGGCCGGCGACCGCCCCGCAGTGGGGCAGGGTCACCAGTGGCAGCAGCGCGTTGGCGCCGCAGTCGATCGCGTACAGGTGGACGTCGGCGGGGCCGACACGGGCGGCCAGCGAGCCGGCGATCGTCCTCAGCGCCGTCGAGCGTCCGGTCTGCGGCGATCCCACGATCGCCAGATGGCCGCCAGCGACGAGGTCGAGCGCCAGGAGGCCACGGGCCTGCGCCGCGGGCAGGTCGGTGAGCCCGAACGGGATCGACGTCGCGCCGGCCGGGCTGCCGGGCAGTGCGTCGAGCATCACCTCGTCCGGCAGTGGCGGCAGCCAGGGGCTCGGCTGGCGCGCGACGTCCTCCCCGGCCGCGGCTGCGCAGACAGCCTCGACGAGCACCTGCAGGTCGGTGGTCGTCGCCGCGTCGTCCACCACCGTCGCGGGGGCCAGGAGGCGCTGGCCGAGCTGCTCCCACCGCATCGGAACGAGCCGGACGCCCGAATGGGCCGCGGCCGGCGGCGTCCCCGGCCGACGGCCGCCGACCCTGGCGGCCTGGACCGCGCGCAGGGGCGCCGTCCCGGACCGGACGAAGCAGCGCCCAGGCGTCGACTGCGAGATTCCGGCCGCGTCGGGCGCCTCGATGACGTCAGTCGAGTCGGCGGCGTCCGTCACGCGGAGGGCCACGCGCAGGTTGGCGTTGGCTCGGATGTCCGGGGTGACCACGCCCGCGGGGCGCTGGGTGGCGAGGATCAGGTGCACGCCCAGCGAGCGACCACGCCGCGCGATGTCGACCAGCCCGGCCACGAACTCGGGCAGCTCGGCCACCAGCGACGCGAACTCGTCGATCGCGATCAGGAGCCGCGGCAGGGGTGGCAGGCGGACGTCCGCGCGTCGGAGGTCGGCGTACGCCTCGACGTCCTTGGCCCCGACGCGGCCCAGCAGCGCCTCTCGCCGGCGCAGCTCGGCTGCCAGCGACTCCAGGGCGCGGCGGGTCAGGTGCCCGTCCAGGTCGGTCACCATGCCCACGGTGTGCGGCAGCCGCGAGCAGTCGGCGAACGCGGCGCCGCCCTTGTAGTCGACCAGGACGAACGTCATCTCGTCCGGCCGGTTGGCGACCGCGAGCGACGCGATCAGCGTCTGCAGCAGCTCGGACTTGCCCGACCCGGTGGTCCCCGCGATCAGCCCGTGCGGACCGTCACGGCGCTCGTCCAGATCCAGGGCGAACGGGCCATCGGCCGCGACCCCCATCGGCGCGCGGGTGGACGCTGGCGCCCGGCGCCACCTCGCGGCTATGGCCTTGGCCGTCGGGGGCTCGAGGTCGAGGACCTCCAGCAGCCGGGCCGCGGTGGGCAGGGTCGCCGCCTCGCTCCGGTCGCTGATGTCGCGCAGCGGGGCGAGCCCCCGCGCCAGCCGCTGGCACCAGTCCGGCCCGACGACGTCGCGCCTCACGTCATCCACTGCCGGCGCGCCGGCGCCCTGCACGCGGAGCGCCCATCCCTCCTCCGCCACCAGGGCACGGCACTCGCCCGGCAGGCGCCGCTCGTCGGCGTCCAGGCACATCGCGTAGATGCCGGCGGCCGGGCCCTCCCGCAGAAGCTGCACCACGCCGGGCAGGGCGCGCAGCTGCCGGGCGCCGTCCAGGACAACCACGACGGCGGGCTGGCTCGGCGGAGTACGGCCGGCGGCGGCCTCGCTCGCAGCTCTCTGGCGCGCGGCGAGCAGCGCGGCCAACTCCTCCAGCCGGCGCGAGACCGAGGCTTCGTCGTTGCCGAGCGCAACCGGGACATCCCGGGCCAGCGCGGGGCGGGTGTGCGGCAGCCAGCGCACCCACTCCCAGTCGCGTTGACCCGACGCGTCGGTGAGGACGCAGACCCGGACCTCGAGCGGGCTGTGGAGCGCCACGACCTGGCCGACCAGCCAGCGGCCAAGTGCACGGGGCAGGTCGCCGGCGCCCGCCACGCCCAGCACGCCGTGCTCGAGAAGCGGTACGACGACGGGCGAGTCCACGAGGCGTCGCACGACCATTCGCGCCACCTCGCCGGGCGCGCTCTGCTCCACGCGCACGTTCGAGCCCACCGTGCCCGTGCCCACGCGCAGGGCGAGGAAGTCGGGGTCGTTCCGGCGGCGCTCCCACAGGTTGGAGCGGGGGCCGGTCGCGGTGAGCAGCAGGGACGCGGGGTCCGGGAAGTCGCGCCGGCGCTGCGCGCGCTCCGCCGCGAGCGCCCCATCGGCCTCCGCCTCGACCTCCGCGCAGCGCGCCTCGTAGTCCGCCACCTGCGTGGCGTGCGACCTCCGTCCCTGCCGGCGCTCGAACAGATACTGGACGATCCACACCAGCGGTCCCAGGAGCGCAAGGAGCAGGAAGGCCGGCTGGCCGAAGATGAGCGCTGTGCCCAGCGACAGCACCAGGGTGGAGAGGACCATCGCGACCGGGAAGGCCTGGGACGGACTCTGCCCGGGAGGCGTGGGGAGACGGAACAGGAGCGGTGGGCGGTCGGGGCGCACGCGCGGTGGCCGGTTGTAGTCGAAGCCGAGTCCGTCCGGGGAGGGCGCCAGCACCGCGTCCGCCCGGGACGGCAGCTGGATCTCGAACAGGCTGCCGCCGACCGCCACCTGTGCGCCCCGGCGCAGCGTGGTCTGCCTCGGCAGCCGCTCGCCGTCGAGGCGGCCCTCCACGCCCGGCCGCAGGACGAGCTCGCAGTCCCCGTCGGGATAGACCGCAAGCGTGAAGGCCTCGACGGCCAGGTGCGGGTCCGCCACCCGCAGCCGGGCGCCGGCGCCGCTGCCCACCACGACGGTGCCCGGCGACAGCTGATGCACCGCGCCGGCCGCGGGACCGCCGGTCACGCGGAGTTCCACGACGCCGGGCGGGTCCTCCTGGAGGCAGCCGGCGGGATCGTCCAGGCTCACGACACAGCCATCGCGCACCGGCGAGCCGCCCAGCGGGCGCCGCGGATCGAGGGGCAGCCCGTCGACGTAGAGGATGGGGGCGATCTGGCGAACCCCGCCGCGGCCGGAGGCGCCGTCGCGCAGCCTGCCGAGCTCCTCCGCGATGACCCCGAGCGGCGTGCTCGGCGTGGCTTCGAGCAGAACGTCCATCCGCTCGCCTCGCGGGAGGTCGATGGTGGTGATCGTCAGCCGCCCTCGCTCGTCGGAGCCGTTGCTCAACAGATCGGGACGTGATGTTAACAGGCGGGTTCGGGCTGGAATTCCTGGGCTCGGAGCGGCCCGCCTCGTCCTCACGCTGTGCTACATTCCGCCGGACGGGGAGGTGCGGCAGGGGGAAGTGGTCCACTCCGGGCGCCGGCTCGGGCCATACCATCTGGATCGGCTGGTCGGCTCGGGCGGCTTCGGCGCCGTCTACGCTGCACGGCACGTGGACCTCGGCGTGTGGCGCGCGGTCAAGGTACTGCACGAGGGCATGGCCGACGACGCGGCCTTTCGCGGCCGCTTCCTCCGCGAGGCCCAGATCGCAGCTCGTCTGAGCCACCCCAACATCGTCTCCGTCCTCGAGTACGGCATCGAGGACGACGCCCAGTACCTCGTGATGGACTATGTCGACGGCGTCACGCTTGGCAGCCTCATGTCAGGTATGGAGCGTCGCCGTCGCCTCGTCGATCCAACCATCCATCAGGCCGTGACCGACGTCGCCTCCGCCCTCGACCACGCTCATGACCAGGGCGTCGCTCATCGTGACCTCAAGCCCTCCAACGTGCTCGTCCGCCGCATGGACGGCCGCGCCCTCCTGACGGACTTCGGCCTCGCTCGTTCGGGGTTCGACGCCGACCTGACCAGGACAGAGCGCTCCCTCGGCACCTTCGCCTACATGTCGCCGGAGCAGTGCGGGCCCGGACGGGCGGTCACGACCAGTTCAGACATCTACTCGTTCGCCGCCATCCTCTTCGAGGTCGCCTGCGGCCGGCCTCCCTACGGCCACGGACTGGCGGCGATAGCCGGCCACCTGGCCGATGACCGACCAGTCGCCTCGGTCCGCCAGGTCGACTCGGACCTGCCCCGAGCACTCGACGACGCCGTGTCCCGCGGGCTGGCTCGTGAGCCGGGGGAGCGGTTCCTGTCGGCTGGCGTCCTCGCCAGCACATTCCTCACAGCGACCACGTCGATCGGCCGCCAGCCGGCAGACGGGTCGCCTCGGCCAACGGCGAACGCGGGCCGACGCCCGGCGCTGGCGCTGCGCGTCGCCGCGGCGTTGGCCGTCACCGGAGTCGTCGCCACGGGACTGGTCGCGCTCCACGGCGCCGGGCCGGCACCGCCATCCCCATCCTCACCGGCTCCTCTGGCGGCCTCGCCGTCAGCGCCGACACCGGCGACGCCGAATCCCGCCGCTCCACGCTCATGGCCGCGCTACGGCTACGACCTCACGAGGACCAGCCAGGTCGTCAGCGCGATTCAACTGCTCCTGATCTGGCACGGACTGAGCGTCGGCCCCACTGGCGCAGACGGCAGCTTCGGGAGCGGCACCGAGGACGCGGTGCTGGAATTCCAGCACGGCAACGACCTTCCAGTCACGGGCACGGTGGACCAGCAGACCTGGGAGCGGCTCGTGGTTGCACTCGGTCCGAGAGACCGGGGCCCTCAAGTGGAGGCGGCGCAGCGGCTCCTTCGGGCCTGGAACGCCCGACTCGGCCCGCCCATCGACGGCGTCTACGGCATGCCGACGGAGGTGGCCCTGAAGGCATTTCAGGAAGCCAAGCGCCTGCCGCTGAACATCAGACTGGATGTCGACGCCTGGTGCGTCCTGGTCGGTGGAAAGATCGCCAGGCCGTCCCCCGTCCCGTCTCTTCACTCGCCGCCCGCATGAGACTGGCACGGGACCGTTGCCAGGTACACGGCTTCCACGCCGCCGAACGTCACTCGATCGCTGTCCCTGAGTACCCTGGGCCCGGCGACTGGAACGCCGTTGACCTGCGTCCCATTCGCTGAACCGAGGTCGCGCAGCACGATGCCGCCTACCTCGCCAGCCAGTTCCGCGTGGCGGCGGGACACGCGGTGGTCTGCGTCCGCCGCAGAGAGGTCGACGTCAGGCGTCCAGCCCGCCGCCCGACGCCCGACCGTCCAGCTCGACCCCCTGAGCAGGATCGTCTCCTGCCCGACCAGCAGAGCGGGCCCGAAGCGCAACGCCGATCGCCCGCCGAATGCGCTCAGGAACTCCGCGGCCAGAGCTCCCGCGCTGTCATGACGATAGGCAGGCGCCTTGGCCAGGCCGCGACACAGGGCTTCCTGGACCCCGGCGGGCAGGTCCGGATTGCAGGCTCGGGCCGACGGCGGCTGCTGGCCCAGGTGGCCGGCGATCGCCCGTTCGCCGCGACCGAACGGCACGCGGCCCGTGGCAACCTCGAAGAGCATCACGGCCAGCGCATACACGTCGCTGCGCGCGTCGAGCTCGTGCACCGACCCGCGGCACTGCTCCGGCGACATGTACGCACAGTTCCCGATTGCCAGACCAGTCTGAGTGAGGCCGGGTGCGCCGATCACGCGAGCGAGGCCGAAATCGCTCAGGAACGCGCGGTCATCGGCCGCTCGGATCAACACGTTGGCCGGCTTGACGTCGCGGTGCAGGACTCCCCGCTGGTGGGCGTGATCGAGCGCCGCCGCGATCTGCTCGATCCAGGTCTCCAGCGGGCGCGCCCAGTGCCCGCCGCAGGTCAGCTCGTCCGCGAGCGTCGAACCCGAGACCAGATCCATCACCAGGTACGGCACTCGCTCGAAGCCGTACCGCTCCACCGCGACGATGCTCGGGTGGCGTAGGCTGGCGGCGAGCTCGGCCTCCCGCCAGAAACGGGCCCGCTGCCCCCATCGACGCGTGTGCACGGGATGGAGGATCTTCACCGCGCGAGCCACGCCGGTGCGGACGTCCAGGCCCCGGTACACGGTGGCGAAACTCCCCATGCGGATGACCCCTTCGAGCCGGCAGCCTCCGACCAGGCGTTCGCTCATCGTGGGGGGACGACTTCGAGGGGCTCGATATCCTCTGGCTCCAGGTCGCCGAAGTGCACCTCGCCGAGCTCATCGACCCGGGACCACCGCAGCTGGGCGCCCATGCGCAGGCCCACCTCGACGCCGGCAGCCGGCAAGCCCGACCGCACGACGTGCGCATGTACCCACCAGCGCCGCATGGTCGGCGCCTCCCGCACCATGCGCCAGGCATATTCGTCGGAGTGCGATGCGGGGGTCGTGAGGTTGGCGAGCTGGCCGGCCGCGATCCGCAGGGTGGCACCGCGAACCGGCAGGAGCACGTCCGGGAGCGAGATGCTCGCCGCCGCCATGCCCGGTCGCGCGGTCATCGCGTCCGTCCAGGGCCGCAGGGTGTCGAACCCCAGCCGGAGGCGGGCCCCGCCAGCCTCGTAACTCACTTCGTCATCGGGCTCGGCCCCGGGAGTGTACGGCGTCGTCGGCAGCTCGTCGAGCGAGCGACCGAGCGCGACCGCAAGCTTTGCCACGGCCACGGCCGGGATCTCGGCCGTGACCAGCACGCCCATCTCCATCAACGACAGGTAGAGGGGGTTGAGACGCGCCCGGGCAGCGAGCTCGACGCGGCCGAGGTCGGCTTGCATCCTCATGGCTCGCGCCATCTCGCCGAAGACGAGGGCCTCCGCAGTGGCTCGGCGCACCGGGCCGGGCCCCGGCGGGCGGTATGCGGAGAGCCAGCGCGCGACCTCGAGCGTCAGCTCCTGGTCAGACGCAGGATGAGGCAGCGGCGCGGATGGCTCCAGCGCCGGGAGACCCCCGGTCACAGGCCATCCTCGCCCGAGGCTGGCTGCGCGTCGAGGATCTCGCGCAGAACGCGCAGCCCGCGCGAGCCGTTCTGGCGCGCCGCATCGACGCTGATGCGGAGACGTTCCGCCACCTCCCTCCATGGCGCCACCTCATCGCCGGGGCCGCCCCCGAGGAAGCTCCAGTCGTCGTGGACGATTGCGCTCCGGTGGCGAAGCAGCACCGCCTGCGCGCGGCATGAGCCACGGCGCTCGTCCTGCCTCTGCAGCTCGCGGATGGCCTCGGCGAATCGCCTGCGCCGCCCGCGCCGCGACTCCGACTCGATCATCGCCTCCTCCGGGCCGCTCTTCGGATCGGCCACTTCGCCGGGCGGGCCCGCGACCGGATCTCCCGACGCCTGGTCCATGGCCGCGCGCAGCCAATCGGCGCAGCGGCGCCTGGCGATCGTGACAGCGAGGGCAGCCACTGTGCCCCGCGACGGATCGAAGCGGCCGCTGGCCCGCACCTCGAGAAGGTTCAACACCGTCTCCTGCAGGGCGTCCTCCCACTCATGCGGCCGTCCTCGCAGCAGGGAGGGCGCCAGCGGCCGCAGCTCATCGAGCAGAGCCGGCCAGAAGGCCTCCGGCTCGCGGCCCTGGGCGAAGTCGCGGGACCATGCCGCCCAGCTGCCGTCATCCCTTCCCCCCATCCTGACCCGAGTGTAGGTTTCACCCGCCGGCCGAGATCGCTGGCTCGTGCGGGCCCTTGGCTCCGCCGGAGTCGGAGACGTCTTCATCTCCTTCGTCGCTCGCCCGACGCAGGTGAGCAGAGGCCGGCCGGGCCGGCCTCCACACTCCCCTGAAGCTTCAATATGTGCGTCAGGTCACCGTGATGACGCTGCCCGCCACGGGCCCGTCCGGCACCTCGAGCGTCCAGGCCAGCTTCGTATCGCCCGGCGGCGCCGAGGCAGGCACGGTGAGCTTCATCTCGTACGTGACAGCCCCGTTGGCGGCGATCGATGCGCCGGCCTGGCAGTTGAGAACCAGCGTCTTCTGGACGGCACCGGCGCCGCTGCCCAGCTCCTCGGTGTAGGACGGGCAGGGTGTGAGCGCCACCGACGCAGGCGACTGGTTGACGAGTGTCACCTGGTACGTCAACACCGCTCCCCTCGCGATCGTCTGCGGCGCATCGAGCGTCGCACTCAGCGAGTTGAGCGGACCGGGCGCCGCCGCAGGCAGCAGGTCCGTGGCGCCGAACTCCACCACGGTCGCCGCCCCGCACTGCGTGTCGATGTGTGTGCCACCGACCGACACGGCGTCACCGGCCGGCAGGGTGAGCAGTACGCTCGTGGCCACGACCGGCCCGCCCGAACCAGCACAGCCCGCTGGCGTCCCGACCACGAGGCCCGCCGACGACCCGGACGCCAGGTCGAGCCGCGTCGCCGCGAACTGACCCGGGCCGACACGGCTCCGGACGCCCGCGTTGGTCAGCACCACCTGGGGCACGCCGGTCAGGAAGCATGCGTCGGCGGCGCGATCCCGCAGCGTCAGCTCCTGCGTCGCCAGGCCCTGGAACGCGCCGGACACGCCGGCCGCGATGTCCAGGTCGGCAGCACGGCATGCCCGCCCGGCGCTCCCGTTGGCGGGCGCGGACTGCGGGATGCCGGCCGTGTTCACCCAGGGGATCGCGGTCGCCGACGGTGTCGGCGCCGGCGCCGACGGCTGGGTTCCGCCCGTGCTCGAAGCGACGGCAGCTACGGCCGTCCCGGCGTTCGGGACGGTCCGAACGGCCGCAGGCGCGGGCGGGCGGGATCGGCCTGGGTGCGCCGCCACCAGCGCCACGCCGACAGCGGCCAGAGCCACCACGATGGCCCCGGCCAGCCCGGCGAGCAGTGCTCGCCGGGACAGCTGGACGCGGAGTCCCGCAATTCTGATCACAGGCAGGCCGTGCCGAAGTTGCCGCCGACCGGCGCGACGGGCCCGTTGGAGCAGTCGGTGTCGATGTTCATCGTCACGCCGCCCCACCTCTCATTGTGGCCGCCGATGTACTGCTTCAGCCTCTGGTGGTGCGACCAGCTCCCCGCGCCGACGCACGGCATGACGCTGGTGTGCTCGTTGCCGTCATAGTCAGCGCCCCAGATGTAGTCAGGCGGATGCACCGCAGCGTAGCTCTGGAGCTGGGACGCGCAGGTCGAGCCGTACACGCCTGCCGACTGGGCCGGCGCCACGTGCAGCTGGTCGACCCAGCCTCTGACGAAGGAAACCGCCGCTGCACGCGCGTTGCAGACGGACGCGTTGAACGCTTCGAGGTCGAACGTGACCGGCGTTCCACTGGCCTGGTTGGTGATGCCGAGGCCGATCAGCCTGGACCGCGCGGCCCTGGCCTCGGCCCGGCCCTGTGCGTACGCGGTGGTCGTGTTCGAGCTGAACGTGATGCCGAAGCCGCTGCATGGCGCCTGCGGACCGACCCAGATGAACTGGAACCGCCAACCGATCCCGCGCAGGGTGTTCAGATATGACGCGCTCAGGTTGGGCTGTGAGCACGCCATCTCGCTGCCGCCGATGTACAGCCCGATCCACGACCACGGCGTGTTGGTCCACCAGGCCTTCGACGCGCTCACGCTCGGATCCTGACAGGTGTCGAATCCGTGCATCGAGATTCCTGCGCCGGAGCCGCTGGAGAGCGCGAACGTCGGCGCGGCCGTCGATGAGAAGAGCACCACCTGAGCTCCCACGGCGGCCACGAGAAGAGCCACCTTGAGTCTGGTCAAATCACTATCCTCCTGTATCGAATACCGAGATCCGTCCTCTGGGTCCAGCGGGGGTAACTCATGGAGGCCAGCCGGGTCAGGTTCTTCCGCAGCAGGCTCATTCCCCTCCTCAGATGGACTCGGGAACGCCCCTGGACACGCCCCCGTCTTCAACTCCTTCGTGGCGATGGGGCAGATGTGACAGCGACGCCTTTCACGAGGCGTCGGAGGCGCCCCGCCAGCGGCTCAGCCCGGCCGGGCGGCGCCTGCGCTCAGGTAGCGCTGCCGGTGGTGGTTGGTCGTGCCTCGCGCCGCCGCCTCCAGGTAGGGCCCCGGGCGCCCGCGCGATCGCCGACCCCCACTGCCCTCGCGCCGGCTACGGCAATCCGTTCACCGCGCCGTAGAGGCGTCGATAGGCGGCGATGTCGGTGCTCACCAGCGGGTTGACTGAGCTGGGGTTGCATCCGGCGATCTCGTTCGCGCCATCCTGCAGGGCGTCGGCTGGGCCGTTGTACCAGGCGACGCTGCCCACCGGGAGGCCCGACGCGGCGCGTCTGGACAGGAACGACGTGAGGTAGTTCATGTAGTCGGTGAGCTGAGCGGCGGTGGGAACAAAACCAGCGGAGGCGGTGTTGCCGATCTCCCAGATGCCCAGTGGGAGGTTGCCGGCAACGTGGGCCATCGTTTCGAGCCTGAAGCTCTGGTTGGTGAACGTGCTGCAGTAGTAGTCGACTGCGTACCCGTCCAGGCTGGCCCGGCCCGGGTCGTACGCGCTCCATTCTGACGGCCCCTGGGACCCGGGCGCGTCGAACACCAGCGGGTAGTACTGACGAACCGCAGGCCCGTAGTACGCCACCACGTCGTGGTACTGCGTTGCCGTCATGTCCTTCGGGCCCACCTCTTGCCAGAGGCACACCTCCGCGATCAGGCCCGCGGCGTGGAACATCTCGACCGCACTCGCCAGCTTGCTGCGATCGGTCGCCGAGAGCGAGATCGCGGGTTTGAAACTGATCAGCGCCTGGATCCCCCGGTCGATGATGGTCCTTATCCGGTCGTCGATGGACGTCGGGAACTCGCCGGGCTGGTAGTAGACCTTCCAGCACCGCATCGACGTACCGGTGGTGTTGTTCCAGGTGTCGACAGCCTGCGGATAGGTCGTTCCTGGGCAGAACGGGAACAGGTCGAACGTCGCACCGACCCGTCCCGCCGGGATCATGGGAGCCCCGGTCTGGGCCACCGCCCGCTGCGTCGCGGTAACGAGGCTCGCAGCCCCGAGGGCGCCGCCCAGCCCGAGAGCCGCGCCGCCGAGCAATACATCGCGTCGAGAAATCTGCCTGCTCACGCGGCGAGGTGACCACGATGGCGGGGCCGAAACAAGCGACAGACCGCAACAAAGCTGTACAGCGTCACAATTGACGTGATCTCCACCAAAGGCGACAGGGCGCAGCTGTGGGCGTGCAACGGCAGCAGCAACCAGCACTGGAACTCGTTCGTCTGACCTGATCCCAATTGATCTAGAGAGCGAAGCTTGTGGCGTGGAGCACCGAGCTGCTGAGCAAGCAGGACGGGTCGCGTCCGCGAGCTGCTGGAAAAGCGACGACACCGCCCTCGCAGTCGGCTCATCTTATGCGATCGGTGAGTCCTGCGGCCCGGCCATGCGGCGGCGCGCGTCTGCGCGATTTGTATCAGCTCCAGTTCGGCGAGACCGTGCCGCGCTGGCGAACGAGTGCATGGTGAAACACGTTACTTGCCTCGCCTCAGGGCGAGCTGCGAGTCGACCAGGCTGAATAGCGGTGTACGTCCTCGGGTGAGCACCCGCGCGTCAGCTTCGTTGGTATGACCTCGGTAGGTGGCAAGCGCGGCACGGATCGCGGGATGGTGCTCGGCCGGCAAGTTGCGGAGTGCCCAGGCCGCAGACCCGAACTTCGACTGGACGGGGTCGGTAACTCGGAAACTGTGCAGCACGCGACAGGCGTTGAGGACGGCGAAGGCGTCGTGGCGCGAGCGGCGTGCGAATTCGAGCTCACCGTGCAGGTCGGTCTCTACCTCGGCCCAGCTCGGAGCGGTGACGACCTCGGCCGGCGGTGGCCCCCAGAGGACGATGCAGCGCCCGGCGAGCCAGTGTGCCCGGTGGAGGGCCCAGGAGCCGTCAGGGATCCGGGCGATGACATGCACCGGCGGCTCCGACCCGCACGCCTGCGTGCGGAGGATCGGCCAGCCGTCCAGGTCGACGCCCCAGGGCGGATGCTCAGTGCCGAGACGATAGCAGGCCGCAACGTATTCGGCGATCTGGCCGGGCGTCGGGGTTCGCTCGAGAATGGCGTGGTAGTCGAGGTCGATGACCCCCTCTGTCTCCGGGAACGTGATCGCGCCGTAGACGTAGAGCGCGAAGAGATCTGGGCCGAAAGCACGACGGAATCCGGCCAGCAGCGCATCCAGCGTCGCGCGCTGGGCCGGCTGCAACTGGGGAACGGCGGTCATTGCTCCAGTCTGCGACGGGTCGCATCCGCGGACTGACGGAAAGCGGCCGGCACGACCCTCGACAGTCGGGCACGTCTCATGCGGTCAGAGAGTCTGGTGTCCGAGCCGTCTCCGCGGCGTGCATCTGCGCCAGTTGCCGATGCTCGAGTGCGGTGAGCGCGAGTCCGCGAGCGCTGGCGATGAAGAGGTCGAGCACCGCCCGGCACAGACTCAGGCAGCTGGTCTCGCCGGGGAACCGCCCGATCACCTTCGTCCGCCGCGTGACTTCCTCCAGCGACCGCTCCAGCAAGTTCGTCGAGCGCAGCCGCCTGCGAAGTCGGAGTGGGTACTTGCGGTGGACGCAGAGCGCCGGCAGATCCTCGGCCAGGCAGGCCGCCGCACTCGGGTACGAACGCTCCAGGTCGGCCACCAGCCGCCGCAGCCTCGCCTCCCCGTCCACCGGCGAGGTGGCCTCGTCGAGCGCGGCCCAGTAGGCCGCCTCCACCCGCTCGTGGAGCTGGCTGTCGTTCTTCGGCAGTTTGCCGGCCACGTTCCGCCAGCGGTGCACAGTGCACCTCTGGCGGTCACTGCGCCCGCCGAGGTTGACCGCGCAGTCTGTCCGACGCCTGCCGGCGCGCTGGCCTGCCCGTAGAGAGGCGGACTGTCACACCCGTTCCGCGTCCTGGGTCGCGCTCGGGCAGCGCTGGAGAAGTAGGGCGGCGGGCGAGGTGTCGCAAATGACGAAGCCGGCCGTGCGCCGGCCCTCGGCCAGGTCAGCCTGGTCCCAGAACTGGTCCCTGAGCCGTTCCTGCGGCTCGGCAACCCCAGGGACGCCCATGCCGGTTCATCCCGGCGCACTGTCAGCCCGCCGGGACCCATCGCCGGTCTCCGCCGCCCATGCGGCCCCCTTCGGCTACACCACCGCGTCTCCAGGAGAGCTCACGGGCTGTGCTCCATCGGCAAGCGCGATCGGCGCGATGCGAGGGCGTGCGAGAGCAACGTAGTGCCCCGTGTCGAGGATGATGGACCGATCGAGGCGGGCGGCATTGAAGAACAACTCCTGCTGCTCCAGGAGCTCTGGATCCACGATGAGCTCCAGCGCGGTATCGAACGCGAACGGAAGGATCGTCCCGCTGACGCTGCCAGCCAGGCGCTCGGCGATCTCGGCCGAAGCGAACGACACGTAGGTGCCACCAAGCAACCGCTTGATCGCGTCCAGGTCAACTCGCCTGTCGCCCGGAACCACGGCCAGGATGTACCGTGTCGTCTTCTTGCCCACCTTGACCATGACCACGATGCACTTGGCGGCCTGACGGAGTCCGTTGCCGCGCAGACGGCTGACGATCTCAGTCCGTCCCTCCGGCGCGTGGTCGATCAGTCGATACTTCGCTCCCTGGAGGTCGAGCAGGGCCAAGAGCCTCGCGTACGTCGTCTCCTCGCTCATCGCGGGCTACCAATCCCTCTGGAATGCATGCTTCACCTCGTCGATCCGATCCTGCCGCCGGCGATAGAACACCCACTGCTTGATGCGCATCCCCTCGATGAGGCCGGCGCGTTCGAGGATCTTCAGGTGCTCGGCCGCGGTCGGCTGGCTGACCCCCAGCTTGTTGGCGATGTACAGCGAGCACACCCCGTCCCGCACGAGGTCACCGTCCACCTGTGGCGGGAAGTGCGCCAACGGGTCCTTCAGCCACTTCAGGATCTGCTGTCTCCGCTCGCTGGCCAGTGCCCTGAGCACCTCGTGTGGGAGCACGTGGCCAGTATGGCAGTTAGCTAAGTTCCTTGTCCATCGCTGGCCTGGAGCTTCGAAATCAGCGCGGTAGCCAGCCCGATAGGTCCCTAGACGCTCCTGGTCTCTCCCTCGCGGCGGCGGTCCGTGGGCGACGACCGCGAGGGCTGATGCTCGAAACCGACGAGCGTCGAGCCCGATTCAGCCCGCTGCCGGAAGCGGCAGTCGGGCACTCACCGTGAAGGCGTCGGCTCGGTCCTCCACCGACAGCTCGCCGCCAACCAGTCTCACTCGTGTGTGCATGCCGGCGATCCCATGATGTCCACCCGCGGACGAGCGGCTTCCGTCCGGCACCGCTCCTGAGTTGGCGATCTCCAGGCGGACCGAGCCGTCGCCATACCCGATCTTGATCTGCGCACGGTTGTCAGCGGCGTGCCGCAGCGTGTTTGTCAGCGACTCCCTCACGATCCGAAAGGCGCAGTCGTCGACCTCGGCCGGCAGCGCCCGCGCCTCACCGGTGACAGCGAGGTCGATAGAGAGGCCAGCTCGTTCGAAGCGCTCGACCAGGTTCTGGAGTTGAGCCAGGCTTGCTCGAGGCGCCTCGCCGGCCCGAAGTCCGTCCTCGGGCTTCGACAGGTCCAGGAAGCGCCGCATCTCAGCCCACGCGTCGCGGCTGACCTTCTCGATCTCGAGCAGACAGGATGTGGCCCTGTCGGGCCGCTTCTGTACGACGGTTCGGGCGGCACCAGCTTGCAGGGTGATGATGCTCAGGCTGTGCATGACGACGTCGTGCAGCTCGCGCGCTATGCGGGCTCGCTCTTTCGCTGCTGCCTCGCGGGTACGCTCCTCGCGATCGCGCTCGACTTGCGCGGCCCTGGCTGCTGCCTGACTCCGCCAGTGGCGGCCTGCCGTTCCAATGCCCCAGGCCACGGCGAACTGCACGTAGACCAGCACGAGCTGATACGGAGTCGTAAATCGGTCGACGGCTCCGGCGGCGAGGATGCCGGCCGGCGTCAGCATGGCGAGCGCGATGGCCAGGACCTGGCGCGACTGCGAGGCAACAGTATAGAACAACGCCAGCACGCCTAGCTCCCCGAAGTCGGAGACCGGTGTGCCCGATAACACCTGCGCCGCAGCGGCGCCGCTCGTAACGAACAGGAGTGGAAGTGGGAACCGGCGCCGCCACGCCACAGGCAGCGTCTCAGCTGCGGCCAGCAGATATGCGTGCCATCTCACCCGGCTCGTGCCGCAGCATCCAGAGAAGATCACGAGCTGAATTTGTGCGAACGTCGTCAGTGCTATCGCAACGCACCAGTCGATCACGTTCCAGCGCAGGGTCGGCATCTGTCCCTCCATCCGAGCACGCGGAGTGTAGTTCGCGTGCTCGGACATGGAAAGTTGCGATCGTGGTCGCGACGCCCGGCTCCCTCGGAACGAGACCGACCGCCGCTCGGCCGCTACTGTCCACTCATTGGGTACGGCGTCGGCCTCGCTGCGGTACGACCACCAGGCGTGATGGCTGCGCCGATCAGCACCCTATCGCCTCGACCGCTGGTCAGCGAGCTTGCCTGGATGGAGCAGCATCCCGCGTCATCCCACCGCGAGTCCCCACCGTGCGGCAAGCCTGATATCGATTCAGGACCACGCGCCTGGCACTGACGCTGATTCGTCGTCGGGGCTTCGCCCGGATCATGTGCCGCGTGCGACGTCTGGCGGGACCACGAACCACTTGCCGCCCACGTTCTGACCTGTCGTGTCACCGGGCACCTTGTCCTTCACGAAGAAGTACAGCGGCCAACTGTTGTACGTGACCTGCATCCCTCCGGCGGTGCTCGGCACTGTGCCAAGAATGCCCGTCACGCCCCGCTCGCCCGTCGGCTTGGTGACGCCGGTGGGCAGCAGGAGAGGCGGCCAGTTCAACAGGCACTGGCCGGTGCAGGTAGCCTCCCCGGTGCCCTTGTCCGGCGCGTAGTAGTACAGCGTCATCCCGTTCTCACCAACGAGGACGGTCTCGGAGGTGCCAGCGACCGTCGCAGTGGCGGTCTTGACCACCGGTTGCGGCGTGGGGGTGGCAGCAGGCGCTCCAGCGGCACCGTTGCTCGACGAGCCTCCGCAGGCCACTGCGAGTAGCGCTGACGCAGCCACGGAGATCAGTAGGGATGGATGTCTGGTCATGGCTCCTCCTCTGTCGACCGGGCGGAGGTAGTGGACGGGCCGGGCCCGGGCGGCCGCCCGGGCACCGGACCCTTGGTGGGGGCCGACTCGCTGCGATGTCCCTCATGGCCGCTCGGCGCGGGTCGGACCGAACCGTTGCCGGAGAGACTGCTTTGCCACTGCGGTCGCATGGGTGACGTCGAGCTCCTATCCGTGTTCCCCCCAAGTCGAACTCGGCGACCGAGTCGGCGCTCCCGAGGTTGGCCAGCTTCGACGCGTCGAGCGGCAGTGTCGCCGGCCGTGTGGCTGGCCGTATCGCGGTCACCCGAAGGCGGCGGTCTCCTCCCCGCCACTGTCTGAGATGTCCCGGAACGCGCCCTCGGCTTGACCGCACTGTCTGGTCCCTCCTGGAGGACCTGTTCGATGCTGGCTGCGCAGGCAGCGTATTCCACGGTCGATGTCCACGTCATCCGCCGGCAGGCCGATCTTGGCTTCATCGCGCGCGACGACCTCTCGCCTCGGTTCTCGTCGTCGAGGAGGAGGCGGCGGGAGAGGGAGCGGCAAGGAGATCGTGGCGGGTGCCCTCGCTCCTGCCGGTACTAAACTCGCAATTGGTGGGGGGCCAGGGTCGACAGATCGGCGATGTCGCCGTTCTGGAAGTCGGAGGAAGCTCTATGCGGAGCGCGCGAACCGGGCCCAACGGAAGCGCCGACCCGATGATCCGCGTCCTCGTCGTCGATGACCACGGCCTGGCACGGGGTGGTCTTCGCATGATCCTGGAGGCAGAGGCCGACATCGAGGTGGTCGGCGCCGCCGCCGATGGGGCCGAGGCGCTCGAGCTGCTGCGCCGCCTGGAGGTGGATGTGGCGCTCATGGACATTCAGATGAACGGCGTCGGCGGTCTCGAGGCGGCCAGACGGATCGCAGCTTCGCCTGTCGCGCAGCGGGTCCGGGTGCTGATCGTCACCGCCTTCGACTTCGACGAGCACATCGACGAAGCCCTGGCCATCGGAGTCGGCGGGTTCATCGTGAAGACGGCCTCTCCGGAGGAGCTGGTGGCGGCCGTCCGCGCCGTCGCGGCCGGCGAAGCCTACCTCGACCCGTCCGTGGCACGCCGCGTTATACAGGCCTTCGCCCGTCGGAGGCTCAGGCTGGCTCGCGAGGATCCGGAGCTCGACTCGCTCACCGACCGGGAGCGCGACGTGCTCCGATGCCTGGCCCGCGGACTCTCGAACCACGAAATCGCCGGGGAACTGCACGTCAGCGAGACCACGGTTCGGACTCATGTCGGCCACGTCCTGACGAAGCTGAACGTGCGGGACCGGGTCCAGGCGGTGGTGCGCGCTCACGAGATGGGTGTGCTCGACGAAGCCGTTTCGAGGCCGTAGCGCTGGCCTGACAGGACGCCCCCGCGTCGGGCGATGTGTGCCGACAAAACGTCACCCGATGACATCCATCAGTCACACGCTAGGGCCGCAGGCGGACGTTTCGTCGGAATATTCACGAACTTCTCGACAAAACGTCCGCCGTGGACTAGGGTTCGCTCTGTGGCCAGCCTCGACGAAGTGGATCGCGAGATCATCCGGCTGCTCGCCGCAAATGGCCGGGTGACCAACGAGGAGGTGGCGAAGACCGTCCATCTGTCGCGACCGGCCGTGCACGCTCGAGTCAAGCGGCTCCAGGAAGATGGGGTCATCAAAGGTTACTCGGCGCTCGTCGACTGGAAGGCAACCGGGCTTCCACTCACCGCATATCTGTGGGTACGAACGGGTGGCGTCCGCTGCCGCGACGCCGCAGAAGCGATCCTGCGACTCGAGGTTGACAACGCAGTGGTCGACGAGCTGCATCGAGTCGCGGGGGAGTGGTGCATGCTGCTCAAGGTTCGGGCAGCCTCTGCCGAATACCTGCAGGAGCTGGTCGACGCGATTCGAGATCTGGATGGCGTGCAGGCAACCATGTCCACGATTGTCCTGTCGACTCTTTCTGAGCATCGCAGACGCGACCGCACCTGACGCGGTAGCCCCTCGCAGACCGGCCCTCGTCTCGCCGGTCAGGACGATCTGCGCTGCGAAATTGGAGATGATATGTCGAGCTTCGTAGACGAATTCCTGGATCCGTGGAACCGGCATGACCTCGACGCAATTCTCGGCGCGATGTCGCCCACGGCGGTGTGGGAACACAGCGTGGGGTCGGACAGGTGGGGGACTGCCCATCGCGGTCGCGAGGCGATCCGGGCGGCAGCTGAGACGGTGTTTCAAGCCATACCCGACATTCACTATGAACTGGTCCGATCGCATGAGGGCCCCGGGCACGTGATCGTGGAGCTCAGGGTGGTTGGCCACAACCGGGAGACCGGCCAGGATCTGGACTACCAGGCTTGCGACATCCTGGAGCTCGTGGACCACGAGATCGTGGCAAAACGGTCGTATCGGAAGGTCGTCAGTCCAGTCAAGTGATCCCTGAGCACGAGATCCAGTGGAGAGGCGCTGATGCATGAGCAAACCGGTGCGATCATCACCGACGAGATGCGTGACATGATTCGACGAGTGCGGCTGGCGTTCGTCGCGACCGTCGGCTCCGACGGTAGGCCGAACCTTTCGCCGCGAGGATCGGTCAAAGTGCTCGACTCGACCACTCTCATTTACGCAGACATTCAATCGCCGCAAACGACCCGGAACGTCGAAAGCAACCCGAACGTCGAAATCAACGTCGTCGACCCCTTTCGGCGTCGTGGTTTTCGCTTTCGCGGCACGGCGATGGTGTCCGAGGACGCTTCGCTCGTCGCCTTCGCCGGCGCCGATCTCGGCGCCGACTACCCGGTGCGTCACGCAGTCGTCATCAAGGTCGACTGCGCAGTGCCCGTCAGGTCCCCGGTCTACAGCTTCACTGACGCGACGGAGGAGCAGATCATCGAGACCTGGACGGACTTCTACTGTGGGGGCGGTCGTTGACGATGGACCTCGCCCTGGGATTCCCGGCGGACTGTCCGCTGTCTCCGTCGGATTGTGTCGCCGCGGCTCAGGCCGCGGAGGAAGCGGGGTACTCGAGAGTCTGGGTCGCCGAAGGGAGAGGCGCCGACAGCATTGTCCTGGCGACAGCGATCGCAATGCGAACCCGGAGCATTGGAGTCGGGACCGGCATCGCTCCTGTATTCAATCGAAGCCCCTGGCTGCTGGCCATGGGTGCCGCGGCCGCTGACGATCTCTCCCGCGGGAGGTATGCGCTCGGCCTCGGCTTGGGCCACCGCGCAGTCGTGGAGAAGCGTCACGGTCTCGCCTACACGAGACCTCAGGAACGACTCCGGGACACGATCCTGATCGTGCGAGCGGCGCTGAGTCAGCATCGCGTGGACTACATCGGAGCAACGATGGCGATCGAGGGCGCTGAGCTCAGCTACCCTCCGTACCGCAAGAGCATCCCCCTGTACGTCGCGGCCACTACTGCCAGGACCATCTCCCGGGCGGCGTCCCTGGCCGATGGGATCTTCTTGATCTTCCCTACGCCCTCGGCCGTCCGGCAGGCGCGAGGTCTCGTGATCGCCGCCACCGGCCATACCAACACCAGGCTCACTGCCTATGTCTTCACGTGCTTCAGCGAAGATCACAAAGCCGCTCGGCGCGCGTCGCGCCAGCAACTCGCATGGTACGGACGGTTGCCGCATTACCAGGCGCTCTTCTCGGCCGCCGGATACTCTGCTGAGGCCCAGGCACTGACCAGAGCGTGGGCGACAGGGAACTCGAGCGCGGCGTTCAGCGCGATCTCGGACGCGATGGTCGACTCGCTGACGGCCTCCGGTGATGCAAGTGACATTGTCCACCGTCTGGCCGCACTTGCTTCGGCGGGGCTGGACGAAGCGACAATCTATCCGTATCGCCCCGAGGCTGAAACGACGCATCCGGCGGTATATGGGTCCCTGCTCGCAGCGATCACTCCAGGTTCCATATCCGCCAGACCGTGCTGAATCTGGTCGTCCCGCGAGGGTACGGCCGACCGAGAACGCTCGCAACGCCCGCCGCCGCTACCGCAGTGGTGCACTCGGAACCCTGGCGTGCGTGTCCGTCCTCATCGAGGAGGAGTCGGAAGGCCCGAGGCGTCATCGAAAGTGACGAGGCCAGGATCGGCTTGACGCACGATGGCGCGACGATGGAGCGGCATACGCTCCTGTGGCGGCCTGCGGCGATCAAACGGTGCCGGCACCGCAGTGAGGGAGGGGCGAGATGCGCCCACGCTGACCGTCTGGCCGGTCTGCCGCCCGCGCGCGTCATAGGTGAAGCTGTATGCGCCCGACAGCGGGCTGCCGGCGCCTTCCGAGAGGTCTGGCCGGTCATACGGCCCACCCCGGCATTGCCGCCCAGGGTGCTGTCGTAGCTGTAGGTGTGGAACGCGCTGGTCGGGACGTTGCTCGTGTTGTTCCGGAGCGGTCGGTTGAGCCCGTCGTTACACCAGCCAGGGCCTGTTGTCGGACGTCAGCACCCAGCAGGGCGCAACGACCACAGCCCTGCTCAGCGGCGCGCTGTACACAGGGGTCGGGGGAGCCTTCGGAGACGTCACCGGTGCCAGCCTGGACGGGACGATCTACCGGTACAGCGCGACCGACTACTTGCTGGATGTGCGGTGATCAGCATGGTCGCACTGGTGCTGATTCCGAATCGGGCCCGCACGGACCATGGAGTTGGGTACGACGAGGACGCCGCGACGCGCTCGACCAGGCAGGCGGACGCCCCTTCCTGACTGGCCGAATGACCGGGCAGGAGTCGGAGATACGATCGCCGCGCCCACCGAGCCGACGCCGTCACGTGCCCGACTGCCGGACCCGACGGCGGGGTGACTCGGCGCGCGTCCTCGGCCCAGCGAATGGCGACAAGGTGCTCCTCCGCGATGAGGAGAAGGGTGTCGCCAGCCTCGTCGAAATGACGAGAGCGATCTCCTCGCCCCGCCTGACGACAGCAGAAACGAGCGCGGGTACTCTGGCTCCACTGCTGACCGACCTGCTACCCGAGGAGTGGGAGCATTCCCGTCAGGAACCGGCAAATCAACCGGAACTCGAAGAGCTTGCCGCAGCGCGACTACGAGCTGCTCTCCGAGCTGATCGCGTGCGCGCTGGATCTGGATCTGCCCGAGGACGTGGGACAGCGGATCGCTCGCGCGGCGCGCCGCAGCGGCGTCGAGCTTGCAGGGGAAGCGAGGCGCCTTGCCGGGCGCCGGCCGAGCCGCGGGCGCCTGGTCGAGGCCGGCCTGGAGGTCCTCAGGCTGCAGGGCTTCGACCCCCACCTGCGCAGCGCAGAGGTGGCTCTCCGCAGCTGCGCCTTCCAGGCAGTCGCCCGCGCTCATCGCAGCGTCGTGTGCCCACTGAACCGAGCGCTGATGGAGGGATTCGTGGAGGGTCTCGGGCTGGAGCGCGTGGCTGTGACGTGCGAGCCGGGCGGCGATGGCTGCTGCGTCACGCTGCGCTTCGATTCGTCGGCGCAAGCCTGCGAGACTCGAGGAGAACTGCGCGAATGGCCGCGGGCGTAATCGAGCCAACCCATCACTCAGGGCCGGTCCGCCGCCCTGTGGCCGCCTTCCGGAAGCCCTCAACAGTGCCGTGACCAGCTCGTCGTGCTCGGACCGATCGCAGTGGACCAGTGGCGAGGCGGCCGGGGCACAGCGACAAGGCGATGCAAATCGCTGCAAGACCGACCAGGATAGCTGGCGGTCCTGCGCGTTTCTTACGACGAACTGACACTTCGCTGACCAGCAGCGACGGCGCCATCTCTAACCTATTTGCGGAGGAGCTGTTCGGATGGCCGGGGCTGACCGCAACATGACGACGTTCGGCGCACTTCTGCGCCGGTGGCGAGGGAGCCGCGGATTCACGCAGGCCGAGCTGGCAGAGCGCTCAGGGCTCAGCGTGCAGGCGGTCGGGCTGCTCGAACGCGGTGCCCGCCGGGTGCCGCGGGTCACCACAATCGAGGTGCTCGCCGAGGCGCTCCGGCTGGATGGAGCAGAGCGGGAGGCGCTGCGCGCGGCTGCACGTCAGGACATGTCGCCTCCGAACGGCGAGGTCGAGCCGGCCTTCGGACCTCCCTGGGCACGCAGGAATGGACGACGGCGCTGGCTCATCAGGAGCGCGGCTCTCTGCGCCGTCATGCTGACCGCGTTGATGGTGGCAGCTCCCCTGACGTGGTGGCGATCCGGCGATTTCGAAACCACCCCGATCGCCCACCTGGTCGGCGCGCGGGCATGGAACTGGCTCTCTGCCAACCAGGATGTCGGCCCACTCCGGACCCAGCGCGTCTACCACGGGCATCTTCCGGCATCTTTCGCCGGCACGCAGGAGAGCCAGCTTCCCGCCGGCGTCGTGCCGATCGTCTCGTACCGGACCCGAACCACGAACGTCCTGTCCTACGTTCGTTCGGTGAACCGACCGACGATCCTCATCTTCGCGTACAACCCGGAAGCGCGCATGAGCGCAGAAGACTTCACAATCGCGTTCGAGGAACAGTCCAGCATCATCCATTCCGTCCACAACCGCAATCTCAGGGTGGCGGTGTCGGCCCAGATCCACGCGTATCAGACGCGGGTCAACCCGTCGGCGGTGAGATGTGGCTACATTCCACCGCCTTCCTATGTCGACTACTACCTGGCCGCTGTGTACGAGCCGTACCTGCAGGGAATCACGAGAACCGACCAGGGTGGCTTCGTCGTCTGGCAGCACTGCACGAACGGACTGCGTCGGTCGCGAGGCCTGGTGGAGTACGGCCTCGGCCTGGGCATCGATGGGAAGAGGTCGTGTCGCCCTGAGGCCGAGCGCACCCGCGTGCTCCGCGACGACGTCGAGTACCTGCGTAAGAACCTGCCCGATCTCGAGATCCTCGAGTACTGGTGGACCACGACGGCCGCCAACCCGCCATGCTCCAGGTCCTGGCAGTTCGCGGCGGCCAGTTCCACTGGAGGCGTGTGGCGAGAGATCGCCAACCGGGCCGTCAGAGGCTGATCCCGGGCGTTTCGCCGAGAGCGCCCGCATTCGAGAGCGTGGACTTCGGGCGACACCAGCACGATGTGCCTGTTCGTAACGGGTTGTACCACATTGTCGCTGGTGGCGCCGACCCCACACCGCTGTACTGGCGTGACCGACATGACAGCGACCGGCTGGCATGAGTGTCATCAGGAGGCATGATGGTTCCAACAGGATGGATCGGTGTGATTCGGCGCGCGACCTTCGGCGCTCTCCTGGCCCTGTCGACCGGGATCCTGAGCCCGCCGGCCGCAGGCGCCAGCCCCGGCGGCAACGGCGAGTTCATCATCCGGTGTCCGATGACCGGGGAGGTGCAGCGGGTCGACCCGATCCTGGCACCGGCAGATGTGGCAGCGCACGTGCACATGTTCTTCGGCAACGACAGCGTGACGGCCGGCAGCACGGCCGCCGGTCTGCGCTCGCACGCGACGACGTGCCAGGACTCCAAGGACACGGCCGCCTACTGGGCGCCGGAGAGCTTCCTCGGCGGCGTCCCCCTGCTGCCCGGCTGCTCGCCCCTGAGCGACGGCTCCGGCAACTACGCCTGCGGCACCAATACCAACACGACCATCTACATTCGGGCGTACTACCTGACCGGTGCGGGCGCGAGCACTGAGGCCCTGCCGCCCGGGCTCATCATGGTCGCCGGCACCCCGGACGCGACCGCGCCGCCGCCGAACAAGAACGTGGTCTCCTGGACCTGCGGAGCGAACCCGAAGGTGCAGACGCCCGAGTCGCTGTGGCCGTACGACTGCTCACTGTTCCGCAACGACCCCAACTTCCCCAGCACGGAGCAGGAGGGCCTGACGGAGATCATCAGCTTCCCTTCATGCTGGAATGGCAAGCGATCGTTCACCTCGCCCAACGGGACCAGCATGGTGCCCGGCTATTTCGACCCGTCCCTGCACATGGTGACGAGCGACCTCGCGTACCCGCCCTGCGGCGGCGCGTATTCGCACGTCGTCCCCCACGTGTCCATGCGCATCCACTACACAGGACTGTATTCGGTCAGCAGCGACTCGAAGACGATCTACCCCTCGTCCTGCGCCGAGGCCCGCGGGCTGAGCGAGCCGTGCGTCACGCAGTCGCAGGAGGGCATCAGTGTGCCGCCGAACGACATCGCGCTCCAGCTCTCCTCTAGTCAGACGGGCGGTCAGCCCGGACCGTGGTACACCGAGCACGCGGACTACTGGCAGACGTGGCAGCAGGGCTCGGCGCCGCCGAGCGCCAGCAGCGCACCCGGCACACTGAACAGCCTGACGTATCACTGCCTGGACCTGGCCATCACTTGCGGCTTCATCACGGACGCCAACTACCCGACATAGACTGAGCTCGTCGAGATGCGCCGCGGCCCGTCCCAGTTCGGGACGGGCGGCGGCTCCCCGATGTTTACCGTTCAACCTCGCCTGCGGGTGACGTCAGGACACCCTCCCAGGTCAGGGTCGTTTACAGATGTTGAACCGCGCCGCGATGCTGGCCGGGCCGTTCGTGAAACTAAGGCGGGTTCGACTCCTGCCGAGTGGGGCCGGGCATCGTCGTACGATGGACCCCTGATGAGCCTGGCGCAGCGAGCTCGGTGTCGTCGGGTGATGGCACTCGCGTTGCTCGCCGCTGTCGAGGTCCTGGCCGCTTGCAGCAGCCCTAGCACGTCCGAGGTCCGCATCGACGTCGACCACCCCGTCGCTTCAGAGGACCAGCCGATCCACGTTCGGGTCGTGGGCCTCCGGCCGGGCGAGCGGGTCACCCTGATGGCTCACACCACCGATCAGCATGGACTCGAGTTCGAATCCGCCAACACGTTCGCGGCGGACGGCCGCGGCACCGTCGACCTGGCGACCGCCGAGCCGATCATCGGTAGTTATCAGCAGCCGGACTCGATGGCGTTCCTCTGGTCGATGGTGCCCGCCCATAGAGGCACGTTCTATGTTCCGCCGGTGCCGAAACAGGTCGTCACACTGACCGCCCGCGTTGGAGACGGGACACTGGCGGCCCGTCGGCTGACGCGGATCGTCACGGCAGCGGGGGTCGTGATGCACGCAGAAAGGCTCGGCGAGGCCGGATTCTCCGGCGTCTACTTCGCCCCACCCGCCTCTGCGCAGCGACGCCCGGCGGTCCTCGCTTTCCGCGGTTCCGACGGCGGCCTGTCCCCGTACATCGAGGTCGTGTCAGAGCTGCTGGCGTCGCATGGCTATCCCACACTTGCTATCGCGTACTTCCAAGAGAGCGGCCTGCCTCCCACCCTCATGTCGATACCGCTGGAGTACTTTTCAGGCGCGCTCGCCTGGCTGGCCCGTCAGCCTGGCGTCGATCGTGGCCGGATGCTGACCTACGGCGTCTCCCGGGGTAGCGAGGCGGCGCTCCTCCTGGGCGTCCACTACCCTGACCAGGTGCATGGAGTGGTCGCCCTGGTGCCCAGCGACGCCGCCATCTGCTCCTACCCGGGCTGCTCGGGCGCGGCCTGGACCCTGCACGGCGTTCCACTCCCGTACACAAGGCAGTTCGATGACCCGAGCCCGAGTGACGACCCGACCGCCGTCATCCCCGTCGAGCAGATCGCGGGACCCGTGTTCCTGCTGTGCGGCGGCGCCGATCGGGTGTGGGTGTCCTGCCAATATGCGCATGCCGTCGTAAGCCGGCTGGACACGAACCACGCGGCCTACCGGCATGTACTGCTCAGCTATCCGGAGGCAGGCCACGCTGTCGGTGACATCGCGCCGTTCCAACCGGGCAGCACCCTGTACATGCCTGGCACAACGCCGGCGGCCAATCCTCTGGCCGACGCCCAGGCGTGGCCGGCGCTGCTGGCCTTCCTGGCAGACCAGAGCGAGGGTGGGTGATCGAGCGATCGATGATGGACGACCGAAATGCGGACAGGAAGCGAGGACGGGTGAACATCGAAATCCTGGCGATTCGGAGATGAGAACGGCAGCGGCCGAGCTCGTGACGATGCTTACGGACGAGGGCATCAGTCATCTGTTCGTGAATCCAGGCATGCACACGGCTCCGCTCCGCGAAGCGCTGACTGAGGCCGAGGCCGCCGGTCTGCCGCACCCTCAGCCGGTCCTCTGCGTCCACGAGCACGTGGCGCTCTCCGCGGCGCACGGGCACTACCTGGGCAGCGGCGCCCCGCAGGCCGTGATGGTCCACGTGGAGAGTGGGCGCCTGAAGATGGAAATCGTGGCGGAGCACGCCCAGCGCTGCCGCGTCCCGGTCACTGTC
>Ga0126369_10000342_pt1 | contig 30231 bp, 20 predicted proteins | sample PanSoiMetaPlot_1_FD_109646 | JGI IMG/M metagenome (GOLD analysis project Ga0126369, IMG submission 109646) | Tropical forest soil microbial communities from Panama - MetaG Plot_1 | ecosystem: Environmental > Terrestrial > Soil > Tropical forest > Bulk soil | place: Panama | collected 2016-02-17
AGCCAGGCCAGGTAAGAGATTTTCAAAAAACGGCTGTGGCTGAACATTCAAAATCGGCGTACCCGCATAACGCAACGTGATCAGTTGACGCATCGCGTCGAAATAGGTCTGCCCTGATTTCGGATCGCGAATGTTATTGAACTGGGCCACGTCGCGTTGGGCCAGGAGGTTACGCGCAAACCTGCCGACATAGGCAGCCTGGAACTTCAGTCCTTTACCGACTTCACGCTCATACGAAAAGGCCACGTTGTAGTTATACGGCGTGGTAATCGAGCTATCGAGCGATGTTTCAATGCGCTGGGCCTGATCGGACGGTTGCGTGAGCGGGAACGTTAGCGAGTTACTAAAGTTGCCGGAAATTCCGGGGAAGGTCCGCACATCAGGGATGCCGCCGGTATAGAGCGGCGCCAGGCGTCCTGAGATATCGTAAGTATTCACGGGAATGCTTAACGCGGAGGCAAAGCCCAACTGGTTTGAGGCGTCGAAATTGACTGCCAACTGCTCGCCGATGTGATCGTAGCTTACACGGAAGCCGCCGCGAAGAACGCTCTTGCCTTCGCGTCCGATTATCTTGCCGAGCCGATTATTGATGTTTGGTTGCCACGCCAGCGCGATGGACGGGGCGAAGTTGTTCCAATCCTGCGGATAGAAACCCGGCTTGCTGTAGAACTTGCCGCCCTTATCCAAAGTAATCGGAGCGTTGTAGGGCGCGCCTAGATTTGCGCCGGCCACGCGATCGTTCCAGAAATCACCGAGCGGAGTAGTAGGCACGATCTCAAAACCATTGGCCTCGTAGACCGGCGTCGAGGTTCCCCAACGCAGACCGTAGGTAGCGGTCAGGTTCTGCTTGATGCGCCAAATGTCCTGCACGTACAAGTCATATTCCTGGGTTGAGAAGGTACGGAGAGAACTGGTGCCGGTCGGCAAAATCTTTCCGTCCGCGCCGTACAGGAAATTTGCGGTATAGGATGAGAACCTGCCAATGAATGCCGAGAGGGCGTTGCGGAGGTTCACCTCGTACCCGCCATTAAGATTAGGGAAAATCTGGCAAGGAAACTGTGTGCATCCGTTCACCAGGTTTACCTGCGTTTGCGTCAAGACCGCGCCGGACAGGTCGTACCCGGAAGGATTTGTCTGAACAAAATCATACGCGTTGCCGAATGAGTTGCGCGTATTTGCAATCAGCCTGACGTTTCCGCCGAACTGGACGGTATGGTTTCCTTTGAGCCAGGTCACATCGTCGACAAAGTTGTGGACCGGCGTCAGTCGAGTCTGGGTTCTGGTCGGGGCCGGCGCAAAGACGTTGCGGAAACTAATCTGATTCTGGCTGGAATCGCCCAACGTGCTGACCGAGAGCCGGGTCAGTCCATAGCGTGCGTTATTAACGACGCGATTGTTGAGAGTCCAGGTGTGCCCCACTGCGATTCCCTTCGGGTGGTACCAGGTCGACGGCGCCGGCATGTCGGGAAACTGGGGCGCCGTCCCGACTAAATCGTTTTGGTAAGTACCGCGCACGAACAAGGTCTGCTTATCAGTCAGATTAAAGTCGGTTTTGGCGATGTAGACATTGTCTTTGGTCGGTGTGCTCGCATTGAAGCGAAAGCCGGCCGTATTGATCAAGTCACCCGTGGTGATGAAATCATTTGCCGGATATTTCTTGGCCGCATCCTGAATAGAGGCGACGGCCGCGGCGCTGATACCGGGACTCACATTGTTCGCGGCGGTATACAGCGAGTTGATTTGTGCCGGAGTCACCGCGAGGCATCTGAGCCCGTTGTTCAAACCACATGGGAATCCGGCCGGATTTGTATTTGAAGTCTGATACCAGACCACACCTTGTCCCAATGAGGCCGGGTTGGGAACCAGCCGCGTCACCGGCGTCGAAGTGGCTTCGCGGAAGCCTTCATAGGTAAGGAAGAAATAAGCTTTATTCTTCTTGATAGGCCCGCTGAGGTCGCCGCCAAAAATATTTCGCAGGAGCGCCGGCCGCGGTTGCTTGGTGGCGTTGCTCCACCAGTCGTTGGCCGTGGTAACGGTGTTGCGGTGATATTCATAAATCAATCCGTGCCAATCATTCGACCCCGACTTGGTTACCAATGAAACCTGCGCGCCGGAAGAGCGGCCCGCATCGGCGTTGGGGTTGGTGGTGGTAACGCGGAATTCCTGAATCGAGTCCGGGGTCACGCGCAGCACGCTGGAGAACGCGCCGCCCGTCACCACGTCCAGTCCGCGCTGCTGTTCGTTGACATCGACGCCGTCAAGCGTGACGTTCGCCTGATCGGCGCGGCCGCCGTTAACATAGCCTGTCTGCGTAACGCCGGGCTGTAACGAGAGCAGACCGACGACGTTGCGCGCGTTAAGCGGCAACTCAGAAATTCTCCGGCTATCGAAGGTGTTGCCGATGGTCGCGTCGGTCGTATTGATCGGCGCTTCAGCATCGGCCGAAGTGATATTCACCGTCTCTGAAACATTGCCGACTTCCATTTGCACATCGACGTCAGCCGGGGTATCGACCAGCGCCTGGAGCGACGACACCAGCGACTTCTTGAAGCCTTTCATCTCGATATCCAGCCGGTAGGTGCCTGGCGGCACCGGCTTGAACTGATATTGACCATCGGTGTTGGTTACCTGCGTGCGCGTGAAATTCCTTTCCGGCGCCGCCAGGGTCACCGTCGCACCGGCGATCGGACTGCCTTTCGGATCGCTCACAACTCCGCGGACCGACGACTGTCCTTGTTGACCAAACGAACTAATCGCAGCAACAACCAGCAGCGCTGAGGCCGCCAGCAGTAAGGCAAATCTCCTCATGAGTTCCTCCATTCAACGTTAGCGAAACGAAAGACTGCGCGAGCGCGCACCAAAGCCGCCCGCGTTAAAGAATGTCGCGCCGGCTTCGGGGACCGGCGTGACGAGATCAAGAGATTGTTTCTGGTTTGCAAGTCCTGCTTAATCAAGGGTTGATTCAGACCTGCTAGCTAGCTTCGTAACGGGACTTCAGCGGTTGCACTTATCGTTCCGCATTAATCGAACGGTCTTCGATTTAGAAAACGGCAATCTTTTTCAATTTGCCCTCAGTCGAGAAATGTTCAGCATCCAAAACCGCGGACAAAATACAGATTTTTGAATTTGCTGTAACGGAAGCTGGGACGATCAGCGAGACTTGAGACCATCGACGAGCATCAGCGAGAGCTTCGACATCATGAGGTAGCCAGCGTTATCGACTGACCAATTCACCGGCATGTCGTCAGTAGTGATCGCGATGGCAATCCGGCCCTGCTTTGAATAGACGATGCCGACGCAACTCCTCAACGCGTCAAGCGCGCCGTACTTTGTGGCCACCGGCTCAGAGATCGTCCGGCCGATCGCAAAGCGGGCCTGCTCGCGTTTCATCAGTTCGATCATTTCTTTGGAAGCGGCGGCGTTGATGATTTGACCGCGTTCAAGCTTCTCGAGGATATCGACCATTTCATGGGGAGTCGTGGCCCCCAGTCCGAATTTCTTATTCTCATCGATCTTCCCTTCCTTCGTGTCGCCACCGCCGCCGACCCGACGCATCAGACGCGTGCTCTTAAATCCCAGCGAATTCATTCGTTCGTTGACTGAGTCAGTGCCGAGAAAATCCAGGACCATATTCGTCGCCGTATTGTCGCTTAAGAGCATCATCAGGCGAATGCAATCCTGCAAACTCAGCCGCAATCCGTCAGACAATTCAGGCAGAATTCCTGAACCGCTATATCGCGCAGCTTTCGTCAACACCAGCTCATCTGTCCATTTGGCTTTGCCTTCGGCGACTCGGGCCCAGGCTTCGATCATGATCGCGATTTTGATCGTGCTCGCGGTACGCACGCGCTCGTCGCCGTTGTAGGAGTAGCTTTCGCCCGTGTCCAGGTTCTTCGCGTAAACGTAGATCTTGCCTTTGAAGTTGGCGGCTTCAGCGCGGACCTGCGCGTCGAGGGGACTGGATTGAGTTGTGGTTTGCGAAAAGGCCGCGATGGCGGTGCAGGCGACGACCGTTATTAACAAAGCGACGCGAGCGATGATTTTCATGCGCCGCGATATAACAAATTACCTTGTGGGTAATCAACTGCGGGTGAAAGAGCGGGGGCTTCAACCTAATATCTAATCCTCACTCGATAACTCAACGTCGCCTCTCCATCCTTCGCTACCGGCACGTTGAATTGCGCCGCGAACGCAGCAGTCTTTTTTGCCTCAAAAGTCGAGGTCACCATTTCCCAGTCACCGCCGATCGGTTCATTCACCACCACGTTCACCGGCGTGTCTTTATGATTGCGAATCTTGATCTCGTAGGCGTATTCGTAGAGATGACCTGACGCCAGCACTTTGAAATCCGTCTGCTTACGTTCGGCGACGATATCGAACGCATCGCCGACTTTGACACGCACGTCTTCGTCCTTGGGCGTGTGATCAATTTTGTCCTCGCCGATGAACTGCTGATTGCCCTTGTCGTCTTTCTTGTAGAGCCGAATGGTGCCGGCCGGCAGAGGCATTCCCAGCTTATTGTTCTGTGAATTGCGAAACTGCATGTACACGCCGACCTTCTCTTTGATCGCCTGGCCGGGATTGTTATAACCCGTGTAGTAGTAACGCTGTCCGTTCAGCACGAACTCTTTTTTCACCTCGAACCCGGCAGCTTCCAGCAGAGACACCTGCTTGGTTTCGTTGTCGCGAATGGTCGCCGGGCGTTGCAGCGTGTAGAGGTGGTATTCGAAGAAGCCTTGCTCCTGAAACTGGGCTTCATCCACCGCGGCTTTCCGGGCCATCGCGCCGGCCACCGCGTAGTTTCGTTCTTCCGAGACGCGGTTGACGTCGCCGGCGACCAATTGTAATCGCGCATCTTCAAAGGTTGCGCCGCTGGCGTTTGTCAAAGTCACCCAACCCTGCAAATCACCTTTCGTATCGTCGGCATTTACCAGCAGGACGTAATCTGCGCGCCAATTCATGCCGTTGGTCAGGTAACTGGCCTCGACGGTCTGCGTCGCCGGGCTGCTGTTCTCGACATCCCAGACGAGCGTCGGCGTGGCCACCAGGTTCTTCGGTAAATCAGGAAAACGCATCTCGGAAATGTTCGTCGGGTTAATTACTATCTGGCCGTTGATGCGCCATACCTGGCCGCCATTGTTTGACAGGAGCGTTGCCTGCACGGGCTCGAAACTCTCGGTATTGTTCTGATAACGCCGCAACACCAGGGTGATTTCGCGGCCCACAAATTTGTCCAGCAGCTTCGCCGGATTAAGCAAGTCGTACTGATAGTTTTGTTCGAGAATTCGCAGCGCCGAAGGTGACGTTAACGAAGCCAGATGAACCGTCTCGGGACGAATCTGGGCCGTCACATCGGCAAACCGCAGCGCGATTTTTCCTGACGGCAGGGTCAGCTTTCGCGTTTCCCGAACCAGGCCGAGATTCGAATTGTATACGGTGATATTAACTGTCTGCCGATCAGCCGCCGTGGTTGTATGTTCCAGCGCCTGGGCCGACGTGGCAGTGAAAATGACAGCCACCAGCGCGGCCGCCGTCAGAAATCTGTTTACGGAAAACATCAATTGCCCTCCAAATGAATGCGCATTCCAGCGCTCACAAAACAGAACGGCCGGCCGACATCCAACTTGCGCATTCGGAATACGACAGCGGTCCAAAACCCTGCCGCGTCTGATATTAAGAACGGAACAATTCGCGTATAGCATATAATGTCCGGCGTCTAAACGAACAAGTGTCAAATCAAAGTCCACCACGAAGCCGCATCGTCGTCGACAGCTCAAGACGGCCTTCTGCCTCAACCAAGAAACGGCGTCAGACGACCGCGCGCAATCCTGAACCGTGGATCGCCATCAGCATCATCGTTGCGGCAATGCTGGCGACCTTCTTCGCCCTTTTCATCACCAGCCGCCCATTCGATCCCGACACTGCCTCGTTGTCGCCCCAGCAGGCCATCCCGGCAATGCCCGCCGTATCGGCATCGCCGTCACCGAAGCCTTCTCCGAGCATCTCTCCCAGTCCGCAGGCAAAACCGTCCGCTACGCCGTCGGCATCCGTGGAATCAGCGCCGATTGACGACGCCTCGATTCAGGCCCGCATCGAAGCCACGATCTCAGCGGATCCGATTCTCTCGAAAATGGATGTAAGCACCTTAGTTGAGAGCGGCAAGGTGACGATTGTTGGCTCAGTCAGGTCGGCTGAATTGAAGCAGCGAGTCGAAAGAATGATTCGTCAAATCAAAGGCGTCACCACCATCGATAATCAACTTGTGGTCAACGAGTCAACGCCGTAAGCATGCGGGCCCTGGAGTATCGACTTTAACCGCGCGTTCGTGATGCAAGAGCCCGGCTAAAGCTGGTGCTCCAACACTGCCAGTCGCACGAACTGGCCGCGCGTGTCCAACCGCTGCTATCATACGGGCATCGAAGTTTCCAACCCGAATTTACTTAAGAAAATGAAGGAATTATTGATGAATCGAAAGATATTGTGCGCGGCCATGGCGGTGTGTGCGATCGCGCTGGCAATGAGTTTTTGGCCCCAACACGGCCACGCCCAGCAGAGTGCGCCAGCCGAGATCGTCCTGGTCCTGCCGTTTGAAAACACGTCTGATCATCCCGAGTATAATTGGGTTGGCGAAAGTTTTGCGGATTCCCTCACCTCGCTGCTGGATAAGCCGGGTCTAATAGTTGTTTCGAGCGATGAACGCGCAGTCGCGTACCAGCGATTACGCCTGCCAGTGACCGTTATCCCTTCGCGCGCCACGGCAATCAAGATCGCCCGAGAGTTGCGGGCCTCGATGATTGTTTTCGGCACCTACAAGATTGATCTGACGCCATCCACGGACAAGGCAAGAGCTAATGAACCGGTCGCCACCATCATGGGCCAGGCGAAAGTAATTCGCGTGAATGAAGGCCGTATGGCGGGTGAAAACTTTGAGAACGGCTGGGCCCCCCGTCAATACGACTTCGCTGACAGCATCAAGGAACTGCAGCGCATCCACGGTGAGCTGGCTTATCAAATTCTCTATCAGCGCGACAATGCGCTCTCGTTCTCGCGCAATAATCTGGTGCAGGAAGCCACCAAGGTTCCGCCGCAGGCGTTTGAGGCCTATATGAAGGGGTCAATGACGGGCGTGAATGACCCCACGCGGGCCAACTATTTCAAGAATGCCGCGACGCTCTACGCCAAGGAAAACGGAGGCGCTGTCTATCCCGCGGCGGCCTTTGAACTGGGCGAGTTCTATTTCAATCAATCGCAATCCGGCCGCCAGGCCTCCTGGAAGGAAGCGATTGAGTATTTCATGATGCTGCAGAAAAAGGACCCCCACTATAACGTGGGGCAGTTTTATGCGGGATTGGCTTATTGGAAAACGGGGGACGTGGCGCACGCGCTGACAACCCTGGTTCCCCTCGCCGATGAAAAGGCGATGCCGCTGGTCGGCGTCTACAACAATGCGGGGGCTGTCTCAATCGAAGCTGCCCGGATCGAAAAGAAACCGGAAGAACGCACGCGCCTTTTGAATCAGGGCATCACGCTGCTTTCCCGGGCCGCTGACTCGTCACCCGACGACACCACCGTGCTTTTCAATCTCGGTTATGCGCTCTTCCTCAGCGAGAAATATGCGGACGCCGCCGCCAAGCTCGAGAAGGTCATCGCTGTCGACCAGCGGGACGGCCAGGCATATTTCCTGCTCGCGAAGGCCCAGGCCAGGGCGAACCAGGAGGAAGCGGCGAAAGCTGCCGACAATCAAGCGCGGCGCTACCTGTTGACTTATGCCAAATGGGAAACTGAGTGGCAAAAATCGCAATCGGTGGCGAACCTCAACCTGCGGTCACGTGACGTGCTCAATCAAGTTGACGTGTCAGACCTCAGTCGGGTTAAAGCGATCGAGGCGGCCAACGCAAATGTGGCCCAGGAAAAGCTGGCGAAAATCCGCGATCTATATCAGAACGGCCGCGACGACGACGCCCTGGTCGAAGTCCGGGAGCTGTTGAATATCGAGCCAACAAACGCCGAGGCTTTTCTGATCGTGGGTCGCATTAATCAGCGGCGCGGCGATCAGGCCGCCGCCATCGCAGCCCTGAAGACGTCGATTTTTTGGGAATATAACCATCCGTTAATCGACGCTCACATCCTGCTCGGTCGCATCTTTCTGGAAAAGGGAGATCTGAGCGAGGCTAAGAAGTACGCCGACAGCGCCATCGCCATCGATCCCGACAACCAGGAAGCGATCGCCCTTAAACGACAAGTAACCATGGGCGGAAAGCCCTGAAGGGCAGCCAGGGTCAGAGTGGAAGGGGCCAAGCGCGAAGAGTGCTTGGCTCTTTTCTTTTTGACTGACTCCGGCGCGCATGACAGTTGCTCAGACCCCAATCCTGGTCCTTGCTCTTTGCCCTTTGCACTTAACGGTTTGCCCTTCGCCTCGCGGCTTCGCTTTCCATGGCACGGCAAGTGCTGAAGAGCAGGACGGCAAGCACGAAATGAAACGTGCCCCCGCCGCCACCAACTCTCTGAGCGCTGCAAGCCGCTGCGCCAGCCGCCCGCCGAGCGATCCTTCAGTTTAATCCCCCCGAAATGGGACCCGGTCAGAAATGACCGGGTCCTCCCGCATTTAGGGCCTAATTATAAAAACCTCAGGAAAACTCCGATTGGACAGCCACAGAAGGATTAACCGTCAATTGTGATCGACATCACGTCAAACTGAATCACCCAACTTAATTTCATTCACCCGGCCTGTCACAAAGACGAAATTTGTCACATTGACGTGCCGCGTTTTGTAAGTTGACCGCTTAAATGGAGCACCGCCGGCGCCGCCGCAAGCAGTTTCCAGAAAAATTTTTGGGACGGAAAAATTAGTTTCGAGGGTTCCAGAAAAGCAGAGCGCGAAGCTTAGGCAAGCCGTTCCCTACTGCTAAACTCCCGCTGTGCAAAATGCGGCCATCACGCGCGAATCGCATCACCCGCGAGGTCTCCGCGCGATCACTGCCAATTTTCCTAACGCTGCGGAAGCGGCCCTCGTCATAGGCTCGGGACTCCTGACCCTGCTTTCATTTCCAAATTTCGATTTGTGGTTTCTTGCGTGGATTAGCCTCTCGCCGCTCTTCATAGTCGTCGCACGGGCTGAGAAAGCCGGCCAGGCGTTTGTCGCCGGCTGGCTTTGGGGGACCATCTTTTTTTACGGCACATGTTGGTGGCTTGCCTTTCCGATGGTGCGCTACGCGCACTTAGGCGCCTGGTTGGTCTATCCGCTGCTGCTCCTCCCGATTGCCTTTGTGGCGCTGTTCCCGGCGCTGGCGTGCGCATTCGCCGCGTTACTGGTGAGACGATTCGGCGCAACCGCATTACTGCTGGCGCCGTTCGTTTGGGTTGCCGCCGATTGGTTGCGCTACGTCGTGACCGGACAACTTTGGAATGCTCTCGGATATTCACAGGCGTTTCATCCCTGGCTGATTGGGACAGCGCGGTGGGGTGGCGTTTATGGCGTCACCTTCATTCTCTTGGCCTTTAACGCGGCAATCACCCTAACCCTGATCGGTCGGCGGGTGCAGCTGGCGCTCTTGTCTCTAGCCGTACTGCTCGTCGCTGCTGTGGTAGTCGCGTCGGCGGATTTACAAGCGACTTCGGACTCATCAGGAAGCAAGACCGAGGCAGCCATCATTGCCGTGCAACCCAACGTGCCGATGGATCTTGCCGGAGATCCGGCACAGATGGATTTCCTGGTTGATCGCCATTTCTCCTTGACTCGCGGCGGACTACAGTTAACCAGCACTCACCAGATAAGTCCCCAAATTCCGCACCTGGTCATTTGGCCGGAATCGCCCATGAACTTCAGCTATGCGCGCGATCCGCATCTGCGAAAAGTCATCGGCGACTTCGCGCGTAGCGAGCAGACTTCGGTCCTCTTCAACTCGCTCGAACCAGCCAAAAATGGGGGCGATCAAAATTCTGCGATATTAGTAAATGAAAAAGGTGAAATGTCGGCGCGTTATGATAAAATCCGCCTGATGCCATTTGGCGAGTACGTGCCGCTGCCCCACTGGCTACCGGGCGCGAGTTCGGTGCGTGGACTCGTCGGCGAATTTGAGCCCGGCAATTCGTATACGCTGATGCCCCTCGGCGCGCTGCGCGCCGGGGTTTTTATTTGTATAGAGGCGGCGCATCCGTCGATCGCGCGCAATTTCACTAATGCCGGCGCCGACGTGCTAATCAATATTTCCAACGATGGCTATCTGGGACCGACAGCAGTAATGCGCCAACACCTCGCCAATGCCGTTTTACGCGCCGTCGAAAATGATCGCGACCTGCTGCGCGTCACCAATAGCGGGATCACCGCCTATATTCGGGCAGATGGCCGAGTGTCCGACGAGACGACGGGATTTCATGAAGATGTGCGGACCTGGACCATCAGCAAAGGTGAGCAAGGTACGACGTTTTATTCGCGGCATGGCGACGTGTTCGTCTATTGCTGCGCACTGGTTAGCCTGGGATTTATTTCAGCGAGCTTTATGAGAAGGAGAGTGTGGTAACGCAAGCTGTTAGCTTGCGATCGCAAACTAACAGTTTGCGCTACGACAGAACAATGATCGGAACTATTTCAATTCAGGATTTACGCAACACCTACGACGATTTAAAGAAACGCGTCGAGCAACTCGGGAGGTTTCTTTGATGTCCCGGCTAAACGCGCTGAGCTGGAAAAGATAGAAGCGCAAGCTTCTGCTCCTGACTTTTGGTCGGATCAGGAGGCGGCACAAAAGCTCTTGCAGCAACGCAGCCGCGTGCAACGAACCATCGAGCGGCAGGAAAAATTCGAAAGCGAAATCGCCGACGCCGGCGTGCTCTTTGAATTTGCCGAAGAAGACGAAGCCTCGCTGAATGAGCTGCGTGAGCTGCTGGGCCGGGCCGAGCATGAGATTGTCGCCGCCGAAACGGAAACGCTGCTGGCCGGCGAAAACGACGCCCGCAATTCAATCTGCACGATCCACCCCGGGGCCGGCGGGACCGAATCGCAGGATTGGGCCGAGATGCTTCTGCGCATGTATCTGAAGTGGTGCGAACGCCGTGGCTTCCGAACTGAAGTCATCGATTATCAACCGGGTGAAGAAGCAGGCATCAAGAGCGTGACCTTTAAAGTCGAGGGCGAATACGCCTATGGCCTCTTGTCGGCGGAAGCTGGCGTGCACCGGCTGGTCCGCATCTCGCCGTTCGATCAGAACGCGCGCCGCCATACTTCGTTCGCTTCGCTGTTTGTCTACCCGGAGATCGACGAGGACATCGAAGTCGAGATCAACGACAAGGATCTGCGGGTTGACACTTATCGCTCGACCGGCGCCGGAGGCCAGCACATCAACACCACTGATTCCGCCGTGCGCATCACGCATCTGCCGACGGGCATTGTCGTCTCGTGTCAGAACCAGCGCTCGCAACATCAGAATCGGGCCGTGGCGATGCAGGTCCTGCGTTCAAGACTTTATGAACTGGAACTGGAGAAACGGCAGGCAGAGACGAAAGAGCTCGAGGCCAACAAACAGGAGATCAGCTTTGGTTCGCAGATCCGGAATTACGTGCTAGCCCCTTACCGCCTGGTAAAGGACGCGCGCACCAAGCTGGAACGCGGCGATGTCGATTCAGTGCTCGACGGCGACCTTGACGATTTCATCAAGGAGTATTTGCTGTCGCGCCGAGCGGCTTAATAAGGACTGAGCTGAGTTAAAAAAGTAACGAGCCAGGCATTCGGATGCTTACTGCCTACTGCTTACTAATTATGGCGGCAATTCAACAAGACATCGAAATGGAACCGGCCCAGCGCAACACCCGCGTCAACGAAATCCTGGCGATCGGTTTAGTCGCTATCGCTCTGCTGTTGGGGCTCTGCCTGGCTTCCTACAATCCAAACGACCCATCCTGGAACTCCGCCGGAGAAGTCAACGCCCGCAATTGGGTCGGCATCATCGGCGCGAACGTGGCCGCCGCGCTCTTCCAGTCGATCGGTCTCGCCGGCTACCTGCTGCCGCTGCTAATCGTCGCCGCAGCCTGGCGCCGCTTTCGCTCGCGCCGGATCAATGCACCGGTCCTGAGACTAAGCGGCCTGCTGATCGTGGTGCTCTCATCAGCGGCGTTGCTCTCGCTGGCGAACATCAAGCCCTTTTTCGACGCGAGCTTCAATGCCGGCGGATTAGTAGGCGCCCTGCTGGCCCGGGCGCTGGTGAGCGGCTTGAATACCATCGGCGCCGCGATTCTGCTGGCCGCGATCGCCGCCACCGGATTGCTGCTGGCAACAAATTTTTCCTTCGCCAATTTTTATGAAACCATCGCGGCCGCAATCGGCGCGCGGCTCAGCGCCCTCCGGGCCATCCCGGAAAAGTTTCGTCTGTGGCGAATGGCTCGGCGCGAGCGGCGCGAGCAATGGCTGACACTGAAACGCGAAGCGAAGGCTGCGAATGATTTGACCGCGAAAGCAGTCGAAAGCCCGGGCGCGGAGTCTGCGACTGAGATTCGCTCAACCAACGAAGAGCTTGATCAGGCGTTTGCGTCATTCACCGCCGCCACCTCGGCGCCGCCAAAGACGATGTCCGCCGCGGCCGGGGCCGCCACTGCGCCGGCCAAACGCGGCGGGTCCACCCGCGGAAAAACGGAAGCCGCCGAATCAGCCATGGTTGAAGACATGGTGCGCGAAGTTGCCGTCAAACGAAAAACTGAAACGCCGGCAAACGGCCAGTTGGACTTCGATGGCCGGCGCAAGGTTTCTGCTAAGTCGGCGGCCACCGATTATCAAATGCCTTCGGTGACTCTCTTGAATGAGCCCCAGATGCGCCGCGAACAGGCCGATGACGAATTGCTCCAGATGGCCACCAAACTCGCCGAGAAGTGCCGCGAGTTCAACGTCACCGGTCAAATCAAGTTCATCTGTCCGGGTCCCGTGGTTACCACCTACGAATTCAAACCCGACCCCGGCGTAAAGTATTCGCGCGTGACCGGTCTGGTCGACGATTTGTGTCTGGCTTTGAAGGCAGAATCGATCCGCATCGATCGCATGCCGGGCAAACCCCACGTCGGCATCGAAGTCCCTAATCCGCGCCGCGAAACAATCTTCCTGCGCGAAGTCATTGAATCGCGCGCTTTCAAGGAATCAGCATCGAAACTGACTATTGCCCTGGGCAAAACAATCGACGGCCTGAATTACGTCAGCGATCTGGCAAAGATGCCGCATTTGCTGATCGCGGGCACCACGGGTTCCGGCAAATCCGTCGGCGTCAATTCACTATTACTTTCAATTCTCTATCGCGCGCGACCTGATGAAGTGAAGCTGATTCTGATCGATCCCAAGCGGCTCGAACTGGGTCTTTACGAAGATATTCCACATCTCGCCACGCCAATCATTGTCGATCCCAAACCGGCGTCGCGGGCGCTGCGTTGGGCAGTGGGCGAAATGGAGCGGCGGTACAAAGAGCTCGCCGGCTGGGGCGTGCGCAATATCGATGGATTCAATGCTGAGCGCGAGCGCCGCAACTCGGTGAAAGACTTCGATGAAAACGGCGAGCCGTGGACGCGCATGCCTTTCATCGTGATCATCATTGACGAATTGGCCGACCTCATGATGACTGCCGGCAACGAGGTGGAAGACTCAATTACGCGCCTGGCGCAAATGGCCCGCGCCGTCGGCATTCACCTCGTGCTGGCCACCCAGCGCCCCTCGGTTGATGTCATCACCGGATTAATCAAAGCCAACTTCCCTTCCCGCATTTCCTATCGCGTCTCTTCGAAAGTCGACTCGCGCACCATTCTCGACAGTAACGGCGCGGAGCATCTGCTGGGGCGCGGCGACATGTTATTCCTGCCGCCGGGCTCTTCGCGCCTGCTGCGGGTACACGGCGCCTATGTCGATGAATCGGAAATCAATAAGATCGTCTCGCATATCAAGTCGCAGTGGGAGCCGGACTACGATGAAACCATCACGCAGTCCGACGAAGAGGCCATGGGTCTGGAAGATTCCGACGGCGAGCGCGATGAGTTGTTTGAAGATGCGCTGCGCATCTGCGTTGATATGAAGCGCGCATCGACCTCAGTGCTGCAACGCCGCTTGCGGATTGGATACGGCCGCGCCGCCGCGCTGCTCGATCAAATGGAACGCGAAGGATTGATCGGCAAAGCCGATGGCGCGCGCCCACGGCCCGTGCTGCAAAAAGCTTTGGAGTTGGTCGGCGAGTGGGACGAGCAGGAAGCTGCTTTAACCTGACGTTGCCGTGACGATCGCCTCTTCCACACTATCTGTGCAAAACCCTGTGAAGATCGCACAGTTCCGTGTTACAACTTTCTTACGTGCAACACTTCCAGCAAAATGCACTCGCGAGCGGCAATTGATCATTCCCTCTATTTTCAGCAACTTGCATGCATGAAACACGCAGCTGCTGAGACAACGCGACCATCGGCTCGAGGCTGACGCTCGGGAGGAACGAATTACTCGCGAGACCTGACCCTGGATGATTCCGGGTAGCTCCGTGGCAAGGAGAACCGGACGAGCACACAATGACGACTGCTACGCTCGAAATGAGAATGATTGATTCATATGCCGCGGCGAGGCGGCTGTTGATCCAAACCGGAGTGCAAGACTATAAATATCGCGCTCCTGCCAGGCTTATCTGACAAATTAGATCGTTCAATGTTCTTTACCGGCACATCGCGGCCGCAAAACCGGCTGACCTTGACGTTGATTGTGGCGGGCTCTTTGTTGTTGCCGGGCTGCGTCAAACGTAGTTTCAACGAGCAGAATCTCGCGCAGACAGATTTACGCAACCAGAATAAGATACCGTCGATTTCCCGCATCAACATCAACACCGCATCAGCCGGCGAATTGGAAAAGCTGCCCGGCATCGGCCAGGCGCTCGCCGCGCGAATTGTCGAACATCGTGAAAAGTACGGCGCGTTCCGGAGAGCTGAACACTTGATCATCGTCCGCGGCATTAGCGACCAGCGGTTCCGCGCGCTGCACGACTTAATAACTGTCGAATGAGACCCGGACTCACAGAGCTGCGAATCAGCGCAAGTGAAATTTTCGATGCCACGCTGCGCGCCGTCGACGCCGGCGCCGCGGTGCGCAGCGCCGTGAAGTTTGCAGAGGGCCATTTCACAGTTTGCGGCCGGCCAATAGACACCAGCAACGTGTCTGCCGTGGCGATCGGCAAAGCCGCGCTGGCCATGGGCGAAGCGCTCGAACAGTCTTTGGGACAGTTCTTTAAGCAAGGCGTGTTGACTGGTCCGGCCCCGAGTCTGGCGCAGACTAAATGGCTGTCGGCGAGTCGCTGGAATTGGTATGTTGGGGGCCATCCCCTGCCTAATCGCGAGAGCTTGTCGGCCGCGGCTGATGCCGTGGGGCTCTTACAAAAAGCGAACAGAGATCGCGGGGTCGTCATTTTTCTGATCTCGGGTGGCGGTTCGGCCATGATGGAATGGCCGGCGGCGCCGAACATAACACTCAGCGACTTACAGGGCGCGAACCGGACTCTGGTTAGCTGTGGCGCGTCGATCTCAGAAGTGAATTCAGTGCGCCGGGCGTTCTCTGCGATAAAGGGCGGTAAGCTGGCGGCGCGCGCGCCCGAATGCGATCAGATCACTCTGGTGCTCTCCGATGTGCCAAAGAACGAAGAATTCAACGTGGCCTCCGGGCCCTCGATCGATCCTAACCACGGCCATCCTGTCGCGGTCGACGTCATCGAGAGCTACAAGCTGCGCACGCATCTGCCTGCCACGATAGTTGAGGCCGTCGAAAATCCTCGCGACTTTCATCTCACCTCAGAGACTTCACGCGAACGTTTCGTCCTGCTGAGCAATGATGATGCCATCCAGAGCGCCGCTGCGGCTGCGAAGCAACGCGGCTTTCTGGTAGATGTAGCCACCGACATCGTTGACGGTCCAATCTCCGCCGGTTGTGACATTCTGAGCCAACGCTTCGCCAATCTACGCGCTCAGGCCGGTGATGCGCCCGTCTGTCTGATTTCCGGAGGCGAGTTTGCTTGTCCGGTGAGTGGTGAGGGTGTTGGCGGACGCAACCTGGAGACAGCTCTAAGGCTGGCGATGCAGAATGGCTCTGCTGCGAGTGATTTCGTGGGACTCTGTGCCGGCACTGATGGCATTGACGGCAACAGTCCTGCCGCCGGCGCAATCGCCGACAGCAGCACGGTCGATCGCGCCAGAGCCGGCGGATATGATCCCGAGGATTATCTCCAACGAAGCGATGCTTATTCGTTTTTTGCCGAACTGGGGGACACCATTATTACCGGACCAACCGGAACCAATGTGCGCGATCTTCGCATTCTGCTCTCGCGCAGCATCAAGCGTTGACTCAGTTACAGGTCGCCCGGGCGTACCTTACCCGAAAACGCATGCCCACGGGCCACTCTCCGCTTCTTGACTCCATCGTTACCGGCGGCATATAAACGCATCTGACAGGAGTACGAGTGGCAACTCAATTCAAGCAAACCCAGGACGCACCTTTTCCCGCTTCAGACCTTTCATTTCACGACCTTGCCAACAAGCTGCAAGCGATGGACGCAGTTCCTTCGCTGGCAGAACTTTACGAACTGGTTGAGCGCACGACCATCGCCGATGACGAGGTGCAGCCGTACCTCGGCTTCAAAGAGGGCAACTACTCGCGCCACCGGGTGATGAAGAGTGAGTTTGTTGAGATGCTGGTGCTTTGCTGGAAGCCCGGCCAGCGGACGCCGATTCACGATCACAACGGCGCGCACGGCGCCGTCTTCGTTCAGCAGGGCATTCTGTGGGAGACGATGTTCGACTATGACGTGGAAACGGGCCTGAACTACAGATCCCATCGCGAGTTGCGCGGCGGCGGTCTGACCGGATCCGAACTGCCCGACATTCATCAACTGGGTAATCCGGACGTAAGCGGCCGCGATCTAGTCACCATTCATATCTACGCGCCGCCACTCGGCGTGCTCAAAACCTATAAGCTCGGCAGCGCCACCGTCGAACAGTACACTCCGGCTGAACCGGATTTTGTTTGATCCGCATCGCGGCGCATCTGCCTTACACAGTTCTCATTGGATAAAGCGCTCGATCTCACAGCTCCGGCCATCGGTGCGCACGCTTATCATTCCGCGCTCGCCGGTGGTCAGCACCTCAGCGCCGCTCACGCGCCAGCGGTCGACAACTTCCCGGTGCGGATGTCCAAAGATTGAGGTGCGTCCCACCGAAATCACCGCAAACGCCGCCTTCGTTGCGTCCACGAACTGCTGAGTTGATGAAGTCCGGCTGCCGTGATGCGCAACCTTTACGATATCGCTGCGCAACTCAGGCTGCGCCCGCAGGATGTTTGCTTCGGCTTCCCTTTCAATATCAGCGGTAAATAAAAACGTCTGGTTCCCGTAGCGAACACGGAGCACCGCGCCGTCGTTGTTACGCCATGGCGCAGTCTCATCAATAGTGGGCGCCGGCCAGACCACGTCAACTGACACGTCGCCGAATCGCAAAACATCGCCCGCCCCGATTTGCTCAATCGGGACCCGCGTCAGCTTCATGGTCCGGGCAAACCGGGCGTATTCCGGATCGTCCTTCGGGGTGCGGGCCACCATCGCGGCGCGAACCCGGAAATTGTTCGCCACATCATTCAAGCCATCGATGTGATCTGCATCAGCGTGCGTCGGCAGAACATAGTCCACGCGATCCAGGCCGCGCGCCCAGAGAAACTCTGAGACCACGCGCTCACCGATGCTGCGCGTATCGCGTTCAAAGGAGGGCTCAGTGTCCGCACCCTCTCGGTTCCAGTCGATATTCGGACGGCCGCCACCATCAATCAGGAGCGTCGCGCCGTCAGGCATCGTGATCAGGGCAGAATCGCCCTGCCCCACGTCGAGAAAATCAATTCGCAGTTTGCCGTCGGGCCTGGGCGCGCTGAACGGATGAAAGATGATCACGCACAGCAATAGAACGAATATCGTCGCCATTACCTTTGTTTTCGCACTGGGCGCGCCGTTGCTGCTGGTTATTGGTCGTAGCGGATTCCACTTACTTAAGGCCGCTATCAAAAAAGCCAGAGCCACAAAATACAGCAGGTAAACACCCGCCGCCACGCCGTGATAGTGCGGTAAGCGGAAGGAGGCCACGGCCCAACGCGTGACGGGATCGATCGCATGGACCATCAGCCTTTCAATTTTCTCTGCCGCGGTGATTAGCGGGGCGGCCGCGGCCGGGCTGACCTGCGCTACCACGATCGCTATCAAGGCCGTCGTCGCGAACACGATCATGGCCATGCCGATAAAGATATTCATTAAGAGCGACGCAACCGAGACTCGATGAAAATAGATAATCAGTAATGGCAGCAAGCCAATCTGGACGCTGGCGGAGACGATGATGGCTCCGGCGGCGTAGCACAGCGGCCGTTGCAGATGGCTTCGTTCCAGACGAACCGCCCATGAAGTCTTGAACAATCGGTAACGGATGTTCGACTCGGCCAGCTCGGCTTTCCAGGCGCGCTCGCTCCAGAACAGGCCCTCAGCCAACGAACGAAACCATCGCGGGGCCGACGGCGGAAAAGGCGTCGCATGAGTTGGCCGCCAATTGCCAACCTGCTGGAGTCGCAACATGATTGGCGTCGCCAGAGTCACGATGGCGATGACCGAAAGAAAAGTAAGTTGAAAGGATGGATCGCACAGATCGCTCGGCCGCCATACCAGCAGCACGAGGGCCGCACCCGCAATTAAATTGAGCGAGCTTGCCCGGCGCCAGACAAGCGGCGCACAGATTCCCAAACTGAAGACCATTGCCGCGCGAATCACAGGAGCCTCAGCTCCGACCATCAACGAGTACGCGAAGACCAGCGAAACGACGCACCCAAATTGAATCGCGCGATTGCGGGTGATTCGCCTCAGCAAAAGAAAAAGCAGGCCGGCGATGAAGCTGATGTGCAGGCCCGCAATGACCAGGACGTGAAACGCTCCACCTTCACGAAAACGCTCAGCTACTTCACCTGAGACCTTATACCGATTGCCCAGCAGCACAGCGTCGAGCACGCCCGCGGTTTCCATCGAGAAATGCGCATCAAACTGCCGTTCAAGCTGTGCCCGCCATTGGTAAAGCCAAGCCAGGGGCAGGAGGACGCGCGCGTCCTCGAGGCGCTCAACCAGCAACGGGCTCTTAATGACGCCGGTGGCGTCGTAACCCTTCCGTTCGAGATACTCGGTGAAAGGCATGACGCCGGGATTTCGATAATCATCATCACGATCGAGCAGCGTCATCACTCGAATGCGCGCACCGTGGTGAAGCTGCAATCGATCGTATGCTGCCCGCGCTGATGGATCGCCCGCGTGCGCCAGCAACATCACTGCGCCGCTGGCGGATTGTTCGCGCCCGCGAAGCCGGAGACGCTCCGCCTTCACGTTTAGATAGAACCCGTCCGGCGACGTTTTGGGTTCGCCGCTGAGTTCGCCGGTTAGCTCGACCGGTTCGGCGGATTGGATTGTGCCTTGTTCAAAAAGCCGGACGATGCGATCGGGTGAGACGGCGCGTGCTTCCACCGACGCGAGCAGGTACCCGGCGCAAACCGAAGAGAGGAGAATGGACGTAGTCGCGACCAGGACGACTCGCCGGTAAAAGCGCGTCGCCAACGCCAGAAAAGTAATACCCGCGACTACCAGCGCCGTCGTCAGCTTCGGATTGTGGCAGTAATAGAAAAACAGAACGCCGGTGGCCAGCGAAAAGACAATAACGAGCAGTGGTTGCGTGGTGAATCGAGCATGCGGGAGATCGCTCATGACTCCTTAAGGTCCGATGAGATTCACGATCGTTTCGACATGATGGGTCTGCGGGAACATATCAAATGCCACGATGGAGTCAAGAGAATATCCGCCGGCGATCAGCTTCCTTAAATCGCGGGCCAGCGTCGCAGGGTCGCAAGATACGTAACAGATTCGCTTTGGCTTAAGTCGCAAAATTCCGTCAATAACCCGCGACTCAGCGCCGGTGCGCGGCGGGTCGAGCAGAATGAAGTCGAGCGACGCTAATTTCGGATTGAGTTGGTTCCAGGCGAGCCAGTTCCCAACATCCGCCCGTTCTACTGTGACGTTTGTCAGGCCGGCATTACGCAGGTTCTTCTTGCCAAAGTCCGCGGCATCGGCATCGTACTCCACCGCAGTCACCAGTCTGAATCGCCGCGCCAGCGGCAGGGTGAAGAGACCGATGCCTGAATAGAGTTCCAGCGCAGTTTCACCGCGCTCCGCGCCAATCGCCAGTTCGATCAATTTGGGCAACAGCTCGACGTTCGTTTGAAAAAAACTCTCGGCATTCGCGCGATAGGTTTCGCCCGCGATTGTTCGCGAGATTTCCTTCATTTGATCCTGACTGGCTGGATCCGCAGGCCGCCCTACCCGGGCAGTCTGACCTCTGGCCTTTAGGCGAGGCGTGGCACGAGAGAATCCGGTGGCGACCGAGGCGTCTTCATCTCCGGTAATCGCGCGAAAGTACTGCGCGCCGCCAGCGATTGAATCTTGGGCCATTTCGTCGCGCAACGATTCAAGCACGCGCTGCAACTCGGGGACGAGCACGGCACACTCTGCGACATCGCATACTCGTCTGGAGCCGCTCTCAAAATAGCCAAGCCGTTTTCGATCAGCGTCGTATTGCCACTGGGCACGCGCGCGATAATGCCATTCGTTAGGCGCAGGTATGATGGCGAATTCCGGGATGTCCTCGATCCTGGTGATGCGGTGCAGGCAATCTCTGACGATCTCGACCTTGGCGGCGAGCTGTGCCTGATAGTTCATCTGTTGAAAGTTACAGCCGCCGCAGCGGCCAAAGTAAGGACAAGGTGGCTCGACTCGGTCAGGTGAAGGTTCGATGATCTCGGCAATCGATGCGAAGCAAAGGTTCGCCTTCTCGCGTTCGACGCGAACACGCAGACGATCACCCGGTGCGGCCAGCGTCACCATCACTGTTTTGCCGTCAACATGAGCGAGGCCGAGGCCGCCAGGCAGAATGCGTTCGATAGTTACTTCCATCAGTCGAGTCGGAAGCCCGACCGTCAGGGTGGGCCTCTCGTGTACCCTGCCCTCCTGACACTCGGGCTTCGGACATACTCTATCAGGGTTGGATGAAAAACAGGCTCAGCCGCGGCACTCGGAAGTGTTCGCGAATCCGTTTCTTTAGCAGATTGTCGCGGGTCTGTGCGAAGGCAGCTTTATCCATGTGACGTTTGTAAGGCTTAAGCTGCGCTTCGACGTCATTCTCTATCGCAGTCACTTGTTCGGGCGCGAGCGTCTTTCGCATGGCGTCGTCAAGCAGGCGCTCTATTCCCGTCAAAGACTCTTCCAGCTTCCGCGAATCCGGATGCGACGCAGATTCGTAGTCGCGATTGATCTCCGCCAACAGTGAGACGCCGCGTTCCAACGTTTCAGAAAAGTCATCCTCGGTTGAGCTCCGTGCATTGGCGAGGCGTTGCAACTCAGCCAGCGAACCAGTCAAATGCTCTAACACCGCAGTTCGCGGAAAGGGCGTCGCCTCGCTCTCTGATTCGGTCGCCGCACCGTCATGACTGCCGACCCGAGATTCCAGCCATTCAGCGTACTGCGCCTCTACTTCCTCCTGACAATACAGCAGAGTCTTTACCGTGCGTTTCTGTTTCTTGGCATCGTAGGAATCGAAAGCGTGCTCAATGCCACGCAGGGCTACATGAAGAGGCACGCCGCGTTCTTTCCAGCTCTCGATCAAACTCCAGTCCATGGGACTAAGCATGAGATGCTTGCCGCGACGACGAATAAAGGTGTCTTCGATTTCTGAGAAATAAGAAAAGTAGTTCAAGAGAGTTCAGTGACGGGTGTCAGGTGTCGGGTGACAGGTGCCGGTCGCGGCTACTCATCCGGCACCCGGCGCCTGGCCCCGGCACCCGTTCTCGCACCCGACACCCGTTCATGCACCAACCGCAAACCTTCGAGCGTCAACGTCTCGTCGACCTGCTGAATAAAGGCCGAACCTTTCGCGATCAACGGCGCGAGCCCACCCGTCGCCACCACCCGAACGGAGCCGCCCAATTCCGCGATCATCTTTTTCAAAATGCCGTCCACCAATCCAATGTAGCCATGATAAAGGCCGGACTGCATGGCTTCGACAGTTGCGGCGCCGATGACGGTGCGCGGCCGCTTGATCTCCACGCGCGGAAGCTTCGCTGCCCGTTCAAACAAGGCGTCGGCAGATATCGTAATGCCCGGCGTTATTACACCGCCCAGGTATTCGCCTTTCCCATTTATCGCGTCGAAGGTCGTGGCCGTGCCAAAGTCGACCACAATGCATGGTGCGCCATACTTCGCGACCGCGGCGACGGCATCAACAATGCGATCTGCCCCCACGTCTGACGCTGGTTGGTAGAGAATCTGCAAGCCCGTATTTATTGAGTGATCGACAACCAACGGCGTCAGGTTGAAATAAATTTCAGCCATCCGGTTGATGGTGAAATTGAGCGGCGGAACTACCGAGGCAATTGCAATCGCATCGATCGATTTGAAATCCAGACTCGAAAGCGCAAAAAGATTTCGCGCCAGCACGCCCCACTCGTCGCCGGTGCGCGCCCGTTCGGTCGTCAGACGCCAATGCGCCACCAGCTTGGCGCCGTCAAAAACCCCTAACGAAGTATTGGTGTTGCCGATGTCGATGGCCAGCAGCATTTCAGTTTTCTGGTGGTACTTCAGTCTGTGATTCTGTCAGGACGAGCCCGAGTAAAGCCTGCCATTAAAGTACGCTTTCAATTTCGTCGACCGCGGCCACGGTTCCCTGTTCAGCGCCGACAACTTCCGCGACCCGCGCCGCTGACTTTGCGTAATCGGGATTTTCCAGCAGCAGGCGCAACTCGCTGGTAGCGGTCCCGGCATTGTAACGCGGCCGCGGCAAAACCCGGCCACAACCCAGACGGGCGACCCGGTGGCCATTGTCGAATTGATCGTGCGCGTGCGGCACCACCAGCACCGGCCGGCCCGAGCGCAAACCCTGACCCGTCGTGCCGACACCGCCCTGGTGCACAATCACGCTAGCGCGCGGCATCACCTGACTGTACGGCGCGTATTCAAAGACCGCAATGTCACTCGGTAACGGGCCGCGTGGCATGTTGCGCGCCGTGTTGCCAATCAATAACAGCGCCCGGCATCCGAGGGCCTGCGCCGCCGCAATCGAATCAAGATAGAAGTTCTGCGCCACCCAGATCGCGGAAGAGCCGAGCGTAAAAATGATCGGCGGCGGCCCGGCATCAAGGAATTCGAGGAGCTCCCTGGCTACTTCAGTTTCGCCGAAATAGTCGCGCCGGTCGTAAAACGGAAATCCGGTGACAACGGTATGCGGCGGCCAATCAGGCTGTGGCTCAGCCATGACCTTCGAAAACAAGGCCAGCACTTTCGTCGGCGAGTGTTGCCCTTTGAATAACGGTGGCTCGCCGCGCGGCAATCCCAGCTCAGCGCGCAGCTCATAGACCGGCTGCGCCATTTTGTCGAGCTTAATCGTCGCCAGCGCCATCACGCCCCGACCGACCCAGGGCGTCAGTCGCATGAGGTGATATAGCCAGGGCCACTGCGGCGGCACAATAGGATCGTAAACTGAAAGGAACGATGCCGGGGCCAGTACCGATGATATCCAGGGCAACCCCTTTTTCTGCGCGACGATGGTGCCCGCAAACGGCAGCGGATGTGTCAGGAGGAGATCGGCGTCCCGGGTGGCTGCATCAAGATCAGCGTAGATGTCGCGCAGATAAGGAATGATCATATCGCCGATGGCCTCGGGACCTCTCTTCGGATCCATGACTTCCCCGACGAGTTTCGCCACTTCTTCGATTTGATCGACTGAAGGCATGTCAGGACGCACCGGATAAAACTCCAACCCGACGCTTTCCATCTTTTCCCGATAGATTTCCGACGTGGCCACTAACGGCCGGTGGCCGCGTGCTTGTAATTCGAGGGCAATGGCCACGTACGGATGAATGTCGCCGAACGAGCCAAAGGTGGAGATGACAATACGTTTGCCTGGCATCAGTTTATGATTGAAGAGTTATCGACGGGCGGAGCGCCGTGACGTCTCCGGCCCGCACCGAGATGACCTTGCCCTCTTGGTTTTCGACGCGCAGCGCTCCATCGCTATCCAGACCTCGGGTCAGGCCGGTGAACTGGCCGCTCGCGGTTGAGACCGCCACGCGCCGGTCGAACGCGTAAGACGAACTCGCGCACCATTCCCGAATGAGGTGTTCGCGACCTGCCTGACTCTGCAACAGCACATAACGGTCTCTCAAGGCGGCGATCAGCGCTGTCGAGATTCGCTCGGCATCGGGCTGGCGGCCATTGATTGCTTCAATTGAAATGGCCTGGTCGCCAAACTGTTTCAGACCGCTCGCTAACAGATTGATGCCGATGCCAAGAATTGCCGCCGGCCCATCGACTGTTTCAGCCGTCTCCGCCAGCATGCCGCACAATTTCCGATCTTCCACACAAAGGTCGTTGGGCCATTTTATATCCGGTTTGACTTTGCACGCAGCCACCAGCGCATCCGTCGTCGCCAGCGCGCCCATCAAGGTAATCAACGGCCACGCGGTCATTTCGACTTTAGGTCGCAGGATGATACTGAAATACAGGCCTGCACCTTTCGGCGAGTGCCATTTCCGATCCAAACGGCCGCGACCGGCAGTTTGCTCAGCCGCGACAATACAGAGACCCTCGGGCGCGCCGGCTTTTGCCTGTCGCATTGCTTCGAGATTTGTCGAATCAATTGATTCAAAGCGGAGGATGGCTGCGGCGAAGGTCATTCGTTTCGCAGGATAGATGAAACATTGGCGCGGCGCTAGCGGGAACTCTTTTTTCGGTGTTCATCTATTCGAGTCACCCAAGACAGCCCGAAGGGCTTTGAGAGAGTAGCCGGTGGTCGCAGCGCAGCGAAGACCACCGGTTATCCAGCGATCAGATTCGTACCCTGAAAGGGTGCCAGACTTCTTGCACCCTTTTCAGGGTGCTGACGAGATTCTTGTTGCTTTCCGGTGGTCTTCGCTACGCTGCGACCACCGGCTACATTCTCGCAACCCGTCGGGTTGAAAACACGACCGTCTTTTCTCGCGCTCGCACTTAATCCATAATGCGCCGCGAAAGGAGCAACCCTATGAAACGAATTGCAGTCCTGTGCTTCGCCTGCCTGCTGTTGAGCGCGTGCCTGAAACCGAAGACTGAATTTCCGGCCGGCAGGATCATCGACCTGTCGCACCCGTTCGACGCTCAGACCATTTATTGGCCGACCGAGCAAGGCTTCGTCCTGGAACATGAGCAGAATGGCGTCACCGAAAAAGGTTACTACTATGCTTCGAACAAATTCAGCGCTCCCGAACACGGGGGCACACACATCGACGCGCCCAGACACTTTGCGGCGGGCGGCAATACTCTGGATCAGGTTCCGCTTGAACAGCTGATGGGACGAGGCGTGCTGATCGATGTTACCAAACAGTGCGAGACGAATCGGGATTATCTGGTTGCGGTCGACGATTTCCAGAAGTGGGAGCAGCAGCACGGGCAGATTCCCACCGGCGCAATAGTCCTGTTGCGCACCGGATTTGCCAGGTACTGGCCGGATCGCGTGAGGTACATGGGCACCGATGACCGTGGGGCCGAGGCAGTTGCGAAGCTTCACTTTCCCGGGTTAAGTCCGGAAGCTGCGCGCTGGATCACCGCGAATCGATCGATCAAGGCCATTGGCCTGGACACGCCCAGTATCGATTACGGCCAAACGACGCTCTACGAGAGCCATCAGGTTTTATTCGCAAAGAATGTTCCGGCGTTTGAGAATCTTGCTGACCTGACAGCTTTGCCTGCGGAAGGATTTATCGTCATTGCGATGCCGATGAAGATTGCCGGAGGCAGCGGCGGCCCGCTCAGGATTGCGGCTATCGTAAATTAAAACAGTCAGTACCATTCGCGTAAACGAATGGGATAAAGCAAGACCCTCGAGGGTAACGCTTGATCCCATCCGCTCACGCAGATGGTACTGACCTCCGGTAAACGAGACGTCTATCCTAGGAACCCGCGGAACTTCGCGGCGTTCATTTCATAACCCGGAAACAGCGTTCTCAAATTCGTCGCCCCCAGGTGCTTCTGGGCAATCTCGCCGAAGACGTTGCGGAAATCGGTGGTCACGGCCAGGTCCCGGCCTTCGTACAACTGATCGTTCTTCAATCCCGGCCAGTCGGCGTAAACCTTTCCGCCGCGGACTGTGTTGCCGACGACGAACATGGCATTGGCGTGGCCGTGGTCGGTTCCGCGGTTGCCGTTTTCTTTCACGGTGCGGCCGAATTCGGACATCGTCAGAATCACGACGTCGTCCATCCGCGCGCCCAGGTCGGTGTAGAGGGCGGCGATCGCCTGACTAAATTGGCGCAGCAGATTACTGAGCTGGCCCTGCTGGTTTCCTTCGTTGACATGCGTGTCCCAGCCGCCCACATCGGTGAAAGCGACTTCCAGCCCGACACCGGCCTTGATCAACTGAGCGATTTGCAATAGCGAATTCCCAAACGGCGTGCGCGGATAATTCGCGCCGTTCTCAGCTTTATACTGCGCGGGATTCACCTGCTTCAGGTAGTTGATCGCTTCGAATGTTTCCTTGCCCGTTCCATGCAAAGCGTCCTTGACGAACTGGTCGTCATACATCGCTTCGAAGCCGCCCTGCACCGCAGCCGAGCTTTGACCGGCGCGAATGGCGAAGTCAGCCAGATTAGAGATCGCCAGAGTGTTTGCCTTGCCCTGCATCGCGCGCGGCATATTCGAGGTCATCGACACGGCGCGGAAGAGAGACTTCTCCGGGTCGGGCTTCGATTGCAGATAGCGATTCAGCCAGCCATCCACCGTCGATTTCAATCCCGGCGTCGCTGACTCCATGTAATCCTGCGCGTCAAAATGCGACCGCGTGTTATCAGGCGACCCCGACGCGTGCACAATTGCGAAGCGCTTTGAATCCCACAATGGCTTGAACGCTACAAGCGCCGGGTGCAAGCCGAAAAAGCCGTCGAGATTAATGGCAGCATCCGCCCCGCCGTCAGGCTTCGGAATCGCGATGTTGGGCCGCAGATCGTAATAACCGTGCTCTCCGTGCGGCACGACGACATTAAGTCCGTCCACCGCACCGCGCTGAAAGATGGCGATGAGCGTCTTACGACGGTCTGCGGGATTGAGAGACGCAGCGAGGGTGCGCTTCAGAAAAGACGGCGCCGAAGCCATCATCCCGAACGATGCCAACGTCACGCTACCGGACTTGATGAAATATCTTCTGTTCATAAGGACCTCGTAAATTTGTCAATTGTAGATCGTGAAGAAAGGATCGATTCACGATTTAGCTTTGCCATTTGCTCGTCTACTGCCGTTGAAATTCGGGCGAGCCCAGAATCAGCCCCGCGAGTTTCACGACCGGATTATCGATATTCGACGGGTTCAGTCGCGCCACTTGCGGCGGTTGTGGCGGCGCCTGTTGCTGCGGGCCGCCTAAACCCGCGCCCAGATTGCCTCGCTGAAAACCTTCCTCGAAAGGATTTGCCGGAGCCGCGTTCGAGGCGACCTGGGCGCCGCGCGCCGTGGGCGGCACCGTGATTTGATCGCTCAGCTGCTTCAGCAAGGTTTCACGTGTCTTGGCGGAAATTTCGCCGCCGACGATTACGCTCACCAAGCGGTCGAGTAATTTTCCTTTGTCGATCGAAGTTCCCGGCTTCGCGTCACCCATCAGACGGGACAGATCGACCCGGGTTCCCGGAATACGATTACTGACCAGCGCCAGCGCAAAATTCATGCGCTCGAGCAGAGCTCCGGTGTTCACCCAGTTTTCTGCCACGTCGGCATAACCGTTCGGCGTCTGGTATCCGTAAAGCGGCTGGCCCATGCGTTGAATCCACTGATGAAATTGCGGACCGCCATTCGTCTCGCCGCCAATCGTCCGCACCGCGCTGATGGCCAGTTCAAACGGCCGTTTCACCTTGGCCCGATAAGCGTCCTGCGAATTGAAATCGGGAGAATAAAAGATCGTCCGCAGCATCTCGCGAATGTCGCCGTCCGTCTTTAAGAAAGTCTGGGCCACCTGATCGACGAGCGCCGGCGGCGGTTCGTCCGCCACAAAACGGCGCACCAGTTTGGTCGCAATGAACTTCGCAGTTGCCGGCTGGTGCGAAAGGATATCGAGCACCATGAGCCCATCTTTCACGCCGCCCCCGGCGGGAATCTTATGGCCGAGGACGAGTTTCTCACCGTTGTCGTGAACAGCCGGACGGAACACAAACGTCCCCGCCCTGGTGCGCGCCATTTCCGCCATTGGCCCATTCATGACCGCCTGCGCGGCCGCCCCGGCGCCGCGCGGAGCGATAATGGTCCACCCGGTAAAGCAGCGCGCGACCTCCTGCACGTCCTTCTGGGTGTAGCCGCCGTCGACCCCGAGCGTGTGCAGCTCCATCAATTCCCGCGCATAGTTCTCGTTAATACCGCGGCGTGGTTGTTGCGGCCGCTGCTGGGCGTTAGGCAGGTTCAAACCAGCCAACGGGCCGCGCCCGGCGCCCGGCCGCGCCTGCGGTGGTTGAGCGTTCGGACTGACGCTCTGGACATTGTCGAGATAGAACAGCATCGCCGGGCTTTGCGCGTCCGCCAGCAGCAAGTCGTAGAATTTTCCGAGCGTGTGCGGGCGAATCGTGTCGCGATCATAAGCCGGTAACAGCCACCTGTCCGCTCCCTTGGCGGCATAGACGTTAAAGTGATTGGTCCAGAAGTCAACCATCACTTCCTGCAACTGCCGCTCGCTATAGACGGCGCGAAGAATGCGCGACATTTGCAACTCGCCGGTGAGAAACTGGGCCGGCCGCAGGTTGTTCTCTCGAAAGTACTGCATCATCGCCTGCCGGTACTGCGGATTGTTCATGGGATTCTGATCGGCGGCAGGTTTGGCAGCCTTCTGATTCGCAGGCGCATTTGCATCCGCGGTCATTGAGTCGCCACTCTTGGGTGCATTTGCGTCGGCTGCATTCGCCCCACCCTTGACGCGGTTGTCGCGCGCGGCAGCCAGTTCCGGCGGCAGCGCGCCGCGCCGCTGCAACTGATTGAGCAGCTGGCCCGGTTGCGGATACTTCTCGTAAAGCTCGGCCGTGCTCATGCGCAGTGTTTCCAGATTTTGCAGCTTAGCTTCTGAGGCTGAGTCATCGATTTTGTCGGGATTGAGTTGCTGCTCGATGTACTTATCGACCCCAATCGATCTTACGCGCTCGACATCACCCGGCCGCGCGCCGAATCCGAGCCGGTTCAGCACATGAAGAATCCGCTGGTCCTCAGAGATTCTGGCGGAAGATTTCTTGCCGCCCGTCTTCATGGTTTGGCCGCTGGAGACGACGAAGGTGGTCGCAAAAATCGCCACCGCCGCCAAAAGGCTGGTCGCCTGCTGCCAGCGCGCCCGCTGCTTCCAAAAGCTTCTTTTCATAACTTTCCTCTGGCTACCCGTTTTTCAAACCAAACGTTTAGACGCACTTCCCTCCCGCACGGTCGAAAAAAGCAGATACGCCTGATTATCGGCCGTAAATTCCAGTTATGTCCATAGTTGGTAGTGGTACAGTTTGGTTCTCTGATGTATCACTACTTAATTAGCGTTAATGGTTCGTTTGAAGAGAATCTTCTCATTCACGCCGCCGCTTTAGCGCGGCGAGTTGGCTGAGCTAGAAGCTGGAAACCGTTTAAACGGTTTCCGATCTCGTTATGGTGCTCGGCACACCGGGCTCAAGCCGCGGTGTGAATAAGAAAGTCAAACTGTACAACTACCCCATAGTTGAGCAGCGCCTTTGGAGTGCGCCGACTAGCGGTGCTGTTGCGCGCCGCAGACTAAAGCGGTGACCAGTCACCACACTCCTATCACGTTATGGAGGTGGCTGCTGCGTGCCCTGGTCGGGTCGGGGCGCGCGAGGCAGCGGTCGGGGGTAGGTTACGGGGCTGCGGTTTCCGTCCTTATCAATAGCACGCACCCCAAAGAAGAAGTTGTCTTTCGACATTCCCTTCATGGTAAAGGTCAGGACGTTGCCGACCGCTTGTGAGTGGGTCCAGGTCGCTTCAGTTGTGTCCCGCCACACAATTTCGTACCCGGCCAGGTCGGGTTCTTTGTTCGCCTCCCACTTGATCGGAGTGTCATTCGACAAGCTGGTCGGAAACGTAACCGTCTTAGGTCTGGCGGGAGCCGAGGCCAACGCGGCCAGCGCTGCCGCGTTCACGCGCG
>Ga0126369_10000344_pt1 | contig 30200 bp, 27 predicted proteins | sample PanSoiMetaPlot_1_FD_109646 | JGI IMG/M metagenome (GOLD analysis project Ga0126369, IMG submission 109646) | Tropical forest soil microbial communities from Panama - MetaG Plot_1 | ecosystem: Environmental > Terrestrial > Soil > Tropical forest > Bulk soil | place: Panama | collected 2016-02-17
ACATCCCAGTAGAACCGGTAGGTGTCGCCCAGCGAGTCGTAGGCCTGGTTGGCCGACTCGTCGGCGCACTCGGGCTGGCCCTCGTCGCGGAGGACCACCGTGGCCTGCTGGTCGCTTCGGTTCTGGGCGTCGTAGATCGTCCGGTGGACGACCCCCCGGCCGCCGGGCGCGGCGACCGCCCTGCGCAGCGGCTGTGCGGCGAGCGCGGCGTTCTGGGCGCGCGTGAGGCGGATGGAGTGGTCGACGGACAGGGTGCCGATCGCCGCCTCTCGCTCCTCCGGCGTCCCTGTCCGGAGAATCCTCTCGAAGACGTGCGGCGGGACGATCGAGCACATGCACCCATGCATACGGTTGCACCTCCTGGGTGTCGCTTCGCCGTGGGGGGCGACTGCTGTGGGTCGAAACGCTACTCGCCTGGCAGGGACGGGACATGGGCGAGTCCGTAGCCCGACCCGGGACAACCGCTCAGTCCAGGTTGATCGCCTCGCGCAGCTTCTCGAAGAAGCCCTTCGACACCTTCTCGGGCTTGCCGGTCAGGCCGCCCACCTTGCGCAGCAGCGCCTTCTGGTCGGCCGAGAGGTCCTTGGGCACCACGACCTGGACGACGACGAACTGGTCGCCCCGGCGACCGTTGCGCACGTTCGGCATACCCCGCCCTGGCAGGCGGAACGTCTGGCCGTACTGCGTGCCCGCCGGCACCGTGATCTCGACGTCGCCGTCGAGGGTCGGCACCTCGATCTGGTCGCCGAGGGCGGCCTGCATCATGTTGACCCGCAGCTCGTAGACGATGTCCTGGTCCTGCCGGCGCAGCGTGGAGTGGTTGCGCACGCGGAGCACCACGTACAGGTCGCCGGGCGGGCCGCCGCGATAGCCGGCCTCTCCTTCGCCCGAGAGGCGGATCTGGGAGCCGGTGTCCACGCCCGCCGGGATGCGAACCCGCAGCCGCTTCGGGCGCTCGACACGGCCCTGCCCGCGGCACTCGCCGCAGGGCGAGCGGAGGATGCGCCCGGCGCCGCCGCAGGTGGGGCAGGTGCCGATGTTGACCACCGACCCGAAGATGGACTGGGCCTGGCGCCGCACCTGACCGCTGCCGCCGCAGGACTCGCACGTCTCGGTGCCGGTCCCCGGCTGGGCGCCGCTGCCGGTGCACGTTTCGCACGTGACGAGCCGGGCCACGTCGATGTCGCGCTCGACGCCCGTGAACGCCTCCTCGAACGAGATCGTCAGGTCGTACCGCAGGTCGTCGCCCCGCGCCGCCCGGCGACCGCGCCCACCGAAACCCCCGCCGAAGAACGTGTCGAAGATGTCGCCGAAGCCGAAGCCCTCGAACCCGGTCCCGGTTCCCTGGCCGACGCCGGCGTGCCCGAACATGTCGTAGCTGCGCCGCTTCTCCGGATCGGAGAGCACCTCGTAGGCCTCGCTGCACTCCTTGAACCGCTCGGCTGCCTGCGGGTCGTCCGGGTTGCGGTCCGGGTGGTACTGCATCGCCAGCTTGCGGAAGGCGCGCTTCAACTCGTCCGCGGAGACGTCACGGCTGACGCCCAGGATCTCGTAGTAGTCGCGCTTGATTGCCAAGGCGGTCTAGGCTGGTGGCCGCGCCACCTTCACCAGCGCCGGCCGCAGCACGCGGTCGTGCATCCGGTACCCGGCGCGCAGCTCGGCCACGACCGTGTCCTCCGGGTGCTTGGCCGTCTCCTCCGAGGCGACGGCCTCGTGCTGCTTGGGGTCGAACGTCGCGCCCAGCGCCTCGATGCGCTCGACGCCGACGGAGCCCAGCACCTCTTCCAGCTTCTGGAACGTGAGGCGGACTCCCTTGAGCCAGCTCTCGTCGAGGCCCTCCGGCGCGTGGCTCAGCGCGCGGTCCGCGTCGTCGAGGACGGGCAGCAGCCGCTCCGCCACGGTGGCTGCGGCGTACTTCATCGTGTCGAGCTGCTCCTGGCGCACGCGCTTCTTGTAGTTCTCGAAGTCGGCGGCCAGCCGCAGGTGGCGGCCGTTGGCCTCCTCCAGCTGCGACGCCAGCGCTTCGATGCGGCGCTCAGCCGTCCGCTCGGCGGCCTCCTGCTCTTCGGTGACCTGGGTGCCCTGGGTGCCCTCGGTGGCCTCATCGGCCTCGGCGGTCGTCGCGGGCTTCGCCTCGGGCGCCTCCGGCTTCACGGTCCGCTCGCTCCCGCCGGTCTCCGCGGCGGGCTGGTTCGCCTTCGACTTCTCCTGGTTGCCGCCGGACACAGGCCGATCGGCCGAGGCGGCCTCGACGGCCGGCGCGTCCGGCCTGGGCGTGGAATCGTGGTCTGTCCTTCGCTTGGTCGCCATCGCTCGTTGTTTTGATACCGCGGGCCGGCCCCCGGTCAAACCCCGGCCCCCGTTCGGGTGCGCAGGCCCCAACTCTAGTGGATGCCGCGAGGGCGCAGCCGGCGCCTCACGCGTACACCTCGCTCATGCGCTCGCTCGCCCGCCGCGCGACGGCCTGCAGGCGGGCGACCACCTGGCCGTAGTCCATCCGCGTGGGTCCCAGCACCCCCAGGACGCCGCGGATTCGGCGGGTGGGCCCGTACGTGGTGAGCACGACGGTGCACGAGCGCAGCTGGGTGGCCTGGTTCTCGGACCCGATGACGATCTGCATCTCCGACTCGCCGACCAGCTCCTGGAGCAGGGTGGCCAGGTGGCGGGTCTCCTCCAGCACCTCGAGCACCTGGTGCAGCCGGGAAGCTTCGGCGAACTCCGGCTGGCGCAGCAGGTTGCGCACGCCGTCGTGCAGCACCAGCGTCTCGACGCCCTGCTCGAAGAGCTCGAGTGTCTGCGACAGCCGGGTGACGATCTCGTTCTCCAGGCCGCGGCCGAGCCGCTTCAGCCGCAGCTCCAGGCCGTCACGGTCCTTGCCGACCAGCTCGCGGTTCAGCTTGTTCGCGAGCCGGCTCAGCTCTGCCTGCTCCACGGGCCGGCTGACCGACATGATCTGCTGCCGGATCAGGTTGCCCTCGACGAGCAGGATCACCAGCACTTCGGTCGGCTCCAGCGAGACCAGGTCGACGTGCTTGAGGCGGGCCTGCGGACCGTGCGGCAGGGTGGCGATGGCGGCGTTCTGGGTGACTGCCGCGACGATGGTGGCCACGCGCTCCAGCAGCGCCTGGGGGTCGGCCGGCGCGGTCCGCAGCTCGCCCTGGATGAACGTCTCCAGCTGGGTAGGCACCGCCTGCAGGTCCATCAGGAAGTCGACGAAGTAGCGGTACCCACGGTCGGTCGGGATGCGGCCCGCCGACGTGTGCGGCTGCACGAGGTAGCCGAGGTCGGCGAGCTCGGACAGCTCGTTGCGCACCGTCGCCGAGCTGAGGTTGAAGAAGTGACGGCTGACCAGCGCCTGCGAGCCCACCGGAATCGCGGATACGGTGAACTCGCGGACGACCGCCTTCAGGATGTCCTGCTTGCGTGGCTCCATGGTTCTGGCACTCCCGGACCGAGAGTGCCAGTCAGTTTACCGGCCCTGAGGGGCGAACGTCCGCTCCACCTCTGCTTTCGGCTCGGCTCGTCTGGTGCGTTCGGTGCGCCTGGTGTGAGGACCGGCGAAGAGGGGCTGGCGGGCTAGCATCGGCTCGCCTCTGGGTGGCAACTGCCACACAAGTGGGCCAATCTCGACTTTGCCGCGCGTGAGTGGCCCCATCCGACGCTGATGAGGACTCTCACGCGCAGCAACGGTCACTTGCGGTCCACATGCGGCACAGGTGCAATGCAGCAATGACTTTGCCGTACCTTAGCCACGTCATCGCGTGCCCATGAGGTGGCCGACGTACGGCAGCGCGGCAGAACGGTCCACCCTCGGCCCAGTTGCCACCCAGAGGTGAGCCGATGCTAGCCCGCCAGCCCCCTTCGCCGGAACTCCACACCCCAGGCCCGACCGCCACGCCAGTCGGCCCACGCCGACGCACCGCACCGCTCACAGCACTTCCAGCGCGATGCGGTTGTGCAGGTCCAGACCGCGGCGGGTGGGCGCGTACCGGCGGCCGGCGCGAGCGAGCAGGCCCGCCTCCACCAGCGCTTCCAGCGGCCGCTCGAACCCCGCCGGCGGCTCCAGGCCCTTGGCCGTGCGGAGGCCGAGCATCACCCGCTCGGCGCGGGCCCGTTCCGGGGGCAGCTCCTCGCGGTCCTCTTCCACCCGGCCGGCGGCGGCCGCGGCGCAGTAGTCGCGCGGCCTGGCCACGTTCCACCAGCGCCACGCCCGCTCGCCGTCCGTCGCGTAGGAGTGGGCGCCGGCGCCGGCGCCGTACACCGGCCGGCAGTCCCAGTAGGCCTGGTTGTGGCGGGAGCGGCGGCCCGGCCGAGCCCAGCTCGACACCTCGTACCGCTCGTAACCAGCCTCGCCGAGCAGGCGATCCGCCGTGTCGAGCTGCTCCCACTGCGCGTCGGAGTCGACTTGGGCCAGGACCCCGCGGTCCCGGCGCCTGGTCAGCAGCGTCCCCTCCTCGAACGTGAGGCAGTAGCAGGAGAGGTGCTCCGGGGCCAGTGCGACCGCCCTGGCCACCGTGTCCGCCCACGCGGCCGGCGCCTGGAACGGCACGCCGTAGATCAGGTCGAGGCTGACGCTGTCGAAACCCGCCGCCCGCGCCTGGCGGAACGCACGCTCCGCCTGGGCGCCGTCCGTCCGGCGCTCCAGCACCGCCAGCGCCCTGTGATCGAACCCCTGGACACCGAGGCTGAGCCGGTTGACGCCGCCGGCCCGCCACGCAGCGAGCTTCGACTCGTCGGTCGACGCCGGGTTGGCCTCCAGGGTCACCTCGGCGCCGGGCTCGACCTCGAAGACGGCGCGGACGTGCGCCAGCATCCGGGCGGCCAGTCCGGCAGGCAGGAGGCTCGGCGTGCCGCCGCCGAAGTAGACCGTGCGCAGCGGCCCGAACGGCAGCGCCTCGCGGGCTCGCTCCAGCTCGCGCTCGAGGGCCTCCTGGTAGTCCGGCATCAGCCGGTCCATCCCCGCGTAAGCGTTGAAGTCGCAGTATCCGCACTTGTGCCGGCAGAAGGGGATGTGCACGTAGAGGTGTCGGAACGGCTGCAGACCAGCGGCGCTCAGCGGATGCTCCTGATGTCGTAGCGCGAGCTGCGCGCCTTCTCCAGCGTCCGCTTGAGCTGCTCCAGGGCGGCCTTCTCGTCAGGGACCAGGCCCACGATGCGGCCCGCCATGCGGTCCTCGAGGCGCGCGATCTGCCGGCCGATCGACTCGGTGTTGGCGCCGTTGGCCCGGTACCGCTCCCGCTTGCGCCACAGGCGCAGGTGCTCGTCCCGCAGGTCGGCCACCAGGTCGTCCACCCGGCAGTCCAGGCAGAGGCCGTCGCGGACCACCGAGCTGTAGACCTGCTTCCCGCAGCGCCGGCAGCTGAGGAGGATGCCGGTCACGCCAGCCGCTCCACACGCGCGCCGCTGAGCTCGGCCAGGCGGGTCGGTGAGATCGGGAACACCGCGTCGGGCCTGCCGGCGGCGGCCCAGACCAGGTCGTGGCGGTTCAGGTCGCGGTCCATGTAGACCGGCAGCGCGGTGGCGTGCCCGAACGGCGGCACGCCGCCGATCGCGTAGCCGGTCGCCGACCGCGCCAGCTCGGCGCCCGCCTTGGCCACCGGCCCGCCGGCCAGCTCGGCCAGGCGCCTCGTGTCCAGGCGGTTGGACCCGCTGACCAGCGCGACGACCGGGCGGCCGCCCGCGGTGAAGACCAGCGACTTCACGATCTGGGCCACCTCGCAGCCGATCGCGCGGGCGGCGTCCTCCGCCGTCCGCGTGCCCGCCGGGTAGGTCCGGATCGGGACGTCCAGGCCCTGGCCCTCCAGCCACTCCTCGAAGCGGGACGCCGAGCTCACGCCGCGACCCCGCCGAGCCGCCAGACGACCTCCTCAAGCTGGCCGGCCCGGCGGCCGGCAGCCGACGCGGTCGCCTGGAGGTAGTTCTCGGTGACGCCGCGGATCCGGCCGTCCTCCGGCCGGTCCCAGATCACCTGCAGCCGCCGGCCCTCGAAGCCCGACTCGTACGCCGCGCGCAGCCGGTGGCCGAGCGCGATCGCGATACGGGACCGCTCGTGTGCCTCGCCGGCCGGCACCTGGCCGTCGTAGCGGGCCGCCGCGGTACGAGGCCGGGCCGAGAAGCGGAAGACGTGCAGGCCCATGAACCGGGCTCGCTCGATCGCCTCCAGTGTCAGGCGGAAGTCCTCGTCCGTCTCACCCGGGAATGCCACCATCACGTCGCCGGTCAGCGCCAGGTCGGGCCGTACCGACCGCGCCATCGCCACCGCCCGCTCGAAGGCGGCGAGGTCGTACCTCCGGCGCATGCGGGCGAGCACGCGGTCCGAGCCGGCCTGGAGCGGGAGGTGCAGGTGCGGGCACAGCCGCGGGTGCGCGAGCAGCGAGGCCAGGTCGGCGTCCACGTGGGACGGATCGACCGACGACAGGCGGATGCGCGCCGGGTCGGCGGCGTCCAGCAGCCGGCGCACGAGCGGCGCCAGGCCGCCCCGGTAGGAGCCGAGGTCGATGCCGGTGAGCACGATCTCGCGGTAGCCGGCGCGCGCGGCGGCCCGTGCCCGGCTCTCCAGATATGGAAGGACGCGCGAGAGCGACCGGCCGCGGGTCTGCCAGACGATGCAGAACGTGCAGCGGTTGTCGCAGCCGTCCTGCACCTTGAGCACGTACCGGGAGCGGCGGGCGCCCGGCGGCTCGACGGCCTCCTCGATCCCGAGCGGCGCCCGCTTCCAGGCGTTCGGTACGACCGCATCGGCGCCCAGCGTGTCGCCGGGGTGCGCGTCGACGTAGCAGCCCATCAGAACCAGGGCCGCGCCGGGGTGCTCGCGCCGGACGCGGGAGACGGCCTTGCGCGTGTCCCGATCGGCCGCGGCCGTCACCGTGCACGAGTTGACCACGACGTAGTTGCGCGCCTCGGCGAGGAGCGCGGCGACCTCGTCGGTCTCGGCGGCGTTCGTGCGACAGCCGAGGTTGATGAACGTCATGTGCGGATCGGTGGTTAGGGTACCGCCGCACGGCGGGAGACGGCCGACCCGGCTCAGCCGCCTCCCGCCGTCGCCCCGGCGAGCGACTCCCTGAGCTGCTTCTTCTCGATCTTGCCCGTGGCGCCCAGCGGCAGCACGTCCACGAAGCGAACGTAGCGCGGGTACTTGTAGGCGGCGAGCCGCTCCCGGCAGTGGGCGATGATCTCCTCCTCGGTCGCCGAGGCGCCCGGCTTGAACTGCACGACCGCCATCACCTCCTCGCCGAGGCGCCGGTCGGGCACGCCGATCACCGCCGCCTGCTCCACCGCGGGATGGCTGAACAGCACCTCCTCGACCTCGCGCGGATAGACGTTCATGCCGCCGCGGATCACCAGGTCCTTCTTGCGGTCGACGATGAAGAGGAACCCGTCCTCGTCGCGGTAGCCCATGTCGCCCGTGCGCAGCCAGCCGCCGGCGAGCGCCTCGGCGGTCGCCTCGGGGTTGTGGTAGTAGCCCTTCATCACGCAGTGGCCGCGGATCGCCAGCTCGCCGACGTGCTCCGCCCCGCGCGGCAGCTCTCGGCTGTCGCCGTCCACCACCCGCACCTCGACGCCCCAGATCGGCTTGCCCACGCTGTAGACGCGGCGATCCCGGATCGACTGGTTGAACGTGGCCGTCGGCGAGGTCTCCGACAGACCGTATCCCTCCAGGATCGGGACCTCGAAGCGCGCCTCGAACGCGTCCAGCACCTCGGCCGGCAGGGAGGCGCCGCCCGACGAGGCGGTGCGCAGCGACGAGAGGTCGTACTGATCGAGCGTCGGTTCCGCCAGCAGCGCGAGGAACATGGTCGGGACGCCGGAGAAGAGCGTCACGCGGTCGCGCTGGATCACCTCCAGCGCCCTGCGGGCCTCGAACCGGGGCAGGAGGCTGAGCGTGCAGCCGAAGTGCACGGCGATGTTCATCACGCTGCTCTGGCCGAACGCGTGGAAGAGCGGCAGGGCGCCGAGCACCACGTCCTCGACGAGCACGCCGAACATCTGGCCGGAGACGTGGCAGTTCATGAACAGGTTGAAGTGCGAGAGCTCGGCGCCCCTGGGCCGGCCGGTCGTGCCCGACGTGTAGAGGATCACGGCCGTGTCGTCGGACGTGGTCGGAGCCGGGTCGCGCACGTTCCCGTCCTGCAGGAGGAGCTCGAAGCTCCACGTCGACCCGGGAGGACTCTCGGGCCCCGGGCGGCCGACCACGAACGTCCGGGTGTCCCCGACGGCCTCCGCCGCGGCGGCGACGGCCGGCGTGGCGCCCTCCCACGCGACGATCGTGCGGGCTCCTGAGTCGCGCAGGTAGTGCGCCACCTCGGACGCTCGGTACAGCGGATTGATGGGGACGACCATCCCGCCCGCCTTCAGGATCCCGTAGTACGCGACCAGGAACTCCGGCAGGTTCGGCAGCATCAGCCCGACCGCTGAGCCCGGCGGCAGACCGCCGGCCCGCAGGTTGCCGCCAACGCGGTCGCTCAGCGCGTCCAGTTCGCCGTACGTCAGGCGGCGGCCGTCGAGGACGACCGCGGTCTTGTCAGGAAGCCGTGCGGCGGACTGCCGCAGGATGTCGCAGAGGTTGAATCCCATCTTGCCCTCCGGAGGCTGCCGCCCGGACCGCCTCGCGGGGGGCAGGATGCGCGCCGTCGACCGCGACCGCCGGCAGTCGCGTCGCTCGCCGCACCGGGCGCGTTCGCCGCCGCGCGGTGCTCACCAGCTCGGCCATGCCCTTCTCCAGTCCTGCGCAGAAGACGTCGAGGTCGGGGACGCTGTCGTAGTCGCCGGTGACGCCGAAGCTCAGTTCGCCGACGTACGAGATGATCGCGACGTTCAGGCGCAGCGAGCCGCCGATCGGGACGTACGGGTAGTAGGCGAGCAGGCGCCGGCCGCCCACGTACAGTGGCGTCTGCGGTCCCGGGACGTTCGTCGTGATGGTCTGGACCAGGCGCTGCGGGGCGCCGACGCCCAGCCGACCGGCGATGGCGAGCGTCAGCGCCGGGACGAGATCCACCAGGCCGACCACGAAGTCGCCCGCCTCCGCCTGCCCGGACTCCTTGAGCGCCCGCATCGTGCCGCTGAGCGCGGCCAGACGCCGAACGGGGTCCGCCTCGTCGATCGGCAGGTCGACCAGGAGCCCGGACACGCGGTTGTTGAGCACGTTCCGCTCGGCCTCGCTGCGCACGGAGACCGGGACCAGCGTCCGCACCGTGCGCCCGTCGAGCGGCTCGCCCCGGTTGACGAGCAGCTCGCGAAAGCCCTCGGTGACGGCTGCGAGCACGATGTCGTTCACCGTCCCGCCGAGCGTGCGCCGGATCTCTCTGAACTCGGCCAGCGAACCCTTGATCCAGGTCCAGCGGCGATGCGGACCGATCGCGCCGTTCAGCGGTGGCGGCGTCCGGCGCGGCCGCAGCCAGGTATCGGCGAGACCGGAGATCAGGTCGAGCGCTCGCTGCGGGTCGCGCAGCGGCGCCCGGACGATCGGCTGCAGCGCGCCCAGGTGGCGAAGCGGCTCGACCAGGCGGTCGACCGCGGCCTCGGTCGCCAGGCGCAGCTCGCCGGGCTCCCTGGCCGGCTCCCACGGCACCTCACGCCCGACCCGGGGATGCGGGCTGTGATCGAAGATGACGCTGAGCAGGTCGGTGCCGGCGACCCCGTCGACCATGCAGTGGTGCGTCTTGCAGACGAGCGCCCAGCGGCCGTCGGCGAGCCCCTCCACCATCCAGATCTCCCAGAGCGGCCGCTCCCGGTCCAGCGGCTGCGCCATGAGCCGTCCGGCCAGGTTGCGCACCTCGTCGTCGCCACCCGGCGGAGGCACGGCGGTGTGGCGGATGTGGTACTGGAGCCGGAAGTACGGGTCGTCGGCCCAGACCGGGCGTGCCAGCTGGAACGGCACGAAGCGCACGCGCTGCCGGTAGCGCGGCACCAGGTGGATCTTGCGCGCCACCATCCTGATGAGGTCCCCGTACCGGGGCGGGGGTCCCTCGAACATGGCGACCGACCCGATGTGCATCGGGTTGTTCGCGTCCTCGATGTACAGGAACATCGCGTCCTGCGCGCTCATCCTCTGCATGGCCCATTCCTGTGCTGTGGCGTCGCCGGCGCCTGCCTCCATCGTCGGCTCCGCACGGCGCGACGACGGGAGCCGGTGGGCCCGACTCGTGCAGGACCTTGTGCCCTGGTTGCCCGGACGCCGGGCCGGTGCCGGCATGGAGACGATGGCGGCGGTTCCGCGATCAGCGGCGGACGACTACACGCCGGCCCAGGCCGAGGCCCGGCGTGTGTTCCTTCGCGACGCCACCGGCGCCGACCTCCGCCACGTCGGCAGCACCTCACTGGACCCGGCGACCGTGCGCAGCAACATCGAGCAGTTCGTCGGCGCGGCGAGCGGCGAGTGGGTCGCGGCGCACGATCGGTACGGGCGCAACCGCTAGACGCGCCACGCGCCGGCTTCAGACGGCTCCCGCTCTGCGTTCGTAGACGAGCTCCCGCGCCAGGTCGAGCGCGGTCGCGATCGCTCCCCGAAGCACCGCGTCGTCGCCCAGCCGGCTGACGACCACCGCCGGTCGCAGCGGGGTCACCTGGTGCAGCCGCCTGACCAGCGCGTCCTGCAGCAGGTCCAGGTTGCGGCCGATGCCGCCGCCGAGCACCACCAGCTCGGGGTCGAGGATGGCGGCCACCGCCGCGACCGCCAGCGCCAGCCGCTCGCCCTCCAGGTCGACCGCGCGACGCGCCGCGGGGTCGCCCCGGCGCGCCGCCTGGAACACCGCCTGGGCCGAGCGAGGGTGAGCCATGCCGAGCGCGGCCGCGGTGCGCACCACGGCGTCGGCGGCCGTCGCCTCCTCGAGCAGACCGCGCCGGTTCGCGGCCGGCGCGGAGGGCCGAGGCGCGCCCGGCTCCCCGTCGCCGCCCAGGGGCAGGTATGCGATCTCCCCGGCGGCGCCGCGCGCCCCGCGGTGGAGCCTGCCGTTCACGACCACGCCCATGCCGACGCCGGTGCCGACCGTCAGGAACACGAACGAGCCGACGCCCGCGCCGGCCCCGAACGCGCCCTCGCCGATCGCGGCCAGGTTGGCGTCGTTCTCGAGGTCCAGGCTGGGGCCGAGCGCCCGGCGCAGGTCCTCGATCAGCCCGGCCCTGCCCCAGCCGGGCAGGTTGCTGGCGAACTGGAGGCGGCCCCCCGTCGGGTTGAACACGCCGGGACTGCCGATCAGGGTGTGCACCACGCGGTCCCGGTCGAGCCCGGCCTCCGCCACGACCGAGTGCGCGAGGCCCGCGACCGTGTCGACCAGGCTGTCGGCGCTGCGCGCCCGATTGGGCACGTCCCGCCGCCCGACGATCGTGCCCGCCAGGTCGGCGAGGGCGCAGCGCACCCACGCCCGGCCGATGTCTACGCCGACCACGTGGCCCGCGGTCGGGTCGGGCTCGTAGAGCACCGCCAGACGACCGCGGCCCGGGCTGGTCGCGCCCGCAACGCGGACGAGGCCGGCACGTTCGAGGTTGGCCATCGTCAGCGACACCGTGACCTTCGACAGGCCGCTCGCCCTCGCCAGCTGGGCCCGCGATGCCGGTCCGTCCCGGCGCAGGTGGCCCAGCAGCGAGCGCTCGTTGAGCGCGCGCAGCAGGCGAGGCGTGCCGGGCGGGCCGTCGATCTCAGCGCTCACGTCTTGCCAACCCTTGGTTAGGAAACTATCCTAACTCCAGAATCGAGAATAGCCGGCCGGCGCTCGTGGCGCAAGCCGGCTTCACCGAGAGGAGGAGGAAGAGGAGATGGACGCAGGCAGGGAGCTGCCTTCCCACGGTTTCGTCCGGAGCATCGGGCTGCTGCAGGGCACCGCCATCAACATGACCCAGATGGTCGGGATCGGGCCGTTCGTCACGATCCCGCTGATGGTCGCCGCGTTCGGCGGCCCGCAGGCCATCATGGGCTGGATCCTGGGGGCCATCCTGGCGCTGGCCGACGGCCTCGTCTGGGCCGAGCTCGGGGCCGCCATGCCCGGCGCGGGCGGCACGTACCTCTACCTGCGCGAGGCCTTCCAGTACCGCACCGGGCGGCTGATGCCGTTCATGTTCGTGTGGTCGGCCCTGCTGTTCATCCCGCTGATCATGTCGACTGGCGTGGTGGGCCTGGTCCAGTACACGACGTACCTGTGGCCGACCATGACGGACTGGGAGAGCAAGGTGCTCTCGATCGTCATCAGCGTCGTGGTGGTGGCGCTCCTCTACCGCCGCATCGAGTCGATCGGCAAGATCACGGTCGTGCTCTGGGTGGTGATGCTGGCCAGCGTCGCGCTGGTCACGATCGCGGCCTTCAGCCACTTCAACCCGTCCCTGGCGTTCACCTACCCCGCAGACGCGTTCACCCCGAACACGAAGTTCTTCCTCGGCCTGGGCGGCGGACTCGTGATCGGCATCTACGACTACCTGGGCTACAACACGACGGCGTACATCGCGGACGAGGTCGAGAGGCCGGGCCGGGTCCTGCCGTTCTCGATCATCGTCTCGATCATCGCGATCATGACGGTCTACCTGCTCATGAACGTCGGCGTGCTCGGCGTCATGCCGGCCGCAAAGGTGGCGGGCGCCACGTCGATCGCATCCGTGGTGCTGGAGCAGACCTGGGGCAAGGCGGCCGCCGACGTGGTGACCGTCCTCATCATCATCACGGGCTTCGCCTCGGTGTTCTGCGGCCTGCTCGGGGGCTCCCGGGTGCCGTTCAATGCCGCCCACGACCGCGTCTTCCTGAAGTGGTTCGGCAACATGCACCCGACGCTGCGGTTCCCGCACGTGTCGCTGCTCGTGATGGGCGCGATCATGGCCGTCGCGTCGCTGCTGCCGCTGGCCCTCCTGATCAGCACGCTGACCGCGGTCTTCGTGATCGTGCAGTCGCTGGGCCAGATCGTCGCGCTGTTCGTGCTGCGGCGGCGGCAGCCGAACCTGCCGCGGCCGTACAGGATGTGGCTCTACCCGGTGCCGGCCGTCGTCGCGTTCGTGCTCTGGGTGGGGACCTACTTCGCGTCCGGCTCGCAGGCCAGCCCTCAGTGGGTGCCGATCTACCTGTCGATCGTCTGGCTCGTCGTCGGCATCGCCGCCTACCTCGTGTACGCACGGGTGGAGCGGACCTGGCCGTTCGGCCCGACCGAGATCACCGAGGAGTACGCGCAGTCGTCCGAGGTGGCGACCCCGACCGCGTGACCCGGTGACGGCCACTCGCGACTTCGTCCTGGCGATCGACGTCGGCGGGACGAAGATCGCGGTCGCCACGGCCGACCTGGACGGGCGGCCGCTGGAGCGGCGCGTCCTGCCCACCGAGGCGGAGCGGGGCGCGCCGCTGGCCCTGCGGCGCGCCCTGGCCGAGGCGGCCGGGCTGGTCTCTCGCCGCGAGGGGCGGTGCCTGGGCGCGGGAGTCGCCAGTCCGGGGGTCATCCGGCCGGACCATGTCGACCTGGTCCCCACGCTGCCCGGCTGGGAGCGGCTCGCCCTGCAGGACGTGCTCCGCGAGGGGCTCGGCCTGGAGTGCGTCGCCGTCGGCAACGACGTGAAGGCGGCGGCCGAGGCGGAGGCCCGCTGGGGAAGCCTGCGGGGCGCGGACCCGGCCCTCTTCGTCAGCCTGGGCACGGGCCTTGCGGCCGCCGTGGTCGCCGGTGGCCGGGTGATGACCGGCGCCCACGGCGCCGCGGGCGAGGTCGGCTACAGCCTGCGCGGCGTGGGCGACGACGCCGGCGTGGCCGAGGGTCGCGCGCCGCTGGAGGAATTCGCGGGCGGCGCCGGCATCGGCCGGCGCGGCAGTCAGCTGCTGGGTCGGACGCTGAGCGCCGCCGAGGTCTTCGCGCTGGCGGAGAAGGACGCGCGCGCCCGCGAGCTGGTCGAGGAGACGCTGGCAGAGCTCGCGGTGCACGTCGCGAACTGGGCGGTGCTGGTCGACCCGGGCCGGATCGCGGTCGGCGGCGGCCTCATGCGGTCGGCGGACGTGGTGCTGGGCGCGCTCGGCTCGCGGCTGGGGCGCGCAGTCCCATTCCCGCCCGAGCTCGTTGCCGCGCGGTTCGTGGAGGACGGCGCCCTGCGGGGCGCGATCGCGCTGGTGCTGGACGCGCTGGAAGGCAATCCCTCCCCCCTCGCGGGGGAGGAAGCCGCCCCGGCGGCCGGAGGGGGGGTCGCTCGGGAAGGAAGCGAGCTGTCTGAACTCGACGACCCCTCTCCGGGTCCCTGACGGAGTCCGCTCCCCCGCGAGGGGGGAGGGACCTTTCCCCTACTCGTCCAGGCTCAGGACGGCCATGAAGGCGTCCTGGGGGATCTCCACCGCACCCACCCGCTTCATGCGCTTCTTGCCCTCCTTCTGCTTCTCCAGCAGCTTGCGCTTGCGGGTGACGTCGCCCCCGTAGCACTTGGCGAGGACGTCCTTGCGCATCGGCGGGATCGTCTCCCGGGCGATGATCTTGCCCCCGATCGCCGCTTGCAGCGGCACCTCGAACATCTGGCGCGGGATGATCTTGCGCAGCTTCTCCACCAGCCGCCGCCCGTGCGGCGCTGCCCGGTGCCGGTCCACGATGATCGAGAGCGCGTCCACCGGCGTGCCCGCGATCAGGATGTCGAGCTTGACGAGGTCGCCGGTTCGGAAGCCGATCAGGTCGTAGTCCATGGACGCGTAGCCGCGCGAGCGCGACTTGAGCACGTCGTAGAAGTCGTGCACGATCTCGGCCAGCGGCAGGTCGTACTCCAGGGTGACGCGCCCCCCCGCCTGGTGCTCCAGGTGGTGGAACGTCCCCCGACGCTCCTGACAGAGCTCCATCATCGCCCCCAGGTACTCGGACGGGACGATGATCGACACCCGGACGTAGGGCTCCTCGATCCGCTCGATGGACTGCAGGTTCGGCAGAGCCGCCGGGTTGTCCACCTCGACGAGCTCGCCGGTGCGCAGGTAGACCCGGTACTCGACCGTCGGCGCCGTCGTGATCAGGTCGAGCCCGAACTCGCGCTCGAGCCGCTCCTGGACGATCTCCATGTGGAGGAGGCCCAGGAACCCGCAGCGGAAGCCGAAGCCGAGCGCAGCCGAGCTCTCCTGCTGGTAGACGAGCGCCGCGTCGTTGAGCTGGAGCTTCTCCAGCGACTCCTTCAGCTCCTGGTATTCGTCCGAGTCCGTCGGGAAGAGCCCCGCGAACACCATCGGCTTGACCGCCCGATAGCCGGGCAGCGGCTCGACGGCGCCGCGCTCCGCGTACGTGACCGTGTCCCCCACGCGCGCGTCCACCACGTTCTTGATCGCGGCCGTGAAGTACCCGACCTCACCGGCGGAGAGCGCCTCTCCAGGCCGGCGGCGGGGCTCGAACCACCCCACCTCGTCGACCTCGTGGACGCGCCCGGTCGCGATCATCCGGACGCGAGTGCCGGGCCTGACCACGCCGTCCACCAAGCGCACGTACGTCACCACGCCGCGGTACGTGTCGTAGCTGGAGTCGAAGATCAGCGCCCGCAGCGGCGCCTCGGGGTCGCCTTGCGGCGGCGGCACCTCGCGGACAAGCGCCTCCAGGATGGCAGGGACGCCCTCGCCCGTCCGGGCGGACGCCAGGACGATCTGCTCCCGCGGGATGCCGGTGACCTCGGTGATCTGGGCGGCGACGACCTCCGGCCGGGCGGCGTCCATGTCGATCTTGTTCACCACCGGGATGATCTGGAGGTCGGCCTCCACGGCCTGGTAGAGGTTGGCCAGCGTCTGGGCCTCGATGCCCTGGGTGGCGTCCACCACGAGGATGGCTCCCTCACAGGCGACGAGCGACCGCGAGACCTCGTAGGAGAAGTCGACGTGGCCGGGCGTGTCGATCAGGTTGAGCTCGTAGGTCTCGCCGTCCGAAGCCTCGTAGGCCATGCGCACCGGCTGCAGTTTGATCGTGATGCCGCGCTCGCGCTCCAGGTCCATGGCGTCGAGGACCTGCTCGACCATCTCGCGCTCAGCGACCGTCCCGGTCAGCTCGAGCAGCCGGTCGGCAAGCGTCGACTTGCCGTGGTCGATGTGCGCGATGATGCAAAAATTCCGGATCCGGACCTGCGGCGTCGCCACGGCGCTCAATGGTACTGAGCGCCGGGGAGCGCAGGTACCACGTTCGGCAAGGCCGGTACCGCGCTCGACAACGGGTCCTGGCGCCGCTAGGATGCGTTTCGATGCGCGCGCAAGTAATGCGCGCGTCCGTTCCTACGGAGAGAAGGCTTCCCCCAGGAGGAGAGGAGTGGTATCACTCGTACGCACCCCGATTCGGTGGGCGACCGCCGCCGCCATGCTCGCGCTGCTGGTGGTGGCAGCCTGCGGCGGCACGAGCAGCTCGTCCTCCGGCGCGACGTCCTTCAAGGGCACGCGAAACCTCGGGCTGGACATCGCCATCACCGGCCAGTCCGCGCTCTACGGGCACGCGATCAGCCAGGCAGTCAAGCTGGCCGTCGCCGACCTCAACTCGAGCGGCGGCGTGGCCGGCTACAAGATGCAGGCGGACATCCTCGACGACGGCACCGACGTCAACAAGTCCGTCGAGAACACCCGGCAGCTGATCCTGCAGGACAACGTCGCGGCCCTGATCGGCCCGGTGACCTCGGCGCAGTGCGCGGCCACGAGTCCGATCGCCAAGCAGAACAAGGTCATCACGATGGCCGCCACCTGCAACAGCTACCAGCTGACGACGGAGCCCGACCTGCTCAACCCGTACTGGGTCTCCATCGTGCCCAACACGTACATGGAAGGCACCTCGGCGGGCACGCTGGTCGGCAAGCTGCCGAGCGTCAAGAACATCTTCATCGTGTCCCCCAACTACCTCTTCGGCCGGTCCGAGACGAACGCGTTCGTGGCCGAGCTGAAGAAGGTGAACCCGAGCGCGAACATCGTGAACCCCCAGAGCACGTGGTACGTGCCGTATCCGACGAACCCGCGCTGGGACTCGACGATCGCGGCCATCCAGGCGTCCAATCCGAAGCCGGACCTGATCTACTCCAACATCTTCGCCGCGGACCAGGACAACTTCATCAAGCAGGCGCTCGCGGTGGATCCCAACTTCTTCAAGACGTACCCGATGACCACGCTCTCCAGCGTGGACGACCTGAACTCGCTGGGCAGCAGCTACCCGCTGGGCATGCACCTGTACATGCGGGCGCCGTTCTTCGCGTTGACCAACGCGAAGCTGACGGCCTACATCAACCACTACCGCGCCACCTACAACGGTGAGTACCCGTCCGACTGGGCGGTCATGGACTACGACGCGGTGATGACCTGGGCCAAGGCCGCCAACGCGGCGGGCTCGCTCGACAGCGACAAGGTCGTCAAGCAGCTCGCCGGCCACACGTTCCCCAGCCTGCGCGGCTACAACTTCACGATCCGGACGCAGGACCAGCAGGCCAATGTGGGCGAGACGATCGGCACGACCAGCGACGTGACCGGCACGAAGTACCCCTTCCCGACGCTGTCCGGCATTACGAATCTGAAAGGCGACGACATCATCATGCCGCTCACCCTGGTGAGGGAGCTCCAGGCCGGCCAGTGCGAGCAGGGAGGCAAGGCGAGCACGACCGACTTCGCGCTCTGCCCATCCTGGAAGAGCTAGGTCCCCCGAGCTGAGCGAGTCGTGAACGCGTCCCAGTTCCTGCTGTTCGCCGTTGGCGGGCTGGCCAACGCCGCCTACCTGTTCATCGTGGCGGCCGGCCTCTCGCTGGTGTTCGGCGCGCTGCGCGTCATCAACATGGCGCACGGCTCGCTCTACATGATCGCCGCGTTCGTCACCGTGGTCGTCGCCAACAGCCTGGGCGCCGCGCTCGGCTTCTGGGGCGGCCTGGTGGCCGCGGTGCTGGTGGCGGGCGCCGTCGGCGCCCTGATCGAGGTCGTGGTGCTGCGCCGGGTCTACCGCCAGGAGCACCTGGTGCAGCTCCTGGGCACGTATGCGCTCACGCTCATCATCGCCGGCGCGGTGCGCCTCATCTTCGGGGCCCAGTACCGGACGATGAAGGCACCCGACGTGCTCACCGGCTCGGTCCACCTCGGGGGCCACAGCTACGCGGTCTACTCGTTCTTCATGATCGGCGCCGCAATCGCGATCGCGGCCGGCGTCTACCTGATGCTGTACCGGACGGCGCTGGGCCGGAACATCCGGGCGGCCGTGTCCGACCCGGACCTGCTCAGCGCCTCCGGCGTCAACGTGGCGCTGCTCTTCACGACCGTGTTCGTGATCGGCGCCGGCCTGGCCGCGCTGGGAGGCGTCATCGTCGCCCCGAGCCAGGCCGTGGGCCTGACGATGGACACGGACATCCTGGTGCTGGCCTTCGCGATCAGTGTCATCGGGGGCCTGGGCAGCATCGTCGGCTCCGTCGTCGGGGCCCTGATCGTGGGCGAGACGATCTCGTTCGGGCTGGCCAACTCCTACACGAACCAGTTCGCCCTGGCCTTCATCTTCATCATCATGGCGGCCGTCCTGACCCTCAGGCCGTGGGGCCTCTTCGGGGTGGCCGAGCAGTGAGGTCGGTGCTCCGGATCTCCCGGGACGCCCGCGTCCGCTGGACGCTCGCCGGGCTCCTGATCGTCTTGGTGCTCCTGATCCCGCCTCTGGCCGGCCTCTACGAGCAGTCGAACCCCGACGTCAGCTCTCGCTTCTACCTCTTCCTGGGCACCGAGGCGCTGGTCCTGGCCCTGTGGGCCGTGTCATACAACCTGATGCTCGGCTACGCGGGCATGGTCTCGTTCGCCCACGCCGCGTACTACGGCGTCGGCGCGTACACGGTCGCGCTGCTGTTCCAGGACTTCCACCTGCCGGTGCTGATCGGCCTCCTCCTGGCTCCCATCACCGCGGCCGTCTTCGGCCTGGTCACCGGCCTGGTCGCGCTGCGGGCGGTCCGGCTCTACTTCTCGCTGCTGACGCTCGCCATCTCACAGCTGCTCTACTCGATCGCATTCAATGCGTACGGCTTCACGGGCGGCGACAACGGCATCCACGGCATCGAGATCCCCGACGCCCTGACCGACTACACGACGATGTACTACTTCGTCGGGGCGGTCGTCGGCGTCTGCCTGGTCCTGATGTTCGTCCTCACGCGCGCGCCCTTCGGGGCCGCGTTGATGGCGATCAAGGAGAACCGCGAGCGGGCCCGATCCATCGGCATCAACGTCCGTGCCTACGAGCTGGCCGTGTACACGATCGCCGCCACGTTCGCCGGTGTCGCCGGCGGGCTCTTCGCGATCTACCAGCAGCAGGCCTTCCCGGAGATGATGTACTGGACGGCGAACGCCCAGCCGGTGGTGGTCGCCCTGCTGGGCGGCACCGGGGCCTTCCTCGGGCCGGCGTTCGGCGCCTTCGTCTACACCGAGCTGAGCAACCTGCTGAGCAAGGACTTCCCCAATCAGTTCGACGTGCTGCTGGGCGCGATCGTGCTGGGGGTCGTCCTCGTCGTGCCCGGTGGCCTGGCGTCGCTGCCGAACCTGTTCACGTCGCTGCGCAGCCGCTTCCGCGCCGAGCCCGAACCGGCCACGGTCGAGAGCTCCGGCGAGTCGATCGAGCGCGCGGACCTGGCGAAGGTGGTGCGGATCGAGGCCATCCAGGCGGACCCGACGCCCGTCGAGCGCGGCGAGCCGCTGCTCGTCGTCCAGGGGCTGTCCCGTTCGTTCGGCGGCCTGCGCGCCGTCCAGGACGTCGACCTCGTCGTCCACGCGGGCGACCGCCACGCCATCATCGGCCCGAACGGCGCCGGCAAGTCGACCCTCTTCAACTTGATCACGGGCCGGCTGAAGCCCGACGCCGGCCGGGTGACGTTCGCCGGGCGCGACATCACGGGCAAGCCGCCGCACGTGATCGCCCGGGCCGGCATCGGCCGGGCTTTTCAGATCACGATGATCTTCCCGAGGCTGACGGTCATCCAGAACCTCCAGTACGCGATGCTGGCGCACCGCGGCTACACGGCACGCCCGTTCGGCATCGCCGACCGGATGTTCCGCGATGAGGCGATGGAGCTGCTCGAGGCGGTGGGCCTGGACCAGTACGCCGCTCTGCCCGCGGGTCAGCTCTCGCACGGCGACCAGCGCGCGATCGAGCTGGCCATCTCGCTGGCCCTCGGCTCTCGCTTGGTGCTGCTGGACGAGCCGACTGCCGGCATGTCGGCGTTCGAGACCCAGAAGGCGATGGAGCTGGTGCGGCGGGTGGCGCAGGAGAAGCGGCTGACGCTCCTGTTCTGCGAGCACGACATGGAGGTCGTCTTCGGCACCGCCCGGACGGTGACGGTCATGCACCTCGGCCGGGTGCTCACCGAGGGCACGCCAGACGAGGTGCGCGCCAACCCCGACGTCCAGAAGGTCTACCTGGGCCAGCTCGAGGAGGAGGCGGTCGGATGAGCGATGCAAGGGCGGGCAGGATGGCCGGCATCGGATGAGCCTCGCGGTCTCGCGACTCAACGTCCGCTACGGCAAGAGCCACGTCGTGTTCGACCTCGACCTGGACGTCGGCAGCGGCGAGCTGGTGACGCTGCTCGGTCGCAACGGGGCCGGCAAGACCACGACGATCCTCGGCGTGGTCGGGCTGGTCCCGGGCGCCACGGGCGACGTGCGCGTCGGCGACCAGCGCATCGGCGACTGGCCGCCCTACCGGCGGACGAAGGGCTTCCTCGCGTACGTTCCCTCGGGCGCCCGCTGCTTTCCCAACCTGACGGTACAGGAGAACCTGGAGCTGACCGCCCAGCGCGACGGCGCGGCGGGGTGGGACCTGCGCCGCGTCTTCGAGCTGTTCCCGAGGCTGGAGCAGCTCCGCCGCAACCTGGGGGGCGGTCTGTCAGGCGGCGAGCGGCAGATGCTGGCGGTCGGCAGGGCGCTGATGAGCAACCCGAGGGTGCTGCTGCTGGACGAGCCGACCGAGGGCCTGGCGCCGGTGGTGGTGCAGTCGATCACGTCGCTCCTGCGGACGCTGAAGGAGACGGGCGTCTCGATCCTGCTGGCGGAGCAGAACCACCAGGTGGCGCTCCGGGTCGCGGACCGCGCCGCCTTCCTGGAGAAGGGCCGGATCGTCGACGTGCTCCCGGCCGAGAAGGCCCGCGGCAGCGAGGTCCTGCACCGCATCCTGGGCGTCTGACGCAGGGGGGGTCGGGCCCCTCTTCCAGGCCTCTCCACCCGCCCCACCGGCCCTGGACGCCGACCACCTTCTGACAATTCCATTAAACCTGTAAACAGTTAAATCACTGTACGATCACGGCCGTGGTCGGCATGGCTGCGGGGTGGTGGGGCATCCACTGGCTGAAGGCCTCGGCGCTCGCAGCCAGCGTCGTGGCGGCGGGCGGCGCCGGCCTCTGGGCCTTCACCCCCATCCCGTCGACGGGCCAGCTGCTGGACGCGGCCGGCCATCCGGTCCCGGGCGCGGCGGTCACCTCCGCCTCGACGCTCGTCACGCCGGCGGCCCAGGCGCTCACCGACGCGGACGGCCGCTATCGCATCGGCGCGCGCCGGTGGCCGTACGGGCCGCCCGAGCTCACGGTCCAGGCGCCCGGGTTCCTGACCGCATCGACCGGTGGCGGAAGGCTCGTTCTCCACCGGTGGCCGCGCCTCTCGGGCCGCGCCGTCGACGACGCCGGCACGCCCGTCCCGGGCGCCGTCGTCACCGTCGCCCTCTCCGGGACCGTGATGGCGGCCGCGATGACGGACCTCGACGGGCGGTTCGCCGTGGAGCTGCCGGCCGCTCGCGGCACCTTCTCGGCCACCGGCGTCGGCGACGAGCACGACGCCGGCACCCAGGACGTGCCGCTCGCGCTGGACCAGGCCGCGACGATCACGCTGACCCTCCCGCGCCAGTTCGGCGTCCTGCACATCGAGAGCAACCCCGCCGGCCAGGCGCCGCAGGTCGACGGCGCGGCACCGCCCGACTGCTCGGCGACGCCGTGCGACGTCAAGGTGGAGGTCGGCGCGCACCAGGTGGCGTTCGGGAACGACCTGTACGTGCCGTGGAAGGCGGACGTGCAGGTCGACAAGGGCGCGACCACCGCGATCACCGCGCCGCTCGTGCGCAAGACGGGCACGCTCACGGTCGGCGCGCCGCAGGGCGGCGAGCTCAGCGTGGACGGGCAGGCCGTCAGCGGCAGCACGTGGAGCGGCGTGGTGCCGACGGGCCAGCACGGAGTCTCCTTCCGCTCGGGCGCCACGTGGCCGATCTTCCAGCAGTTCGGGGTGGCGTGGAACCAGACCACGCAGGCGACGCTGGCACCGACCGGGGTGTCCGGCGCGGGCGACCCCGCCGGGTTCACGGCCGGGCTGCGCGCATACCTGGCGGCGCAGGGCGGCGGCAGCTACGGCGTGTACCTCGAGGAGCTGGGCAGCGGCGCGACGATCGGCGTCGGCGACACGACCGGCCTGGAGGCTGCCAGCGTGATCAAGGTGCCGGAGGCGCTCTACCTGCTCCGGCAGGTCGACGCCGGCCAGGTCAAGCTCGACGACCAGGTCACGCTGGAGGACGGCGACTTCATGGGCGGCACCGGCAGCCTGTACGGCACGGCCAAGCCCGGCGACCAGTATTCGTACGGGCAGCTGCTGACGCTGCTGATCCAGCAGAGCGACAACACCGCGTGGCTGGCGCTCCGCCGGGTGCTCGGCGACGGCAATATCAATGCCTACGCGGCGTCGATCGGCGCGGGCGACTGCGACCAGGTGACGGACTGGTGCTCGGCGCGGTCCGCCGGCCACTTGATGGCGCAGCTGGCGCGCGGACGCCTGCTCAGCGCGGCTTCGACCCGGATGCTGATGGGCCTGCTGGAGACCACGATCTTCAACGACCGGATCAACTGGTACCTCCAGGGCATCACCATCGCCCACAAGGTCGGGATGGACGCGTCGGTGCGGAACGACTGCGGCGTGGTGTTCCTGTCCGGCGACCCGTTCGCGATCTGCGTCTTCACGACCGTGGACGACGTCGACCAGGGAACGCAGGTGATCCGCGACATCGCCAGGGCCGCGGCCTGGCACTACTCGCACTGACGCCGGCTGCTCCCGGCCTCAGCCCGGTCCGAGCGCCAGCGCCAGGCCGACCAGGGCGGCGGTGTCCGCGCGCAGGTTGCGCGGCCCGAGGCTCACGACGCGGTCGCCGGCCGCCGCACGTTCGGCGGGCGACCAGCCGCCCTCGGGGCCCACGAACAGCGTGGCCGGCTCCGGCAGACGGTCCAGGGGCTCGCCCCCGCGGTCCAGCAGCCACGGCCGCTCGGCCTCGGCCCACGCCCGCGCGAACGGCACCGGGCCGGCCACCGCGGGCACCACCAGGCGGCCGGCGAGCATCGCCGCCTCCCGGCAGATGGCGGCCCACCGCTCGGGCTTGCTGCCGCGCGCCACGCTGCGTGCGGCGCCGACCAGGAGGAACCCTGCCGCGCCCGCCTCGGTGCAGCGCGACAGCGTCAGCTCCAGCCCGGCCGCCGGCAGCATCGCCACGGCGAGCGTCACCGCCACCGCGGGCTCCGGCCGGTGCGCGACGTCCGACTCGACCCTGCCCCGCACCAGGTCGTCGGCGACCGTCTCGAGCCTCACGGCCAGCATCCGGCCGGCCGGCTCCACCACCGAGATCAGCTCACCCGGACGTGCCCGGAGCGATCGGGACAGGTGTCGGGCATCCGTCCCGACGATGTCCACGCGGTCCCCGGTGCGCTGGGCAAAAAAGTAAGGCACTCTGTGGATCGCTCCAATCTTCGGCGCGTACCCGTTAGACTGTCCCGGCCAGCGCGCTGAACCATCGGCCCCGGAGGCCGTCAACACCTGCAACGGGGGATTTCATGAACCTCATCTCCATGGTCATGACGACCAACAAGGAAATCGCGATCGGCGTCGTGGTGGTGGTCATCATCGCCGCCGCCGCCTACTTCTGGATGCGCTCGCGCAAGTCGACGGCCTAACCGTCGAGCCTTGACCCGGGCGCCGGCACGGCGCCCGGGTCGACGTCGACCCACAAACGCCGCTGCTCGCCCAGCGCGGCCAGCGCTCGCGCCAACCGGTCCCGGTTGGCGGGGTCGTTCAGCCAGCGGCTCTGCCCGGACGGGTGGGGCAGCGGGATCACAAGGGGATCGCGACCGTACGTTCGCCCGATCCGCTCCTCGAGACTGCCCGGACCCAGGAAGCGACGAATCGCCAGCTGCCCGACGAGGACCAGCACCCGAGGCTGCAGGAGCGCCAGCTCCGCCTCCAGCCAGCTCGCGCAGTTGCGCATCGCGCGACCGGACGGCGGCCGGTCCCCATTCCCGGACGGCAGCCGTCCCGGGAAGCAGCGCATGACCGGCGCGAGGTAGGTCAGCCGCCGGAACTCCTCGTCGGAGGCGAAGCCGGCACGCTCCATCCAGCGCGAGATCTCCCGGCCCGCCCTGCCGGCGAAGGGCCGCCCCACCTCGATCTCGACCGGACCCGGCGCCTGGCCGACCAGGAAGAAGGGCGCCCCCGCCTCGCCCTGGAAGTTGGGCGCCGCCGTCGGGATGATGCCGTCCCGCACGCACCGGTCGCACGCCCGGCAGGCGCGCTGCAGGTCGGTAAGCTCCTGCCTGGTGCTTCGGCTGGGCCTCATCGGCGACACGCAGGGAAGATACCGGGTGACCGCCCTGCTGGCGTTCGTGTCCGACCGCTTCGCGAGCGTCGACGAGGTCTGGCACGCCGGCGACTGGCAGGAGGAGGAGGTGCTCGACGGCCTGCGGGCGCTCGGCAGGCCGCTCACGGTGGTGAACGGCAACGCGCCGGACGACTCCCGCTACCCGATGCAGGTGCGGCGGCGACTCGAGGACCTCGAGGTGGGCATGGTGCACCGGCCGCCGCACCGGGGCGATCGGTGGGCGGCGGAGCTCGACGTCTGCATCCACGGCCACACGCACCGCTGGCGCGACGAGGTCATCGGCCGCACCCGGTTCATCAACGTGTCCACGCCGACCGCCGCCGGCTTCTCGCGGGAGCGCACGATCGGCATCCTGACCCTGAACCGCGGCCGCGCCGACCTGGAGAAGATATCCCTCCCCCCCGGCGGGGGAGGAGGGCCGGCCACGGCCCGGAGGGGGGGACTGCGTTGAGCGCCCGTCGCGGGGTCCTTTTGAGCGACCCCCCGCCGGCCGCTGGGACGGCCACCTCCCCCGCGAGGGGGCAGGGACTCCTCGTTAGATCATCCGCTCCAGGCGGGGCGCGTCCGTCAGGCCCGGGATGCGGCCGCGCTTCGTGCGCGGCTCGCCGTCCACCTCCTTGATGTCCGCCGTGAACCCGACCGGCGGCGCCGCCGAGATCGCCATGCCCACGCCGAACGAGTCCACCGGCGCGCCCGCCGCCACGAACTGGCGGATCCGCTCGGCGTCGAGGCCACCGCTGACGAAGATGCGCACACCGCGGTGGCCGGCGAGATCCAGCCGCGCCCTGACCTCCTTGACCAGGTCGACGGTGACCCGGCCCCGCTCCCACGGCGTGTCCAGACGCACGCCCTGCAGCCGCTCGCCCATCGCCTCCGCCACGCGGAGCGACTCCTCGGCCTCGTCCTTGAAGGTGTCCACCAGCACGACCCGCAGGACGTCTTCGGGCATGTGCGCGTCGAACGCGAGCGCCGCTTTCACGGTGTCGCCGAAGACCAGGATCATTGCGTGCGGCATCGTCCCCGAGGGCGCCGCCAGGCCGGCCAGCTCGGCGCCGAGCTGGGTCGCGCAGCCGGCGCAGCCGCCCACGACCGCCGCGCGCTCCATGATCGGCCCGACCAGGGGATGGACGTGGCGGGCGCCGAACGAGATGACGCGCTTGCCGCCGGCCGCGTCGACGATCTCCCGCGCGGCGGTGGCCCAGCCGGTGCAGCTCGCCAGCGTCCCCAGCACCGCCGTCTCCAGCCGGCCGAACCGCGAGTACGGCGCGCGGACCCGCATGACCACCTCGCGGGCGCTGATCGGGCTGGCGTCCGGCACCGCCCACACCTCGCCCGCGCCGGCGAGCGAGCGGCGCAGCAGGTGCAGCACGTCGTCCATGCCGCAGAGCAGCCCGGCGCGGTCGCCGAAGTACTCCATGGTGACGACGGGATCGAGGCCGGCCGCGGCCAGCGTGTCGGCGGCGCGCTTGAAGTAGATGTCGGAGGCGGGACCCTGGCAGTACTCCAGGAAGTCGGGGATGTAGGACGTCACGCTCGCGGAGAAGTGTAAGGGCCGCACAGTTCCCGCCCGGTACCTGCTTAGAATCGGAGTCGCCATGCCAGCCCCAAGCGAACAGCAGGTTCTCTCCGCCCTGTCGACGATCGTGGACCCGGACCTGGGGCGCGACGTCGTCAGCCTCGGGATGATCAAGGAGCTCCGCATCTCCGACGGCGGCGAGGTCGCGTTCACGTTCGAGCTCACGACGCCGGCCTGCCCCGTGCGCGACCGGTTCAAGACGCAGGCCGAGGAGGCGGTCGGCGCCCTGGGCGGCGTTTCAGGCGTCGCCGTGAAGATGACAGCCAACGTGCGGCCCGGCTTCATGCGGCAGGCGTCGGAGATGCTGCCGGGTGTCAAGCAGACGATCGCGGTGGCGAGCGGCAAGGGCGGCGTCGGGAAGTCGACCGTGGCCGTCAACCTGGCCGCGGCCCTGCACCGGTCGGGCGCTCGCGTCGGGCTGCTGGACGCCGACATCTACGGCCCGTCGGTCCCGGCCCTGACCGGCACCCACGAGCAGCCGAAGGTCGTCGATCAGAAGCTCGTGCCGCTCCAGGCGTACGGGCTGTCGCTGATGTCGATCGGGTTCATCGCCGGCGGCGACAAGGCCATGGTCTGGCGCGGCCCGATGGTGTCGCGCGCGATCCAGCAGATGATGGGCGACGTGCGCTGGGGTGAGCTGGACTACCTCGTGATCGACCTCCCGCCCGGCACCGGCGACGCGTCGCTGACCATCGCGCAGTCCATCCCGCTGACCGGAGTGGCGATCGTGGCGACCCCGCAGGACCTCGCGCTGGACATCGCGGTCAAGGCGCTGCAGATGTTCCGCACGCTGAACGTGACCCCGCTCGGGCTGGTCGAGAACATGAGCTGGTATGTCTGCCCGAGCTGCGGCCACGAGCACCACGTGTTCGGCCACGGCGGCGCCGAGCGGGCCGCACACCGGCTGGGGGTGCCGTTCCTGGGCGCGATCCCGCTCCACGAGGACATCCGGGTGGAGTCGGACGGAGGCGCGCCGATCGTGGTCTCGCGGCCGGACTCGCCGGCCGCGAAGGCGTTCGTCGACCTCGCGTCGCAGGTGGCGGCGCGCACGTCGATCCAGTCGTTCCGGCGCCTGCCGGTGATCAACGTCCGCTGAAAGACGCCGACCCGTTCCCGACCGCCGTCGACCTCGATCGCGCCGGCAATGTGCTCGAGATCGCGTGGGAGGACGGCGCCCGCACGCGCTATCGCGGCGCCCAGATGCGGTGGGCCTGCCCATGCGCGGAGTGCCGCGGCGAGGGCGGCTCGACCGGCCGGCTGGACACGCTGCCCGAGCTGTCCGAGGACGAGCAGCGGATGACCGACGTCGTGCTGGTCGGCCAGTACGCGCTCCAGATCGGCTTCGCCAGCGGCCACGCGACGGGGATCTACACGTTTCGCTATCTGCGGGAGCTGGCCAGCCCGGGCTGACCTGCTTTGTCCGTCGACCGGCCGTTCAGCGCCACGAGACCATGCTCTAAGCTCACTCGCCGTGGAGCTCCGGCTGGTCGTGGAATCCGCGGGCCGGCCTCCGCGGGAAGTGGCCGTCGAGGCTCAGTCCCAGCACACCGCCGGGGACCTGCTCGCCGCACTGACGCGCCACCTCGACCTCGACCAGCGGTCCGCCCTCCATCTCCAGTGCAGCCGAACGGGCGCCTGGATGAATCCCGCCCAGGAACTCGGCGGCGCCGACCTGCGCTGGGGCGACCGGCTGCGGATCGCCTCCGGCGGGGCGCCGTCTCGCGCAGACCGCGAGGCGGCCGTCGACCTGGTCGTGCTGGCGGGTCCCGCCGCCGGCACCCGTCAGCCGCTCGCCGCCGGCCAGCACCGCGTGGGCAGCACCCGGTACTCCTCAGTCATGGTCGAGGACCCGTCGGTGAGCAGCGTCCACCTGCTGGTCACCGTCACGCCCGGCGGCGACGTCTCCGTCCAGGACCAGGGCTCCGACTCCGGCAGCTGGGTCGACGACGGCCGTGTGGCCGGACCCACCGCGGTTCGGCCGGGGCAGGTCGTGCGCATCGGGGGCACGCTCCTCGCGTTCGAGTCGGCCGAGCGGTGGGTCGGACCGGAGGCACATGAGCCTCCGCCCGACGGGACGGGTCGCGTGCCGTTCAACCGTCCGCCCCGGGTCACCGCCCCGCCCACGTCGATGGACTTCGACCTCGGCGACGTGCCTGTCAGGGAGAAGACGAATCACCTGCCCATCAGCTACGCGGTGGTTCCGACGGTGTTCGCGATCCTGCTGATCCTGGTCTACCGGAACCCGCTGTTCGTCCTGTTCGCACTGCTGACGCCGGTCATGGCGGTCGTGTCGATCGCGGAGATCGGCATCCCGGCCTCGCTGTCGTACCGCAGGGCGGTGCGAACCTTCCGGTCCCACCTGCAGGAGCTGGACCGTGGCGTCGGAGCGGCCCACGAGGCGGAGGTCGCGCGGGCGCGCGCGGCCGCTCCCGACGCACCGACGCTGCTGGAGCGCGCGCGGCGCCTGGACCCGCGACTCTGGGAGCGCCGGCCCGACGACCCGGACTGGCTGTCCCTTCGGGTGGGCTGGAGCGACCGCACGCCGCCGCCCGCGTTCCGCGTGCCCGACCACGGCACGCCCGCCCTGCTGGACCAGGCGCGAGCCGTGCTGCGCCGGCACGAGGTGCTGCCGCGGCTGCCGCTGACCGTGTCCCTGGCGACCGCCCGAGTGATCGGCCTTGCGGGCGACCGGCAGACGGTCGCGGCGCTCGCGCGGTGGCAGCTGATCCAGCTCGCGGTGCTCCAGAGCCCGGAGGACCTGGTGCTGGCCGCGGCGGTCCCGGCCACGGCGCGACCGACGTCAGGACCGTTGCTACCCCGCGCGCCGACCAGGCTGCCAAAGACCTGCTCGCCCGCATCGCGGACGCTCAGAGCGCGATCAAGAACATCGACGGCGCGCTGCACGTGCTGTCGGACACGAACCAGTGGGACGGCACCGCGGCCGTCAACTTCCGGAACAACATCAAGCCCAACTTCCAGGGCACCGAGAGCCCGTTCACGAAGTCGCTGAACGACCTCCACGGCCACGCGCTCAAGATCAAGAAGAACATCGAGGACATCATGACCACCGGCCAGGAGCAGGTCTAACCGCTCGTGGCTCGCCCCGGGCGCGTCGATCTCAGAGGCGCGCCCGGGTCCGCCGCCCTCGCTCAGGCGACGCCGGCCTTCCGCTGTCGATCCCTGAGCGACTCCACGTATTGGGAAGCGGCCACCGCGGCCGTCGTCCCGTCGCCCACCGCGGTGGCGATCTGCTTGGTCAGCTGGGCCCGCACGTCACCGACCGCCCACAGGCCCTCGATCGACGTCTGCATGTTGCGGTCCGTCAGCAGGTAGCCCGCCGGGTCGTGGTCCGCGTGGGCCTTCAACAGGTCGGAGTTGGGCACGAAGCCGACGAAGATGAACACACCTCCGACGGCCAGCTCCTTCTCCTCGCCGCGCTGCACGTAGCGGACGAGCTGGACCTTCTCGTCGCCCTCGATGCTGCGCACCTGCGCGTCGAGGATGAACTCGATCTTCGGGTTGGCGCGGGCCCGCTCCTGCAGGACGGGTTGAGCGCGGAACTGGTCGCGGCGGTGGATCAGGTAGACCTTCGTCGCGTAGCGGGTCAGGAAGTCGCCCTCCTCGAGCGCGGCGTCACCGCCGCCGACGACCACGAGCTCCTGGCCCCTGAAGAACGCGCCGTCGCACACCGCGCAGTAGGACACGCCGCGGCCCGCGAACTCCACCTCCCCCGGCACCTCCAGGTGCCGGGGCAGGCCGCCGGCGGCCATGATCAGCGCGGGGGCGGTCAGCACGGATCCGTCGTCCATGTGGACGACCTTCGCCCCGTCGGGCGCGACGTCCACCTCGCTCACGCCCTGGAACTCGCGGGTGTCCAGCCCGAACTTGCGCGCGTGATCGCCCATCTTGACGGCCAGGTCGGAGCCGAGCACGGACTCGAAGCCGGGGTAGTCCTCGATCAGCTCAGTGTTCAGGAGCTGGCCGCCGACCGGGCCCCGCTCCACGAGCACGGCCCTCAGGTTCATGCGCGCGGCGTACAGTCCGGCCGCCAGCCCGGCGGGCCCGCCGCCCAC
>Ga0126369_10000347_pt1 | contig 30013 bp, 16 predicted proteins | sample PanSoiMetaPlot_1_FD_109646 | JGI IMG/M metagenome (GOLD analysis project Ga0126369, IMG submission 109646) | Tropical forest soil microbial communities from Panama - MetaG Plot_1 | ecosystem: Environmental > Terrestrial > Soil > Tropical forest > Bulk soil | place: Panama | collected 2016-02-17
CCGATCGGCGCCGGTCCGTATCGGGTGGTCTCGTTCAGTCCCGGCGTGGAGCTGGTCGCCGAGGCGTTCGAGGGCTACTGGCGCAGGGAGCCGCACGTCAAGCGCCTCGTGTTCAAGGTCATGCCCGACGACACGACGCGCGGCGCGGCGCTCAAGAAGGGCGACGTCGACGTCATCTTCCAGGTGAACGGGCCGGTGGCCCAGGACCTGAGCCGCACTCCCAACGTGCGAATCGTGTCGAGGGCGGGAGGCAACGGCGTTTTCTGGCTCGATCTGCCCGAGCAGTGGGATCCGAAGTCGCCCTGGCACGACAAGCGCGTCCGGCAGGCCGCGAGCCTGGCGATCGATCGTCAGGCCGTGAATCAGGCCGAGTCGCTCGGCACCTCGCGCCTGACCGGCTCGATCGTGCCTCGCTCCTTCGAGTTTGCGCTGGCCCTCGAGCCGCCGCCCTACGATCCCGTCAAGGCGAAGCAGCTTCTCGCCGACGCCGGTTACCCCAGTGGCTTCGACGCCGGGGAGTTCTATCCGTATCCGCCGCTCTACGCGATGGGTGAGGCGCTCGCCGGCTATCTCGGAGCCGTCGGCATCCGCGCGCGTATCCGGACGATGGAGCGCGCGGCCTATCTCACCGCCTGGCGCGACAAGAAGCTCAAGGGCGTCCTGATGGGGCTCAACGGCTCGGGCGGGAACGCGGCCACGCGGCTCGAGTCCTACGTGACGACGACCGGCATCTACGCGTACGGTGTGCTGCCGGAAGTGGAGGACCTGTTCCTTCGCCAGTCGCGCGAGCTCGATCCCGCGAAGCGCGAGGCCTGGCTCCACCAGATCCAGCGCGTCTTGTTCGACCGCGTCATGTACGTGCCGATCTACGAGCTCAGTCCCATGGCCGGAGTCTCCGCGCGCGTCGAGCAACCCGGGATCGGCTTGATTGCAGGCTATCCATACTCTGCGCCGTACGAAGACCTCCAATTGAAGAAGCGATGAGCCGCATGTGATGCGCGCCCGCGTCGGTCGCCGCACCGACGTGTGATATCGTTTCGTCCTTGAGCTTCCGCGTCCGGAACGTCCTGCTCCTCACCCTGACCCAGGCGACGTCCTCGACATCGTTGACGCTCGTCTCCGCGGTCGGCAGCCTCGCCGGCTACGCGCTCGCCAGCGACAAGGCCCTGGCCACCTTGCCCTCGACGATGTCCGTGATCGGCACGGCGCTCAGTACCATTCCTGCCTCGCTGCTCATGAAGCGCGTGGGCCGCCGGGTTGGCTTCGTGGTCGGCGCGCTGTGCGCCGCGGCCGGCGGCGGCATCAGCGTTGCCGCGCTCGCGCACGGTCAGTTCTGGCTCCTGACCGCGGCGGCGCTGCTGCTCGGAATCTCCGTGGCCTTCGCCCAGCAGTACCGCTTCGCGGCGGCCGAGACCTCGTTGCCGGAGTTTCGGAGCCGCGCGATCTCGTTCGTGCTGGCCGGAGGGCTGGCCGCGGCGTTCATCGGTCCGTCGCTGGCCCGCGCGACCGTGCGGCTCTACGAGACCACGTACCTGGGCTCGTACCTGTGCGTGCCCGCCCTGGGCCTACTCGCCGCCGCGCTACTCCTCGGCCTGCGCATGCCGCCACCGGCGGAGGAAGCCGTTCGCGTCGGCGGACCCGTCCGCCCGATCGCGGAGATCGTGCGCCAGCCGATCTTCATCGTGGCCGTGCTGGCGCAGATGATGGGGCAGGGGGTCATGAACCTCTTGATGACCGGCACGCCGCTCGCGATGATGGCCCACCAGCACACGTTCTCGGACACGGCCTTCGTCATCCAGTGGCACGTCGTCGGGATGTTCCTGCCCGGCTTCTTCAGCGGCGCGCTCGTGCAGCGGTGGGGCGAGCGCACCGTCATCCTGCTGGGCATCATGCTCAACGTCCTGGCGGTGTCGGCGGCCGCCCTCGACGTCGGGGTGCCGAATTTTCTCCTCGCGATGACTCTCAACGGCATCGGCTGGAACTTCATGTTCGTGGCGGGCTCGACGCTGGTGACGAAGGCCTACGCGCCGGCGGAGCGCTCGCGGACGCAGGCGGCCAACGACTTCCTGGTCTTCGGCACGGCGGCGCTGACGTCGCTGTCGTCGGGACAGCTGCTCCACCACCGGGGATGGCAGGTGGTGCTGGCGACAGCGGCCGGCATGCTGCTGCTGGCGCTCGCAGGCTCGTTCTGGCGCCCGTCGCGCGCGCCGAGCCCGCCGCCGAGCCTCGCCGCGGCGGAGTGACTAGCGCTAGGACGCTGGACGCGAGCGCTTGCGATACGCGCCCGGCCGAGCTCCGGCGTACCGCACGAACAGTCTCGAGAGATGCGAGGCGTCGTGGAGGCCGACCCGGGCGGCGACCGTCTCGAGCTTCTCGCCGGCCTCGAGGATTAGCCATTTCGCTGCCTCGATGCGCAGCTCGGTGATGTAGGCCTTGAGCGAGAGGCCCGTCTCCTCCCGAAAGCACGCAGAGAGATAGTCCGGTGCGCCACCGACGGCGCGAGCGATTCGACGAACCGACGCGTCGGCGAAGCTCGTTCCCAGATGGTCCAGAATCGACTCGACGCGAGGGCTGTACGGGCTTGTTGTCGTCTCGGCCCTCACACGGTGTCGGCGAATCGCGGCGAGGAAATCGGTCACGCGCGCCGGAGCTTCGAGCCCGATCGCCGACGCAGGGCCGGGCGCGACCGCAACGAGCTCGGCCTCCGGGAAACGACCGCGGAGTCGCGGGAGCGCCATGCTCGCTGGCAAGCCGAGCGAGCCAAGGTCGACGAGCAGCAGGCTGACCGATAGCGCCGACGAGCTGAGCGCATCGACGACCGTCTCGGCGAGCGCGAGCGGACAGTGCTCTCGAAGGAGCACGGCCAGGCTGGCGTAGACCCCGAGACCGAGACCCACCACGAGGACGGATGTTGCGCGGCGACTCGATGCGCTCACCTCGGCCTGTGGTCGGGCGCGAGCGCTGAGCGTGTCCCGAACGACCTCGAGTAGATCGTCTTCCTCGAAAGGCTTCGTCACGTAGTCGACCGCTCCCATCCGCGCCGCAGCAGTCGCGACCCACGCATTGTTCAGCCCCGACAGAACGACGACCGGAATGGTTTTGTGCTCCTCCTTGCGGGACTCGAGCATCTCGAACCCATCGCCGTCCACCAGGACGAGATCGAGCAGGATCAGATCGATCTTTCGTGACGCCAGCGCTGCGTACGCCTGGTCGACATCGGCGGCGTCGACCACGTCGTAGTCGTCGTCGAGTATGAGATGGAGGGCGTCTCGAAGACCTGGATCGTCGTCAACCACGAGGATCGTCGCGCGAGCGGGATTCCCCATGAGAGCCAAGATTCTAGCAAAACGCCTACCAGTCTGAATCTCGGGAAAGTACACAAGATTCTCTGAAACGTGCATTGCGGTTCGCGCGCCGGTTCGGTAGGTCCATCTGGGCGACAGGGCTGCGTGAAAGTCGCGCCCTGGAGAACTCTCGACAGTGGGACGCACGCGCCGGTGTCCAGCGCGATCGAGCGCCGGCGACACGATCCCTACTGCCCAGCGCCGTGGGCAGTCTGCCGTGATTGCTGTGCACCCAGGCGGGGTCAGCACTGGAGCCGAAGCGCCGGATCGTCGGACGCGGGGTGGGGGTGCTGCTGGCGAGCCTCGCGCTGCTTCTCGGAGCCTCGCCCCCCGCGCTCGCCGACATTGTCTACCTCTATGACGACCTTGGCCGGCTCGTCCGGGTAATTCTCCCGGACGGCAACGCCGCCACCTATCACTACGATGCGGTCGGAAACATCCTTCAGATCACGCGCGAGACCGGCGTGAGCCAGACGACAACCGTCGACAGCCAATCCGTGAGCAGCGGTGCGCAGGGACAGATCGTTCCGGTCACCATCACCGGGACAAACTTGAGCGGCGCCACGGTCGCGTGTACGACGCCAGGCGTCACGGTCCAGAACGTACGAACCGACGTCGGCCAGACAACGTTCGAAGTCGTGATCGCCGCAACCGCCCCGACTGGGCCGGTTCAGTGCGAGGTGCGGGGCGTGACCTCGAGCCCCTTCGCCTTTTCGATCGTCACCGCGATTCCAGCCTTCAGGGCCGGCTCGCCCGTGAGCGTTCGGGTCGGCGAAGCCGCGGTGCCGTTTGTCGCATCGGGAGTGAGCCTGCGGGTCGCCGAGCCGCTGGTGGTTGCCAACAATAGTATCCCGAGCTCGGTCAGCGTGCAGGTTGGGCCGCCCAGTAATGATCTCGCCATTGCGGCCATTGCGCTTTCGTTCAAGCCGGTGATCACCAGCGTATCCCCAGCGACCGGCTCCCCGGGAACACCGAGCGTCGTGCTTCGCGTGCTGGGCGCAGGCTTCGACGGAGGCGCGACGGTCAGCTTCCTCAGCAACAACGCGGTGGATTCGAGCATCACGGTCGTCACCCTGTCCGTGAGCCCAGACGGCACGGAGGCGGACATCGAGATCGCCATCGCGCCGAGTGCGCCCATCGGCGCACGGGTCATCCGGATCAACACGAGTGCCGGCTCGTCGACCGCGATCGGGACCGGCGGCAACCTCTTCACCGTGCAATGAGCCAGGGCGCACGGAACGTTCCAGAACAGCAGTCGGGCAGGAGGCGCGCGATGCGACGACTCTTCGTTTCTTTGAGTGCTCTCGCGGTGTGGCTAGCGGCTGGCGGCGGCCCAGCCGGCGCGCAGACATTCAACAGCGGCAGTACCGGGGCGGACGGCGCCTTTAGCCCGACCAGCAACGTCACCGTGTCAGTGCCGCTGAACGGCGTTTTCAACTACACGACCGTGAACATTCCGACCGGGGTCACGGTGACCTACACGCGCAATGTGGCGAACACGCCCGTCACGGTCCTGGCGAGCGGGAACGTGACGATGGCCGGGACGATCAACATGGCCGGGGCGCCGGGCACGACGTGGACGACCGGAACCAATCTCGCGAAGACGGGCGGCGCAGGCGGACCGGGTGGCTTCGACGGGGGCAACGGCGCCAACGGGGTGCTGTCGACCCAGGGGGGTATGGGGCTCGGACCCGGCGGCGGAGGCGCGGGCAACGGAAACTTCAGCTTTGCCGGCGGAGCCGGGTTTCTCAACGCGGGCACGACCGGTGGCGGCTTCAATCCCGGCGCAGCAGGAAGCGCCTACGGGGCCCCAGCGCTCCTGCCGATCGTCGGCGGCTCTGGGGGTGGGGGCGGCGGGGCGGGCTTTGGCAATACCGGTGGCGGTGGCGGCGGCGGCGGTGGCGCCCTCCTGATCGCGTCGTCCGGGACGATCACGTTCACCGGGACGATCCTCGCCAACGGCGGCGGCGGCGGTGTCGCGTCGGGCCAGAGCAATCTGCCTGGCGGCGGCTCGGGAGGAAGCGGCGGGGCGGTGCGCGTCGCGGCGACCACCGTGACCGGCAGCGGCGGCACGATCAACGTCACCGGGGGCGGCGGTGGAAGCGCGGGACGGGTCCGCATCGAGGCCTTCACCAACACCGCGACCATCGGATTCGCGGGGGTGCCGAACTCCGCGGTGTCCGTCGCGCAGCCGACGACGGCGACGCTGGCGAACGCGCCGCTGCTGCAGATCGTCTCCGTCGCGGGCGTCGCCGCACCGGCGACGCCGTCGGCGTCATTCGCCAGTCCGGACATCGTGCTGCCGGCGACCACGACGAATCCCGTGACGGTCGCCCTCTCCGCGGCCAACATACCGCCGGGCACCGTGGTGGCCGTGCGTGCGCAAGGTCAAGCGGATGCGGTCACAACGGCGAGCGCCACGCTGTCCGGCACGCTCGCCTCGACGTCCGCCAACGCCAGCCTCACGATCCCGACGAATCAGCCCGCCGTCGTCACCGTGACCGCGAGCTTCACGGTCGTGGCGGCCGCCGATGGTGGCCCGGTGTTCGTCGAGGGCGAAGAAGTCGAGCGCGTGCAGGTGTCAGCGGCGCTCGGGGGCGTGAGTCGCGTCGCCTACATCACGAAGTCGGGCCGCGAGATCGTGCTGACGGGGCGATGAGCCGATGAAGCTGCCGTTCGCGGGGCTCGGGCTCCTGGCGCTACTGGCTCTAACCATGCCTACCGCCGCGGCGGCAGAGCGTGCCGAGCAGTGCGCGATCTGTCACCGCGGCATCGACGACGCGCATCCTAAGAAGGCGCTCACGTGCACCACATGCCACAAGGGTGACGCGGCGGCGACCGACGCGAAGCGCGCGCACGCGGGCATGCTGCCCAATCCCAGTGACCTTCGCGTCGTGGAGCAGACCTGCGGCAAGTGCCATCAAGCCATCGCCGCGAAGGTGAAGTCGTCGATCATGGCGCATCGCTCGGGCACGCAGAGCGGCACGCTCTTTCCGAACGGGCAACAGCCCACGAAGGAGCAGGTGAAGTTTTCGATGGCGCCCGCGGCCACTACGCCCGGCGCGCCGTTACCGACCGGCCATCCGCTGCCGAAGGGCGCGGTCACGGGGCTCCAGCCCATCCCGACCTTCAAGGAATCGGGCGACGTGTTCTTCGATTTGCTCCGGAAGGAGTGCACGTCGTGCCATCTGTGGACACCGGCCAAGGCCGTGCGGGGCAACTTCCGCGCCACCGGCTGCGCCGCGTGCCACATGCCCTATGCGGAAGACGGCAAGTCGCTGTCGAAGGACGCGGCGATGAATCCCGAGAAGAGCGGCCGCCCGTTGCGCCATCAGCTCACCAAGAAGATCCCGGTGACCCAGTGCGCCACCTGCCACAACGGCGGCTCGCGCGCGGCCATGAACTTTCGCGGGATGATGGAGGCTCCGCCGTCGGGACGCGAGACCTTCACCTACGATCAGGACTTGCTCCACGGCCACGCCTACTCGCGGCAGACGCCCGACGTGCATTTCACGCGCGGGATGGCCTGCATCGATTGCCACACGGAGCGTGAGGTGCACGGCGACGGCCAGATTTACGCCAAGCGCCACTACGAAGTCGAGCTGCGCTGCGAGACCTGCCACGGCACGCCCGACAAGCTCGCCACGGGCGTGACCGCCCAGGGACGCAAGCTCCGCAACGTCTTCGTCCCGAGCGGTGAGAACGCGACTGGCCTGGTCACGCTGGTCAGCAAGCTCACGGGGGCGGTGCACGCCATCCCGCAGCTCGCGACCCTGGCGCGTCAGCCCGCGGGCCACGAGCCCGCCCATCTGGCCAAGACCGAATGCTTCACCTGCCACACGGCGTGGGCTCCGACCTGCTACGGCTGCCACATCCGGATGGACTACACCGCGTACAAGAACCCGGTCGACGTCGCCTTCGATTCCCTGGATCGGCAACATTCAAAGCAAGGCTGGTTCCGGCTCACCGCCGGAGTCCGATTCGCCGATCCCGAGCCGGTGCTCGGTCTCAACTGGCGCGGTAAGCTCGTGCCCTTCGTGCCGCGAGCGCAGCCGCTGTTCACGTATGTGAACCCGGCGGGCCAGACCGAATACGATTTCAAGAAGCTCGGCTTCGCCCACAACCCGATCGTGCCGCACACGGTCGTCAAGCAAGCGCGCACGTGCGAATCGTGTCACGGCAATGCCCGCGCGCTCGGTCTGGGTCTGTTCACGAGCAAGGAGCACCCCAAGCTCGAGGAATTCCAGCAGCCCCCGGATTACCGCTGGGACCGGATCGTCACCGAGGACGGCACGCCGGTGCAGGTGACCACGGTCGACGGCGCGCGGCCACTCAACCGCGAGGAGATGGATCGCATCCGCAACGCCCCGTACAAGGTGCCCGCTCGAAGCGGAGCCAACGGTAAGCCATGAGCTCTAGACGACTCGCGCTGGGGACCGTCTTCGCGCTCGCGATTGCGATCGGCCTGGCGTGGCCCGCACTGGCCCAGGCCCAGGGGATCACGCGCTACGTGAGCTCGACGGACCCCACGTGCGGCGGCCACGCCCCGTGCTACACGACGATCCAGGCCGCGGTGAACGCCGTCCTGCACAGCGACACGATCCAGATCCAGGCCGGCCTCTACCACGAGCAGGTGTCGATCACCGCGAAGAACAGCGCGAGCACCAGCGAGTCGGATCGCATCATCATCCAGGCCGATCCCGCGGCGCCGGTCGGAAGCGTCGTGCTGCAGGGCGCGGTCACGCAGTGCACGAACGGGTTCGCGGTCAAGCTGCAGCAGTCGAGGTTCATCACCCTGCGCGGGCTCACGATCACGGGCGCGGGCGGCCAGGCCGTCTCGATGCTGGGCGGGAACAATCAGAACCAGGCCATTCATCTCGAGCGCCTGCGCATCTTCGGCAACGGCTCGAGCGAGTGCAACGGCGGGATCACGATCAACAGCGGCAACCCCGACACACTGATCCTCAACAGCCTGATCTACGGCAACGGCCGTAACGGCTTCACGACGCTCGACGCGAGCGGCGGCCCACACTACGTGATCGGCAACACGATCCACGGCAATGCGTGGTCGGGCGTGAACGTCAGCCGTAGCCACGTGACCTGGCTCGTCAACAACGCGATCACCGGCAACGGCACCGACGTCGGCTCGACGGGCGGTCGCTACGGCGTCGTGCGCGAGAGCTCGACGTCGCCGGATCCGGTCGGCATCCACCTGCTCAACAACCTGATCTGTGCGAACCGCCTGGGCGAGATCAACGGCCCGGCGCTCGACGGCACCGACGCCGGCAACCTGACGCCAACGGGCAGCGAAGGGCCCGGCGTCACGGCGAGCTCGACCTGCGCGACGATGGGGAACGTCTACGCCAACGTCGCCGGGACCGACACCGTGCTCAATACGGCCGACGACGACTTCACGCCGGTCACCAACTCGCCGCTGCTCGACGCCGGCATGGATCCGCGCACGCTCGGGCTCGACCCCGCGTTCAATCCCTTGCTCGAGTCCGACTATCTCGGCCCCGCGGCGCGCCCCCGTCTGGGCCTCCCCGGCGGCACCGCGCGGTTCGACATCGGCGCCCGCGAGCCCTCGCTTGCCGACCAGATCGCCCCGCTCGTGACCTTCGTGACGCCGGCGGCCAACGCCTATGTGCGCGGGACGGTCACGGTGCAGGCTCAGGCGCAGGACAGCGGCAGCGGGGTCGCCAGCTTCGGGCTCACCCTGGACACCCAGGTGTTCAGCACGACCCTCGCCCCGACGCTCCCGCCGCCGGCGCCGAGCGTGACTGCCACCACAGCCTGGAACACGACGACGGTGATTGACGGCATCCACAACTTTGTCGCCACTGCGGCCGATGCAGTCGGCAATCACGCCAGCGCCCCGCTCGTCGTCCTGGTCGACAACACGCCTCCCGAGACGCAGATCGACGCAGGGCCGAGCGGCGAGATCCTCGTCGGCACCGCGACGTTCACCTTTTCGGGCTCCGACAACCTGACCCCAGCAGGGAACCTGGTCTTCTCGTATCGCCTGGACGGCGGGGCGTGGAGCGCGTTCGCCTCGGACACGACGGTCACCTTCCCCAATCTTGCCGAGACCAGCCACACCTTCTCAGTGAAGGCTCGCGACCTCGCCGGCAACGAGGACCCGACGCCGGCCACGCGCACCTTCTCGGTGAGCTTCCGTCCCGGGAACCTCACGGTGAGCCCGAGCAGCGGCCCGATCGGGACCTATGTGACCATCACCGGCGTCAATTTCGAGCCCGGCACGACCACGGTGACCTTCAACGGTCTCGCCACTGTGATCCGGACGATCACGAGCACCCAGATCACTACAACGGTGCCGGTTGGTGCCGCCACAGGCCCGCTGACGGTGACCAACACACACGGCAACACGAGCGTGACGTTCACGGTCACGCTGACCGGGGACTTCGTGCTGACGGCGGCCCCGGCGTCCCCCGCGAGTGTGACGATCGTCGCTGGTGATCAGGGCGCGGCGTCGATCGCCGCCGCCGGCTCAGGCAGCTTCACGAGCCTGGTGAGCCTGAGCGTGTCGTCGGCACCGAGCGGGATCACGACCGGCTTCTCGCCGCAGCTCGTCGCCCCGGGGGGCGCGAGCTTCCTGACCTTCACGGCAGCGAGCACGGTAAGCCCGGGGACCTACAGCTTCACGGTGACCGGTCAGGCCGATGTCGACGGCCGCTCGCAGACGCGCAGTGCGCCGGTGACTCTTGCGGTCATCGCGCCGACCACCCCGGTCGTCACCGGTCGCGTCCTGACCGCGGAGGCGGTACCCAAGCCGATCCCGGGCGTGCAGGTCACCCTCGCCAGCGGCTTCGCGGTGACCGACGCGGCGGGCAACTTCGTGCTCCAGGGGTCGCCGAGCCAGCCGCTGCCGCCGGGTCCGCAGATGCTCCGGGTCGACGGCACGACGGCCTCTCCGCCGCCGGCCCAGTATCCACTCGTCGAGGTGCAGATCACGGTCGCCGCGTCAGGACCCTCGCGCGTGCCGTTCATCCTGTATCTGCCTGTGCTGGACACCGCGCATCCGATCACGCTGCCGCTCAAGACCGACGGCAGCGGCGAAACCTCACAGGAGGTCCAGGCCACGACCCCCCTGATCCCAGGCCTGGTGGTCACGATTCCCGTGAACACGAAGATCACGGGTCCGGACGGCCTGCCGGTGCGACAGATCACGATCACGCCGGTGCCCGTGGATCGCAGCCCGATGCCGCTCCCGGCCGGCGTGACGATCCCGATGCTGTTCAGCATCCAGCCCGGCAACTCCGTCCCGTCGCAGCCGCTGCCGATCAAGTTCCCGAACGTGCAGCAGGCGCCGCCCGGGGCAGTGGCCGATCTCTATTTCTTCGATCTGGCGGTGGGGGCCTGGGCGACCTGGGGCACGGGCACCGTCAGCGCCGATGGCAGCCAGATCGTGAGCGACCCGGGCTTCGGCCTGCCGCGCTTTGCCTGGCACGGCACGGCACAGCGTACGTCGCTTTCCGACCAGGTGCGCAGCCGCCAGGCCAATCGCGCGACAGGTGGCGAGCCAGTCGATCTGCCCACCGGTCGCTTCACCGTCCAGAAGACCGACCTGGTGTTGCCAGCGCGGATCCCGCTGACGATCCAGCGCTTCTACCGGAGCGAGAACCCGGTGGTCGGTATTCTCGGGCGGGGCTGGGCGCTCGATCCTTACGAGACGACGCTCCTCGGACAGGGGACCAGCATGGTGTTGACCTACCCGGACCAGAGCAGTGCGGTCTTCGCGCCGACGGGAGCGGGCCAGTGGCAGAACACGACGGAACCCGCCTTGCTCGGCGCCGTGCTCACGCAGCTGCCGGGGGACTTCATCTTCCAGATTCGCTTCAAGGACGAGTCCGTTCAGCGATTCGAGCGCATCTTCGGCTTCGCCAACCTGGCGGGCTTGGCGGCGCTGACGGATCGGAACGGCAACACGGTCACGCTCACGCGGCAGGCGGTCTTCCAGCAGAACCGGATCACGCAGATCACGGAGCCGGCTGGCCGCACGCTCACGCTCGGGTACGACGCCGCAGGACGGGTGTCGACGATCACCGACCCGATCGGGCGAGTGGTGCAATACCAATACGACGCCCAGGGCCGGCTGAGCACCGTAACGGACCTTGTCGGCGGGCAGACGCGGTACACGTACGACACAAGTGACCGAATCCTCACGATCACCGATCCGCGGAACATCACGTTCCTGACGAACGTCTACGACGCCAATGGACGAGTGATCCAACAGACTCAGGCTGACGCGGGAGCGTTGCAATTCGCCTACGTGCTGAATGGGACACAGGTCACTCAGACGACGGTGACTGACCCTCAAGGCAATTCGACGACGTATCGCTTCGATACCCGTGGCCAGACGCTCTCGACGACTGACGCGCTCGGACAGACGACGACACTGGAGTATGCGCCCGGAACAAATCTCCTGACCGCGGTAACAGATCCGCTAGGCCTGACGACCCACTTCACATACGATGGCCAGGGCAACCTCGCCACCGCGGTAGATCCCGCTGGCAACCCGACGGCCTTCACCTACGATCCACCGTCTGGTGCCATCACCTCTGTCGCGGGTCCGATGGGCAATACTGTCCAATTCCAGCGTGATGCACGCGGCAACGTCACGGGCGTGCTGGATGGTGCCGGCGTCCGCACCGTCATCGCCAACGACGCCTTCGGGCAGCCGATTAGCGTTACCGACCCCTTGGGCAACACGACGACGTACTCGTACGACGCAGTCGGCAACCCGATCGCGGTTATCGATCCACTCGGCAACACGACGCGAATCAGCTACGACGCGGTCTCGCGAGTGATCTCTCGGAGCGATGCGCGCGGTAGGACCACGCAGTTCAGCTACGACGGCCTCAATCGGCTCGTGGGGCGGATCGATCCGGCCGGCGGCAGCACAACCATGACGTATGACGGGAACGGCAACGTCGTCACGATCTCCGACGCACGCGGGAAGACGACCACGGTCACGCACGACGTCATGGATCGACTCCTCACCCGCACGTATCCACTCGGAGGCACCGAGCGTTACGCGTATGACTCCGCCGGGAATTTGTCTCAATATATTGACCGCAACGGTCGCACGGTCGTGTACACCTATGACCCTCTTCGCCGACGCGTCACGACAACGTATAGCGACGGCACGGTCACCCATTTTACTTACGACGCCGCTGGCCGCGCGGTTGCGATCGAGGACTCGGCCGGCGGAGTGATCAGGTACTCCTATGACATTCTCGGCAGGGTGCTGACACAGACTGGTGTCCTGGGCACTGTCTCGTACGCATACGACGCACTCGACCGACGAACGCTTCTGAGCACACCAGGTGCGATGCCGGTCAGCTACGCCTACGACATCAACTCTCGGCTCAAGAGCGTCCAGCAGGGGAGCCAGACGATAGGTCTCCAGTACGACCTCAACGGCCGGCGCACCAGCCTCAGCCTGCCTAATGGCGTAGTGACCGGATACCAGTATGACGCCGCGTCGCAGCTTATCGGGCTCACGTTCCAGAATGCCGCCGGACTCCTCGGGACGCTCACCTACGCATTCGATCCCGCCGGCGGACTGACAAGGCTCGGTGGCACTCTGGCGAGTAGCGCGCTCCCCAGCGCGGTTGGCAATGCGAGCTATGATGCCGAGAATCGCCAGCTCGTGTTCGGTGACACGAGCGTTGCCTTCGACGCCGAGGGTAACCCAACGACGATGACCAGCCCCGCGGGCCCCTCCACCCTCCAGTGGGACAGCCGCAACCGCCTGGTCGGTCTGAGCGGCCCGGTCAACGCGTCGTTCCAGTACGATGCCGTCGGACGTCGGATCGTCAAAACGATCAACAACGTAACGACTCAGTTCCTTTACGACGGCCCGGACATCTCCCAGGAGGTCGTCAATGGGAGTCCGACCGCTCACCTGCGACTGCCGTTCGTCGATGCCCCTATCGCCCGGGGCAACACCTACTACCTCACCGATCGGCTTGGCTCAGTGCTCGGGATCACCGATGGCAGCGGCACCATTACCACGCGATATCTGTACGACCCCTTTGGAAATACGACATCCCAGGGAGCAGTGTCGGATAATGCGCTGCAGTTTACAGGGCGTGAGAACGATGGTACTGGCCTGCTCTATTACCGGGCGCGATATTTTGCTCCAGGGCTTCATCGGTTCATCAACGCCGACCTTCTTCCCGGGGTAGGGGGAAACCGCTACGCATACGCAGGTAACAATCCGCTGACGGGGATTGACCCGTTCGGATTGGAAACGCTCATCATTAATGGCGGATCACCTGCATTCGGTCCTGGCGGGTCGCTGGCAGGTGCCGAGCCTATTAACGAAGGGCTTCTCCAGATCCGAGGTCTTCTCGAAAGCCGAGAAGTCAACGAGAAAGTTCTCCCGATCTACAATAGTGGGCAGACACAAGAGGCGTTTGCTAAGGCGTGCGAGCTCAAGCAGCGTGGGAGGCCTGTGTTTATCATTGGCCACAGCCTGGGCGGGCGAACGGCGCTCGACGTCGCCAGGCAGCTGGCAGAGAAGTGCGGCGTCGCGCCCGACCACGTCTTCACAATCGATCCTTTCGAGGCGCCTGACGTCAAGGCTCCTCCTGGTACACCCGTCACCAATTTCTATCAGCGACGGAGCTGGTGGTTCCAGGGACCGGAGGTCGGTGGCGCTATCGCCAACGTCTTCGTTCCAGGGGCAGATCACTTCGACATTACACAGAATGACATTGTAAAACTCGCGATCAGGGATACGATCCTTGAGAGCCGCGGAGGAAGTCAGCCGATGGGCGGGCGGTATTGAAAATTAGCCGCGTATCGTGCTCGCTGATCACTCTCTCCATGCTTTTCAGCGGATGCCTCCTCGATATCGCGCCAGCGCGCGACCCCCTCGACGCCGCATGGACGGCCCGAATGCTGGCCGGCGAGCGTGGGCAATGGTTCGACGGTGCGAAATCACCCTATGTCAGGCAGGGCGGTATTGATTCTTCGCCGATTGCGACGAACTATCGTATCGACATCATCGAACAGGGCACGTTCGGCGGCGGATGGTCGATCATCGGCGGAATGGTGGGGCAGGCGGCGGGACCGGACTCTACGATAGAGCTCTTCGGGAAGCAGATTGCGCGCACACATGGCCTAAAAAGGAATGCGGCTCCACGGGACTATAGCTTCGAGTTTTTCCTCGTCGTGAGGCCGAAGGCGGCTCAGCAAGGCCGACTCATCAAACAGTGGCAGTTCTCGCGCGAGGCTCTGTCCGACAGACCACCTTCGGACGCGACGCCCGGCTTTCCAGGCCCCGTCGACGCCCACCTGAGTTTTGACGAGCGGAGCAAAACTGCGACGGTCACGATTGCTGGACTCGTCCGCCCCTTTCAGGAACGCGTCGACCTGTCACGCGAACTGCCGTAGGCCAGCGATCGTTGACACCGAGGCATCGGACGCCACTGACTCGTCGTCAGCCCCTCGTCCTCCAGGCGGTTAAGCCGCTCCCCGCCCTCAGATCTCATCGTCGACTGCGAGAAACTCCATGATCTTCTGGCCCTTTGCCCACGCATTGCTCCAGCTCGCAGTGGGCGCCTCGAAGACGAAGAGGTACAGCGTGCCCGTCTTCGGGTTTGCCACCATGAGCGTGTGAACAATCGACGTGTCACGGTCAGTTCTCGTATTGAAGCGGCAACCATAAGCCTTTAAGTGACCAAATTGCCGTGCCCAAACTTCGCTGGTTTGCTTGTTCGCGGCTAGCCGAGCGATGAAGGTGTCAGCGTATTCGACCGCGTTTCCCGGTTTGGCGTTTCGCATCACGTTGATCGTGAGGCCCGTATTGAACCGCCCGTCCTTGTCGAAGCCCTCCGGGGTGACGAATAAGGCCAGGGTGCTCCCTTGAGTGTGCCGCTTGAACTGCCAACCGCTCGGCACCAGAAACGCCGCCTTGATCTCGGGCACCTCTCTCCATGAAAAACCGCTCGGCGCCGCCGGCAGGTTCATCGCATACACCGGCGCAACAAGGATGAGACTCGCCAGTATTACGCTCAACCTCATAGGATTCCTTTCTTGCTCGGTCCCGCGGCCGCTACGGTATGGTCACCTGCACCGTCGTGGCCGACGCCCGGCAGTTGTTGGTCTCGTCGCTCTCCGTAACGGTCGTGGTGTTGTCCGCACAGGCGATCAAGTAGTACGTGCCGAGCACCATGTTCGATGGAACGGTCACGCTGACCGTTCCGGAGGACGTCGCGCCCGCGGCGAGCGCTGGTACCGCACGCGTGCCGGTGAGCAGGCGGTCGTTGCCGTCCTTGATCTGGTCCGCCGAGAGGTAGAAGCGCGTCGTCGAGGCGCCCGCGGCGACGGCGCTCTGGTTGAGCACGATGTCCGTTACCGCAAAGCTCGCCCCCCGGGCAATCGTCGCCGGCGGCGCCGAGAGGTCCGTTTCGAGCAGATCCGGCCGCGCCACCTGAACAGTCCCGGTCGAGGCGCGACAGTTGTTGGTCTCGTCACTTTCGGTCACATGCGTGAGATTGTCGGCGCAGGCGATGAGGTAATACGAGCCGAGCGCCATGTTCGACGGGATCGTGACGGTGACGGTGCCGGTCGACATCGCGCCCGCGGCGAGCACCGGCACGGCGCGCGTGCCCGACAGCAGGCGGTCCGAGGCGTCTTTCACGGTGTCCGTCGAGAGGTAGTAGCGGGTGGTCGAGGTCGCCGCAGAAACCCCGCCCTGGTTCAGCACGGTGTCCGTGACGCTGAAGCTGGCGCCCGGCAGCGCGGCGATCAGCGGATCGCTCACCGACGTCTCGATCAGGTCCGGGGCATTCGGGGCGAACGTCGCCGTGACGGATTGCGCCGCGCTCATCGTGACCGAGCAGGGATTCGTCGTGCACCCGCCAGTCCAGCCCATGAAGAGCGAGCCCGCCGCGGGCGTCGCCGTGAGTGTCACCACCGTGTCGGAGACGAACACCGTGGCGCACGTCGTCGGACAGTTGATGCCGGGCGGCGAGCTCACGACCGATCCCGTTCCCACGCCCGCAAGGGTGACGGTGAGCGCGTAAGAGGGCTGAGCGACGTTGAACGAGCGAGCGACGTTAGGGGCGGGATCATAGCTCGCGTTGCCCGGCTGGGATGCCGTGATCGTGCACGTGCCGACCGCGGTGAGCGTGACGGTCGCGCCGGATACCGTGCAGCCGCCGGCCGCGCTGAAGCTCACCGACAACCCGGACGATGCAGTCGCGCTCACCGTAAACGGCGGATCGGTCAAGACCTTGTTGGGCAGGGGATCGAACGTGATCGTTTGCGTCTGCCGCACGGTGAACGAGCGGGCGACGTCGGGGGCTGCCTCGTACGTCGCGTTGCCCGGCTGAGACGTCGTGATCGTGCACGTGCCGGCGGCGGTGAGCGTGACGGTCGCACCCGACAGCGTGCAGCCGCCGCTCGCGCTGAAGCTCACGGGCAGCCCCGACGACGCCGTGGCGCTCACCGTGAACGGCGGATCCGTGACCGATTTGTCGGGCAGCGAATCGAACGTGATCACTTGCGACTGGCGTAGGTTGAACACCGCGGTGCAGGCGTAGTCCGTCAGCATCGTGAAGGCGCCGGTCGCGCACACCGGATTGCCGCTCCAGCCCGCGAAGTATGAGCCGGCCGCCGGTGTCGCCGTGAGCGTCACGGCCGTGCCTTCGCCGAACTCGGCCGCGCAGCTCGGGCCACACGCGATGCCGGCCGGCGAGCTGGCGACGGTGCCAGTCCCGGCGCCCGCCCGGTTCACGGTCAGGGTGAAGATGCCAGGCAGCAGCGGGTTGCGCGCCACGACGAGCGTGGCGTCGGCGCGGCCGTAGATGATCGCCCCGCCGTCGGGCGAGAAGATCAGCGACCGTACGCCCTGCAGAGTGCGACCCGGCATCGACCCGGTCTCCTGGTCCAGGATCTTGAGCACGCTGCCGTCCAGGGTGCTCCAGAAGCGAATCGTCGAGTCGTCGCCGCTGGAGGCCAGCGCACTGCCGTCGGGCGAGAACGCGAGCGTCACGATGTTGTCGGTATGTCCGACCAGCGGCGAGCCGACCGCGCTGCCGTCGGACACGTTGACGCGCACGATGGTCGAGCCCGCACCGCCGCTGGCCTGGCTGGGCTTGATTCCGGTCGCGAGAATCGTCGCGTCCGGCGAGAATGCCAATGCCGTCACGTACTGCGCATACTGCAAGGTCGTGAGCGGCGTGCGGTTGACCATGTCCCAGACCTGAACTTGCTTGCCGTCGCCGATGATCGCCGCGAGACGGGTCCGATCTTTGGAGATGGCGAAGAGCCTCCCAAAGCTGCTCGCGGCCTGGGGTAGCAATGTCACCGAGCCGTCGACCAGGTTCCACAACTGGATGGAGTTGTCGCTGAAGTTGGCGGGGTACGAGGCGACGGTCTGCCCATCGGCAAGGAACGTCAGACTCTTCTCGCCGGGTATCGGATTGCCCCCGGGAATCGCGAGAAAGCTGCCGTCGATGATGCTCCGGGCCGCCAGGGTCCACGTGCAGCACGCGCTGCCCGTCACCAGCGTCTGGCCGTCGGGTGAGTACGCGACATCCGTTTGCCCGAGATCGGGGATCGTGAGGACGAGGTCGCCCGTCTGCGCGTTCCAGAGCCTCAGCGCATTGAGCCCGAGTGGATCGGTCTGTCCGGTGATGAGCTCGCTGGCCGCCGTCACGGTCGTCCCGTCGGGCGAGAGTGCAACCTTCCAGACGAAGTTCGTGTAGGCCGCGAGCAGACCGACGAGGGCGCCGTCCGGGACGCTCCACAGCCGCAGGCCGAGGATGTAGTTGCTCTGGGACTGGTAGACGGCCCCGGCGGAAATGAGCGTCTGGCCGTCGGGCGAGAACGCGATGACCGCCTGGCCGCCCCCATGCGGGCTCCACACGGCGACGGGCGCCGGCGACGGGTTGACCAGATCAGCGCGGTGGAAGAGCTTGATGACAGAGTGGTACGTGAACGCCGGCGCCGGATCGTGCTCCAGGCCGGAGAACGCGAGCGTCTGGCCGTCCGCCGAGACAGCGACGCCTCCCGAGTTGAAGCTCGACGCCCCGAGCGACGCCACCAGGCTGCCGTCGATCGCGCTGTAGACGCCTCCGCCGGCGACGACGATCAGCTGGGCATCGGGTGAGAAGGTGGGGCTCGTCGGCCATCCAGTGTTGATGCTCAGCAACTCGGCGCCGCTCGGGATCTGGATGATCTTGACGCTGCTGCTGGCCATGACTGCGACGCGATCGGGCGTGGACGGGTCCGGCGAGAACGAGAACGCCCCGTAGGTACTGCTCTCGTACAGCAGGCTCCAATCCGCCACGCGCCAGATCCTGAGTCGCATGGGCTGTTGGATGGCGGTCCCCAGGCCGAGCATCTGCCCGTTCGGCGAGAACGCGAGGACGCAAGGCGAGATGCAGCTGTTCTGGCCATCGATCATTCCCGACAGAGTCTGGGCCTTGCTCCCGTCCGCCACGCGCCACACGAAGACGGTGCCGTCGTTTCCGGCCGAGGCCAGCAAGGTGCCGTCGGGGGAGAACGCAACGGACTGCACCGTGGCGAGCAACTGCGGATTCGGCACCTGGTGGCCGGTCAGGGTGCGCAGGAGCATGCCGTCGGCCGCGCGCCAGAGCTTGATCGTTCCGTCGTTGCCGCCCGACGCCACCATCGAGCCGTCGGCCGAGTACTGGACCGCCATGATCGAGTGGGCGTGCCCGCCTCGCATCCAGAACACGTCGGGCCGCTCGGCGTGCGCCGACGCGATGGGTGTGAGCAGCCACGCGACGCTCAGGCACGCGATCCAGCGACCGAGGCGAGATGATTTCACGGAGGCCCCCTTAACGCGACGACGTGGAGATGTGGAACGTAACAACAACAATAGGTGTCGTACGCGGTGATCACCAAGATTTGGGGGGACCCTGTATATGGGGGCTGACCGGGCATCAGGCTATAGGTCTTGAGGTCGTACCCGAGATCGAATCGCCGAGCCGCCGAGATGCTGGAGACGGATTACTCCGCCGGGCTGCGGCGCATGGAGGCGAAGTGGTCGCTAGCTGGGACCGCGGACTCGTCTGAGCTTGAGCAGCACGCGCTCGACGGCGACGACCGCGAAAAACACCTCCACCAGCACCCGCGTCACGAACGACGGCCGCCAGTTACCCGCCAGCACGGACACGACCGCATCGAAGATGCTGCGCAGTGGTGGCCGCGAGTACCAGAGCTTGCGAAACGCCGGCTCGTAGAACCCGACCGCGAAGCGCCGGAAGTGATGGTAGCGCCCGCGCACGGCCTGCTCGTAGCGAGCGAAGATGCGCGCCGACACGTCACCGGTACGCAGGCCGTGGTCGATGATCTCGGCGACTTCGAGCCCGGCCTGCATCGCCAGCATCACTCCCGTGGAGAACACGGGATCTAGAAACGCCGCCGCGTCGCCGACGGCGACCCAGCGGTCTCCAGCTATCCGCGTGGCCAGATACGAATAGTCGGCGTCGAACCGCGCGGGGGAGACTCGACGCGCATTCTCGAGCAGTGGCAGCGCGTGGGGCGTATGGGCAAGATAGTGCGCGAGACTCTCCTCCGGCGTCGCCTTCGACTCGCGGCGATGGACGACCTGCGGAATGACAGCGCCGACACTGATCACGGTGTCCGAGAGCGGAATGAACCAGAGCCAGCCCATGTCCGGCCGCGTGTACATCCGGATGTCGCCCGCCCGCCGACCCGACAAGCGCGGGATGCCCTCGTACTGCGCGTGCACGGCGATATTCAGCAAGAGCGGGTCAGGCTCGTGGCGCCCGAAGCGCTTGACCAGCACGCCGGCTCGGCCGGAGGCGTCGATCACGAAACCGACCCGCATGATCCCGGTGCCGTGATTGTTCGTGAAGCTGAGCGTCGCCCCATCGCTGTCGAACGCGACGTCGGTGACTCGATGCTCCTCGAGCACGCATACGCCGCTCTTCTCGGAATGACGCAGGAGGATCTCGTCGAACTTTTCTCGCAGCACCTGAAACGTTTGGGGGGTGGGGGTCTCGCGGGCGAACTGGAAATCGGCGTAGCGCTCTTCAGGGCCGTCCGGTCCGCGGAAGCTCGCGCCCCACTTCTCGATGAATCCGGACGCCGCGATCGTGTCGCGCACGCCGAGCGTGCGGAGAATCTCGTTGGTCCACGGCAGCTGCGATTCGCCGATGTGGAAACGCGGGAACCGCTCGCGCTCCAGCACGACCACGCGCCGGCCGCGCTGGGCCAGCGCCGTCGCGGCGGTGGAGCCGCCCGGCCCCCCGCCGATGACCGCCACGTCGTAGTCCCACCGGTCGGCCGAGCTGGTCATGATCCTCCCGAGATGGTCAGAGCTGCGATGCCTTGAACGTGTCGCACTGGCCGGGATCACCCGAATCGATCCCTCGCTTGAACCAGCGCACGCGCTGCGCGGAGCTGCCGTGGGTGAACGACTCCGGCACCACGCGACCCTGCGCCTGGCGCTGGAGGCGGTCGTCGCCGATCGCCGAGGCGGCGTTCAGGCCTTCCTCGATGTCGCCGCTCTCGAGAACCTGCCGGGCGCGCTGCGCGTTGTTCGCCCACACGCCGGCCAAGCAATCGGCCTGAAGCTCCATGCGCACCTGGAGCGCATTGCCCTCGGTCTTGCCGCGACGGCTTTGCGCCTCGTGGATGCGCTCGGCGATGCCGAGCAGGTTCTGGACGTGATGGCCGACCTCGTGCGCGATGACGTAGGCCTGGGCGAAGTCGCCGGGAGCGCCGAGCTTGTCGCGCAGGTCACGGTAGAACGACAGATCGATGTAAACCTTGTGGTCGCCGGGACAATAGAACGGGCCGACCGCTGCCTCGGCGAAGCCGCACGCCGACTGCGCGGCGCCGCTGAACAGCACGAGCTTGGGCTCCTCGTAGCGTCGGCCCATCTGGCGGAAGAGCTCGCGCCACGTGTCCTCGGTGTCGGCGAGGACGACCGACACGAAGTCGCGCAGCTGTTCGTCCCCGGCCGGCCGCTGCTGCTGCTGCACGCTCGACGAGGGCCCGGGGCCGCCCTGGTCGGTTCCCTGGAGAATCACGCTCGGATCGACGCCGAAGTACATGGCGACGAGCACGAGCAGCAGGGTTCCGATGCCGCCGCCGACGGCGGCCCCACGGCCGACCGGCATGCCACGGCGGTCCTCGATGTTGTCACTGCGTCGGCCCAACTGCCATCGCATCACTGGCCTCCCGCATCTCTGCCCCGAAGACCGGGACCGGTCGCGGTCGTTGCTTTCGCTGTGCGCGTCGTGCGGAAAGTGTACGAGTGGCGTCCGACGGCCGCAAGGCCGCGATGCGTTGCCCTGCGGGCGGGCTTGTGCCACCATCGGCCGGCCGCGGCGCGTGTCCGCGACAGGTCCTACTGCACGCTCAAGGAGGAGCACCCACCGGACTTTGATGCGCCTTTACGCGAGGCTCGGCGCCGAGACCGAGCAACTTCTCCATACGCTCACGGCGTCTCGATCCCCGTCGGCCCGAGAAGCTGACCTCGAGGAACGCTGTGACGCTCCGCTGACAGTCGCGATGGCATCATCCCGCGGATGATGGCCGCCGCCAGACGTACGCGGGTCGTCGGCATGCTCGGACTGTGCCTGGCCGTGCTCGGCCAGGGATGCTTGCGCGCGAGCACGCCCCATCCAGTGGAAGACGCTCGCCCCGCAGACTTCGACGAGCTCCACGCCCGCGCCGAGGCCGGCGCCGCGACGGCGCAGCTTCAACTTGGTCGCAGCTATGCTATTGGGCGCGATATCGAGCGGGACTACGCCGAGGCCGTCGGATGGTATCGGCGCGCGGCCGTACAGGGGAACGCGGACGCCGAGAACGAGCTGGGCGGGATGTACACCCTCGGTTTTGGGCGTTTCCCGAGACGACGCCGAGGCGCTGACCTGGTTCCGGCGCGCCGCCGAGCACGGCAATGTCGACGCGCAGCGCAACATCGGCACCATGTACCTCCAGCCTCGCGGTGTGGCCAAGAACGGAGCGCAGGCGGCGGAATGGTATCGCCGCGCGGCCGATCGCGGTCTCGCCGCCGCGCAGCGTGACCTCGGCAAGATGCTCGTGGTCGGCGACGGGGTGCCGCGCGACCGCTCCGAAGGGATCAGGTGGCTTCGCCGCGCGGTCGAGCGGGGTGACGTCGAGGCGCAAGCCGTGCTCGGGTCGGTCCTCGTCGACGAAGGGCGAACGTCGCAGGTCGAGGGCGTCCAGTTCTTGAGATTGCCGGCGTCACAGGGTTGGACCGGTGCGCAGAACACGCTCGGCTGGGCCTACTTGAATGGGCGAGGCATAGCCGCCGACCAGCGGGAAGCGGCGATCTGGTGGGGTCTCGCCGCGCGAAACGGGCATGTGACGGCCCAGTCCAATCTGGGACTGCTGTACTCGAGCGGGCGTGGCGTGCCGAAGGATCTGACGGAGGCGATCCGCTGGTACCGCCTGGCGGCGAATCGAGGTGATGCCGCGGCACAGGTCGAGCTCGGAGCGCTCTATGAGCGCGGCGAGGGCGTGACCAAGGATGTCGTTCGCGCGTACCTCTGGTATCACCTGGCCGCGGAGCAAGGGAACGAGAACGGCATCAAGCGTCGAGCCGCTCTGGCCGAGGCCGCGGGGCCGGCGAGGCTGGATGAGGCCCGTCAGCTCGCGTCCCGCGTGAAGCTGGGCGACGCCGTCCTCCGGGACGACGCGATGCCACCGCGCTTCATTGCCGACTCGCCGAGGCCGACGCCTCCCGTGCCTGACGATGTGATTTCGCGTGCTGCCCTGTTCGTCGGGCCTCCCAGCCATGCGCGCCTGTCGCCGGACGGCCGGCGGCTCGCGTACCTCGCTGCGGCGAACAACGTTCGCAACATCTGGGTTCGCACCGTCGGCGAGCGCGACGACCGACCAGTGACTCGCGAGACCGCGCGCGACCTCACCAATGTCACCTGGCAGTGCGATAGCGAGCATCTGCTCTTCCTGCGAGATCAGAACGGCGACGAGCGTGCGCATCTCCATCAACTGGATCTTCGCCGCGGGACGAGCCGCGACCTGACGCCATCCACCCTGTCGTGGATGGACGATCTCACGCGCGGCGAATGCCGCGACCCCGATCACGTGCTCGTCGTGGGCGATGGAAGCATGCAGCGCCTCGATCTTCGCTCGGGGACGCTGAGGGTCGAGGCGCACAACCCCGGTGACGTGGTGCGATTCGGAGTCGACCGCGCGGGCCAGGTCCGCGCGGCGCTCGCCTGGACACCAGCCGGCGAGTCCGTCGTGCGCGTTCGCGATCACCCCAGAGCGCCCTGGCGGACGATTCAACGATGGCCCCACCTGGAACAGTCGCGGCCGCTGTTCACCTTCACCGCCGACAGCCGTGGTCTACTCCTCGTCGCGGGCGCTGGAGCACCGACGGCGCGGCTTCTGCGTGTCGACATCGCGAGCGGCCAGAGCACGGTGCTCGCCGAGGACCCCCGGTACGACGTGGACGCCGTCCTGATGCATCCGATCACGCGCGCGGTCCAGGCCGTGAAATTCGAGCGGACGCGCGGTGAATGGATGCTCCTCGATCCCGCTCTGCGCCCCGATTTCGAAGCGCTGCGCTCGATCTGCGATGGCGACGCCGACGTCGACATCGTCAGCCGTGATTCGATGGATCGCACTTGGGTCGTCGCGTGCGAGGCGGACGATCGCCCGTTCATCTACCATCTGTATTCTCGCGCAACCAGAGCGTCGATTCCGCTCTTCGCTCCGGACCCCGCGCTGCGGGAACGCCGGTTCACCCGGCTGCAGCCGATCGAGCTCCGCGCCCGCGACGGGCTAACCTTGGAGGGCTATCTCGCGTTGCCCGTAGAACCAGCGCTGAAGGATCCGAAGATGGTCTTGCTGGTGCACGGCGGCCCGTGGGAGCGCGACATCTGGCTGTGGAATCCGATCGTCCAGTGGTTGACCAGTCGCGGCTACTCGGTTCTGCAGGTCAATTTTCGAGGGTCCACCGGTTACGGCACCGCGCATCGACTGGCCGGCGACCGCGAGTGGGGCGGCAAGATGCTGGACGATCTCGTCGACGCCCAGCGCTGGGCCCTCGAGCGCGGGTACGCTCGGCCGGGGAAGGTCTGCATCATGGGCATGAGCTACGGCGGGTACGCGACGCTCGCCGCGCTCGCGTTCGCGCCCGACACGTTCGCCTGCGGCGTGAGCGTTGTCGGGCCGTCGCATATCCCGTCGCAGATTCGCGGGTGGGCGACTCCATGGCGGTGGTACTGGGAGCGTCACGTGGGATCGCTCGACACCGATGATGCGCTCCTGCGCTCGCGCTCGCCCGTTTTCTCCGCGCGTGCGATCAAGGCGCCGCTCCTGCTCGTTCACGGGGCCGACGATCCCAGGGTCGGGCGTTTGCAGAGCGATCTGATGGCTGCGGCCCTGCAGGAGCACGACAAGAAGTTTCTCTACCTGGTCCTGCCGGGCGACGGCCACGGCTTTCTGAATCCCGCAAATCGCCTACGTCTCGCCGCGGCGGCGGAGGCGTTCCTGGCCTCGATCCTCGGCGGACGCTACGAGGCGCCGGCGCCCCAGGAAGATTTGAAGCCGTTCGTGCGCGCCCACGTGCGCTAGAGTCGGCGCGATGAGATTCGGCGTCTACCTGCCGACCTTCGCCTGGCGCGACCTGGGCTTCGACCAGGCGGCGCGCGTGAAGGAGTTCGCCCGCCGAGCCGAGGCGCTTGGATTCGACGCGCTCTGGGTCGCCGAGCACTTCCTCGAAGCGCCGGGCCTCTACGGGACCGTGTGGATGTCGCCGCTGCTCTGCCTGGCGCATGCGGCCAGCGTCACAACGCGGATCCGGCTCGCCACCGGGCTCCTGATCGCGCCGTATTACCATCCGGTCCCGCTGGCCCGTGAGATCCAGACGCTGTGGCACCTGTCGGATGGCCGCTTCGTGCTCGGCATCGGCCCGGGCTGGGATCAGCACGAGTTCGAGACGCTCGGCATGAAGCTGTCCGAGCGCGGCCAACGGACCGACGAGATCATCGCGGCGCTCCGCCGCCTGTTGACCGAGCGCGACGTGAGCTTCGAGGGCCGCTACTACAGATTCCGCCACGTGACCATCGAGCCGCGGCTGCCGCGCTTGCCCGAGCTGTGGGTCGGCGGCGGCTCGAAGATCCAGACGTCGCTCTCGCCGGACAAGCCTTACATCGTGCCGGCGGTACTGGCGCGCATTGCCGCCGCCGACGGCTGGCTGGCGCGAGCGGCCGGTAGTCAGCAGATGGTCAAGAACGATGTCCGGACGATCCGCGACTATTGCGTCAAGATCGGGCGTGATCCCAATTCACTGCGCTACGGTCACCTGAACTTCGCGCACCTCGTCGACACGTCGGATCGTGAGGAGGCGCTCCGGCTTCAGCGGCCGGTCTTCGAGCGCGTGATGGGTACGCATCGCACGTTCGAGAATCTTCAGCAGTCGTATTTTCTCGGTACCACGCGCGAGATCGTCGATCGCATCCGCGACCTCGAGGCCGGCGGCGTCCAGGACCTGGTGCTGGCGACGTGCGACTACGATCTCGAGCAGCTCGAGCGGTTCGCGTCCGACATCGTCCGCCGGTTCGACCGCGCCCGGTAGGCGTCCGCCCACGCCGTAGCCCCACGCCGTAGCCGCTCATGACGTTGCGCTGACGCGCTCTCGCCAGAATCTCGCCCATGCGGCACAGGTTGCCGCAACTACTCAAACGGAGGGCGACGATGATCGTGTCACGGACCATGCAGATCCAACTCTTGCCACGCGTTCTGATGCTGCTCTTGCTGGCGTCACTCGTGTTTGCCCCGGCGGCGTTCGCCGGAGACGTCGGCGGGCTCGTCTTCTTCGGTGACAGCCTCTCCGATCCAGGCAACTACTTCATCGCGTTCGGAACGGTGTCTCGCGCGCCGTTCGAGCCCATTCCGGATGCGCCGTACGCCATCGGCGGCCATCACTTCAGCAACGGCGCCACCTGGGCCGAGCAGCTCGCGTGGCAGCTCCGCCAGCCGACGAGCGGCGAGCCGGCGCTACAGCTGCCCGGTGTCTTCACGAATTACGCGGTCGGCCGGGCTAGGGCCCGCGCCGGCGCGCCGGTGTTCGCGCTCTACGATCTGGGCACGCAGGTCAATCGCTATCTCTCGGACTTCGGCGGTCACGCGTCATCCGACAACGTGTACGTGCTCTGGATCGGCGCCAACGACCTGAGTGATGCTCTGGGCGCGCTCGCGATCGACCCCACGGGAGCGACCAGCATAGGAATCATCCAGGACGCGATCGGCGCCGTCGCCGGAAACATCCAGACGCTCTGGGCTGCCGGGGCTCGAACCCTTCTGATCCCGAATCTGCCGGACCTGGCCATTACTCCGGCGGTCCGCGCCCTCGGCCCGGACGCACAGGCGGCCGCGAGCCAGCTGACGGCGGCCTACAACGGCGCCCTGGAGCAAGCGCTGCAGTCGCTTCAGGCCTTGCCGGAGATCCGCTTCGTGCGTCTCGACATTGCCGCGCTGCTCGCTGACGTGCTGGTCGATCCCGGAGACTTCGGCCTGGCCAATGTCGAGGACTCCTGCCTGGCCTTCGGCGTCGTGCGCGGCGCCGTATGCGAGCGCCCGGACCGCTATCTCTTCTGGGACGGCGAGCATCCGACTCGGGCCGGGCACCGCATCATCGCGCGAGCCGCACTTCACGCGCTGTCGCCCGTCGTCGCGAGCTGCGGCGGCGAAGCCGGTCAGTAAGGTCCACGGAGGCTCGGCTATGGGAGCGAAACGGTCATTCGTCACAGCGGTGTTGCTCGTCGTCTTCGCGGTCGGGGCAGGTCCCGCGTCCGCCGAGTGGTTCGGTGATCTCTACCTCGGAGGCGCGTTCACACAGAACGACGATCTGACGGCCAAAGGATCGTTCAACGGCAGCCCGTTCGAGCTCACCGCGCGGGATCTGCGGTTCGACAGCTCGGTCACGGGCGGTGGTCGCCTGGGCTACTGGTTCGAGGCGCTCCCATGGCTGGGTCTGGGCCTGGACGTGGCGTACTTCGCGCCGAATGTCTCCTCGCAGAGCGTCGACACCACCGTGAAGCTCGCGGGCGTCAGCGCCAACATCGGCCAGGTGTCGTTCGACAAGTTGAAGCTGGACGTGACCGACGTGTCCTTCGATCTGATGCTGCGCTGGCCCGGGTTGGTGGCGAGCTCGCAATTCCCGAAGGGCCGGCTCCAGCCGTACCTCACGGTCGGGCCGGCGGTGTTTCTCGTCACGGCCAAGGACAGCACGAACTTCGGAACCCCGAACAATCAATCCAGCCACGACACGACGGTCGGCGTGAAGGCCGGATTCGGAACAACGTGGATGCTCACGCCGAACATCGGTCTCTTCGGCGAGTACCGCTTCACCCACTTCAGCCCGAAGTTCGAGTTCGACAGCGACGTCGCGGGATTCTCGAAGACGAAGGTCGAGACCGACGTCAACACGCACCACGTGCTCGTGGGCGTCACGTTCCGGTTCTAGCGACGAGCCGTGTCGCCGCGCTCGACGCGACGGAATGCCTCAGCGGCTGCGAGTCTTGACCCGAAAGTCGCGCGACACGCCGAGGTTGCCTGCGGCATCGCGCGACTTCACGCGGAAGTGGTACCACGTGTTCGGCGTCAGACCGGTGATGGTCTGCGAATGCAAGCTCGCGAGCGTCGCGTCGAGCGGGGCGGCGGCTCCATAGCTGGTGGCCACACCGTACTCCACCTGCGTCGTGCTTGGCTCGTTCGTCGCCCAGGCGATCGTCACCGCCGAGGCCGTGACCGTCGTGCTGACCTGTGAGATCACCGGCGCGCTGGTGTCGACCGCGCCGCCATTGGCGACCGTCACGGTGGCGCCCGTGGACGTCGTCACGTTGCCGGCACTGTCTCGCACGACCACGGTGAGGACGTGCGAGCCGGCCGCTGCCGTCGTCGTGTTCCACGGCAGCGAGTACGGCGGCAGCGTCTGCTCCGTCCCGAGATTGGCTCCGTCGAGCTTGAACTGAACGCCGGCGACGGCCACGTTGTCGGTCGCGCTGGCCGTGACGTTGATCGTGCCCGATACGACCGTACCGGAGGCCGGCGCCGTGACCGCCGCGGTCGGCGGAACGGTGTCGCTCAAGGTCACGGCGAGGGTGGCCGTGGAGGCGTTTCCGGCGGCATCACGCGCCGTGACGGTGAGCGTGTTGGAGCCCAGCTGCAGAGCGACGCCGCTCGCCGTCCAGCTGCTCGTCCCGCTCGCGACGCCGTTGCCGCCGCGGCTGTTCGACCAGGTGACCTGAGTGACACCGACGTTGTCGGACGCCGTGCCTTGAAGGGTCACGGACGGCGTGGCCGCCGTGAACGTCGACGCGGACGTCGGTGACGTGATCGTTACATTCGGGGCGGTCGTGTCGGCTGCGCCGGCTCCGCTGCCGGTGGCGACGACCGAAATCGTGTCGGTCCCAACGGTGAACGTGAGAGTACTGCTGACGGTAGCCGGCTGGACAGGTGTGAACCGCACCGTGACGACCTGGTTCGATCCGGTCGCGGGGAGCGTGAAGGGAGATCCCGAGAACACGGTGAACGGCGAGCCGACCGCGGCCGACCCGGAGAGCGAGCCGCCGCTCGTGTTCGATAGGGTGAACGTCCGGTCGACGGAGCTTCCCAGGCTCACCGTCCCAAAGTTCACCGTGCCCGTGGGACTCACGGCAAAATCGGTCCGCGCCACGGCGCTCACCACGCCGGAGCAGGTGCTCTCGTTGCCGATCGCATCGACGGCGCTCACGGCGACGTTGTAGCTGCTGCCGGCGGTCAGTCCCGTGAGGCGAACACTCACGGTCTGATTGGCGCCGGGGCTCGACGTCGGTGAGGCGACCTGCGCCGTCGGGGTGCCCGGGCACGGCGCGCTCTGAGTCCCGTAGTAGAGGCGGTACGACACGAGATCGGTGAGCAGGCTTCCATCGGTGTTCGCGGTCGGCGCAGTCCAGCTCGCATCCAGGGTGCCGGCGCGGCTCGCGGGAGCCCCGATCGAGAGCGCCAATGAGAACGAGCTGATGCCCAAGCCCACCACCCACCGCGCCTTGGTCGAGGCCATGGCGGATCTCCCGCGCGTTCGCCCCGGTCACGCGTGCTCGCGTCGAGGGCGGCTCATGTCGAGCGAGAGAGCCGTGGTGCACCGCTGATGCCAGCGCCGTGGTCGAGCCGTCGCGAGATCGGCAAGTGCCGAGAAATCGAAGACGCGGGCATCGTTCGGACCGTCCGGCGAGGACCGCGCGAGCGGCATGCGCTATGCCACGAAGCGCCATGCGGGACAGTCTGGCGTTCAGTCTTTGACGCCGCAGATCTGAGAATGTCGCAATGCGGCGGACGCGTGCGAGCGCGACTGCAGTGCTAGACTCGCGTCCGCGTGTCGCCCCTTCACTCGTACGTGGTCGTGTGGGTCCTGCTGATCTTCGCGTGGGCGGCGAACTTCGTGATCCGCATCGGCTTCTCGGCGCTGCTGCCATCGATCATCGACGAGCTCGGACTCTCCTACACCAGCGCTGGTGTGCTCGCGTCGGCGTTCTTCTACGCCTACGTGCTCATGCAGATCCCGTCAGGTCTCCTGGGCGATCGCTTCGGCCGGCGCCGCATCCTGCTGCTCGGCCTGCTGGGCGGCGCCCTCAGCGCCGGGCTCACCGGCC